>Ga0114980_10000012_pt1 | contig 113603 bp, 85 predicted proteins | sample S_140806_EF_Meta_FD_87018 | JGI IMG/M metagenome (GOLD analysis project Ga0114980, IMG submission 87018) | Freshwater microbial communities from Lake Simoncouche, Canada to study carbon cycling - S_140806_EF_MetaG | ecosystem: Environmental > Aquatic > Freshwater > Lake | place: Lake...
AATACCGTCAACTGAATAACGGTTACTCCATACTTGACGACCCATTGAATCTACTACGCGAATTTGAACGTTCTCTGAAGTCACTCCAGAAAGATTAATGTTTACATCTGTTCCGTGTGTTGGATTCGGATATAAGCTCATGTTTACTTCATTCGCAACAAGCATATCGCGAGTAGCGTTTCCGTTAACCTCGCTTCCTTGTTCCAATACCATTCCGGCAGATCCAACGATACACATCGTGTGAACTATTCCGTATGCTCCTTCACCGAATGAGAAGACAGGTGCAGTTCTTACCGCATATGTTTTGCCATATTGAAGCGCAACAACAAGACCTAAATTCAAATAGTTACTTGCTGCACCGCGATAGTACACGATCGGAATTCCAACCGCGTTTCCACCAGCATCCAATTCAGTGAATTCCCACTTCCAGTTAGTTACTCCACAAACCCATGGCAACGAAGCCACAATTGCTCCACGGAACTTCGGTCCAACAGAACAACGATCAGCTGCTCTCAATGCTGTTGAAGCCGCTTGCTCCATAGTTATTGAACATGCAGACAAAGCAGGTACTTCTACTTGCTCCAATGAACCTGATGCATCTGCAATGTTGTAAATCGTCGTTACAGTCACGTTATACGTGCAACCCAAAGGAATTGTAGGTGATACAGTTGAAAGAGTTAAATAATCGGAACTTTGTGTTTTAACATAAGTGTTTCCTAATGCTATACCACTTGTTCCAACAAATGTAAATCTGTATTGAACGCCTGAGCCAGCCCAAGTTGCCTTAAACACTTTACATAGATTCAAGGTACTTGACCATGTTGCGCTTGTTCCAGTATCACAACCACCACGCTTCAACATTTTCACACAAATGGTGTATGAGCCAATGCCTAACGCGCTGTTGTAGTTTCTTACACCAATCTTATACACTTGACCAGCAGTTAATCCAGAGAAGTTCAACACCTCTCCACCTAATCCAGCAACAGCATTCTCGGTTGCAAGCAATACTCCTGCATTCGATTGTAATTCCAATAAGATATCATTTGCTGTTGATCCAACAACAATGCTCACTGCTTCAGATGTTGCAACAAATGAATGCCATTTGTCTTCTCCAGTTAAGCAAATAGATTGCGATGAAGAAGATGCTGCGAAACCGGAAAGCGTATGTGTTTGCGCTGAACAAGTTGGGAAGAACGTAGTCCAAACACTGACTGCAGTTGACGGACTCTCACCAACTCCCAATTCAGAACCGCAGCTTTCATTTATTGTTCCGTTGCAGTTATCGTCTATTGTATTTGAACATGATTCGGTTGCAGCCGTATTTACAGCTATGTTCGAATCATCACAGTCTGTGTTGTTCGACACAAAGGGTGCTGAAAGCACTGAACAAGTCGTAGTCGGTAATCCGGCTCCGTATCCGTCGCCGTCCGCATCGTTGTAATATGTTATTGTCGGAATTCCTTCGTCAATTGAAGAATCGCAATCATCGTCCCAACCGTTACAAATTTCAGCAGCGCCAGGATTCACACCAACCATTACATCGTCACAATCTCCGTTTGCAGTTGCGTATCCAGCTCCAGGACTTGCACATGCATTTGTCGCTGTGCCAATACCGTAACCATCTCCGTCTGCGTCTGTGTAGTAGTTTGCAAAAGTTAATCCTTCGTCAGCTGCACCCGAACAGTTGTCGTCTGCGCTGTTACACACTTCAGTAGCACCTGGATTAACAGCAGCTAATGCGTCGTTACAATCGGTGCTGTTTGCAACATAACCATAAGGCTGCGTGCAATAGCTCAAAGTAGCAGATACATTTCCATAACCGTCACCGTCAGCATCGGCGAACCATGTAGAAGGTGTGCAAGGAGCAAATGCCACTCCGCGATAAGCCTTGAACGTTGTGCTCAGTAAAGTAGAGATAATATTTAATGTTGGAGTCGCTGTTCCGTTGTCATCGAAGTAAAGAACTTGTGTTCCGCTTGCGCTCGACACGGTAGCGTAAATTCTTGGATTCACTCCTGCGTAGAAATCAACAGCAATACCGTAAGCACCTGTTGAAGCTCCAACTCCAATGGTATAAGCCAATGTCCAAACGCCTGCTGTTTTCACCCATTTCTGAACACCGCCACCTGCGGCAGTTCTAGAGTCAGCTACATAACAAACTGTTTCAGCCGTATTGAATTGGAATCCGTATGGACTGGCCCCTGCTCCTGTTGCAATAACGATAGTTGATGTTTGTCCTGTTGTTGTTGGTAAACCAGTTCCAACCTTATAAATCCCTACAGTTCCTGAACCGGTAGAGAAATATAAATTCCCGTTTTGAATTCCAACTGTTCTTGTATTTGTGACCGTAGCCGAAACTGCGGCTGATGTTCCTGTTCCCAAGTAGCTAATTCCACCCGATGCGTTTCCACCCCAGTAGTTATTTCCTTCTGAAGCAACGCTACGAAGGTTACTTCCTGTCGTTAATGTTGAATTGATTTTGTTGAATGAACCGTAACCAAGTCCGAAGGTTCCAACTGAACGAGCGATGTTTGCTGCTGAAGCAACACCCGCTAAACCAAGTGCAGCGTCGTAACCAGGAATAGATAATTTAGAAAAATCAGAAGAGCGAGAAAGCATTCCTTCAGAAGTTGAACTTCCTGCTACAACCAATTTGTTTGTTCCAGTAGTTGGAACTGTAATGGTTCCAACTAAACCAGCGTTGTTGTATTCTTCCAAGAAGAATGCAGTACCTGTTGATCCAAGAGCTGCCGCGCCTGTTCCGAAGCGAGTTACAACAATGTTACCAGCAGTGAAGTTACCGTAGGTACATGTCGCGTTGTTCGGACATGTTACTGCTGCGTTGTAGTTGTTTGCATTGGGATCGAAGCATCCTGAAACAGCTCCTTCGTCGATTCCTGAAGTACAGTTATCATCGATACCGTTACATAAATTCTCAGTAGCACCTGGATTAATCGCCGCGTTTGCGTCGTTACAATCGGTAGTTGGCAAAACAGTTGCAGAATATCCTGCACCCGGATTGATACAAGCTGAAGTTGAAGAAGCGGCATAAGCATCTCCGTCTGCGTTCAAATACCACAAAGTTGCATATGTACATGATCCGTCAGAAATATTCGCTAAAGCATCGTAGTTACAAGCGGTGTTGTCCATACAACCGTAGTCCGCGCATATTGCGTTCACAGTGGTATTCAAGTTTATGTCGGTAGCAGTAATATTTGTTACTGTTTCTGTTCCAACTAAAATAATTGCGTAGTTTGTTCCTCCAGCAGTTCCTGCAGGAAGTGTTACTGTGATTGAACCTGTTGTTCCAGTAATACCGTTAGCAGTTCCTACAATGTTCGCAGGAGAATAAGACGTGCTGTTCGCTTCTGTCAGATAGGCAACAACATTATACGCTTGTGTGAAGTTGGTTGAAGTGAATGTTAAAGAACCAGAATATGACGGACAGAAATCTGCTGTGCTTCCAGTCAAGTTAATAGTAGGACATCCTTCATCAATTGATCCGTCACAGTCGTTGTCAATTCCATCGTTACAAACCTCAGCAGGACAAAGTGCACCCGAAACGCTGAAGTTATCTACGCGGCTCGAGCTACTTGAGATAACAACTCCGTTTACAAGAGAAACAGTCGAAGTGTTTGTAACTCTGAAATAGACCATCGGCTGACCCGCAACACCTGGAATTGAAGAAAGATCAAATGCTTGGAGGAATTGAGAATTGAATATTGTCGATGAAAGTGACGAGGTATTGGCAACTGTATATTGTGAACCCACGTTTGTAAAATTCGTTCCATCCGTGCTGAAGCTAAATTGAAAATCTCTAGGTCCCGAATTGGTTGACGCCTGATCAACGGAAACATAAACAGCATTGAAACCAAGGGTGCTGGTTTGAAACTGATAATAATCACCAACTGCCCAGTTGTTTACGCTTAAAGAAGTAAGTGAACCGTTTCCGCCAGAGTTGATCCAAGAACTAGCTGCTGAAGCGTGATTTCCTAACATGCTGCTACCGATAGCGTTTACTCCAACGGTCGCCGAAGGACCGTTATATACAGTGCCGCTTGTAGAAAGAGTACCTAATGCTTCAAAATTCCATTTAGCAATTCCAGTTCTAACAACTAAAGTTACAGTTGTTGATCCGGCTGCGTTATTCGCATTTCCTGGATTGGTAACTGTGATATTTGTTGTTCCAACACCCACAACCGTTAAAACGTTTCCTGCAATTGTTGCAACAGCAGTGTTGGAAGAAGTGTATGTCGGAGTGAATGTGGCAAAGTTGGTAGAACCAGTTAATGTCTGTGCTGGATCACCAGTAACCATAGGAGCCACAGTGAATGCAATAGTTTGAAGAGCAGGAAGAATGTTTCCCGTTAATCCTGTTGGTTGAGAGATTACATAATTGGCCGACTGTGCACCTATTAACAACGAATTCGAAGTCACTGAAATTCCATTCGCAGCATTTGGATCCGAGAAAATTCCTGTGCCTGCAAGGGTAACCGCATCGCTATTAATTACACCAACCAAAGATCCTGTAATAGTAGCTCCCACACCACCATCGTAATACTTGTCGTTTACCTGAGCATTAGCTAATGTTAATGTAATTGGATTAATATACAAATTTTGAGCAAAAGCAGGCGCCGCAGCGTAAGTTGCATCTCCCGCTTGATTTGCGGTAATCGTAACGTTTCCAGCAGCCAATATGGTCATTACACCTGTTGCGTTGTTTATTGTTGCAATAGATGTGTTGGAAGAAGTGTAGGTTACTGGTAATCCTGAATCAGACGATGCTAAAAGTGTAATTGGTGCGTCGCCGTAATTCACGGGCAAGGAAAGTGGGAAAGAAATGGTCTGAGACGTTAGAGTCGATGCATTTACAATTCCAAGAACATTGTTCGGATCTTGTCCAGAAATAATCTGGGTTGTGGCATTCAAACTAGCTAAAGAAATTGTTCCTGTTACAAAGCCTACTGGAGCAGAGGCCGCAATTCGTAGCTCAACCAATGCATTTGTTAATTGCTGTGCCGTAGGCGTTAATGTTGCAGTTGTTCCAAAACCACTGCCAGTTGAAACCTCCATACCTAATGGAGCAGTAATGGTAACATTACCTTGAAGCCCAACGCCACTCACAAAAATAGACTGAACCGCAGAAGGCGCACCTTGATTGGTAGAAAACATGTCTAAAGGAGAGGGCGTGGTGGTGTAAGTAATACTCGGAGCAATGTAAACTGTTCCGGTAACGGAAACATTGTCGACAGAGAAACTCGGACGATTACCTCCTCCTGAAATCTCTTTGTATACCCAACGCAACTGAACCTATGAAAGGTTATCGCATGACGCAGGTAAATTAACAGTGATTGTGCTTGGGTTAATTGACCCATTGCCCGTTGTGTTAGCAACGGTATTAATGTTCTGGTAAGCGGTTCCAACATCTTGAAAGGTACCTGTTGTTCCAATTCGGTATTGCAAGCCAATGGCACCTATTCTTTCGGCTGGTAGGGTTCTCTGCGTTGCAGCAACGTAAGAAACTTGCACCGAAGTGTAACCTGTTGTATTCATCGAAAGACAGAAACTCTTTAATGCCGAACCTGTATTAAGGAACCCAATTTTTCCATTGAAATCGTATACTGAACCACTTGTTGATGCGTTTGTTCCGGCAGCCTGAGTTTGATTACCATTAGGCGCAGCAGTTGGAAATGCAACTGCCGAAGTAGAACCCGCTATGGTCCAACCTTGCCATCCAGCTAAATAAGTGGTAGTCGAACCCGTGTAAGCACTGAAGTTCTGCGTATAGGGCATCCCCTGAGGAGTCGGATTGGTCTGAGCCATTGCAACAGTCGTGGCAAATAGCATACAAACTAACAAACTCAATAAGCTCGAAAATCTTGATAAAAATTGTTTCATAAAACGGACGGTTTAGGTTGAAGTTATTCGGCAACGAAAATACTACTGCTCAGTGGCTTGGATATGAACATAATGTTAACAAAATGACACTTCGTGATGACCCGATAAGATGACCACTGCGTGGATGACCCTACGGGATGACCACTTCGTGGATGACACTGCGTGATGACGCTATGGGATGACGGCAAGCGAGAGGATATAATCGTTCATGAAATATCCGCCTCCAATGTCAAAATCTTTTTCTTCTTTAATCTGAAATCCAATGCCCAAATAAAAATCAAGCGATTTGTTGTTACGATTAACAGTGAGCTCTAAGCTCGGCTTCTTCGAATCAAAAGCAAAGTCTATGACTACTTGAAGCATTTTCTTTCCGAAGCCCTTACCCTGCATTTCCGGACGTAAATACAATTTGTGAAGGAAAACACAATTCTCCTTTTCCTCGAATGCTGCAAATCCTTGAGGAATACCTTCCACCTCCAACAAAACAAACTTCACCCCTTCCAACCATTGTTGTTTCAATTGATCTAAATCATACATCATCGAAAGCATATAACTGATCTGCTCGGAAGAAATCATGTAATCATACACACGCGGCCAAATGTCGTGCGCCAAAGCCTTCACCACATTCAATTCATCGCGTTCCAACAAGCGCATGTCATACGTTGAGTTATTCATATTCCAAAAATAACAGGAAATACCCACAACTTCATTTTTGAATGGTTACCTTTCGGAAGAATATTATGGTAAAGAAAAAAAACAAATTCGGAAATTTTAAACGCGACTTAAGAAAGGAAGTCATTGACCTCTTTGAACGCGCTCCGGAGACCGCTGTGAATCACAAACAAGTGAGCGCAGCATTGGGAATAGCAGATGCAGGCGTGCGCACACTTATCTATGAAATACTCATGGAGGAAGCTGACAACGGAACATTAAGAGAAGTTGAACGTGGAAAATATATTTTGAAGGACGCACCGAAAAACCTCGTTCAAGGCACCATTGAAATCAATCGGTATGGAAAAGGATATGTGACCGTTCCCGGAATTGAAGACGATGTAGAAATTGAAAAAGGAAGAACGGGATTCGCTTTGAATGGCGACCTCGTGGAACTTCAACTCATTCCGCGCAAGAGAAGACCTTCGGGCAATATTGTTCGTGTAGTCGAACGTAGAAAAAAATTGTACGTTGGAACAATCGAACGCTACAAAGAACACGCCTTCCTCCTTCCTTCCGACAAAAAAATACACGTCGATTTTTTCATTCCGAAAGATGAATTGAACGGTGCCGTTCAAAACGACAAAGTAGCGGTTGAAATGATCTCGTGGGACAACCCCGAGCACAAGCCCATTGGAAAAGTTACCCAAGTGCTCGGACAACCGGGATCGCATTTGGTGGAAATGAACGCCATTATTTTAGAGTTCGATCTTCCAACAGAATTTCCTGAAAGTGTTCACCTGGAAGCTGAAGCGATTCCAGCTGAAATAACAAAAGAGGAAGTTGCTAAGCGTCGTGACATGCGCGGTATTCCAACCTTCACCATTGACCCTTTCGACGCGAAAGATTTCGATGATGCGCTTTCGTATCACAAATTGGAAAACGGAAATTTAGAAGTCGGTGTGCACATTGCAGACGTGAGTCATTACGTTCAACCGAATTCACTTATAGACAAAGAAGCTACACTGCGCGCTACCAGTATTTATTTGGTAGACCGCACCATTCCCATGCTTCCGGAAAAACTTTCAAACTTCCTCTGCTCACTTCGTCCGAATGAAGACAAGTTGTGCTTCAGTGCGGTGTTCGAAATGAACGAAAACGGAGATGTCTTGAACCGCTGGTTCGGACGCACTGTTATTCATTCCGACAGAAGATTCACTTACGAAGAAGCGCAAGAACGCATTGAAGGAAAAGGCGGAGATTTCGCAGATGAGATTCTTCACCTCGATCAACTCGCGAAGAAACTTCGTGCCAAGCGTTACGCTGCAGGCAGTATCGATTTCAATTCGGAAGAAGTGAAATTTCAACTCGATGAAAAAGGAAAACCCGTTGGTGTTTTCATTAAGAAAATGAAAGACTCCAATCAATTGATTGAAGACTTCATGTTACTCGCAAACCGTGAAGTGGCCTTCTACATTGGTCATCCGAAAAACGGAATGATTTTGCCGTTTGTTTATCGCGTGCACGACGAACCAAGTCCAGAGAAAATGGCTTCCCTGAAAACGTTCTTAAAACATTTGGGATATAAACTTCCGAAAGTTGTTCGCAGCGAAGAACAAAGCGAAATCAAAGCAATTATTGAATTGGTGGAAGGTCAACCTGAAGAGTCTTCTGTGCGCACCATGGCTGTTCGCAGCATGGCGAAAGCGGTCTACAGCACGCACAACATTGGTCACTTCGGATTGGCATTCGATTACTACACACACTTCACTTCACCCATTCGAAGATTCCCAGATGTGATGGTGCACCGCTTGTTGCAACATTACCTCGATCAAGGAAATCCGGTGAATGAAAACGAATACGAACTTCACTGCCAACATTCTTCAGCCATGGAGAAACGCGCTGCTGAAGCGGAACGCGCAAGCATCAAGTTCAAACAAGTGGAGTACATGCTTGAACGCAAAGGACAAATATTCGAAGCCACTATTTCAGGTTTGGCAAACTGGGGCATGTATGCAGAAGTGAACGAAACACGCTGCGAAGGATTGATTCCACTGGACACAATGACTGGCGACCAATACACCTTCTCTCCTGAAGAATACGTGGTTCGCGGACTGAAGCGCAAATACGAATTTAGATTGGGCGACCAAATTAAAATTCTTGTGGTAGATGGAAACATTGATCAACGAACCCTCGATTATATTTTAGTCGATAAATGAGTCACACCCTCTTTCCGCTAGAAGACAACGAACTTCCATTCTCTGAATTGAATTGGATTGATGTTCGAAGTGAAGGTGAGTTCGAAGATGGACATGTTATTAGCTCCATTAATATTCCTATTCTCAACAACGAACACCGCATTCTTGTTGGAACTTCGTATAAACAAGAAGGAAAAGATTCGGCCGAAGAACTGGGATACAAACTCGTGTCTCCGTTGTTTGAACAGCTCATTGCAGAAGCCAAAAAACACGTCAAAGAAAATAAGATTGTGGTTTACTGCGCTCGCGGTGGAATGCGAAGTCAGATTTTTAGCGATCTACTTTCGAAAGAAGGGATAGAAGTTCTAAGATTGAAAGACGGCTACAAGCGCTACCGCAATTGGTGTTTAGAGAAATTCAGTAGAGAACATTCTTCCATTGTTTTATCCGGGAAAACCGGATCGCAAAAAACCGAACGTTTATTCGGTTTGAAAAACGAAGGTGAATCCGTCATCGATTTGGAAGGACTTGCTCATCACAAAGGCTCTGCTTTTGGTTCGCTCGGGTTGCCTGAACAGCCTTCGCAAGAGCAGTTCGAAAACAATCTTGCTCACGCACTTTATTTCGAATTGAAAAAGAACTTGCCGGTGTGGTACGAAAATGAAAGTCGATTCATTGGGAAGATCAGAGTGCCCGACCCTATTTTCAATCGCATTGTAAAATCGCCTCGAGTTGAAATTGAACCTTCCTTCGAAAATCGATTTCAATTTTTAATGGAAAACTACGGTTGCTTTTCAAACGAAGCACTCATTGAAAAAACACAATTGTTAACCAAACGCATGGGATTAGAGGCGAATAAAAAAGCCATTGAAGCCATTGAAAATGGAGCCAAAGATGAATGGTTGAATTTACTTATGCATTACTACGACAAGGCCTACGACCAAGGTAGAATCAAGCTTTCCTTTCAACCCAAATTTATAAATGTTCCTTTAGAAGAAACATTAGGCTTACACTTAATTCTAGCAGCTAAAGAAAAACTTCTTTCATGAATTATCCATTAACGCAATTCAGCAAAGCATCTGGATGCGGTTGTAAAATCGCTCCTTCAGAGCTCACAAAAATTCTTTCGCATTGCGGCACTTCGCAAGTAGACTTGAATCTACTTATTGGAAACAGCAACAACGACGATGCAGCTGCTTATGCCTTGAATGAAACGGAAGCGTTGCTTTCCACCACGGACTTCTTTATGCCCATGGTAGACGACGCCTACGACTTCGGTTGTATTGCGGCAGCCAATGCGCTTTCAGACATATATGCCATGGGCGGTAAGCCCATTATGGCCCTGGCTATTTTAGGCTGGCCTTTGGAAAAACTTCCTGCAGAAGTAGCTGGAGAAGTTATGCGTGGAGCGAAGGAAACATGCGCCAGCGTGGGCATTCAGATTGCAGGCGGACACAGTGTTGAAAGTCCAGAACCATTTTTTGGTTTGTCGGTGAACGGCATTGCGCCCATTAAAAATTTGAAGCAGAACAACGGTGCTCAAGTTGGAGATTTGATTGCCATTACGAAACCCCTTGGTCTAGGAATCGCTTCTACAGGCGGAAAGCGCGGGTTGTTGTCTGAAGAAGAAAAAGCAGAATTCATTCAACACATGAAACACGTGAATTCCATTGGGGCTGAATTCGCGAAGATTGAAGGGGTTCATGCTATGACCGATATAACAGGATTCGGATTAGCTGGACATTTGATTGAGTTGTGTGAAGCGAGTGCTTGCAGTGCCGTGCTGAACTATTTAGACATACCAATTTTAGATTCGGCAAAAAGATCTGCTGCGCAATTCGTCTTTCCAGATATCACAACAAAGAATTTTCAAAACATTCAACCCAAAATTAGTCCGTTGAACGGCGAGCAATTGTTGGTGCTCTGCGACCCGCAAACCTCGGGAGGTTTGCTTGTAACGTTTCATGAAAATTCATTGAATGAAATGAAATCACTTTGTGCGCTTCACAACGAAACACTCACCGTTATTGGAACGCTGCAAGAAGCAAAAGAAATTTGTGTTGAAGTCGTGTGAACAAGGTCACGTAATTGATTGTTCCTTTGATGTAACTTTGCAAAAAAATAAATTATGTACCCACCAGAATTAGTAGCACCTATGCGTGCAGAATTAACAAATATTGGCTTTGAAGAAACTACAACTGCTGACCTCGTGTCATCTGCAATTAATACCGAAGGAACCGTTCTATTGGTTTTGAATTCAGTGTGCGGATGCGCAGCAGGAAGCATGCGTCCAGGCGTGAAGAAAGCGATTCAAGCTGACGGAAAAAAACCAACGAAATTGGTTTCATCTTTTGCAGGCGTAGACGCAGATGCAGTTAACATGGCTAGAAAATTCATGTTACCTTACCCCCCGTCTTCTCCATGTATTGCTCTTTTCAAAGACGGAACATTGCAGCACATGATCGAGCGTCACCACATTGAAGGTCGCACAGCAGACATGATTGCAGCGCACCTCAACGGAATGTTCGAAGAGTTTTGTTAAGAGATTTCTTATTGAAGAAAGCCTCACTTCGGTGAGGCTTTTTTTATGCGAATATTTCTGAAAAGAGTTCCTCTACTTTTCCAACTTTAATAACTTGAATTGCAGCTGAAGCTTGGATTTTATTGAAGGAAGAAACGTAGATTTTTTCGAATCCCAATTTCGCTGCTTCTTGAATGCGTTGATCTAATCTTGAAACGGGACGAATCTCTCCACTCAGTCCTACTTCCCCACAGAAACAAGCCTTTCGCGTAATGGCAATGTCTTCGTTGCTCGAAAGAATTGCAGAGATGACAGCTAAATCCAACGCTGGATCTTCAATCTTAATTCCACCCGCGATATTCAAAAAAACATCTTTCATTCCCAATCGGAATCCGCATCGCTTTTCCAATACAGCAAGCAACATATTCAATCTTCGTAAATCGAATCCTGTTGTGCTTCGTTGTGGCGTTCCATACACCGCTGTGCTAACTAGCGCTTGTATTTCCATCATCATGGGGCGTGCGCCTTCCATAGCAGCCGCTATTGCCGATCCACTCAAGTGTTCTGTGCTTGAATCGATAAGTATATCACTCGGGTTTTCCACCGCCTTCAATCCAGAACCTAACATTTCATAGATACCCAATTCATGCGTTGAACCGAAGCGGTTTTTGTGACAACGCAAAATGCGGTAGATGTGGTGACGATCGCCTTCAAATTGAAGAACTGTATCGACCATGTGCTCCAACACTTTCGGGCCCGCGAGACTTCCCTCTTTGGTAATGTGTCCGATTAAAAATATGGGGGTATGCGTTTCCTTCGCGTATTTCATCAATTGCAAGGTGCATTCGCGCACTTGCGAAACACTGCCTGGCGCGCTTTCCACGCTTTCGCTTTGAAGGGTTTGAATGGAATCGATAACCACAATGTTCGGTTTCATTTCATTCAAATGATGAAGAATCTGATCGACCGAAGTTTCCATAAGAACCATGCAACGGGGATTGTCGAAACCTAGACGTTGCGCGCGCATTTGAATTTGCTCTTCGCTTTCTTCTCCCGAAACATACAAGACCGTGAAGTTTAATTGTTGAAGGGCCATTTGCAGAAGCAAGGTAGATTTTCCAATGCCCGGCTCACCGCCAAATAGGATCAAAGAACCCGGAACTATTCCTCCGCCTAATACGCGATTCAATTCACCATCGATAAGCGGAAAACGCTTGCGTTCTTCAATTTCAATATCTGAAATGGATTTCGGTTGCGCGTTGGGTTTGATACGAATTTTCGAAGTGTTCGAATCGCGGTTCACCACCTCTTCCACTATTGTGTTCCATTCGTTGCAAGAAGGGCATTTGCCCAGCCATTTCGGACTTTGCGCACCACAACTTTGACAGAAAAAAGAAGTTTTAGTCTTTGCCATTCCCCAAAAATGCGAAGAAGAATTGACAACAAGAGCCGATGTTTATAAGTCTTTTATTCGGCGAATATGCGAATAGCGCCTGTTTGAGATTTCAAGTTGCCTTGACGGTCTTTGTATTCAAGCAACCAATAGTAATAAGCCGGTTGGCATAACTCTCCGTTTAGATTTTTTCCATCCCAAACCGATTGTCCACCCGATTGATAAACTTTTCTACCGTTGGCATCTGTGATTTCAAAATTGACAACCTCAGTTATGTTTCTAGCGTTGTATAACACATCGAACACATCGTTCTTCCCGTCGAATCCCGGAGCGAATGCAGTAACCGGAGAAAGTTTCGCAGGACGATAAACTTCGATGGTCTTTTCTTCAACCAAAACTTCCTCTCCTCTAGAAACCAAGTACTTCACGGTGTAGCTTCCTTCTTCCGTGAATTCGTGTGCGATCGATTGACCTTGTCCGTCGAATCCGTCTCCGAAATTCCATGCATAAGAGTCGGCGTTTTCAGCAGCGCCAAAGAAGAAATATCTTAAGCTTTCGGCATTGGAAACTACAGCTGTAAATGAATTCGTTAAAGGTTCTGTTTGCATTGAAGTTTCAGTTCCAAACATATGTATTTCAGAAGCTTCAGCTTTTCTAACAACGTTAATTCCCTGACAAGCATTTTCATTGTGGGTACTTGAATCTATAACTTCTGGAACATTCCAAATATCTCCTGAAATCATATCATCCGAAATTCCACCGAAGATAATTCGAGGAATAGCAGGGCTTACGGGAGCTTCAACACTTTGATTATTGGTTGAAATTGTATCTGTTTTCACCTCTTCGATCTTCTGCTCAGTTGTCTGAGCAATCGGTTGAAGTGACTTCGGCGAGTTGAAATAAATAATTGCAGAAGTTGCAATGGCTACCGTTCCGATTGCAGCACTGGTCATCCAAGGTTTCCAAAAAGAAGAAGAAGGTTGAGGAATATTTTGTGAAATGTTATTCCACAAGTGGTCTGCCGAAACCTCATGGGATTCAAGCTTTTCACGAATGATATTGTTCCACTTATTGCTCATTGATTCTTTTCACTAACCAGTTTTTCGCTTTTAAAAATTGTGTCTTTGAAGTGCTCTCTGAAATTCCCAACAGGTCGGCAATTTCTTTGTGTCCGTATCCTTCAACAACAAACAAGTTAAACACGGTCTTGTACCCATCGGGCATTTGAGCAATTAACTTCATCAAATCGGCTGCCTGCAAGGCTTCCAATTGATCTTCTCCGTTGTCGGAAAGAGATATGGCGTCATCAATATTTTTATCGAGGCGAAACTTCTTGTTGTTCTTAATGCGGGTTAACGCGGTATTCACAACAATGGTTCTAATCCACCCGCCCAAAGGACCATCGCCCTTCCATTGATTTAGCTTTTCAAAAACTTTAATGAAGCTTTCTTGCAACACCTCTTCGGCTTCCATGGTGCTACCCATGTAACGTAGACTTACCGCGAACATTTTTCCCGAATGCAATTGAAAGAGGGTCCTTTGTGCGGACGACTTTCCCTTGAGACATTCTGAAACCAATTCGCTATCGCTCATACTTCATCGTTTGATTGATAACAATTGGTTTCAGAAAGTTGCCCGAGGGTTTAAAATTTATCTTATTACCGTTACGAATCCGGTGTATAACTTCAGACTCCTGTCTTCGAGAGGTTGTACCTCTAGTCGCCAGATATACGCTCCGTTGGCAGCAAATGCGTTTCCACCGCGAACGTCACCAATCCAAGGCTCTCCAATTTCAAACGACTCGAAAACCAAAGTTCCCCAACGATCAAATATTGAGAAGTGATAGGTTTCTGGTTTCGCTCCTTTTATTACTGGAACGAATACTTCATTCAATCCGTCTTGCTCTGGAGTGAATGCATTCGGCACCCAGACTTGGAGAACACTGTTCAATCGAACCGTTCTGCACATGGTATCCTCACAGCCAAAGATGTTCTCAACAGTTAAGCAAACGGGATATTCAGCTAAATCTTCATCAGGGAAGATGAATACCGGATTTTGTAAATCACTTGCCCCAAGCCACGCGAATTCCCACAAGTAATTCACGGCATCAATAGATGCATTTGTAAAGTTTACAACAGGATTTGTGACATCAGCGGGTTGTGGAGCCCAAGAAAAATCTGCAACTGGATATCCGTGCACTACAATTGGAGCAGGCAGCGAATATGTTGTTGAACAACCCTCAGGAGAAATAACATATAACGTTGGGGTGTAAACTCCTTCGTCTGTGTAGGTATACACTTGATTCCCACAATTTGCAAACGTAGTTCCATCATCCATAGACCACAGGCAGTTTCCATTGAACGCTGGCGATGTGTTGTTAGTGAAGGAAACGGTTAACGGCAAGCAGCCTTGTTGTGAATTAACAGAGAAACTCACTGAAGGGAAAGATTGGACTATAATATTCAACGTGTCCAAATCTGGAACACCACAGCCGTCGTTTGCGAAAACAAATACAGACGTTGACGCTGTTGGGCATATTGTGTTCGTTGTTCCGTTAGGACCTATTGTAGTGCCACCTACTGCAGTAGGAACCTCGTACCATTCAATAGCAATGGCGTTGTTTCCGCCAGAGGCAACCGCACTCATGTTTACACAATCTCCTTCGCAAATGGTAACAGAAGAAATTCCATTTTGAAGATTGACTTGAACGGGATTCGCCAAATTCAATGCAATGGACTGTATCGTACTTGCGCATCCTGTTGCATCCGTTGCTTGCGCATAAAGCGTTACATCAGAGGTAAGCGTGTAGTTGTATGGATTCCCGGTTCCCAAAATACAATTCGTCACTGTATTGCAACTTCCCCAAGTAACCGTAATTGCACCACCGTCTCCACCTCCAGCAATCGCTGTTAACGGAACCACTTGGTTGAAGCATAGAACAGGGGCTTGTGCATTTAAGGCCAATGTAATTTGAGCCGATTGAGCTACCACAGAGAAATTCAAGCTGTCATATACACAACCCAAGGCATCGTTGTAAATGATGTTGTAATTGCCTGCACCAATGGTACCGAACACGCCAGTTGGCTGCGTGGCTATGGTGGCATTCGTAGCTGAGTTTACCAATTGGAATGAAACCGCGTTTGCATCTTGGAACTCAAGACTTCCGTTGCTGTATCCAAAACAAGTTGGTTGCGTAATGATCACATTGTCCAAAGGATTGTTCGGCAATGATGCAATGTTCACCGTGTTTTGGAAAGTACAACTGAGGTTATCTGTTACTGTATAGGTGTAATTTCCAGGACACAAGTTCTGAGGATTTAATCCTGTTACACCGGGGGTAGTCCAAGCCACTGTATAACTAGAACCGCTGCCAGATGGCGTTAACGCTATAGCTCCAGTACATGTTTCATAACAAATATTTGTGGTTATGTTCTCTTGAACGTTTAGTTGTGTTGCTGCAACAACGGTTGCTGTTGCCGTATTCACACATCCAAATGCATCTGTTCCTTGAACGGTGTATGATACACTGCCCACAGGGGAAACTGTTACAATGGCCACATTCGCTGGTGAAGTAATGGTAGGAGCTGCAGTCCAAACATAAGAAGTTGCACCACTCGCAACTATATCCGTTGTTGTGCCGAAACAAATTGAATTATCAACTGGCGCAGCCGTCACTGTCGGTAAGGCGTGAACGGTTACTTGAGAAAAATTCGAAGTAGCAGGGTTACATCCATTTCCTGAAAGTGCTGCTACCATGTAGTAATACGAGATGCCAGCTGGTGTATTCGATGGAGTAATGGTGGCTGTATTCGCTCCAGGATAAACAGTACCCGGAAGAGTTTGAGTTGAATTGCTGTACCAAGCATAGCTCACCGTTCCCAAACCTCCAGAAACAGCTGCACTAATGTTTGTGGGTATCCCATTTAAACAAACATCTTGTGAAGCAATTGGCTGAGTAGAAATTATAGGATCTGCAACATTTACGATTTCACTTACGGAAGAACTTAAAATATCGCATCCAGAACCTGAAAGGGTGATTTGCGCATAGAAAAATTGGCTTCCTGCGGTTGAAGTAGAAGCTGGGTTGTAGGTGTTAGATCCCGCGCCCCCTATAGTTGTTCCTCCAACACTCGAATTCGTTGTATTGCTATACCACTGGTAGGTTGGTGTGCCTACCCCTCCTGTGAAAACAACCGTTAGCGCCGTTGGTGTACCTCCTACGCACATCGAATCGGTAGCAATTGGCTGAGTTGAAATTGTAGGATCTGCTACAACAATAATTTGTGAAGTTCCTGTAGTTACACTTCCACAGCTTGTTCCCGCGAATGTTGCAGTTGAATAGTAGTAGGTTGAGCCCACAGCTGTTGCTATAGGTGAGTAGGTAATATTGGTTGCTCCTGCAATCGCCGTTCCACCTGTGGTAGAATTTGTTGGATTGGAATACCATTGATAAGAAGCTGCCCCTGTTCCACCAGCAAAAGTGGGTGATAACGTTGTTGGCGTTCCTCCTAAGCAAACCGTTTCATTCGGATTCGGTTGAAGTGAAACTGTCGGTTGTGCATACACAATTACCTCGCTCACATTGCTTGTTGCATCAGCGCAACCTGAACCTGAAAGTGAAATCGTACAGTAATAATATTGTGTACCCGGAGTTGTTGAACTTGGCATATAAACAGCACCCGTTGCCAAAGGAATGAGCGTTCCACCGACTGTTGAGTTGGTTGTGCTTGAGTACCATTGGTAAGATGCTGTACCAGCACCATTGTTATAACTCACCTGCAAATTCGTTGCTGTTCCGGTTGCGCACAAACTCTGTGTTGCCAGAGGTTGAGTTCCAACAGTAGGATCGGGGTTAACAATAACCTCTGATGAATTGGTTGTGATGGCACCGCAACCCACACCCCCTAATGTTATTACACCGTAGTAGTAATAAGTCCCAGCGGTATTCTGATTCGGAATATTGTACTGCGCCCCCGTTCCACCGGGAATAAGCGCTCCACCAGTTGTAGCATTTGTGCTGTTGCTATACCATTGATAGGAAGCAGCTCCTGTTCCTCCAGCGAAGGTCGTTGTTAAAGAGCTTGGAGATCCACCTGCGCATATTGTCTGAGTAGTCAATGGCTGTGTGGTTATTGTTGGAAGACCTACAACATTTATTGCCACAGCCTGAGTGGTAACAGTTCCGCAACCATTTCCGCTTAGTGTTGCTACGCAATAATAATACAGCGTTCCGATTGCAGTTGATGGCGGGGCGTAAGAAACATTTGTTTCACCAACTAAAATTGAACCTCCAGTTGCACTTGCGGTAGCGTTAACATACCATTGATAGGTAGGGGTTCCGGTTCCGTTTGCATAAGTAAATGTTAGTGGCGTGGCTACACCATTTAGACAAATCGTTTGCGATGCTATTGGCTGAGAAGATATTGTTGGAATTGGAACAACTATCACAGCAGAAGTTGTTGAAGCAATAGCTGTACATCCTGCACCCGTCGTATTCACAACACAATAGACGTATCCCGTTCCAACTACAGCAGTAATTGGCGTAAGTGTAGCTGCATTTCCAGAGGCTACTCCACCCACGTTATTGTTTAAGATCGTCGTGTACCATTGATAAGTTGTAGTTCCTGTTCCACCTGTAACCGCTACAGTTATCGGCGTTGGAATGCCATTCTGACAAACGGTTTGAGTGGTTAGCGGTTGAACTGAAATAGTTGGATCAACAACCACAACCACCTCAGAAGAAGCTGACGTAGCGGATCCGCAACCGGAGCCATTCAAGGTAACTGTTCCATAGTAGAAATAACTTGCTGAAGTGTTTAATGTTGGAGGTGTAAATGAAGCCGTTGTAGCACCTACAATTGCCGCTCCGCCTGTTGTAGCGTTCGATGTGTTGCTGTACCATTGATACGAGGCGGTGCCTGTTCCACCAGTGTATGCAATCGATAAAGCACTTGGTGTACCTCCCACACAAATGGTTTGTGTAGCGGTTGGCTGAGTGGTTACTGTTGGTGGTCCAACTACTATAACCGCCGCGGTTTGCGTGGTTACTGTCCCGCAACCACTTCCGCCTAAACTTACTGTGGATATGCAGTAATAATAAGTTGTTCCAATAGCAGCGGCGCTTGGGGTGAATGTTGCATTGGTCTCGCCTGCAATTGGTGTTCCGCCTGTTGCGCTATTTGTTGGGTTCGAATACCACTGATATGTTGTGGATCCGGAACCGTTTGAATATGCGAAGGTTAAGGTTGTTGGAATTCCATTTTGACATATCGTTTGAGTAGACAATGGTTGTGTTGTAATTGAAGGAATTGCCAATACAATTACTTCAGCCGTTGCCGATGTTGAAGGCGAACATCCTGCTCCAGTAGTACTGATTACACAGTACACATAAGCCGTTCCAACAACATTTGTCAACGGTGTCAGTGTTGCTGCATTTCCAGAAGCTACGCCACCCACTGTTGAGTTAACGATGTTGGTGTACCATTGGTAAGTTGTTGTTCCAACCCCTCCTGTTACAGTTACGGTAAGTGGGGTTGAAATTCCATTTTGACAATTGGTTTGTGTAGTCAACGGTTGAACTGAAACCGTGGGATCAGCAACCGCAATTGCTTCTGCTATGGCCGATGTCGCTGCACCGCAACCACTTCCACTTAATGTGGTTATTCCATAATAATAAAAACTACCCACTGTGTTCAAAACAGGGGCAGAATAACTTACCGCTGTTGCGCCAGCTATTAGAGTTCCGCCTGTGGTTGAGTTGGTGGTGTTGCTATACCACTGGTAACTGGCAGTGCCCGTTCCACCTGAATATGCCAAGGTCAATGCAGTTGGCGTTCCGCCCACACAAAGGGTTTGAGTTGCTGTTGGTTGAGTGGTGATGGTTGGGTCTGATACTGCAATTACGGCTGCTGTATTTGAGGTGGCGGTGCCACATGCAGATCCTGATAATGTAATGATGCAATAGTAATAATACGTTCCGGTTACAAGTCCGGTTGGGGTGTATGTTGAAGCTGTTGCTCCAGCGATAAGCGTTCCACCGGTTGTACTATTCGCAGCATTGCTGTACCATTGGTAGCTTGGTGTTCCTGTTCCACCGGTGTATGCTACGCTTAGTGCTGTTGCTGTTCCACCATCACAGATGGTTTGAGTAACGGTTGGTTGAGTGCTAACGGTTGGAGGTGATACTACGATTACCGCTGCTGTTGCAGAGGAGGCTGTTCCGCAACCGGAGCCATTTAATGTCGCTTCTCCATAATAGTAAATTGTCCCCACTGCTGCGGCTGTAGGCGTGTATGATGCGTTAGTTGCTCCAGCTAAAAGCGTCCCGCCGGTATTGCTATTTGTTGAATTCGAGAACCATTGATAAGTGGCAGTGCCTGTTCCCCCTGAAGCCACAAGGGTCAAAGGAGCTAATGTACCTCCTGAACAAACCGTCTGAGTTGACAAAGGCTGCGTTGTGACGGTTGGATCAGCCACTACAATAACTTCTGCAGAAGCAGATGTCGCAGCGCCGCAACCACTTCCACTTAAAGTGGCAATGCCGTAATAATAAAAACTACCCGCTGTATTCAAAACAGGAGGAGAATAACTCGCTGCAGTTGCCCCTGCTATTAGAGTTCCTCCTGTTGTTGCTGAAGTCGTATTGCTATACCACTGGTAACTCGGTGTACCTGTTCCGTTTGAATAAGCTAGAGTCAATGCACTTGGTGTTCCTCCCACACAAAGGGTTTGTGTAGCTGTTGGCTGAGTCGTGATGGTTGGGTCTGCTACTGCAATTACGGCTGCTGTGTTTGAAGTGGCAGTGCCACATGCAGATCCTGATAATGTAATGATGCAATAGTAATAATACGTTCCGGCTACAAGTCCGGTTGGAGTGTATGTTGAAGCTGTTGCTCCAGCGATAAGCGTTCCACCAGTTGTGCTATTCGCAGCATTGCTGTACCATTGGTAGCTTGGTGTTCCTGTTCCACCGGTGTATGCAACGCTTAGTGCTGTTGCTGTTCCGCCATCACAGATGGTTTGAGTAACGGTTGGCTGGGTACTTACCGTTGGGGGAGAAACCACAATAACAGCACCTGTTGAAGATGCCGGAGATTGGCATCCACTTCCAGTTAACGTAATTATTCCGTAGTAATAAATTGTTCCAAGAGCTGTGGTAATTGGCGTATAAGATGCCGCAGTTGCTCCAGCAATTATGGTTCCACCTGTTGTGCTGTTTGCCGTATTCGAATACCATTGGTAAGAAGGCGTACCTGTTCCTCCAGAAGAAGCAATCGTTAACGGAGTTGGAACCCCACCTGCACAAACTGTTTGAGTAAGTTGTGGTTGTGTTGAAACTGTTGGGTCTGCAATGACTATTGCTGCAGCTACTGCCGATGTTGCAGCGCCGCAACCACTTCCACTTAATGTGGCTATTCCGTAGTAATAAAAACTGCCTGCTGTATTCAAAACAGGGGGAGAATAACTTACCGCTGTTGCGCCTGCTATGAGAGTTCCGCCCGTGGTTGAGTTGGTGGTGTTGCTATACCACTGGTAACTGGCAGTACCGGTTCCGTTAGAATAAGCTAAGGTCAATGCAGTTGGCGTTCCGCCCACACAAAGGGTTTGTGTAGCGGTTGGCTGAGTCGTGATGGTTGGGTCTGCTACTGCAATTACTGCTGCTGTGTTTGAAGTGGCGGTGCCACATGCAGATCCTGATAATGTAATGATGCAATAGTAATAATACGTTCCTGTTACAAGTCCGGTTGGGGTGTATGTTGAAGCTGTTGCTCCAGCGATAAGCGTTCCACCAGTTGTGCTATTCGCAGCATTGCTGTACCATTGGTAGCTTGGTGTTCCTGTTCCACCGGTATATGCAACGCTTAGTGCTGTTGCTGTTCCACCATCACAGATGGTTTGAGTAACGGTTGGTTGCGTGGTTACGGTTGGAGGTGAAACAACGATTACTGCAGCTGTTGCAGAAGCCGCTGTTCCGCAACCGCTTCCGGTAGCGGATACTTCGCAATAGTAATAAATTGTTCCGAGTGCTGTGCTTGGCGGAGTGTATGTTGTAGAAGTAGCTCCAGCAATTGCTGTTCCGCCTGTTGTGGCATTGGTAGCGTTTGAAAACCACTGATAAGACATTGTGCCTGTTCCACCAATTGAAGTCACAGACAATGCTGTAGTTGTTCCGTTTAAACAAACCGTTTGGGTTGAAAGGGGTTGCACCGAGAAAGAAGGATCATCGACCACAACAATATTTGAAGCAGATGAGGTAATGGTTCCGCAACCTGAACCTGAGAGTGTAACGGCGCCGTAGTAATAGTAATTTCCTGAGGTGTTAATGGCAGTAGGCGCATAAGTTGCGGTTGTTGCCCCGGCAATTAATGTTCCACCTGTGGTTGAATTGGTCGTATTGCTAAACCACTGATAAGAAGCTGTTCCCGTTCCACCTGAATATGCCGTTGTAAGGGAGGAAGGAATTCCACCTACGCAAAGTGTTTGTGATGGCGTTGGCTGCGTGGTTATTATTGGGTCGGCAATAATATTTACAGTAGCCACATTACTTGACACACTTCCACATCCTAGACCTGTTAAAGTAACAACACCGTAATAATATGACGTGCCAATAGTTGCTCCAGGCGGAGTGTATGAATTGGTCGTTGCGCCTGCTATTGCTGTACCTCCGATGTTACTATTGGTCGTATTACTATACCATTGATAACTCGCTGTACCTGTTCCTCCTGTGTAACCCATTGTAAGGGCATTCGGTGTTCCTCCAATACAAATGCTTTGGGTTGGAGTTGGCTGTGTGTTTACCGTCGGAAGTGGCACAACGATTATAGCCCCTGTGCCTGACGTTACAACGAAAATAACCCCGCAGGTCAAGCTCGCTACGTTCACCCTGCAGTAATAGTAACGCGTTCCTGTAACGTTTGTCGGAGGAATAAATGTTGGGGAAGTTGCTCCTGGTTGCGCTGTTCCTGAAAAGTTATTATTTACCGTGGTGCAATACCATTGGTAAGTGATGGTTCCCAATCCATTATTCACTGTAACAGTTAGGGCAGTTGGAATACCATTCAAACAAACAGTTTGAGATGCTTGCGGTTGCGTGGCAATTGTGGCATCGGCAACAACAATTACTTGTGAAGTGGCTGAAGTAATGACATTACATCCCGATCCGCTTAACGTTATTACACAGTAATAATAATAAGTCCCAGGGGTATTCATTGCTGAAAATGTATACGTCGCTGAATTCGCTCCGGGTATTAAAGTTCCTGTTGTTGTGCTTGTTGTTGTGTTTGAGTACCACTGATAAGCAGGGGTTCCCGAGCCATTGATGTATGCTACAGAAATTGCAGTAGGTGTTCCACTTACGCAGATTGATTGAGTTGCTGTTGGTTGGGTGGAAATTGTAGGGTCTGCTCCAACAATGACTTGACCTACCGTAGAAAGGGCCGTTCCACATCCTGAGCCGCTCAAAGTAACAATACAATAATAATTTCTAGTGCCTGTTGTGGTCAAAACAGGGGTGGTATACGTTGCGCTTGTCGCCCCAGCAATTATAGAACCACCGGTATTGCTATTCGTTGTGTTGGAATACCACTGGTAAGTTGCATTTCCTAATCCGTTGGAATAAACAACACTCAATGTGCCAGTCCCTCCGATACAAATATTTTGAATAGCCAATGGCTGCGTAGTAATTGTAGGATCTGCAACAACAATAACTTCGGCAGGATTGGTAGTAATGTTCGGGCAGCTAGCCGAAGTGAGAGTCACCAAACAATAATAATAGGTTGTACCGGCTGTGGTACTCGAAGGAGTGTAGGTAATTGTTGTTGCTCCTGCTATTGCTGTTCCGCCCGTATTTGAGTTTGTTGCATTGCTATACCACTGGTAAGTAGGTGTTCCCGTAACGCCCACCAATGTGAAGGTTAGCGGAGTAACCGTACCTCCCACGCACATACTCTGGGTTGTCAAAGGTTGAAGGGTAAAATCAGGAACCGTTACAGTTAATGTATCTGTAGCATTACACTGCGCAGGCACACCCGGCATGGAAACCATAATTACGGTATTTCCTGAAATACTTTCTAATACCTGAACTGCTCCGTTTCCGTCGAATCCAGGAGTTGCGTCTCCGCTTAACACAGACCATGTGTAAGTTGTACCGCCCGAAGCAGTAACAGTTACCGCTGCGTTATTGCAAATTGTGGCAGTGGTTGGATTAAGAGTTACACTCGGAAAAACGTTCACTGTAACCACTTGAGTATCTGATTGTGGGGCGGTACAGGCGTTGTCTATTGCATTAAAATTTATTGTTTGTGCTACCCCAACCATTGAGGGTTGAGCTGTAAAACAGAATGTGGCAGAAGCCGGATTGTAATTTACCGTGCTTTGAGTGAAAACGGGAGTGCCCGCATTTAAACCTGCGCTCCATGTAGAAGTTATTGTAATAGCTCTGTACAAATTAGTGTTCGAAGCAGAAACTGTAAAGCATACACTATCACCCGTGCAGGCATTTATGGTTGCAGGGCCAGCAAGATTCGCGGGGATATTAATGCTCTGAATTTCTGGATTGGCAAAGGTTGTAGGTGTAATTGCACAATCGCGAATAACAAAAACCATGTTCTCGTAATATGTTCCTACTACGTTCCCGCCTTGCGTGAGTGTTATCTGAACCGTAACGATATAGTTTCCAACTGCAATTCCATTTGTATTTATTGAAACAGCACCGGTTGTTGCATTGACTGTTGCTCCTAAAGAATTAACATAACCCGGAACATTGATTCCTACATCTAACGTCGCTCCGGTTGTTTGTGGAGTTGAAAGCGTGTAAGACGCGGTGATTCCCGCTGGAAGAGTTACAGTAGGTGTGTGAACGAATACCCCATTGTTTCGGCAAACATAAGGTACTTGCATAGAAGTAATCACCGGAGAATCTGCACAGTAATTTGTGTTGATTAGCGCGTCTAAGTAGGCGTCTGGAAGTGTGCTGTAATTTATATTATTGAAGTAATTCCAATCCCCCTCGTTCCAAATAACTTCCCAAGTACAACCGGGGGTGAGTGTTACCGTAGCCTGATAGGTGAGCAATTGCGTCCCTGGAGACAAGCCACCATTACAAGAACTACTCGGTAATTCACTTGCGCACAAATTCGAAATTTCAGTAGTGCTTATCAAGTTCAAGGTTATATTCTGTGGATTCAAGACACAACCGGTAGGAAAGACAAACAAATTCTCTGCAGAAAGTGCCGGACTAGCACCGAAACAATCCTTGTAAATTCTCATGGTAATCTGATATTGATTACCCCCAAGGCAATCCCAAGTTAGGTTTCCACCCAAGACGTGGTTTGCTTGAGCCGAATAACCCACAAACAATAGTGCTACAAACGATATTAATCTAAGAAAAAGACGCATGGTATAATATTTCAGTACTTTAATAGTGCAATTTACTAAATAACCGCTGAAACAATGAGCTTTTCCGAGTGCAGAAAAGGAAAATTGTTCAGGTGATAACGTTAGTAAATAGCTTTCCTACAATAAAGACCAAGAAAGTCCATAAAAAGGTGCATGCAACTTTTAACATTCATTTCACATTGGAAGACCTAGGATAACCAATTGTAGAATATATTTGCCCAAAATAAATGGTAATGAAAAAACTTTTACTTCTCTCTTTTTCTATTTTAGCCTTATTCACTGCTAAGGCTCAATGCAACCAAGTCTTCATTTCGGAAATCGTTGAAGGTTGGAGCAATAACAAAGCGGTTGAAATATACAACCCAACGAACAGCCCTGTAAACTTGAATGGTTTCGGATTGGTTCGCTTTTCAAACGGTAGCACTTCATACGGAAGTATTTCTCCTTTGGATGGTTACATCATCGCAGCTCATGATGTAATTGTAGTTGTCCTTGACAAACAAGATCCAGCAGGTACTGGCCTAGAAGCTCCAGTATGGGATGAGTTAGCTGCAGCTGCAGATTTATTTATTAATCCAACCTACGACGCTGGTATTTGGCCACTTTATTTCAACGGTAATGACGCTGTTGCTATTGTGACCAATAACGGACAAACGCTTATTGATCTTTATGGAAGAATTGGTGAAGGAACCGGTTTCGGCGGATGGAGTGCATACGGCACAGATGCTACTGGAACGACCTTGTACGCAACAACTGACCACACTCAAATTAGAAAATCTACTGTAACATCTGGTGTTACTATGAATCCATCAACATTCGATGTTTTCGCACAATACGATACTCTTCCAGCTAACACTTTCACTTTCTTAGGTGCTCACACGTGTGACTGCAATGTAGGTGTTACAGAAAATTTTGAGCGTTCAATTTCAATTTATCCTAATCCAGTAACTGGAGATATATTGAACGTTGTTTCTCCAAGCATTATTCGTTCAATTCGTATCTATGACAACACCGGTCGTGTTGTATTTGCGAACGGAACAATCTTGGATCGCATGACTCGCATTCAAACCAACATGCTTTCAAAAGGAGCTTATACGATCGAAGTGATATCCGATAACGGAACCATCAATCGTCAAAACTTCATCAAGTAATATTTTTTGAAATTCAACAAAAAGGGGCTCACTTCGGTATAGCCCCTTTTTTATCGGCAATTGTTTAACCTTAGCTTCAATCTAATGAGAATTTTAAAATCATTCTTTTTACTTATTCCACTTCTTTCATTAAGTCTTATTTCTAGTGCTCAAGAAGGAATTTTAAGTGGAACCGTTCGCGATGCTCTTTCGGGGGAAACCCTGCCTTCTGCTTTCGTCCTTTGGGCGAATAAAGAGAAGGGACAAGCGGTTGACGCCACAGGAAAGTTTTCCATTTCCCTACCCTTCGGACAATATGAATTTATTGTCACTGCTGTGGGTTACGAAGAAGTGAAAAAGACTATTTCAATTACAAAAAAAGAATATTCTATTGACTTCGATCTCATTCAAACTATGCAAAAAGAGATCATCATTTCTGCTGATATCGCAATAGGGAGAACTGTTCCTGTAGCCTTCTCAAATATTGGGTTGAAGCGAATTGAAGAAGAATTAGCGGGAAGAGAATTGGCCACTCTAGCTAACACAACACCTGGAACTTACGCGACTCGCGCTGGTGGTGGCGATGGGGATGCACGTGTGACCATTCGCGGATTTTCGGGAAATAACGTTGCAGTAATGTTAGACGGAGTTCCAGTGAATGACATGGAAAATGGAACGGTCTATTGGAGCAACTGGTTCGGTTTGGATTTAGCTACTCAGACCACACAAATTCAACGCGGATTAGGTGCTTCGAAATTGGTTATCCCTGCAGTTGGAGGAACCATGAATATTATTACTCGAGGTATTGATGCGAAGCGAAGCGTTCGCATGAGACAGGAGTATTCTTACGGTGCATTTTCTAGAACTTCGTTTGCCATTAATTCTGGGAAAACTAAAAAAGGATGGGCCTTTTCTATGGCTGGATCATTTAAAACAGGAAGCGGTTGGGTTGACGGCACACACACGCAAGGGTTTTTCTATTATGGAAAGGTCGAAAAAATTACTGGTAATCACCATTTGAGTTTATACGGATTGGGTGCTCCTCAGCAACACGAGCAGCGCCTAAAGTCTGAGTCTATCGCTCTATACGATCGTCAGACCGCTATTAATCTCGGTTCTGATACTTCCTATGCCGGTGCAGGGAATTCGCAAGTTTCCATTTTCAATGGGGGTATTAATTACAACCCCGATGTTGGATATTTAACTCGCTATGATTTCGTAAACGGACAACGCACAAATATTCAAGCGCAAGAACAATTCAATGGAAGATTAAACTTTTTCCACAAGCCACAATTCTCTTTTAAAGATGTTTGGACAATCGATGAAAAAACATTCATCAGTACCGTTGCCTACGCTTCTTTCGGAAGAGGCGGTGGTACGCGTTGGAACAACAATATAACTAGCAACGATTATTTGCCAGACGGAACAGTGAATATGCAATCGTTTTATGATGCCAATGCAGGTGCTAAACCACCCTTGTTTTCAGGACCAGATTACAACGTAAACCCTTTGGTGAGTGCCACCGACCGTTACGCTGTTTCAAACTATATAAAGGCAAGTATGAACGAGCACTCCTGGTATGGTGTTTTAAGCACATTCAATAAAAAATTCAATGATAAATGGAATTTTGCAGGAGGTGTTGATTTGCGTTCTTACAAAGGATCTCACTACCGAAAAATAATTGACCTTATGGGTGCCGATTATATCATTGCTCGAACAGCAGTTAATTATAACGATCCAAATTTGATTAAGCGAGAAGGCGATGTTATAGATTTTAATAATGACGCATTTATTCGTTGGGGTGGTCTATTCGGACAAGTTGAATATCAAGATGACAAAATATCTGCATTCGTGAGTGTCTCTGCTGCAACAACCGGATATAAACGCGTTGATTATTTCCGTCCGAAAGTGTATGACGTCAATGGTGTTGAAGTTCCTGTTGGGTATTCTTATGTGAACAACGGCATTGCTCTTGTATCAGACACAACGATTGTTGATGGACAAACATTAACAAGTAACATGAGTGGTTCTGAATTTCAAAGTACGGGATGGTATTACAGACCAACAGCTACAGTAAAGGCTGGCTTGAAGTACAACATTTCTCGTCAACTAGCCGTCTTCTTAAATTCAGGTTATTTAAACAAAGCTCCGTTGTTCAGTCAGATATATACCAACGCAAACGAACGATTCAATGCTATTGAAAATGAAGTTATATCAAGCTTTGAAAACGGATGGAACTACAAGTCTAAGAAGTTTTCGTTTAACGTAAATCTGTATCACACAACTTGGAAAAACAAGCCATACCCGTATGGTTTATCTGTGCCAAATCCTCAGGATCCGACATCAAATATTACGGTAAATATTCGTGGGATGAATGCGCGCCATCAAGGTGCTGAGTTCGATTTTGCCTACAAGCTTAATGACCGTATTACAATTGAGGGATTAGCGTCATTTGGTGATTGGATATGGACTTCTTCAGATACCATTTTAATTTTCGATGATTTTGGAAACCCCGTATTGTCTAATCCAGGTGACCCAAGCAGTGCGCAATACAGCGTGAACTACGATGCAAAAGGTGTTCACGTAAGTGATGCAGCACAAACACAGTTAGGAGCTATGTTGCGCTATGAGTGGAAGAATGGCGCTTATGTGAAATCGCGCTACACTTGGTTCGATCGTTACTTTGCTGCAATGAATCCATTCGAATTGAACGGTGAAAATGCCGCACGCGAATCATGGAAGATTCCATCATACGGAACCTTAGAATTCCACGCGGGCTACGGAATGGAATGGAACAAAGTTCGATGGGATGTTCGTGGAAGTGTCTTCAATGTCTTGAATAGCGTATATATCACGGATGCAAACAATAACGATTTGAATGCTTTGTACAACAATAAGGCTTACAATTTTGATGCATCTTCTGCCGGAGTTTTCTTTGGTCAAGGAAGATGGTTCAACGTATCTTTATCGGCCACATTCTAAACAAGTGATTAAGAAAAATAAAAAAGAACAATAGAAAAAATGAAATACATCTACACACTCTTGTTAGCGCTTCTCGTTGGAGCAATGCAAGCACAGGTTGTTATTAACGAAGTTGATGCCGATCAAATTGGAACCGACGCTGCCGAATTCATTGAATTGTATGGTACTCCAGGACAATCATTGAACGGAATGGTTATGGTTTGGTTCAACGGCGCTGCTGCCACTTCTTACAAAACCATTGACCTTTCAGGAAACGTAATTCCTGCTTCAGGTTATTTCGTTTTAGGGAATACTGGTGTTGCCAACGTAAACGTAACATTCACTGGAAACACCTTACAAAATGGTGCAGATGCAATTGCTATCTATACTGCAACCGCAGCAGCTTGGCCAAACGGCACAGCAGTAAGCGCAACTGGATTAGTAGATGCATTGGTTTACGGAACTGGTGATGCAGCAGCAACAAACCTAATATCTGTGCTTACACCAGGTCAACCACAGGCCGACGAAGCTGCGGCAACTGCAGCATTGAATAATTCATCATCTCGCATTCCCGATGGTGGCGCTCCTTTCAACACATCTTCATATGTGGCTCAATTGCCTACACCCGGTGCTTCAAACAGCGGAACAATCGCTGGCTGCATGGACAACACTGCATGTAACTACAACTCTCTTGCAACGGTAGACAACGGATCTTGTGCATTTCCTGGCGATGTTTGTAACGACAACAACTCCTCTACTTCTGGAGATACCTATAACGCTTCATGTGTATGTGTTGGACTTATTTCTGGTTGTATGAATAATACAGCATGCAACTACAATGCTGCCGCTGTTGTAGATGATGGATCATGTGCGTTTCCTGGAAGCGCTTGTAACGATAATAATGCAAGCACTACCGGTGATGTGTATGATGCCTCTTGCAACTGTGCGGGAACTCCATCTGGAGCAAGTTCTATTCTTCCTGCTCGCGGACAAGCCGTTGGCGCAAGTGTGACTGTTACCGGTGTTGTAACCAACGGTGCTGAAATGGGAAGCTCTGTGCGCTACATTCAAGACAGCCAAGCAGGTATTGCTATTTATCCTGGTTTAGATTGGACAGCATGGGGAGTTACTCCATTGCGAGGCGATATCATTACTGTATCAGGTGTGCTTTCAGAATACAACGGATTGTTAGAAGTAGGCTCAACTTTAACCGCTGTTACTGTTAACTCTTCAAACAACACTCTTCCAACTTTACAATTGGTTACTCCAAATATTGTTGCAGAATCCTACGAAGGAGAATTGGTAACCGTTGACAACGTAGTTTTCGATTTAGCGGGTTCTGTTATTTCTGGAAACTCTACTTATACCTACACTGCAAATGGACAAACAGGCGTTATTTACATTCGCGCTGGAAGTGTTTTAGTTGGAACGAACCTACCTGCAAGTGCAATTACACTTGTAGGAATTGTTTCTCAATTCGACGCTACTGCGCCTTTCGATGCTGGGTACCAAATTCTTCCTCGCGATGAAAATGATTTCATTCTTCCTCCGGGTGTTGCCATCATTGGAGCTGTTACGCAAACCAACATTACCACTTCTTCTTTCGACCTTAATTGGGCAACCAATAACACTGGCGACAGCGAAGTGAACTACGGATTAACTCCATCGTTAGGTCAAACCGTTTATGTAAATGAAAGTGTAACAAGCCACGTTGTGAATATCCCTGGCTTGCAGCCTGGAACAATTTACTACGCATCTGTAACCTCTTCTAACGTTGACGGTTCTAGCACAAGCAGTGTTCGTCCTTATGCAACCAAGAGTTTGAGCTCAGGTGAAATACGTGCATACTTCAACAGACAAGTAGATAACAGCTATGCAACATTTGATAACGCTTCTTCATTGGGAACAGCTTCAAACGACACCATTGCTGCGTACATCCTAAGAGCTCAACAGTCTTTGGATATTGCCATTTACAACTTCACAGACGACCCAACAATTGCAAACGCAATCAACGATAGATATAACGCAGGAGTTCAAGTGAGAGTTGTTGCCGACGGTTCAACTGCAAGTCTGGGCTTAGGTTTATTGAATAACAACATTCCTGTTGTACAACGCGTGAACACTTCCGGAACAGGAATCATGCACAATAAATTTATAATTATCGATGCTGATTCAGCCGCTAACTCTTGGGTGTTTACAGGTTCCATGAACTGGACAGACAACAACATGTACAATGACTTCAACAACATTATCATCTTCCAAGATCAGAGTGTTGCTCGCGGTTACCGTTTAGAGTTTGAAGAAATGTGGGGTGGTTCTGGTGCGCAACCAGGAAACCCGAACGGTGTTTTCTCTTCAGCAAAAACAAACAACACTCCGTTGCAATACGTAATGGGTCCAGACGATATTAAAGTAGAGAGTTACTTCTCTCCTACCGACAACGCGAATGGAGCGATTATCAAAACCATTCAAACAACAGACACCAACTTAGACTACGCAATCCTAGCGTTTACTCGCACAGATATTGCAGACGCTATTATTGCTGAAGACGATTTGTTCTTGGTGTTGGTTCGTGGTATGATGGAGCAAACTTCTGATCCTTCTTCTGAATATGCGTACTTGCAAGCTGCAGGACAAGACATTCGTTCACACGAAGCGATTCCATACGATCTTCACCACAAGTATTGCATTGTCGATCATAGCACCTTGGACTCAGATCCAACTGTTCTTACTGGAAGTCACAACTGGAGCAGCGCAGCGCAAACCACGAATGACGAAAACACTGTTGTTGTTCACGATGCGCGCATTGCTAATCTTTACCTTCAAGAGTTCATGGCTACATGGAGTTTGGTTGGTGTTGAAGACCAAACGAACAACGACATGAGTGTTTATCCGAACCCTGCTTCTTACAATCTTTGGGTTGGTGTTCCTGTTCAATCTGGAAAATCAATCTTGAATATTTACAGCGCACAGGGACAATTGGTTCACACCGAATATTTGAACGCAGGAATGAATCAAGTTTCATTGCCTTCATTGGCTGTTGGAACTTATGTATGCAAAGTTTCAAACGACACGAACCTTTGGACTAAGACCATCATTATTAAATAATCTTCTTCTAATTTAGATACTGAGAGGGCGGAACATTCCGCCCTCTTTATATTTGTGCACTATGGAACACTTTCGAATTGTTGGACTCATGAGCGGAACCAGTCTCGATGGATTGGACATTGCGTTGTGTGATCTTTCCTTCGATGAAGGAAAGTGGGACTATGAAATAGTTGCTGCTGATACCGTAGTTTATGACGCATCTTGGCGCGATATTTTTCGAAGAGCACATAAAATGTCTGCGCTTGAATTGGCGCAGTTAAATGTTGATTTCGGAATTTATTCAGGAAAGCAAGTCAAACGTTTTCTGGAGGAAAGAAACTTGACTGCAGATGCTCTTGCATCACACGGACATACCATTTTTCATCAGCCTGGGGAATCACTTACCGTTCAAATTGGAAGTGGTGCGCACATTGCTGCGAACGCAGGAATTAAAACCATTTGCGATTTCAGAACTACCGACGTAGCGCACGGTGGACAAGGGGCGCCGTTGGTTCCCATTGGTGACCGGTTGTTATTCAGTGAATACGATTTTTGTTTGAACATTGGCGGAATTGCGAATGTCTCATACACACTAATGGGTGACCTGAACGCCTTCGATGTTTGTGTAGTGAATATGGCCTTGAATTTATTGGCCGAACAAACTGGACATCCCTTCGATGCAAACGGTGAAATGGCACGACGCGGTGTTGTAAATGTTGAACTTCTTGAAAAACTAAATTCGCTTTCTTACTACTCGCAAGAACTTCCGAAGTCTCTGGGAAAAGAATGGTTTGAACAACATTTTCTTCCGTTACTCGTCGCGTCGCAATTAACCATCCGCGATTTATTAGCCACCTGCACAGAGCATATGGCGATTCAAATTTCAAAGATTTTTGAAGGTTGGACGGGAAGTGTTTTGGTCACTGGCGGTGGAGCTTTCAATGAATTTCTTATCGAGTGCATTCAGGCGAAGACCGAACTTTCTGTTGTTGTTCCCGACACCGATACTGTGCAATACAAAGAAGCGCTCATTTTCGCCCTATTAGGCGCCCTTCGACTCTCTGAGCAACCGACAGCACTCTCGGAAGTTACAGGGGCCTCTAAAGACACCTGTGGCGGTTGTATCTACTTATAGTTGGAAAGAACTTCCTTGAATTGATTCATAGATTCAACGGTGTGCAAACTATCTGGCTGATGAATCCAGAAATAACATTTCTTCAAACCAACTTCTTCCCAATCTCGAAGTTGCTTGGCCCATTGATTCATGCGCACTTCATCGCTTGCATGCAAATCGTTTCCACCAAAACGAATCACCAGCTCATCACTTGTCAATCGCATGTGCACAGCATCTCTTCTTCCAGCAGTGTCGCACACGATTAAGCCAACATCTATCTTTTTCAATTCCGTTGCATACTCTTCCAACACATTTCCAACAAACCACTCGGGGTGACGCATTTCAACAGAATAACGAACATCTCGCGGAAGAGATTCAAGATAACGAAGCAGAGGCTCTGCTTTCGACTGACTGTAATGCGGAGGTAATTGAATGAAGGTAGTTCCCAAATTTTTTCCGAAAGCAAAGAGCGCTTCAAAAAACAAATCCGTTTCGCGCGCGCAATTTTGAAATTGTCGCCAATGCGAAATGCTCTGCGGAAACTTCGGACAAAATAAAAATTCTGAAGGAACTAGCTCTACCCACTTCGCTACTTGCGCGACAGGTGGCGTGCGGTAATGCGATCCGTTGAATTCAATACACGGAAACAATCTTGAATAGTGGTGAAGAAATTCCGAAGGCTTCGCTTTAGCAGGAAAATGACTTCCTTTCCATTGCGGAACACCCCATACTGTGCCTCCTATGATAATTTCTAGATCGCCCGAACGTTCATTCGGTAAGAAAGAATAATCCTGGGTGGGAACGTCTAATGAAAAATAAAAGTGATCAACGTTCTCTAACTTGCCGAATTTCACTCGACAATATTTCTGTGTGGTGCAATCATTCCAACAGCCTTACGCTCCCGCTTAACAAGCCCGATTGCATAGACAGGAGTCCAGATAAATCCATACAAACCGAAAACGCCTATGATTGAAGCTGTAGCCCACCAATGCGAAACAAAGAACTCATCTTTCCAGATGTAATTGTAGAATGAAGTAATGATGTCTCCCTTTTGCGGATCGTGCATGGGAATAAAATTGAAAAGCATTGAAGCCAGAATGATCAAGGTAACCACAGCTGTTGAACCAATAGAAGCCGAGTAGTTTGGTTCACTGCCAGATCCTTTTGTTGAATTCCAATAGCCAACCATGAAGTTGTGCTTATCGCAAACCACAACCACTTCATCGCTCCATTGCGCATGGTACAAGCCATCGCTTACGCGGGTAATCACCTCATCGTTCACCTTCACCCAACGTTGGGCACCTTTATCCTCTTGACCGTCTAGATGCGATGTTCCGCTTTCGACAAGTTTTCCTTTTACTATTCTTAATTCGTGGTTTGGAAATAGTTTTTCAAACATGATTTTTTGTGTTGTTAATGCGAAGATAATGGAATCGCTTCAAGCTCTACGCGACGTCCCTTTTCTCCGAGTTCATTAATTCCTATGACTTTGATTTTTATATTTTTTTCTGGAATTCCATTTGCCATAAGCCATTGCTTGGTGGATTGAATTCTAGTATTTGCCAATTCCTTATTTCGCTTTGAACTTCCGTCGGAACTTGCGAATCCGCTAACAGTGAATGTTGAATTGGTTTGATCTCTCAACCAATTTCGAAGATCTATTTTTTGAATTTCATTCAGAGCACTTTCATTCACAGGAAAGAAATATTTTTTTGTTGAAATACTTGTGCTGATTGACGCTTCAACCTTTGAAACATTCAATCTACTTCGATCTACTTCTTCCAATAAAGTCAAATTCGTGTAGACAAAATCGAGTAATTCAAATTGGAAATTTCCATTCGCGTCGAACTTGAAGACTCGAATAATATTTCCAAATTCATCGATCAGCTCTGCCTTGTATCCCTTTCCATTTCCAGTGGCCTTTAAAACCTCCCAATCCTTTTCTTGAATGCTCACTTTGTATTTCGTTTCCAAAGACAAACTGAAGAGGGATGTTAATCCTTCGGCGTTGGATTTCAATTCAGAACGTTCTCCACTTCCAACAGAAACAACAGACAGTCCAATGTTTGGCAATACGCGCGTTCCTTCCTTCAATCTAAATTGAACTTGCTTGTTTTTCTTAGGAAGAATTAAGTGATCGATTTGATGCTCGCGTGAAACATACGCTTCATTTGCTGATACGAAAACGATTTTATAAGCCTCCCCCTTTTCATTGTTGAAAGGAGAAGGAAGTTTATTTGCGATTTTAAATGCTTCATTCTTTTCTGAAGAATATAAATTGCATGTTAAATCTGAAAGATTCATTCTCGAAAAATAAAGGGTGCCTTGAAAGAGTGTCGCACCCATTTCATGGTCAGAAGTATTTACGCCTGGACCTAAATTGAAAACAGGTCCCCAACTCTTTCCGACACGATAACATCCGTACAAATCATGACCACCAAACCCGCCTGCTCGGTTACTTGAAAAAATCAGCAATTTCTCCACTGGATCATAGGTGGGGTTCATATTATCAAAACTGCCTTCACCCGTGTTTCCGGCCATTTCAACAGGAAAACCAACACTTTTAAAGGTTAATGTAGAATCCCAAAGAAAGATTTTATACGATTTCGAAAGCGTACCGCGCTCGTCTAATTCAGTCTGAAAAAACAACTCATTTTTGCTGTCTCCAAAGCAAGAAATTCCTTCATCGAAATTCCAATCTTTCGGAAAGAATGTTTCTTCGCGATCAGTATACATATCAACCTTATGCAAACGATTGATGCGTGTAGTTTGCATGGTACCCTGCCCATAAGACTGTTTTAGTCGAGCACTCACCACAAGTGCTGTTCCTTCTCTGAAATCGGTAACGACATCACCGTCGACGTTGATATCACCGTCTTCAGTATTGAAAACACAATTGACTTTAACCCATTCTTGCGAAAAAACGGGCGCTACAAAAAAGAATAGAAGAAAAAGAATTATGCTTCTCTTTGTGCTTTCCATGCTTGATAGTGTTCGTCTAATTCTTGAAAATACACTTCACCAAACTTCGTTGTAATGGCATCTTTCAAAAATCTATATACTGGAACTTGCAATTTCGATCCGCATTCACACGCCGGAGCGCATATGGGCCAGCGGTGGTAATTCAATCCAATATAATCGGCCAACTTCGTTAAACGAATAGGGTAAAGATGACACGAGATGGGTTTTCTGAATTTCGATTCTCCTGCTTTCCATGCGGTTTCTAACGCACACAATGCTGTTCCGTCTTTACTGTAATGAACAAAAGAACAAGCTCCTTTATCAGAAACCAACGTGGTAACAATGTCTCCGTCTTCGTCTACTTGATAAAGTCCTTCGCGTTCAATAGCCGCTATTCCTTCGGGAACCATATAGGGTTTTGCGCTTTCCCATTCCTGTTCCAAAATTGGAATTTCGTCTTCCCCAATAGGTGCACCGCTGTCTCCTTCCACACAACAAACTCCTTTGCACGCCGAAAGATCACATACAAAATGCTCTTCGAATAAATCTTCGCTTACAAGGGTATTTTGAATAATAATCATTTATTGCCCTTACGCTCCTTCACGTGGTGCAAACGAACGTTCAACAACTCCACCGTTAGAGCAAAAGCAAAGGCAACATAAGAGTACATCTTCACATTAACGTATTCAGGAATGTGAATGAGATGAGCGCTTTCGCAAGCCTCTGCAACCAAATTCAATCCAATAACAACTAAGAACACCAACGCCAACATTTTCAAAGTTGGATACTTTTCAATGAATGCGCTAACGTAAGGGGCAAAAGCCAACATGACGAACATGGCAATGATTACAGCAACTACCATGATCGGAACATGATCCACTAATCCAACTGCTGTAATGATTGAATCGAATGAAAAAACAATGTCGATGATTGTAATTTGAATGATTGCCTGAAACAAATTGATCTTTCTAGACTTCTCAGACTCTTCGTTATCAGCAATCAAAAACTTATGACGAATTTCGTTGGCAGTTTTAATGATCAAGAATAATCCTCCTGCTAATAACACGATGCCTCTTCCCGAAACAGGATAAACACCTAATGTGAAAAATGGCTCTTGTAAATGCGCCAAATAAGACAAGGTAAACAAGAGTCCTATTCGGAAAATAAGAGCAAATGAAAGTCCTATTCTTCGTGCTTTGGTTTGATCTGATTTTGAAGATAAAAATCCGGTAACAATGGCAATGAAAATGATGTTGTCAATTCCCAAGACAATTTCCATAATTACCAAGGTCAACAAGTCTATCCAACCTTGCAGGGTTGTAAATGCAGAGAAAAATGATTCCATACTACAAATGTAAGGTTTTGAATACGAAAAGTGCTGCCCAAGAGCGCACGATATTCACTTTGAAATTTTAATACTTATTGTTGAATTTGTATTTCGAATTGAAAAACTTCCGCCAATTCTTGAAGCAGAATTCGTTTCACTTCATCCATATCCATTTCACGACCCAATTCTTTCGACAAGCTCGTGACTGTTTTATCGGTAATTCCACACGGTACGATGTAGTTGAAATAATTCAAATCAGTGTTCACGTTGAACGCGAATCCGTGCATGGTTAACCAACGGCTGCACTTCACGCCGAGCGCGGCAATTTTTCGCGCTTTCTTCGGGTCATCAATATCTAGCCACACTCCTGTCAACCCGTCTATTCTTCCGCCTACAATTCCGTAATGCGCAATGGTGCGAATGATGGCTTCTTCCAAGTAACGCATGTACTTGTGAATGTCGGTGAAGAAATGCTCGAGGTCTAAAAGCGGATATCCCACTATTTGTCCGGGACCGTGGTAGGTGATGTCTCCGCCTCTGTTGATGGGATAATACGTTGCGCCAATCTCTTTCAATTTCTCTTCTGAAACGAGTAAGTGAAAGATGTCTCCGCTTTTTCCTAGTGTGTATACATGCGGATGCTCAACGAAGAGAAGAACATCTTCAGTTCCCTCTCCGTCGGCTTTTCCTTCTAATCTGTTTTGTAGTTTTCGTTGAACATTTCGTTCAAATAACTCTTCCTGAAAATCCCATGTTTCCTTGTAAGGTGCAATACCTAAATCCCTGAAGGAAACAACGGGTTTACTCATATTTTCGAAAGCTCGTTTTTCAAGAAAATAATTGCTGGAATAGCCGTAGCATCTTCGTTACGCAATTCAGCAAGATCGATCGTTAACCAATCACCTAGGTGAATTAAGTAGTAAGCTCTTTCAAGTCTGCTTGAACCTTTCGCGTGGATTTCAATAATGGTATCACACTTTTCACCCATTAATTTTTTACAGATGTCCATGCGAATTTGTGAACGTTTGTGATCGTCTTCTGTGCGAAGCATCAACACAGCAACGCGGTTGTCTCCGCCTGTCCAACCCACCAATTCATTGTGATTCATCTCTGGGAAAACGTGGTGCCAGCAAAGCATTTTCGAGTTCTCGTTGATTTGTTGTCTCCAACGAATAGCAACGCCTTCGTAGCTCGCTTCGCTGTATAAAACTGGAATGCGAGAAACAATTTTCTCTGCGATTGATTTCGTTTCGGTGCGAATGTTCGCGATTTCAGCATGAATCAAATCGATTGAATTGCTGATTTCTGCTTCGAAGTTTCCGTTGTAAATTCCGTAAGCTTTCAAGGTGAATAACACTTGAACAGAGCTATAACCGAACATACTTCTTGGAGGTTGTCCACCAGGAATAATAATGCAGTTGTATCCGTCTGCCGCTGCTGCTGCTGCAATTCTGCCACCACTGGTGATGCAAGAAATGGTTGCGCCTTTTGCTTTTGCTTCGTTGTATGCTGCAACAGTTTCTTCTGTTTCACCGCTGTAGCTGGAAATAATAACCAATGTCTTCGGACCTACGAATGCAGGAAGAACGTAGTCGTTCGTGCAAATAATAGGCAGGCAGCAATCGTCTGCTACCAATTGAGAAACAATCTTTCCGCCGATACCCGAACCTCCTAAACCAGAGATCACTATGTTGTCAAATTGTTTGTCGGTGTTCGTGAACGTTGCACTTTGACCAATTGCCAAGGCTTCTTTCAAATGTGTCGGAAAAGCTTCTACTAATGATTTCATATTAAAAAATTTAAGATGCGAATGTACAATTCAATTGGGTTATTTCCTTCTTAGAACACCCTTCTCTTCGCAAAGTTTAGCCAAAGGAGCAAAATAAAACATTGCGGTTCCCTTTTTATCGGCTATGCTTAACAAATCGTGCTCGCCGTCTGACCAATTGATGAGGTGCATCATGTTGTGCACCATTTGTCGCTGGTCTGTGTTCGGCATGTTCGAACTCGGATACAATCCACGCTTACCCAATTGCGGTTCGCCGAATTGAACAACGGCTTCGTAGGTTTCGTTTATCTCAAGAGCCAACACCATTTGAAATAAAATTTCAACCCCTTCTTCCATGGCAGGAATGGAAATGAAATCGCGGTTGTCCAAAGATGTGTGGTATTGGGCATAACGCTGGTAAGGCGTGCGCATGAAAGACCCAATTGGAAGATTATATCCGGGAGAGCAAAACTGACGCTCGTCGCTTCCACCCACAGAAAATTCTAAATCGTTCCATTGAAGTGGAAGCTGATTCAAGATGTGTTTACTCACGCGATCAACGAGTGCATTTCCTTTTCGAGAATTCTTGTAATGAATTTTTCCAGCATCGCCACAACACGTCAAGACCCATCCTGCTTCTAGCCTCTCTTTCAATGCACTTCCATTCTTCGATAAGTAGGCAATTGATCCAATGGTTTCAGGCGCAAGAACAAATCGATAGGTATATTTCCTTTGTGGAAGGGCAGCGAGCTTCTCATACAGCATGGCCAAAACCAAAGGTCCGCTGAGTTCGTTGTTCGCCATGCTTGGATGACACAAATAAGAATAAAAAAGAATTTCTTTTTCTGAATCGCCTTTCAAAATTGCTTCTCCGTAAGTGAGACTTCCTTCGGATAATTCTGATTGAATGACCACGCGATACATTCCTTCTTTCGGAAGTGAATTCCATTCGTTCTGCGAAAGGCAGAATCCCCACTTCTCTTCGTAATACGAAGTCACATACGGAATGGCTGTTGGCTGTTCTGGAAGTGTGAAAATGTGTTTCGAAAGTTCTTCGTGTGTGACTTCCATGTCCACAGGAGTTGAATAGTTCAACACATGTAAATTATTCAATTTGAAATCGGCAACTTTCCTTCCATCGGGGGTAAGAATGTATGCGTCTTGAATGTTCCATTCTTTTGGAATTTCCCAGTCGTGCACTTGCGTTCCGGTAGGAACTTCTGTTAATTCAAACGGAACAATTTCTTGCAGAATGCGGAACGATTCACGCAGTCCGTTTCCAGTGATGCTTCGGCAAATGGGCCAAAGTCTTTCAAAATATGTTGCTAGTTTTTTCTGCATATCACCAAACGGTCCAACCGCCTTCAACCTTCATGTTATCTCCGGTAACATACGAGGAAGCATCGCTGAGTAAATAGATGAGCGCGCTTGCCACTTCGTGATTGTAACTCAATCTTTCCATTGGAGAGAAGCGCGCGAAATTTTCTTCGAATTGCACTTCGTGATTGTTCCACACCCCGTGTGGAGTAATCATGTTTACACGCACTTTCTTCGTAGCCCAATAAGAAGCCAAGTATCTGGAAAGTGCGTCAATACCGCCTTTCGAGGCGCTATAGGCGGCGGGACAACCCAAGGATGTTCCTTTGTATAAATTCTGATTCGGTGCAACGACGCTGTAGGTTGAAGGGATATTTACAACGCTACCGCCGCCGTTTTCTGCCATGTGGCAGCCAATAATTTGACACATTAAAAACGTGCCTTTCAAATTCACATCCACTACAGTGTCCCAGTTTTCATCGGAAACACTTTCGAACGGTTCGAATTTCAAATGCGTTTTATTCTGGTGCGCGTTCACCAATCCGTCTATTCTTCCGAAGTTAGAAAGTACACTTTCTTTCAATGCTTCAACGGAAGCTCTATTGGCTACATCGAGAACAAATCCCAATGCTTTCGAATTGTTACGTGTAGCCAATTCATTTGCAAACTGAACCGGATTCGCTAATTCAATATCTGCCGCAACAACAACTCCTCCGAACTGCGCAACGGCTTCGCAGAAGGCTCTTCCAACCAATCCGCAAGCACCTGTAATGACAATAACTTTATCGGTTAAATCGAATTTTTTTCTGAAATCTATTTGCGTTGCGTCTGTTGTACGAAGTGGCTCCATCTTAATTAATTTTTCTGAAGACAGGCTTAATTTCGTCACCCACTAAATACTTTTCTACGCCATCTTCTAACGCACGTTCAAACACTTCACAACTTTCATCGAAAGCCGCTAACATAAAATCTATATCGTCTTGTGTGTGCGAAAAACAGGGTGAAAGAATTCCCTGATAAAGAACTCCTCGTTGAATCATTTCCTGCATGAACAGTGTTCTGTAGAACATGCAAGGTTCTTTCTTCTGATTCTTCACCACCAATCCAACACACCAATTGAATCCGGTTAACTCGAAGTAGTCTTCCAATTTTCTTCGAGATAAAATTCCTTTCACACCGTTCATGAAATAATCTCCAATGGCGTGGTTGTGTTGAATAACCGGATTGTTTTCAAACACATTAATAGTGGCTAGAGCAGCAGCAATTCCGTGCGTTTCACCGCCGTGTGTGGTGCTTACTAAAAATACTTTCGGCTCGCCTTTTCTGCGAATACCGCCGTACTCCATAATCTCCTTTTTGCCGGTAAGGGCGCAGAAAGAAAATCCGTTTGCAATACCTTTTCCCCACGTGCAGAAATCAGGTTCTGCATTGAATTTTTTTATTGATCCTGGGAAGTCTGATTTGAATCCCGTAATCATTTCGTCCATGATCCACATTGCACCGTTCTTGTGCGCAAGGTCAATGGCCTTCTTGTAAAAATCCGGCTCTAATACATTCCACTTTTCTGGTTCTGAAATCACACAAGCAATTTGTCCAGGATATTCATTGAACATGCGTTCCAAGTCTTCCAAAGAGTCTTGTTTGTACGTAATGGTGAACTGCTTAATTTCTTTGGGAATACCGAAGTCACATGCGGTAGAGCCAATGAACCAATCGTCGTAGCTGTAGAACGGATGTTCGGCCGGACGAGCGATTAAATGTTTTCCAGTGTATGCGCGAGAAAGTTTAATGGCTGCTGTTGTTGCAACCGAACCGTTCTTCGCGAATTTGATCATGTCGTGTTGCGGAACAAGCGAGAGAAATTTCTCTGCCATTTCCATTTCAATAACACTTGGACGAGTGAAATTGACACCTTTCTCCAATTGTTTTCTCACTGCTTCTAAGACAGGCTCATAGGCATGTCCCAACGAAACGGAATACAAACCCATGAGTGTATCTAAGAATTTATTTCCGTCTAAATCCCAACAATACACACCTTTCGCATGTGTAATTGCAGCGGGTGATTTGATTGGGAATTGATCATCTCCCTTCGAGTACGTATGCGCGCCACCCGGAATTAAATCGTGGATTTTTTTTCTGTATTCATCGCTCTTCGCGAAGTTTGTTATGTGTGGAAGTGACATCGTTTTCATTTCACAATTTTATCTTCTCTTAATGATTTAGCGTATCCCGCATTAATGATGCTCTCTTCGTTAAGCTTCAACAATTCAGGTTTGGTCTCTAACAAATGTACAACATCGTTTATGTTGAAATCACGGGTTCCAAATTCGGCAAAAAGTGCTTCAACAAAAGCAAAATCTGAGGGAGTATCAACAGACAATTTGAAGTTACAGTTGTCGTTCATCTTTCGAAAACCCAGGGTGAACTTTTTTGAATTTTTTACATAGGGAATGACATGCTCGCGTTCACTGTGCAGTTTTGCGTTTTGAAAAGCATTTTCTAAAACTGAAAACCGCACCACTTCTACATCGAACCCATCTTCTAAAAAATGTGGATCTTCATTGCTGTTGGAAAACAAGTCTACTCCGAATTTCACAAATTGCTCATACACCCAATCGACGGTGCTTCCGTGATGAGTAGGACAGTCACTTGTCAAGCGAATGATATTATCTCCTTCCTTCGCTCCGAAAAATTTAGCGGCAGAATAGAACCGGTCGAGCACGTCCCAATCAGAACCGCGAAAGACTAAAATGTTGTTTTCGTTACAATACTTTTCCAATGCGTCGTCTTCAGAATTGGTTGAAGTAACCACGGCTAATTTATCAATACACTTCGCTTGAGAAACTCGATTGATTAACGTTTGAATGACAGGCGTTCCGTTTAATTCCTTTAGGACTTTTCCGGGCAATCGTGTGGAACCCATGCGGGCTTGCAGCAGCGCGAGATTCATTATTTTTTCGGATTGAATAATGCTAGGTAGATTTTGTCCCACAGCCTACCCTCTTTAAACACGTGATTCACAAATCTTCCTTCGACTTGAAAGCCAAGTTTTTCATACAATTTCAAAGCACCCGGATTGTTTTCAAAAACAGCAAGCGTAATTTTATTCAAGTTTAACTCATCAAAGATGTATTGAATAACGAGGTTCATGGATTCAAATCCCAGCCCTCTTCCGCGTGCAGATTCTTCGCCAATAATTAATCCGAGTTCACATGTGCGAGCCATCCAATCGATGCGGTCAACTTTCACATTTCCGATATGCAGACTGCTCTCTTTTTCACACAGCGCTAAAAAGACTGTGTTCTGATCTCTCAGCGCCCCATTTACATAATTGATAAGCTCTTGTTGTGTAGTTGGGAAATACCCTGAAGCCAAACCCCGGGTTACTTCCGTGTCGTTCAACCATTTCAAATAGACGTCGTTTGCATCTTCAATGGTAAGCGGACGCAGATAGACTTGATTTCCATCTAAAAATTTAATCATCTGTTGTGCTTCTGATTTAATTTCAGTTGAGAGTCAGACATTTTCTGATTGTCTTTCGTGAGGTTGTTCTCGTGCATGCGATATCTGTACAACGGCACTGGAATATGATAGATTCCGTATCCCGCTTGCTCCCATCTAATTCGTAAATCCTCTTCTTCACGCGCCGTGAAGTTCTCGTCGTAGAGCCCAATGTTGAAGAGGTAATCTTTTCGAAACATTATTCCACAAGCAATGGGTTTATCGCTCGAAGAAATGTGTTCAATGTGCTGCCCTCGTTCATTCACCACATAATAATCTATTGCAACAGCATCGAAAGCGTTGTTCTCGTTGAGGAATAAATTCTGTACGCGAAGCGATTCAGAATGAAGGTAATCGTCTGCATCTAAAAATGCGACGAACTGCCCGCGTGCCTTACGAATTCCAAAATTCCGAGCACCTGCTAAACCTAAATTCTCACTTAAGTTAAATATCCTTACAACGTCAGAATAATTCTCTAAAATAGCCTCAGTTGCATCGGTAGAAGCGTCGTTAATAACGATTACTTCGAAATCGGTTTTTGATAGCGATTGATCTAAACCGCTTCTGATGGCACGTTCAATAAATTGGGCGTAGTTGTAGGTTGTAATAATAAGCGATACCATGGTCTACGCTATTATTTGTCTTTCTTCTTTTTACCCTTGGCCTTACCTTCTTCACCGTAACCACCATAGCCGTAGCCATAACCGTAGCCGTATCCATAACCGTATCCATAACCGTAACCATAGCCGTAACGATAAGCATATTTTCCGTAATAGTATCTCCAGCGTTTTTGCTTAATGTTATTAAGCAAAATACTTGTATTGCTCAGACTGTTTTGACTCAACACATCTTCTAAGTATTGAACACCTTGCTTCGTTGCTTTAAGGGTATTCATTACTAGAATTCCACGATCCACTTTAGCAAGCAGCACCAAGCTATCTGTAATAAGCATGATCGGTGGAGTATCAATAATTACATAATCGTATCGCTTCAATCCTTCTGCAAGTAGCTCGTCTACTCTAGCATTAAGCAAAAGCTCTGAAGCATTTGGAGGAACCGGGCCTGCCAAAACAATATCCAAATTTTCGATATCTGATTGGAAAACCACATCATCAAATGAGGCCTTACCAATTAAATATGTACTCACCCCATGCATATTCGTTGTGCGGAACATCTTATGCACTTTCGGTTTGTGCAAGTCAAAGTCTAAAAGGAGAACCTTCTTTGATGCTTTAGCCAAAGTAGCGGCCAAGTTTGTTGAAACAAATGTTTTTCCTTCTCCGGGATGCAGTGATGAAATTAATATAAGACTGTGTCCACTATCTGGCAGCAGGTATTGCAAATTCGTTCGCAGAGTTCGGAAGGCCTCGCTCACATTTCCCCTCGGGTTGGCTTGTATGGCAATAGGATCTCGCTCAATTTCCTCGTAGTTTGGAATGCCGCTGATAACAGGGAGTTTTGTTAGTTGCTTCAATTCGCGCAAATGCTCAATATGCTCAAAGAATACCATTCGAATAAGTCCAATAATCAGCGAAATGAGAATACCTACGCCTATCCACAAATAAATAATACTCTGCCGGTCGGGGCCCACCACGCCCATGTTTCGAGCAGCTTCAATCACACTTGTTTGAGGAATGATTGCCGCGCGCGCGATGACAGTGTTGGCCTTCTTCTCTAATAGGAAGGTGTACAACTCTTCGTTCACCTTAAGCTTACGTTCAATAGACATGAGGTCGCGCTCACTTTTTGGAATGTTTGCTAGCTCCGCCTCAAGTTCAAGAATTTGAAGTTTCAAATCTCTAATTCTCTGATCAATTGCAACTTTCGTGTCTCGTGTGTACTTAAAAATACTGTTTCGAATAGTCTGTAGCGTAGAGTCCACACGCTGAACGCGTTTGTCAGGGGCTTTTACATCAACCAATAAAGAGCTTCGTTTTTGTTTTAATTGAAACAAGTCTTTCACCAACTCGGTTAAGGTAACATCCTCTTCGCGCAGATAATTCATTGGTGGAATAACCGCTCTATCTGGCTCCTTCAAAAGAAAATTCTCCAAGCCCTGTATAGATTCTCGTCTGAGTTCCAAATCACGGAGCGTAACATCAGAGCTGGTTAATGCCGCAAATGCCGCGTCTTGCTCTTTACTCAAATCAAGAATATCTCGAGCGTCTTTGAATGTCTCCATTGCCAATTCCAATGAATCGATAATTTTAACAATCTTATCAATTTGAATGTCTATGTAAGCCTGCGTGTTTTCATTGATAGCAATCTCGTTGTAGAGCGTATAATCAATGTAGACCTTTGCCAATGTATCAAGGAAGGTTTTCGCTCTGGTGGGCAGCTCATCCTTACATGTTAGCGTTAAGATGCTTGTGAATTCGACATTTTCAATGGTTAGCGCTCCCATGTATTTATCAACCAAATGTTTCATTGGTCTTACTCGTATTTGGAAGCTTTGATCTGTAATGGTAGAAAGTCTGGATTCATCTATATGGGAAGCCAAATCCAATTGAATCGTAAAAAGCTCTTCAATGTATTCCTTACCGAATTCATAAGCAGCCGAAGTAAGTTTTCCTCCGTATTCGTAGCTCAGCTCATAATGGCCAATATCTAGAACTTTAATATTCATTGGAACATTATGCATCCCGGCTGCCATTTTTTTCCAATCACATGTGACCTTCATGGCATCGAATTCATCTACTTGTAAGGTTTTTACCCTTCCAACTAAGAAATAAGAAATTGTATAATCAAGCTTTTCCAAGCTCTTTTCTACGATGTCATAAGAAGCGATTATACGTTTTTGATTGGTAACATCCTGCATTAAAGAAATGTAGCCCAATTCACTGTACATACTTTTTTGATAATCGTATGTCTCCGATGAGCGCAGTAAAATCTCTGTTTTCGCAGCGTAAATACTCGGCAATCTATGGGTGTAGAAATAGGCGGCAACGAATGCTATGAGCGCGCATGCTACAATCCAGAACCAACTTTTGTTCAGGAACCTTAATATGGGCCTGAGGTCGTCTGCATCTAGAAAATTCGATTTAGTTTCTGCCATGGGTTCACTCGATAGGGGCAAATATAAAGGAAGAGTGCCAATATTGAAGATTTTCACTTGAATGAGGTCGGAAATAATTAAAGTCTATTATCTTTGTAACATGAACCGCCTTAGAAAACTAATCGCTTTATCAATTTTTCTTTTCTGCGTAACAGCAATTGGAATTTGTCAAGCCCCACCAACTCCGCCAAGTGGTGGAGCCGCGCCGTGTGGTGGTCCATTCGGAACAGTTTGTCCTATCGACGGCGGCGTAAGCTTACTCATTGCAGCAGGAGCAGCCCTAGGAGGAAAAAAAGCATTCGATCTTAAAAAGAAAAAAGCTTCTTAAATACTCAGTGAAAAATCCACTCATTCGATTTTTTGTCATTGGTACCATCCTTTATTTCGGATGGTATTTTTTTTACGAGTTGTATTTACTTCCTTCCACATCAATTGATGAAATGCTTGTAGACCTATTGGTTCGCGGAGCAGAATCTTTGTTAAGACTTTTGAATTTCGATTTACGCGTTTTCGATGATGGACTTTACCGCAACCACATTGCCATTGACGGCACAGCCGGCGTAACTGTTGGCGCACCGTGCGATGGAATGATACTCATGGCACTTTTCATAATTTTTGTGGTGGCCTATCCTGGAACAAATAAAAACAGACTTTGGTTTATTCCACTTGGACTGTTCGTGATTCAGTTCATGAATATCCTGCGCATTATGGCCCTGGCCTTCATTGTTTATTGGAACGAAGACTATTTAGCTTTTAATCACGATTATACATTCACCGCCTTAGTTTACGCCGTTGTCTTTGCATTTTGGTGGTGGTGGTCGAAGTTGTACGTCCCTGCAAATGGCCCTACCGAAGAAAAATAAGTTCATTCTTGTTGCGATAGCCATCGCAATGATTGCCTTGGGCTTTTACCAGGAGCAGGCCAAAGTGAATGTGAATTTCATTCTTGAAAAAGGCGCACAAATTCCCGGATTCTTCAATCAGAATACTGAAACAAAAATTGCTTTGCTCACTGCGGAAAAAAGCAAATCGAACTTCGATTATTATTACAGTCACGAAACCATTGGGGTGCTCTATTCCTTCAATCAAGGGGAACTTTCTAAATTGAAGTGGGTCATTACTTTCGCTTCCATCGCTTCATTCACCTTGCTCAATATTCTCGCGCTGTACTTTCTTCAATTCAATAAAAAAGAAATGCAATTGTTTTTATTGGTGGAAGGGGTCTGTTTGATTCTCGCTGTATTGGCGTTCATTCTCGGGAAGATTACCCATCAGAACGAAGCTGTCTATCCAGCAGTTCGCGGCATCACTGGTATTCTGCAATCTCCCGTGCTCGTGCTCATTTTCATTCCCGCTAAAAAATTATTCAATCGCTCTTTCTAACTATGGAAAATCAACTTGCTCCTCATGCTAGACTTTGGGTCTTCACTTCAAACAAATTACTTTCTTCAGAACAATGTTCGTTCATTGAATCTGAATTGAAACAATTTCTTGAAGGTTGGAATAACCATGGAAAGGCAATGGCCGGACAAGCTTGGATTGAAATGAACCGCATCTTAGTTGTTGCGGCCGATGAAAATATTATGCTCGCTTCCGGATGCAGCATAGATAAATTGAACAGGGAAGTACTTCGCATTGGCGATGCGCTTGGCGTGAATTTGTTCGATCGATTGACTGTGTTGTTCCAAGAAAATAGCGAGATTCAAACAGAGGGCATCGCGCAATTTTGGGCGCTTCGCAAAGCGAATAGACTAACCGACGAAACACTTGTTCTTGATACAACCGTTGCTACAGTAGGTGATTGGACCACATCTAAATGGAAGCCCTTCGCGAATACGTGGCACAAAGACATGTACGGCAGATAATTATTTCTGCGGAGTTTCTTTCTGAACTTTCTGATCAATAAAGTACACCAGCGAAGCCATAGACGCTGCGCCCAATTCCAATTCGCGCTTGTTTACGTTTTCGAAACGGTCGTTGTCTGTGTGATGAAAATCGAAGTAACGCTGTCCGTCTACCATTAACGCGAAAAGCATGGTGCTTCCGTTTTTCAACGGGCCAATGTCTACTCCACTCCATCCTCTTTTGAAGGAAAATAAATTGTATGGTTCAAAGAACGGCATGAGCGATTTCGCCCATTCCACTTGACCATCTTGCGCATCGCAACTAAAACCTTTCGGTGTGAATCCACCACCGTCGCTTTCTATGGCAGCAACGTGCTCCCAACCTTTTTCTTTCGCGACTTTCGCATAGGTCTCTCCACCGTCGTTACCGAACTCTTCGTTGATATAAAGCACTGCGCGAATGGTGCAGGCCGGCTTGTATCCGGTTGCCTTCATAATGCGCAACACTTCCATGCTCTGAACAATGCCGGTTCCATCGTCGTGCGCGCCTTCACCCACATCCCATGAATCGAGGTGTCCGCCTACGACAATAATTTTTTCAGGATACACACTTCCCTTGATTTCTCCGATTACGTTCGATTGCATCACACTATCGAAACGCTCACATTCCATGCGCATTTCAAAGAGGACTTTTTTGTTGGATTGAAGGGCCTCGTGCAGAAAATGTGCATCGAGACTGCTCAATGCAGCCGCTGGAATCTTGGTTACATCGTCTTTGTAGCGCATAGCACCGGTGTGTGGAAACTTATCGTCCGCAGAAGTGAGCGAACGAATAATACATCCAACCGCGCCGTATTTCGCAGCTTCAGAAGCACCGTTGGTTCGAATGGGAGAAGTGTTTCCGTAGGCAGAACCGGTGTTTATGATTGCAGGATCGAAGGCCTTATTGATGAACACTATTTTTCCTTTTACTTGATCGCCTTTCGCTTTCAGATCTTCGAAGTCTTTCACCTCAACTACCTCTGCCTTCAGGGTGCCGTTCGTTCCAACAGAACCACCCAAAGCGCGCAAGGGAATTTCGGTTTTCTTTTTACCCACGTATATCGCTGCGTATTCTTTCTTCCCGCGTTTCCATTTTGGAACTTTTACAGGCATAAGGAAAACGTTGTCGGCAGGAATCGATTTCAACACAGAATCTCCCCAAAGAATAGCTTTGTCTGCTGCTTCTGAGCCCGCAATGCGGTGTCCAATTTTCTTGCACAAGTAATACAAATCGTTGTAGGCTTGCGCAGTTGAAAGGGCCTCTGAATAAAAGCCTTTCACCACAGAAGAATCTTGTTTAGTGAATTGTGCTTTAACCTGACTCGCTAAAATCAAGCTAACGAAAAGGAGAAGAATATTTTTCATCATTGCATGTATGCTCCGTTGTTAATGTCGAGTGCTTGTCCGGTTATTGAATTTTGTTTTCCCGAAAAAAGGAAAGTTACAAAATTTCCTACCTCTTCGGGTTGAGCCATTCTACCGGTAGGCACGTAATTCATTTGTTCTTGGTACGCTAAGTCGTAGGTCGAAGCATTTCGATCTGCATGGCGCTGAATGCTGTCTTTCGACATTTGCGTTTCTACCCATCCGGGTGTAATGGCGTTGACTAATATTTGTTCACGTGCCCATTCAACGGCCCATGCGCGAGTAAGACCGAGTACTGCTGTTTTCGAGGCAATGTAGGCGCTGTGATTCGGCACACCGAAACGCGCCAGGATTGAGCTGGTGAGTAGAATGTGTTTGTAGGTGGCCGTTGATTTTCTGAGGTATGGCAAGCATTCCATAATGGTGACGTATGTTCCGGTAAGATTGATTGAAACAATTTCGTCCCAACGATCATCTACGCCGTAGGCGTTTTCTCCGCCGACTCCTGCGTTAGCGAAAACGCATTCTAAACTACCATCTCCTAAAATATTTTGCAGTCCTTCGCGAAATGCGGAAGCATTTCGCACGTCGGCGGCAAGCACGCAGTGATTCTCTGAATGCGGCAATTTTACTAATACTTCATTCAGTTTTTCTTCGTTCCTTCCCACTAAAATTAGGCGATTGTTTCCTTCTTCTGCAAGAGAATGTGCCGCTGCGGCACCAATTCCGCTGCCTGCTCCTGTTATGAGTATTGTTTTCATGATTAAGTTTGAACAAAAATAGCGGAACACGATTCATAACAAGACATGAAATTCAATCTAAGCGAAATAAGCGGACTCATTCAGAGTCGAAGAACTGTAACACCTGAGCATTACACTGCACGAAAAGTGCATAAAGAGCAGATTGAAAAGATGCTTCAAAACGCCGTGTGGGCGCCCAATCATAAGCTAACTCAACCTTGGCGTTTTCATGTTTATTTGGAAGAAGGAATGGATATTCTTCGAGAATGTCTTCCTACACTCATGCCCGAAGATCAGCCCGTAAAAAGAGAACGAATCGCATCTCGATTGAACAATACCACCGCAGTTGTTGTGGTTTGCATGGACGCCTCTGAAAAAGCCGCCGTGCATGAAGAAGAATACGCAGTGGCTTGCGCTATACAGAACATCATGCTCACAGCTACGGCCTATGGCATTGGAAGTTTTTGGGCAACCCCTGGATTTATTCGAACGGAAAAATTCAATCAAACATTAAATCTGCCAGCACAACAACGTTGCCTAGGCATCGTTTATTTAGGTTATGTCGAAGGTGAATGGCCAACGAATCACCGCAAACCACTTGAATACGTTACCGAATGGAATTCTGTAAAAAAATAATTTTCATTTCATTGTTGTTTATTCTATCTGGAAAAGCTTTCGGGCAGAAGACGAATGCGAATGAATTCTTATTCGGTTTTCAATTAAGACCAATTATTCCGAATGCCTATTTGAATACAGATATTGAAACTTCTTCTTCACCGAATTTTTCTTACACTGCAAAATCAAATGTTGGAATAAGCTTTGGATCTATCATTCGAAAGCCGTTAGGGAAATTTTGGAATTTAGAAACCGGATTGAATTTCGTGAAGCGAAGCTATTCTTTGGGATTCAATTTGAACGACAGTGTACAAGTTAATTCAAAACAGAACATGACATTCATTGCCTATGAAATCCCCATTCAAGCATTGATTTATGTTCGATTAGGAAAAGCTTGGTATATGAATGCCAGCGCAGGAATTTCTCTTGATTTTTTTCCCAGTGAAACGGAAACATTCAGTTCTGAAAAAGTGGATTCAACGTATTTCGATTTCAGTCAGAAAACCTATCGCATTAAGTGGAGCGCTTTGGCGGCGCAATCTAATTTGGGTTTTGAATATCGAACGGAAAAACAAGGATATTACTACCTAGGCGCTTCATTCCATAGACCGTTCGGAAGAATTGCAGGATCACAAGCAACGGTAGAAACCACAGCTGGATCAGAACGTTTGTGGTTAAGTCTTTCTGGAAGTTATTTTTCCGTTGACTTGAAATATTTCTTGTACGACAAATACAAAACAAAAAAGGCCGTCATTGAATGACGACCTTTTCCTACCTTAACTAATCTAAACTTACTTCTTCAAATCACCCACCAACTTCACGTTTAAAGTGAAGATGTTGTCAATTGCCTTATCTCCTAGGTTATCGAAAAATGCCGTAGAACCGTATTTCACATCGAACTGTGAGCGATCAACAGCCACGCTACCTTCAACAAAAACTTGATTTCCACCACCGGTGATTTTCGCAGGGAACGATAATGCTTTAGTAATTCCTTTAATGGTCATGTTACCAGTCACGTTGTGAGTAGTTCCGTTGTTTCCTTTCGCTACTTGAACACTTGTCACTTCAAACATAGCATCTGGAAATGCAACTGTGTTAAAGAAATCATCATTTTTCAAGTGATTCAAAAAGTTCGCGTTTGTGCCTGGGTCAGAAATGTCGGTAATAGCCATGGCGTTCATATCAATTTTCACTTTTCCTGTTATACCTGCGTTTCCTTTTACATATATCACACCGCTTGAAACACGCACCGTTCCCGTGTGTCCGCTACCCGTTACTTTCTTTGCGCTCCAAACAATTGAACTCTTGTTGAAGTCTAAAATGTACTTTCCATCTGCTAATTGCGCTTGAACTCCCACGGCTGAAGCGATTGCTACGACTAATGCTAAAATTGCCTTTTTCATTTGATTGATTTTTATTTTTTGTTTATTTCTGATTTCTAATTTGATCGAGAGCGAAATTCAACGCCTCGGCATCTTTGGAAGACAATTGTTTTGCCATAATTGTTTTAAAGGAGGGCACCTTTTCATTTAATTCTTCCAAAAGAGAGATTCCCTTATCCGTAATTACAACATCCACTTGCCTTCTGTCTTTGTCACAAACTCTCCTTGAAACAAGCTTTCTTGTTTCAAGCTTATCCACTATGCGCGAAGCATTGCTGCTTTTGTCAATCATACGCTCACACAAACCTGCTACAGACATGGGCTGACCTTTTTGTCCACGCAAAATTCGAAGCACGTTGAATTGCGGCAAGGAAATGTCGTAGTCTTTTAAAGCCAACCTATTCCTCTCTCCGAACCATGCAGCTGTAAAGAGAATATTAATGCCCAACTTTTGGTAAGCATCGCTGAATTCTGTTTGTTGTATCTCTTCTCCGATTGATTTCACGCTGCAAATATATGTACATACATTTAATGTACCTACATCTTTCTTTGTATTTTTTCTTTCCTTCGTGAAAATTGAATAAAACAATGAGAGTCGTAGAGGCCTAAAGGGCACTAAATTCGCCAAAATATTTCACGGTGAAAGAAAGCGCTACTGCCCCAAAAAAGAAAATTTCAAAAGCTACAATCTCAAGTGCTATGGGGTTGTTTCGTTATTTACGTCCTTACGCATTTTCCTTTTTTATTGGAATGCTCTTGCTTGTGGTTTCCGGATTACTCGTTATTGTTATTACCGCACTACTCGGATTCCTTTTGACTCCGAATGCCCAGGCTGCTTTGCCTGGTGGCGCATTAACTCAATCACTCCTATCGGCTATTCATTGGGAAGGTGAGGGCATGACATCGAAAACACTCGTTGCATTGGTTGGCTTGCTAATCATACAAGGTGTATTCTCATTCTTTCGTGTTTATTTGTTTTCTTATGTTTCTGAAAATGCAATGCTTGCTTTACGCAAGGATACTTATTCACGTATTATTCGTATGCCTATTCAGTTCTACAACGAAAGAAGAGTGGGAGATTTAAGCAGTCGAATCACTTCCGATATTACTGCTATTCAAGAAACGCTTACCACGACGCTTGCAGAATTTCTGCGTCAGTCAGTTATCATTTTTGTTGGCGTGGGTTGGTTGGTTTCATACTCACCATATCTCACACTTGTTATGTTGGGAACACTACCGGTCATCATTGTTGTCATGGTATTCTTCGGGCGTTACATTAAAAAATTAAGTAAAGAAACGCAAGATAAAGTAGCAGAATCTGGCGTGGTGTTGAATGAAACATTTACCGGTGTGGTTAGTGTGAAAAGCTACAGCAATGAGCCGTTTGAAATATCTCGTTACTACAAACGCATTTTAGATGTCCGTGCAAATGCCATGAAGAGTGCCATCTGGCGCGGCATGTTTGGTACGTTCATTATTATTTTCTTATTCGGAACATTGGGACTTGTTATTGGTGTGGGTGCGCACTTGCAGCAAACCGGACAATTGCCTGTTGAAGTGCTTCCGCAATTCATTATGCTAACTGGATTAATTGCAGGATCGATAGGCGGTTTGGCAGCACAAATGGGTTCGTTGCAACGCAGCCTAGGAATTATAGACTCTGTCATGGAAATCCTTGCCATGGAACCAGAAAATATTCCTGAAGAAGAAACAGCCGTAGAAAAACAATTCAACGGAACGTTCGAGTTTAAAAACGTTTCGTTCAACTACGCCAGCAGAGCTGAAATGGCCGTGCTCAAAGATGTTTCTTTCGAAGTGAAAGAAGGAGAACAAATTGCACTTGTGGGCTCTTCGGGTTCAGGAAAATCAACCATCGCCAATCTATTGCTTCGTTTTTACGATGCCTCTGAAGGCGATTTACTTTACGATGGGGTATCTTTCTCACAATGGAAATTACATGACTTGCGAAAGAGCATGGCCTATGTTCCTCAAGAGGTTTTGTTGTTTGGTGGAAGTATACGTGAGAATATTGCCTATGGAAAACCATCGGCAAGCGATGAAGAAATTAAATCAGCCGCTATTCGCGCCAATGCATGGGAATTCATTGAACATTTCACTGATGGCTGGGACACCATTGTAGGAGACCGTGGAATTCAACTTTCTGGCGGACAACGTCAGCGTATTGCCATTGCACGAGCCATTCTGAAAGACCCGAAACTTCTAATTCTAGATGAAGCCACCTCTGCTCTGGACACAGAGAATGAGAGAGCTGTTCAACTCGCACTTGACGAACTCATGAAAAACAGAACGTCTTTGGTTATTGCCCACCGCCTTTCTACCATTCGCAATGCAACAAAAATTATTGTTTTAGATGGAGGAAGTATTGTTGAAACGGGAACGCACGAAGAACTTATGAAAAAAGACAGTGCATACCTGAAGATGGTAGAATTGCAGGATAGGACAAAATAAAGTTATCTTCGTTTCTTTTCGCTATGCGTAGATCCTGGTTGTACGAAATATTTAGAATCGTTCTTGTTTTTGGGCTCCGACTCTTTCACAGAAAGTTTCGTGTTGTTGGCTATGAAAATTTAAAGGGAAGTGAGATCCCCACTATTGTTGTTGGAAATCATCAGAACGCCCTACTTGACCCTCTACTTTGCTGCACAATAATCAGCCAACAACTACACTGGCTCACACGCTCAGATGTTTTTAAACCAGGGCTTGTTTCGTTCCTTTTGAGAAAAGTAAACATGCTCCCTGTATACCGAGAAAAAGATAATGTAGCAGATCTTCGTGATCGCAACGAAGCAATCTTCCAACAGTGTTACAAGCGTTTGAATCGCGGTCATTGGATTAGTCTTTTTCCTGAAGGAACCCACAAAGGAAAAAAATCGCTCAACACTCCCCTTAAGAAAGGAATCGGAAGATTAATCATTGGCACTTTTGAAGCAAATCCAAACTTGCAACAAATTCGGATTTTATCCTTAGGGTTGGAGTATTCTGAGTTCTTCGAAAAAGACGGTAACTTCCTATTGCGCATTGGCCAACCCATTGTGCTTTCGAAAGAAGATTACACAACGGCAAACAAGGCCATTTGGGCCAACGAATTGGTAGCCGACATAAGCACGCATGTGCAAGCGGTCATGACAGACATTCGCAACAATGCTTTTTACGAAGAATACCTCACCATTCAAGACCTAATTCACTTCATTTACCCGCACAACGACTGGCATGAAAACGTAGTTATTTTTCAAGATCTTGTCAACGCAAATAGATTTGAAAACACGCAAATGCTCGAGGAACTTAAAGCGTTCAATGAACTTTCTACAGCCCTGCGTTTTTCCAATCAAATCGAATTTGAATCTCAACAATGGACCATCTGGAATACCCTACGTGTCGCAATCACAGCTCCCTTCCAACTCATCGGGAAAATTATTTTCTTTCCAATTTCCAATTTCACTGAAAATTTCGTTCTGAAAAAATTGAAGGATGTATTGTTCCGAAATTCTATACGAATCACTTTCAAATTGTTTTTCGGCATACTCTATATTTTACTTTTAGCAATTGCATTCCCGTTGTTCAATATGAACTATTTCCTAGGCGTTCTTATTTTGATTTTTACGGGGGTATTTGAAGTAAGATCGCGCATGAGATTTGATCTCTTCAAAAAAATTATTCAACATAAAAAAGAGAGCACAAATCGCAGCGCCGATTATTCGAAATGGAAATCAGCGCAAGCAAATTGTATTATTCAACTAAAGGAAATTTGTAATGAACAGAATTAATAGCATTCAACACCTCGGTGTTGCAGTTCAAGACGTTGATGCTTCACTGAAATATTACCGTAAGATATTCGGAATGAACATTCCATTTTTTGATAGTGTTCAACCTGCACCGCTTATGGATTGCTATACGCACGGAAAAACCATTACCAAGCGCGCAAGCATGATAATGAATCTTCAAGGTGGTTGTGCAATGGAAGTTATTCGTCCAACAACCTTCGAACCTCGCAAGGCCGATTTTCAAATCAAAGTGGGAGATCTTCATATCTTCCAAGTACACATGAAGTCGCGCGATGTGAAAAATATGCATGCCTATTGCACTAGCAACGGCGCACTTAATTTGAGTGAAATTCAGTTGAACCCTGCGCAACAACAAGTCTTCGATTTAACTGATCTCGACGGTAATTTTTTCCGGGTTGAACCAACAACGGAATGCTATAGAGATATGGGACACCCGAGCAATGGTGTTGCGGGATGCAGCATTGGTGTGACCAACATAGATGCGGCACTCAATCTTTATTCAAACCTGTTGGGATACGACGAAATTGTTTTCGACCGGACAGGAACATTCAACGATTGGGGACATCTTCCAGGTGGAAAAGAGCAATACCGTCGTGTTCGTTTAAAGCAATCGGCTCCGACTGGAGGCGGCTTCGCGCGTGTAATGGGCGCCACATTCATTGAATTGGTTCAGGCGTTGGATCGTGTTCCTGCAAGAACGTTCAAAGGACGCATTTGGGGAGATTCTGGATTTGTTCATCTTGGATTAGATGTGAAGGGAATGAAAAAATTGGGCGAAAATTTAGCCGATCAAGGGTTTGCTTTCAGATGCGACAGCAACGATGCTTTGAGCATGGGACAAACGAAAGTGCATTGCACCTATATCGATGATCCAGACGGTACGCTCATAGAATTAATCGAAGTGTACAAAGTTCCAATTGTAGAAAAATGGGGAATCTTTTTGAATGTTGAAAAGCGTGACCCACTGAAACCGCTTCCAAACTTTATGTTGAATGCGCTTCGCTTTTCCCGAATTAAAGACTAACGAGCAGCTTGTTTCTTCAAGATTTTCTTAAATAGTTTCGGAAAGTAACGGTGTAAAAACAACGCGCGCAATTCCTTTCCGCCTACACCAAACTCGTCTTTATCGGCAGCAATTCCTTTCAAGATTTGCCTCGCGCATTCTTCTGAAGAAATTCCTTGCGCCTGATTGTTATCCATTTCCCCAGAAGGATTCCCAGACTTGTCCAAAGCGTGCTTCGAAATTTCAGTTGCTATAAATCCCGGTGTTATTAGCGTTACTCGAATTCCTAAATCTTCAACTTCCATGCGCAGCGAATCGAAAAATCCATGCAGCGCATGCTTTGAAGCCGAATAGGCGGAGCGTAAATAAAATCCCCATTTGCCTGTTAAACTGGAAATGGTAACAATTCGGCCAGAACCCCTCGCCAACATTTGCGGTAAAACCGCCTTGGTCATTTGAACATGACCGAAGTAATTCACCTCGAAAATTCTTCTATCGTTGTCAATCGATGTTTCTGAAGTCAACGAACGTTGACTAATCCCTCCGTTGTTGAATAAAATGTCTATCTCGAATTTCGACAACACATCATTTGCCACTTCCTGAATGGATTCAACTTTGGTTAAATCCAAAGTAAAAATGTAGACATTCTCTGGAAAGGCACAAGTGGCTCTAACGCGCTCCAATTCTTCGCCCCTTCTTGAAGAGATAATCACAACAGCTCCTTCAGCATTGAAGGCCTTTGCAACAGACTCACCAATACCGCTGCTTGCGCCAGTAATCCAAACCACTTTACTTTCAAATTTTCCCATGTTTAATATCATTTCCGCGTTAAGAAAATTTAACTTTAGGTTAACCTTGGGCGTCCAATAAATCTATGAAACACTCCTACCTTCGTACCGAATAATTCGATTCAAAGATTGCAATAGAATGGCAAAAAAACCAAAAATACTTTGTGTAGATGATGAACAGGACATTCTTGACTTGCTCACATTTAATTTGGAAAAAGAGGGGTACGAAGTCTGCACGGCACTGAATGGGAGAAAAGGCCTTGAAGTTGCAAAACGAGAATTGCCTGACTTAATTATTCTTGATGTGATGATGCCCGAAATGGATGGTATGGAAACGTGCAGAGAAATTCGAGAAATACCTTCATTACAACATGTTGTCATTACTTTTTTAACTGCACGAAACGAAGACTATAGCCAAATTGCAGGTTTCGAAGCAGGAGCCGATGATTTCATTACTAAACCTATTCGCCAACGTTTACTCGTATCCAAAATCAAAGCCTTGCTTCGCAGATCTGGTCCTTCCGACGCGAAAAAAGACATGAGTATCGGTGGAATTGAAATTGACCGAGAAAAATATTTAGTGACTAAAGACGGTGTTCAAATTCAACTTCCAAAAAAAGAATTCGAACTTTTAGTATTGCTATCTAGCGCGCCAGGCCGCGTTTTTACAAGAGAAAACATTCTTAACTCCATTTGGGGAAATGATGTGATCGTGGGTGACAGAACCATTGATGTTCACATTCGCAAACTACGTGAAAAATTAGGTGACGAAAATTTTAAAACAATTAAAGGTGTCGGATACAAATTCGAAGCCTGAATGTTTTAAATTCGAAGAGTGAACGTTCGAACTCCAAAACAAGTCGCGCTGGTCTCAGCGCTTTTCGTTGTGTTGCCTCTGGCAACTGTTTATTTCATACTGGCCTACTTTCTTGAACGCGATTTCGAAATTGAATTGCTTCTTCTATTCATAGCACTTGGAATGTCTATCACGTATTTCGTGGTTTACACATTTATTGAAAGATTCCTTTACAGTAAAGTAAAGCTGATATACAAGACCATTCACTCCTTTAAAACACAAGCTGAAAAAAAAGGATTAGAAATGAGCACCGATATCTTGGCAGAGGTTAATCAGGATGTAGCGCATTGGGCAGAGGAAAAAATTGAAGAGATTAAAGACCTTCAAAAGACAGATAACTTCCGGAAAGAATTCGTTGGTAACCTTGCTCACGAATTAAAGACTCCCATATTCAATATTCAAGGATATTTAGATACCCTTGCCGAAAACGACGACATGGATTCAGAACTTCGTCGGAAATTTCTTGACCGAGCAATATCTAGCTGTGAACGATTGGAGCACTTAGTCGCTGATTTAGACGAAATCTCTCAACTTGAAAGTGGCGCTATCATGTTAAAAATTGTTCGATTCGATATTTTACAACTCGCGCACGACGTTTGTGAATCACTCGAAAAATTCGCGACGGAAAAAAAAGTAAACCTTTTCGTGAAGAACGGTCCCTTCAACGAATTGTGGGTAAAAGCCGACAGAAATAAAATCGAGCAAGTGCTTATTAACCTCATCGTAAACAGCGTGAACTACGGTAACGAAGGGGGCGAGACACGCATTCGTTTTTACGATATGAACGATAATATTTTGGTTGAAGTGGCGGACAACGGAATTGGAATTGCTAAAGAACATTTAGCCCGATTGTTCGAACGTTTTTATCGCGTTGATAAAAGTCGTTCTCGTCATGAGGGTGGCTCTGGTCTGGGTTTAGCGATATGCAAACACATTATTGAAAGTCACCAGCAAACCTTGAGTGTAAGAAGCACCGAAGAAGTGGGAAGCACTTTTGGCTTCACCATTAAAAAAGCGAATTAACTTTTTGTAGCGCTTAGCATCCTTTACTTTTGCTGAAACAAAATTCCCCGAGAAATCAATCTTGGGGTTTAGTCGTTTGATGAAGCACCTATGAAACCACGTCTTTCCGTTTGGGAAAAAGAAATAGCATCGATAGAAGGTAAAATTGCTGACGACAAAAGTAAGCTTCACCTAAAGGGACTTGCAGGAAGTGCTCCCGCATTTATTTGTAGCGCCTTTTACAGCTCTTCTCCGGTTACTCAATTGGTGGTGCTCGATGACAAAGAAAAAGCAGCTTATTTCCTCAACGACCTTGAATCCATTTTAGAAATTGGTTCCGACGAAAAGGAACAAGAAAAAACTTCGGTCCTCTTTTTTCCCCGCACAGCAAGACTTGCGTACGATGTTGAAACCACTCAAAATGCAAATATTGCTATTCGCACAGAGGTGCTGAACAAACTTCAGAAGAATAGAAAAAACTACATCGTTGTCTCCTACCCTGAAGCGCTTTTCGAAAAAGTAGTCACCCATCAGGAGCTCGAAAAAAATACATTCAGTATTGATGTTGGACAATCGTACTCCATGGATTTTATTGATGAAGTATTCATTGAATTTCAATTTGAAAAAGTAGATTACGTATACGAACCAGGACAATACGCCGTGCGCGGAGGAATTGTCGATGTATTTTCATTCAGTTATGAATTTCCCTATCGAATAGAATTTTTCGATGAAGAAGTAGAAAGCATTCGAAACTTCGATCCTTCCACGCAACTGTCGGTAAACAAAATGACCAAGGCCATTATTGTTCCGAATACACATTCAAAACATTCCGAAGAAGTACGTATTGGTTTGCTCGATTTCCTTCCTACCAACATTGTAGTTTGGATGAGTAATACTGAATCTTCGCTTGCACAATTTCAGGCGGAAATGGAAAAAGCGGAAGAGCGATTCAATAGACTTTCAGACAACATTGCACACGACAAGCCCGAAGAATTGTTTACTTCAAAACATGAATGGTTGAAGCAATTGGAAAACAAACGTGTCATTGAATTCGGAAGTAAACGACAATTCTTAGGTGAAACAGAAGAGTTCCATTGTACCCCTCAACCTTCCTTCAATAAAAATTTCGAAATGCTTGCTGAGCATCTTGAAAACCTTATTCAGCAAGGATACAAGGCACACATTGTGGCAGGCCAGTCGAAACAATTGGAGCGACTCGATCAAATATTTCAAGACAAGAAAAAAGACATCGCTTACATTCAAGAAATTCTTGAAATAAGCGAGGGGTTCATGGATCAGAATAAAAAAATTCTGTACTACACCGACCACCAAATTTTTCAACGTTACCATCGATTTAAACTGAAAGAAGGATTCAAGAAAAACAAAGAAGCATTAACACTGAAAGAAATTCTTGCGCTTCAACCGGGAGACTTCGTTGTTCACATTGATCACGGAGTAGGCCAATTCAGTGGGTTACAGAAAATTGATGTGAATGGAAAAGAACAAGAAGCCATTCGTCTAACTTACAAAGGCGGAGATATTCTTTACGTAAGCATTCACTCGTTGCACCGCATTAGCAAGTTTTCTGGAAAGGAAGGAACTGCTCCTACCATGGACAAACTCGGAAGCAACGCATGGCAAAACTTAAAGCGCAAAACGAAAACGAAGGTGAAAGAAATTGCCTTCGATTTAATTAAGCTTTATGCGAAAAGGAAATCAACAAAAGGTTTCGCCTTTCAGCCCGACACCTACATGCAAACTGAATTGGAGGCTTCCTTTATGTATGAAGATACTCCCGATCAATACAAGGCCTCTGTTGCAGTGAAAGAAGACATGGAAGCGGCATTCCCGATGGATCGTTTGGTTTGCGGTGATGTTGGATTCGGAAAAACAGAGATTGCCATTCGCGCTGCTTGCAAAGCTGTGGCAGACGGAAAGCAAGTTGCGGTGCTCGTTCCAACAACCATTCTTTCCATTCAACACTACAAGAGTTTTAAATCTAGATTGAAAGATTTTCCAGTAACCATTGAATACATCAATCGTTTCAAAACAGCGAAACAAAATTCAGAGACACTTGAGAAAGTGAAAAACGGGAAAGTCGATATACTTATTGGTACCCACGCCATCCTCGGAAAACGCGTGGTCTTCAACGATCTTGGTTTAATGATTATTGACGAAGAACAGAAATTCGGGGTAGCTGCAAAAGACAAATTGAAATTGCTTCGCGCGAATGTAGATGCACTAACGCTTACTGCCACGCCTATTCCACGCACCTTGCAATTTTCTTTAATGGGTGCGCGCGACTTGAGTATCATTCAAACAGCACCGCCTAATCGCGTTCCGATTCGCACCGAATTAATTCCATTCGGAGAAGAAATTGTTCGCGATGCGATAAGCTACGAAGTGCAAAGAGGTGGTCAAGTTTTCTTCGTGCACAACCGCGTTCAGAACCTTCGCGAAATGGCCGGATTGATTCAACGCGTTTGTCCAGATGTGCGTATTGGCATTGGGCACGGACAATTGAGCGGAGAAGACTTGGAAGAAGTGATGAATAAATTTATTGAAGGAGAATTCGATGTGCTCGTTTCCACTTCAATTGTTGAAAGTGGAATTGATATTCCGAATGCAAATACGATTATCATTAACGATGCGCATCACTTCGGAATGAGTGATCTTCACCAATTGCGCGGACGTGTTGGACGAAACAACAAACAAGCGTTTTGCTATCTGTTAAGTCCGCCTACTCACATGCTCACAGACGATGCGAAGAAACGCTTAACAGCGATTGAGCAATTCTCTGATCTTGGATCGGGAATGCACATTGCCATGCGCGACCTAGACATTCGCGGAGCAGGAAATTTGTTAGGCGGAGAACAAAGCGGATTCATCAATGAATTGGGATTCGAAACCTATCAGAAAATTTTAGACGAAGCTCTTCAAGAATTGAAGCAAGAGCACTTCCAAGAGTTGTACGAAGAGGAAATGAAGAAGAGCGCTACGTTCGTTAAAGATACTGTCCTTGAAACCGACTTCGAATTGTTGATTCCCGATGAATATGTTGGAAATATTTCCGAACGTATTGCTCTCTACAAAGCGCTCGACGATATGGAGAAGGAAGAAGAAATTCAGAAATTCTCAAAAGATCTTGAAGATAGATTTGGTCCTATTCCGAAGCCCGTTATTCAACTCATAGACACCATGCGCTTGCGATGGAAAGCGAGAGAAATTGGATTCGAAAAGCTGGTATTGAAGAGTGGTAAAATGATTGGTTATTTCATTTCGAAACAAGACTCACCGTTCTACCAAAGCGAAGCATTCACGCGCATTTTGAACTTCATTAAACTCAATCCGGTTGCTGGAAAAATGTACGAGAAAGACGATACCCTGCGCATTGCATTTCCAGAAGTACAAAACATGGACAAAGCCAATCGCTTGTTGAACGCCTTAGCCGAAGGTTCTAAATTGTAATCAAGCCCACTATTATCGTAAATTTGCACACTTTCAAAAACTATTATGACATCACCAAGAGTTCGTGTTCGTTTCGCTCCAAGTCCAACCGGCCCATTGCATATGGGTGGAGTGCGCACTGCGTTATACAATTATCTTTTCGCCAAGAAACACGGCGGAGATTTTATCATTCGAATTGAAGACACCGACCAAACACGCTATGTTCCGGGTGCTGAGCAATACATACTAGATTCATTGAAGTGGTGCGGCATTGAACCCACCGAAGGTGTTGGTTATGGCGGAAAGCACGAGCCTTATCGCCAAAGCGAAAGAAAGCCCATGTACAAAGCGTATGCGGTGGAATTGATTGAAAAAGGCTGGGCATACTACGCATTCGATACCCCTGAGGAATTAGACAACATTCGAAAGCAAGCTGAACTAGCGAAGATGCCGAACTGGCAATACAACAGCATTTCACGCATGACCTTGAAGAACTCATTGACCCTTCCTGCAGACGAAGTTGCTGCTCGATTGGAAAAAGGAGATCCCTTCGTTGTGCGTTTCAAAATGCCTCGCAACGAAGAAGTAAGATTTCAAGATATTATTCGCGGATGGGTGGTGTTCTCTACGAACGAACTCGACGACAAAGTGCTTTACAAATCAGACGGAATGCCAACGTATCACTTGGCAAATATTGTAGATGACCACACCATGGAAATTAGCCACGTTATTCGTGGGGAAGAATGGTTACCATCTGCGCCTTTACACGTTATGATGTATAGAGCGTTCGAATGGGAAGCACCGTTGTTCGCGCATTTGCCGTTAATCTTGAAACCCGATGGAAATGGAAAGTTGAGTAAACGCGATGGAGATCGTTTAGGATTTCCGGTGTTCCCATTGCAATGGACAGACCCTGAAACCGGAAATATTTCAAGCGGATATCGCGAAAGCGGATACCTTCCGAAAGCCTTCATTAACATGTTGCTTTTGTTGGGTTGGGCACCGAGCAACAACCAAGAAATTTTCACAATGGATGAAATGGTTGAAGCCTTCACCATTGAACGTGTTGGAAAGTCAGGTTCGAAATTCGATCCGGAAAAAACGAAGTGGTTCAATCAACAATACATGCGCAACACGCCACGTGCTGAGCTAGCGGAAATGATTATGCCCGCCATTCAAGAGCGCGGTTATGATGTGTGTGCCGAGTATGTTGAAGGCGTGATTGAGCTTATGCTCGAGCGCGCAGTATTTCCGAAAGATTTATTGGACGGTGAATACTTATTCGTAGATCCAACTTCTTACGATGAAGATGCTGTTGCCAAGAAATGGAAAGTTGGAGAGTCAGCTGCTATCCTTCAAAAATGGGCTGCTGTTCTTGAAACTCTTGAGCCATTTACAGTTGAGTCTATTGACGTTGCTATGAAGCAATTCTTAGCAGACAACAGTTTAGGAATGGGTGCTGTAATGCCTTTGTTTAGACTTGCATTAACGGGAGTTCTTACAGGACCTGGTGCATCGCATGTTGCTGCCTTAGTTGGAAAAGAATTCGTTTTAACACGCATTCAAAAATGCATTGACACTTTAGGATAAAATGAAAATTCAATTGAACAATATTCAGGTTCGTGCTCACCACGGATGCTGGAAAGAAGAGGAAGTCATTGGTGGCGATTACCGCGTAGATGTGTGGATTGAAGGCGCTTTCGAAGTGTCGGCTGAAACTGATGATTTAGAAAAAACGATAGACTACGTTGCAGTAAAAGAATTGGTTTACGCTGAAATGAAAGTAAGAGCCAAGTTGATTGAAACAGTTTTGGTTCGCATGCACACGGCAATGAAACTTCGTTTCCCGAACGCTCATTCGGTTGGAATTCGATTGACGAAGATTAACGCGCCAATGGGTCACCAAGTGGAAAGCGTTAGTGTTGAAATGGAAGGTTAAACCAATTTGTTCGCTACCAAGTATTCTGCTATTTGAACTGCATTGGTAGCAGCTCCTTTGCGAAGGTTATCGCTAACTATCCAGCAATTCAACGTATTGGCTTGAGACTCGTCGAGGCGAATGCGTCCAACAAAAACGCTATCACTTTCCGCAGCGTGGATGAGAGGCATCGGATAAAGTTTTTGTTCAATATTATCTACCACTTCAATTCCTGGAAAGGCACTAAGCACCTCTTTCACTTTTGTAATATCTGGAGCATTTTCGAATTCAATGTTTACCGATTCTGAGTGTCCGCCCATAACTGGAACCCTTACCGCGGTAGCGGTTACTGCAATGGAATTGTATTCCATAATCTTCTTGGTCTCGAGAATCATCTTCATCTCTTCCTTGGTGTATCCGTTCGATTGGAACACATCGATCTGAGGAATAAGGTTCAAGTCAATGACGTGCGCATAAGCCTTCTCTCCTTCCTTCCCAGCGCGTTCATTCATGAGCTGATCCACAGCAACCTTTCCCGTTCCTGTAACACTTTGGTAAGTTGAAACTACTACTCGTTTGATCTTATATAAGTCGTGAAGCGGCTTTAACACCATAACCATTTGAATGGTACTGCAGTTCGGATTTGCGATAATCTTGTTATGCGCATTTATGCTGCTTGCGTTGATTTCTGGAACCACTAAAGGAATTCCTTCAGCCATTCGCCATGCACTGCTGTTGTCTATTACAACACATCCGGTTGCTGCAAATTTCGGCGCCCACTCTAAACTCGTTTCTCCACCTGCTGAAAACAAGGCAATATCCGGAGAATCAGCAACCGCAGTGGCTAGAGAAACAACCGACCACTCTTTTCCGCAACAAGAAACGGTTTGTCCAACGCTCTTTTCAGAGGCAACTGGAATGATTTCATCGTAAGGAAATTTTCTCTCTTCAAGAATTTGAAGCATCTTTTTTCCAACCAATCCGGTAGCACCTACAACTGCAATTCGCATACATATCTTTTTCACGAAATTACTACTTGTGCATTTTAGTTTCGAAAGAATAATTACAAAACATTTAACATGCACTACAAAAAATTACTTCCATTGGCATTTGCACTTTCTTCGTGCTCTCCTGTGCCCGCACAAATCAACGATAATTTCAGCGACGGCAACTTCAACATGAATCCCACCTGGAGCGGCTCCACTGATGTATTCGTCGTGAACGCCAGTCAAGAATTGCAGGTGTTCAACACATCCGGTGGACAGAGCTATCTTTCCGCACAAACAAATAACTCGTCCATTGATAACAAGGAATGGCGCCTTACCGTGAAACAAACGTTTTCAAGTAGCGACAACAACCACAGCAGAATTTACCTGGTTGCAAACGGATCCGACTTATCCTTTTCTAATTCTACTTCGGGATCGAATGCAACGGGATATTTTCTCAAACTGGGTGAAGCTGGTTCAGCTGACGCCATAAAGTTTTTTCGAGACGACGGCCCTTTGGGGATTGTTGAACTTGCAGCCGGAACAGCAGGATTGGTGGCTTCTTCCTTCAACCTGAACATTCAAGTCTTAAGAGACAATATAGGAAATTGGAGCGTAGCGGTTGATCCAACTGGCGGAACAAACTTCACATCAGAATTTTCCATTTTCGACAACACCTACAATCAAACATCCTTTGTTGGCGTGAGTTGCATTTACACTTCCTCAAACGCAACGAAATTCTATTTCGATAATATCTATTTCGGAAATGAAATTCCACCTATAGTGATAAATACACCGAATGTTCGTTCGGTCGTGTTCAATGAACTGTTTGCTGACCCTACTCCATCGAATGGATTAGCCGATGCAGAATACATTGAACTTTTCAATGCTGATAACGTTCCGTTCGAATTGTCTGGGTGGAAATTGGTGAATTCAACTACTGAAAAAACACTGCCTTCATATCTGCTGAACCCGAATGAACATGTGATTATTTGTGATGCAAATAGCACATCTTTCTTTCCCAATTCAATTGGAATTGTTTCGTTAACAGCACTCACCAATTCAGCAGATAGCCTAACGCTAATCGACTTTAACAACAACGTCATTGATCTGGTTTCGTATTCAGAAGAATGGTACAACAGCAGCGAAAAATCCGACGGCGGATGGAGTTTAGAGCAAATCAATCCGTACAAAATCTGCAGTGGGAAATTGAACTGGTCAGCCTCGAACAATACGCAAGGAGGAACACCAGGATTCGAAAATAGTCTCTACAACATCACGCCAGATTCAGCAGGACCAAATTTAATTAGTTGGAATGTTAATCAAGCCAATCAAGTTACTCTCGTCTTTAATGAAAGCATTGACACAACACTTTCCAGCAATTTCATTTGCACCAATACTCAGATTTCGAATGTTCAATTTTCAGAATCCAATACCGTTGTAGTTATCACTTTCAATGCAAACCTTCAACCCGAAACATTCTACACGCTAACGCAATCCGGACTTTCAGACTGTGAAGGAAATATTTCCAACTTCTCCATAGAAATTTATCAAGGGAAAACACCTGAATTCGGGGATCTGATTTTCACTGAAATTCTTACCGACCCTGATCCCGTAGTTCAAGGAATACCTTCCGAGTTTATTGAAGTGTATAATAAAAGTTCGCACACACTTGAACTGCATGGACTCTCATTAAACAGCTGCGTCTTTGAAGGAAGCCACTTGCTTCTTCCGAATGAATATTTAATCTTTGGCGACATAACCGAAAGCCTTTCATTTCTTTCCACATCTAACAAACTGCTTATTCCATCATTTCCGACTTTAACCAATTCTGGAATGCTTTTAAAACTAAGCATGAACGGAATGCACTTAGACAGCATACGTTATAGCGTAGATTGGTTTAACAACAGTTTCAAAGCGAACGGTGGATGGTCGCTCGAATTGGTGAATCCAAATTTACCGTGCAGCACTTCCAACAATTGGAAAGCGTGTGAAAATGAAATTGGAAATTCACCAGGATATGAGAACTCTGTTTACTCGCTGATGCCCGATGTTAGGAAACCTGAATTGCTCTATCTAACACTTGAAGACAGTTCACTTGCTCTTCATTTTAACGAACCAGTTACCCTTATTGGAAATTTATTTCAAGAAGAAAATTTGGTTGGAAATTTCATTACAGAAAACCCTTCAACATTCATTATTCTGAATGCTTCTGAAGTGCTCAATACTGAAGTATTGAACTACGCCCTTGAAGGAATTTCCGACTGCAGTGGAAACAGCACTTCTATTTCCTTCGAATGGGGATATCCAGAAGATGCATCATCTTTAAATTTGGTAATCAATGAAATTCTATTCAATCCATCTGTTGGCGGTTTCGACTTTGTCGAAATCTTCAACACCGGTTCGCAGGCGGTATCGTTGAAAAACACATCACTTGCAAACGCTTCTTCAAGCAGCGGTGGACAGCTTGAAACTCTGACTTCTGAAGGAAGAATTATTCTTCCCAATGAATACATTGTTTTCACGGAAGATGAAAAGAATACTGAAGAATTGTACCCTTCCATTCAAACTAAAAATATTATTCGCGTGAATGCCCTTCCCACTTTCAACAATTCAGATGGAACATGCATTATTTACTCGAATCAAAATGAAATTATTGATGAAATGAATTATTCTGAATCGATGCATTTCCAATTGCTCAATTCATTTGAAGGGGTGTCGCTTGAAAGACTTTCAAGTGAACTACCCTCAGCGCAAGAAAGCAACTGGCATAGCGCCTCTGAGTCATCGGGATTCGCGACACCAGGAGCAGAAAATTCACAATCCATTTCAATCGAAAATATGAACGGAGTCTTCGAACTTTCGACATCGATTTTCTCTCCAGATAATGATGGTATGGACGATGTCATTCAATTTCATTTTTCAGAAATGAAATCAGGCTGCGTTGGTAACCTGACTATTTACAACGAACGTGGTATTCGCGTCAAACGTTTGATTCGAAACGAATATTTAGGTCCTGAAGGCAATGCTATTTGGGATGGGATTTCTGATAATGGCGAAGCACTTGCAATAGGCATTTACATTGCTACCTTTGAAGCATTCAACGAAGATGGAATTCAAGTCAACTACAAACGCGATTTTATTTTAGCCCGCAAACTATGAGCTTCTATTTCGTTCGTACACCTAGAGTTTTACATTGGCTCTTCCCAAAAATAACTTGGCGAATCAAAGATTCCGAATCGATATATTTAACCTTCGATGACGGTCCGAATCCAGAAGTTACCATTCAATTACTTGATCTTCTAAAAAAGCACAACGTGCTAGCAACATTTTTTTTATTGGGGAAAAACGCAGTAAAATATCCTGAACTCGTAGAGCGAATTTTAGAAGAAAATCACTCCATTGGTTTTCACTGTAACGAACATATAAACGCAAGAACACTCAGTCCCGCTGCTCTTTTAAAAAACTTTAGACTTCCAAAAAACTTTCCGCCTACTGTCCTTTTTCGGCCACCGTATGGCAAACTCAAATTGTGGCAATACAATTTCTTGAAAGAAAAATTCCCTTTGTTTGGTTGGAGTATTATGCCCGGTGATTTCGATAAAAAAATATCGTTGCAGCAACAATTGAATCGCCTCAAAAAATCTAAAGCAGGAGATATTTTAGTGTTGCACGAACTTCCGAATACTATAGAATTACTTCGCACGTATTTCGAGCAAACAGAAATTAAATCGTTTGCGAAACTCTAGCACTGTTTCATTTTAAAAAAGTATTTCTTATTATTGCTATATGAACCTTAAGCAAAACCTCCTGACCCTTTTGGGGTTATTCATGTGCCTAACATCTTGGGCGCAAGCCGGAACAGTAAAATTCTCAGGAAAAGTCATCGATTCACAATCGCAAAAGCCCCTAGGCGCTGTGTTGGTGTATTTCGAAAACACTTCCTTCGGAATGAGTTCTTCACCAGAAGGAACCTTCAGCATTGAAGCTCCGGCAGGAAACTACACCCTTATTGCCGCATACTTAACCCATCAGACCTTCAAAAAAGAAATTCAGTTAACAGGGAACCAAGAGTTCAATATTGAAATGGTTTCGAACGACGGACAAATGAATTTGGTTGTTGTGTCTGCTGGAAGGTATGAGCAAAACATTGGTGAGGTGACTGTGAGTATGGAGGTTATTCAACCGAAATTAATTCAAGATAAAAACGCAGTGAACATCGCTGAAATCTTGCAACAAACTCCGGGTGTTGCAATTGTGGATGATGAGCCTCAAATCCGCAGCGGAAGTGGATATAGCTTCGGCGCGGGAAGTCGAGTGCAAGTGTTGGTGGATAACATTCCCATTCTAAGCGGTGATGCGGGAAAGCCAAGTTGGGGATTTCTTCCAACAGAAAATGTATCGCAAGTTGAAATCATCAAAGGTGCGAGCAGTGTGCTTTATGGCAGTTCTGCATTAAGTGGTGTAATCAACTTCAGAACTGCCTACCCCACTTTAAAACCAAAAACAACCGTTTCTGTTTACCACGGATTTTATTCTAAGCCGCAATCAGATTCAGCCGTGTATTGGAACAGACAAGGAATGAAAAGCGGAATTAATTTTCTTCACTCAGAAAAATTCGGAAAACTTGATTTTGTTCTTGCTTCAAGTATGCAATACGACGATGGACACTTAGGTCCTATTAAAGACACAGCCGACGGCAGCTTTTCGAATGGGAATTATAACCCTATGAAAGTAGATCGATACAGCGCTGGAAATAGAGCGCGTTTAAACCTGAATCTTCGATACCGCTTAACCGATCGTCTTTTCATAGGTCTTGCTGGAATTTATTCCACAAGCAATTCATTGTCTACTTTAATCTGGGACAACAGCTCAACTGGATTGTACGGTGCCTACGCCGGCAGCGCCACACGAACCATTCAGCAGTTATATACTGTTGACCCTTCCATTCAATACACCAGTAAAAAAGGCGCTGTTCACACACTGAAATCGAGATGGCAATCGTTAGACAACAACAACGATAACAACCAAGGAAATTTCTCAGATGTCTTTTACACGGAATACCAAGTGCAGAAAAATTGGGAACTTCACAAGATAAAAAAACTAACAACCACAGCGGGTGTAGTAAACACAAACACAGATGCTCGCGGGCAATTGTTTGTCGGTGGAAATCCAGACGGACACAACCAAGCAAGAAATACTGCTGCCTATTTTCAAGTCGATAAAAAAATTGGTGAGCGCCTGAATCTTTCTGGAGGTGTGCGTTATGAGCAATTTCTATTGAATGAAGAAAAAAATGGCAAACCCGTATTTCGCGCAGGAGCAAATTACAAATTGGGTCAAGCGACATACTTGCGTGCTTCCTACGGACAAGGATATCGATTCCCAAGTATTGCTGAAAAATTCATTGTAACGGGTTTGGGTGCCATTCAAGTTTTTGCAAATCCAGACTTAAAACCAGAGACTTCATACAATGCCGAAATCGGAATTAAACAAGGATTTAAAATTGGAGAATTCAAAGGATTTATTGACGTAGCGGTTTTCCAACAAGAGTTTCGGAATTTTATTGAATTCACTTTTGGGCAATGGACGGCGGTTCCTCTATCAGACTTGGGTCAAATATCAAAAGTCATTGGGTTTAAAAGTTTGAATACCGGGGGCGCGAAAGTTCAGGGTGCTGAACTCAGTATTATGGGAACCGGTAACATTCGCAAGACTCGTTTCGATGTGTTGGCAGGTTACACGTACACAAAACCTATGAGCACCACCCCTGACTACGTCTATGCACAAACGGCACAAACTCCAGGAACACTTGTCATTCCGCAGTTTTCTCAAGCATCCTATTTAACCACAAGCGAAAACACGAACAGCAATATTTTGAAATATCGCATGCAACACCTAATAAGAATAGATGTTGGTGCAACCCGCGGTGCATTTAATTCAGGAATAAGCTTTCGGGCAAATTCACACATGCAAAACATTGATAAAGCTTTTTCGCAACTCGAACAGGAGCTTCCCACTGAATTCAATCCGGGAATTAATTCATGGCGTGCCAATCACACCAAAGGCGACTATGTTTTCGATGCGCGAGTTGGCTATACCTTTTCAGAAAAACATAAGATTGCACTTATCATGAACAATGTTCTGAACCGCGAGTACTCCATTCGTCCACTTGCTATTGAAGAACCCCGAGTAACCATGGTGCAATACACCTTAAGTTTGTAGCATGAAAGGACTTGGCATTATTCCCGCTCGATATGGAAGCACACGCTTTCCTGGAAAGCCGTTGATTGAAATCAACGGAAAATCCATGATCCGAAGGGTAATAGACCAAGCGAAAAAATGTTCTTCGCTAGCTGAAGTTTGGGTGGCCACTGATGATGAGCGAATATTCAATCATGTTGTGGAATACGGATGCAAAGCGTTTTACACTTCTGAACATTGCAACAGCGGAACCGAGCGCATTTGCGAGCTCCTTCCGAACATTGAGGGGCATTTCGATTTTGTATTGAATATTCAAGGTGATGAGCCTTTTGTTCATGTTGAATCGTTGGAAGAACTTTCGAGTGCCCTAATCGCTTCAAAAACCGATATTGCGACTTTAGCAGTTCAATTGGAAAACAGCGAAGAAGCGAATGATTCGAACAGAGTAAAAGTGGTATTCAGCACTTCAGGAAGAGCACTCTATTTTTCAAGATCAACCATACCCTTTGCCCGAAATGGAGAACCCAACTATTTCAAACATCTAGGGGTTTATGCTTACACAACGAATGCCCTTCAACAAATAAATCATCTGAAACCTTCTCCATTGGAATTGACCGAATCGTTGGAACAACTTCGTTGGCTGGAGTATGACTTAAGTATTTCTGTAGTAGTAACTTCCCACGATTCAACAGGAATAGACACTCCAGCAGATTTGCTGAAATATCAGGCCTAGGCTTGTAAGACCAATAAAAATCCGTATTTTCGCATTATGCAGTTCGAAAACCTAATCAAAGATTTATTGTACTCCAACGATTGCGTGGTTCTTCCCGGTTTGGGCGGATTCATTGCAAAATACAAGGGTGCTTCTTTGAATACAAGTTTGCATACGGTCTACCCCCCGCAGAAAACAATCGGGTTCAATCCACAAATAAAAGAGAACGACGGCTTGTTGGTTTCTGCGTTGTGTGCGTTGAACAATTGCTCTTATGCGGAAGGAAAAATTGAACTCGATGCCTGGGTGAAAGAGCAATCGAACACGTTACTTCGTGGTGAAAAAATTTCTTGGAAAGGAATTGGAATTCTGTTTCAAGATCGTCTAGGAAAAATTCAATTCATTCCAGACAGCAAAGGAAATTTCTCGCTTGAATCATTCGGATTAGAAAAGATAATTCTTGTTCCTGTAGAACGTCAAATTGAAGAGCCAATAACTGCTGAAGTTTCAACCCTTGAAAAACGTGCAGAACAAGGATCTAAATGGATTTGGAAAGCAGCAGCTGTATTAGCGCTGCCTATTTTAGGTGTTGGAATATTTGCACTTTCGCATAAGATTGAAACGACAGATTGGCAATACGCCTCGTACAAATTACTTGGAACGAAAAGCCGAGTTGCACAGTACACTCCTGCGCCAGAAAGAGCCATTCCAACATATACCGTTGAAGAAGAAATTGAACTTGTTGAAACGCCTGAGTTAAACTCAGTTCCAACAGCTGCAGCAGTTGTAGCAACTCCCGTTGAAAAAACCAAAGTCGTAGAAACTGTTAATCCTACGCGTCTTGCAAAATACGAAATCATTGTAGGAGCCTTCGCTGTCTCTCAGAACGCAAACCGCATGGTAGCTGAGTTAAATAAAAAAGGATTCAAAGCAAGTTTATCCGGAAAAAAAGGAAATCTGCAACTTGTATCAGCAGCAAGTGACTCGAATTACGAGGCCATTATTCAAATGCTCGACAAGGTTAAATCCGAAGTCAACCCCTCTGCGTGGTTGAAACAAAATTAACATTTCATTTAGATTCATTTAGCTGTTTTTGTTCTTGTTTTGAGCTACAATCAAAACGATATTATGCGCATAGGAGAACGTATTAAAAACAGAGCAAAAGATTTGCGTCTTGGACCAACGGAATTGGCTAAGATTATTAACACATCGAAACAAAATGTTTATGGAATTTACAGAAGAGATTCTGTTGACTCAAAACTTTTATTCGATTTGTCGAAAGCATTAGACACGGATTTCTTTTCGCTTTACTCGAAAATTCTTGCTAGTGGTTCTAATCTAGAGGAAGGAAGCGAGCTTCGCGCAGAGAGTTTAGAAAACGACATCGTTGCGGTGAAAAAAGAGTTAACTGATCTACGAGAGAAGTACGCTTTGTTACGCGCTTTATTCGAAGCCAAAACAGGAGAGAAAATTCCTGAATTCTAATCATGTATTACCTTTGGCCTCATGAATTATGAAGCCATTGTATTCGACTTCGGGGGTGTTCTGTTTGAAATAGATTATAACGCCCCCGTTCGCGCTTTTGAAGCGCTAGGAATGGAATCTTTTGCGGCGACCTACTCGCAGGCGCAGCAAGATGAAATTTTCGACTTATTAGAGACCGGCAAAATTCCCGGAGAAGCTTTTTACGACTGGATCTCAAACTTCCTTCCGAATGCCTCTCGGCAACAATTGGAAAACGCCTGGAACTGTATACTCACTCAACTTATCCCAGAACGGGTCGATTACATTTTCAAATTGAAAGAAAAGGGCATTCGCACCTTCATCTTCAGCAACACCAATGAATTGCATGTAGCCGTTTTCGAACGAATGATCGATGAGTCTTATGGCTTAGAGAAATTCAAATCTGCTTTTGAATTTATTCATTACAGCAATGTCTTAGGAATGCGCAAGCCCAATCCTGAAGCTTTTCTTGAGCTGTGCAGAATTCATGGACTCACGCCCGAAAAAACAATTTTTATTGATGATTCAATTCAGCATGTTGAAGGGTCCGTTCGCGCTGGATTAAAAGGACTACACCTTCTTCCACATCAAACTCCGGCAGAATTAATAGACCCTTTATTTTAATTTGAAGGCCTTACTACTGATGGGCTTTGTGAAAGAAAAAGGAACCATCTTCTTTACGCCTAGGCCCTTCGCCTGCACATAACCCGATGCTTCCAAAATAATTTCGTCTTTGAACATAAGCGCCAAAGCGTTGCCCAACAAACCTTCCACATCGGTAATATTCGTGAAGACTTTCACATCATAAACTTGCGCAGATTTCGGACCTAGAACTACAGGTTCTGCCAAGGTTAGAGTGCCTGCTACGTTTCCGTCAATGCGCAATTCCAAATCAGATTCGTATAACGTAATCTTATACGGATTGGGATTTTCAAGCCCAATTCGTAAAACTGCTGCAACGTGATTATTGGTAAATTCAGAAAGGTCGAACTCTTCCACACGCTTCACTTTTACATCCTTGTAAATTTCACAAGAAGTAAAAGTGAACACCGTGAAAAGCAGAAATATCCAAGGAATTGAAATCTGTTTTCTTCTCATAACATCCTCACGTTTTCTATTTCAACCCGAACGAAATTTACTTCGAAAAATTATCGAAGAAATAAGGAATCGTTTCAATTCCTTTGTAGTAGTTAACCAAGCCGTAGTGCTCATTCGGCGAATGAAGTGCATCAGTATCCAATCCAAAGCCCATTAACACAGACTTTAAATTCAATTCAGATTCGAACATAGCAACAATAGGAATAGATCCGCCACCTCGTGTTGGAATTGGCTTCTTACCATAGGTCTTCTCCATGGCATCAGAAGCAGCAATGTATGCTTTGCTGTCAGTTGGTGTAACAACTGGCTCACCACCGTGGTGCGGACGAACCTCAACACGAACACCAGCTGGTGCTATAGACTTGAAGTGATTCGAAAACATTTCAGTAATTTGATCAGTGGTTTGATGAGGTACCAAACGCATTGAGATTTTAGCGAATGCCTTCGATGGAAGAACGGTCTTCGAACCTTCGCCAATGTATCCGCCCCAAATACCGTTGCAATCCAAGGTTGGACGAACTCCCGTGCGCTCAATGGTAGAATATCCTTTTTCACCGTACAACGCATCGATATCTAAATCTTTCTTATAAGCCTCTTCATCAAACGGAGCAGCATTCAACGCAGTGCGTTCTGCTTCTGTTAATTCTTGAACGCTGTCGTAGAAACCAGGAATGGTAACGTGATTATTCTCGTCGTGAAGTGAAGCTATCATTTTCGCCAAAACGTTAATCGGATTTGCAACCCCACCGCCGTATACACCACTGTGTAAATCGCGATTCGATCCCGTTACTTCAACTTCAACATAACTTAATCCTCTTAAGCCACAGTCGATACTTGGAACGTCGTTCGCTATAATGCTCGTGTCTGAAATCAACACCACATCTGCTTTCAATCTTTCTTTGTTCGCCATGCAGAAGGGACCTAGGTTGGTTGAACCCGCTTCTTCCTCTCCTTCTATCATGAACTTAACATTACATGGAAGTGAGTTCGTTTTCCACATGGCTTCAAACGCCTTCACGTGCATGAACATTTGTCCTTTATCGTCGCAAGATCCGCGAGCGAAGATTGCACCTTCAGGATGTATCTCTGTTTTCTTAATCGTTGGCTCGAACGGAGGCGTGTGCCACAATTCAATTGGATCTGCTGGCTGCACATCGTAGTGTCCGTATACCAAAACCGTTGGCTTACTCGGATCAATTAATTTCTCTCCGTATATGATTGGGTGTCCTTCCGTAACGCAAATTTCTACGTTATCTGCTCCTGCGTCGCGAAGATGCTTCGCTACTAAATCTGCGCATTTTGCTACTTCTTCCTTGTAGGCCATATCGGCGCTAATGCTTGGAATACGTAGTAGTTCGAACAACTCGTTTAAGAAACGATCTTTATTTTCGTTGATAAAATCTTGTGCTGCTTTCATGACATTTAATTTGTGGTCGAAAGATACGATGGAACCTTTTAAATTCAGAATGAAAAACCAAAGAAGAAGAATATCTTTGCAGCAATGAGTAGCGTAAATTTCGAAAATACCGCGGTAGCGTTTCAACATAAAAACAATGGCCAATTGAAGCGCTCGTTCTGGCTCTTCAAACTAATTGCTTCTCCGGCTTTGGTTAAATTAGGTGGAGCACTAACGAATCTAGCGGTTGGACTAGGAATTCCCATTGGATGGGCCATCAAGAAAAATATCTTTTCACAATTCTGTGGCGGAGTAAATATTTCAGAAAGCAAAAAAGCCGCGCACCATCTTGCTAAAAGTGGTATTGGCTCTATTCTCGATTACAGTGTTGAAGGAAAAGAAAACGAAAAAGATTTCGACTTCACTGCAGATGAAATCAAGCGTACCATTGATGCTGCGGAAAACAACAACGATATTCCTTTCAGCGTATTCAAAGTAACAGGTATTTGTAGATTTTCATTGTTGGAAAAAGTAAATGCAAAGCAAGCGCTTTCAACAAATGAAGAAGAAGAATGGGAGCGAGCTGTTGGACGCGTGTTCAGTATTTGCGAGCATGCCTTTCAGAAAAACGTGGCCTTGTTTATAGACGCCGAAGACTCGTGGATTCAAGATGCTATAGATGAGCTTGCCGAAAACATGATGGTTCAATTCAACCAGAAAAATTTCATCGTTTACAATACGGTTCAATTATACAGACACGATCGACTTGCGTATTTGAAAGCCATGCATACTCGCTTGCGTGAAAAGGGAGCAAAGACTGCTGTGAAGTTGGTTCGTGGTGCCTATATGGAAAAGGAACGCAAGCGTGCAGCTGAAATGGGCTATGTTGATCCGATTCAATCTACCAAAGAAAATACAGATTGCGATTTCAATTTAGCTGTTGACTATTGCTTGGATCACATAGAAGATGTAGCCATTTGCTGCGGTTCGCACAACGAAGAAAGTTCTGCTATGCTCGTTGAAAAAATGAATGCGCGCGGAATAGCCAGCAACGACAAGCGCATTTATTTCGCTCAACTTTTCGGAATGAGTGATCACATAAGCTACAACCTCAGTCACGCGAATTACAACGTAGCGAAATACCTTCCTTACGGACCAATCAAAGAAGTCATGCCTTACCTGCTTCGCAGAGCGCAAGAGAATACTTCGGTAAAAGGGCAAACAGGAAGAGAGTTGTCGCTAATTCAAAGAGAAATTCAGAGAAGAAAAAAAGCTTAACTAAAGCTTCCAGATTTTGGTGAGTGGTGAAAATAAATAATCACTACCTGTCTCCACTTCCTTGCACAAAATACGTTGACGACGTTTGTTCAATCGAACGAATTCACGCTTCTCTTTTCCATATAAAAATTTCGAACCATCAGGAAGATCATCGACCATGATAATGTTTTCATGACTGCTTCTGTCGTAAAGCGCCAAGGTCTTCGATAAGTCAATATCGCTACAAGTCGCTGCAGCCGGGTTATTCAGATACCGCTGAATGGCTTTTTCTAAATCCAGTGGAAATAAATTCACATTCACAAATGGCGCGAGTGTTTCTTTGAAACATTGCTTCCATTCGGCCCCGTGAGGTTTTACAAAATGTCCGTGACGAACGTGGCAGAGCAAATGCGCCAGCTCATGCATGAGCGTTATGAGAAAAGCGTAGCGGTTTAAATTGTGGTTCACTGTAATCTTGTAGCGTTCACCTGGCGCATAGCGAAAGTCGCCGTGCTTGGTACTTCTGCCTTTGGTAATAACCAAATCGTGCGGATACGCTCGCAGCATTTCACACACCTTTACTACTGAACCACCCGGTAAAAATGGAGTTAAAGCAGTTTCTAAATCATTGGATTTAGCCATGCCTCATTGAAGTTAATCCCAAGTTGGGCAGTTGCAATCATTTTTTCCTCCACGTTTTCCCCCATGCTTCCCCCCCTGTTTCTTCGGGATTTTGTGTCCATGATTTTGCTCATTGCATGAAGCTAATCCGACTATTAAAAACGTAGCTAAAAGCAAATACATTAATTTCTTCATGTCTCGAAAATACTGAATAACTCGCTTGAATATGTAAACATTGAAAAATTATTACACTCAAAAAAAATAAACTACCTTCGGCCTAAGTTTAAATCATGACAGGAATCTTAGGAAATTTCGGACGGTATTTTTTGCTCATGCGCAGGGTGTTTTCGCGTGCTGAAAAAAAGAAAATCTACAGACCTCTGATTACCGATGAAATGATCAAAATCGGAGTGCAATCGGTCGGAATAGTCGCGTTGCTTTCTTTCTTCATGGGTGCGGTAGTTACCCTTCAAACAGCTGTGAATATTGAGAGCGGTTGGATTCCGAAATGGACAGTCGGTTACACCACACGTCAGACCATGATCTATGAATTTTCTTCAACCATTGTAGCTCTTGTATTGGCCGGTAAGGTCGGAAGTAACATTGCATCGGAAATTGGTACCATGCGCATTTCAGAGCAAATAGATGCGTTGGACATTATGGGTGTGAACTCTGCGAGCTATTTGATTCTCCCTAAATTAATCGCGTCCACTGTCATGTTTCCCTTCTTGGTTCTATTAGCCATGAGCGTGGGTATTTGTTCGGGCGCTCTTGTGGGAACCATGACCAAAGCTGTTTCACTCAACGATTTCGTCTACGGTATTCAATACGATTTCGACAGTTACGGAATTGTCTATTCACTTATAAAAACTGTTTTCTTCGCTTTCATTCTTTCTACCATTCCTGCTTATCACGGTTATTACGCAAGTGGTGGCGCGTTGGAGGTGGGGAAATCAAGTACGAAAGGTGTGGTCTATAGCATGGTTGCGGTAATGGTTGGAAATTATTTGCTTACTCAAATATTACTGCTGTGATTCAGGTAAAAAATATTTCCAAAGCCTTTAAAGAAGCTCAGGTGCTTTCAGATATTTCCATTGACTTCGAACCCGGAAAAATTAATTTTATTATCGGAAGAAGTGGACAAGGAAAAAGTGTTCTGCTCAAATGTATGGTTGGTTTGCTAGAGCCCGATAATGGAAGCATACTCTACGATGGTGTGGATTTTTTGAATATGGACGAAGATCAACACAAAGCTATTCGTCAAGAAGTGGGCATGCTTTTTCAAGGAGCTGCTCTTTTCGATTCCATGACTGTTGAAGAAAACGTTATGTTTCCATTGACCATGTATAGCACTTTGAGCTTCGAAGAAAAATTAGTTCGAGTGAATGAATGCCTCGATCGCGTGAATCTTGTAGGTAAAAACAAATTATACCCTGCCGAGCTCTCTGGTGGAATGAAGAAAAGAACGGGTATTGCCCGAGCCATTATCATGAATCCGAAGTTTCTTTTTGTAGATGAACCGAACTCTGGTTTGGATCCAGAAACTTCTATCGTCATAGACAATCTCATTCGCAATATCACCTATGACCTTGGCTCTACAACGATTGTCGTTAGTCATGACATGAATTCGGTTATGGAAATTGGAGATAACATCAACTTCATCAGTGGTGGAAAAGTCGAATGGCAAGGCAATAAGCATCACTTATTGAAATCTGAAAACACAGCTTTGAACAACTTCGTCTTCGCTTCGGAGTTTATGCAAGAGATTAAGGAAAATCTTAAGAGATAGGGGGCGAATGATTATTCGCCCCGATGATTATCTATCTTACCCAGAACTTCTCTGTAACCGTGTGCTCCTGTGTTCTGAATGAAATCATATACAATCCAGACGCAACGTTCGAAGGCAGTGGAACTTGAATCAACTGATCCAACGATTCAATGAACACATCTTTCGAGAACAGCATTTGTCCGTTCATTCCAACCAATTGAATCATTCCTTTTCCTAAAGCACGTCCATCGGTGATTCGAATGGTGGCCATCTTCTCTTCAATTCCTTGGAAAGAAATTACAGCAACATTTCCTTGCTCATCAACTTCCATAATGTCGGCCGCATTTCTTTCAACATGAATTTCATCATTCATAACTTCCATAGAACTCGGATCTCCAGGTGCCATAGCTGCTCCAATGGTTACCACACAAAACGGACCGTAGTCGCCTTCTTGCGGCGTGTTGCATGAAATAAGTTTTGGCTTCGCCGCAATTCGATATGAATTACCGGTAACCAATCCGAATTGATTCAACATTAAAACCTCCGATGAGGTGGTAGCCACTATAGCCGGTGCTATAGGCGTTTGAGGTGCCGTTGGAACTACTTGCGCAATCTGCCAGATATATTCTCCTGCTCCTTGCGTAAACTGGGAATAAACAATGCTGTATGGTGAAATAGTCGTCCCGCATAAATTAGCATAGGCCGGCGGTGGACCAGTTATGGTTAAGTATGGAATTGGTGCGGTAATTAAACAATAGGGCGCACTCCAAAGACCCCAAACATTGCAATAATTCATGCGAATTCGAACCGAATAAATTCGGTTGTATCGCAGACAAGACAACGCAGGAATATTCATATTCAAAGTAGTAATACCAGGAGCAGATTGTGTGGTAACAATAACATTTCCTGCCAACGTGAATTCCCATTCAGTCATGGCCGTTGGGCCTAAATAGGTGGAATTCAAAACCCCGCCGAGTAAAGTCACTGTCGCGCACGGAGCGTTACTAATGGTATTATTGGGATAGGCCTCCATCGCCAACGTTCTAACCGGGCCTTCACCACACCAAATTCCATCCATTTGAATTTCAATGTACACGTCGTACGTCTTCCCATAACAGATGCAAGGAAAAGTATACAAATACACTTGATCCACACTTGAAGCTCCTGTATTTCCTGTGCAAGGCGTGCCTGTCGGATCCGCCTGATCAACAAAACGATAACGAGTTGAAGTAACTAAATTGTTCTGTGCTGCGAATGTTGGGTTATTGCGTTTTGCAAAATTGTTTGTTCTATACCCAACCAAACCTGCGTCTGGAGAAGGATTCGGAGAAGAAAGTAGTTGAGCCGTTGGATAGTATTCTACTTTTACGGTAAAGCAAGAAGCTGCAGTCCCATTTGATCCTACACGGAAATAATATTCTGTTCCAGGATTAACTGGGTTAGTCGCCCATGTTGTCTTCAGCGTTTCTGTAACCCCCGAACCACCCGCGTTAACGCATTGCATATAGATTGGTGCGGCGGCTGTTCCCGCGTAAAAATCTATCGAAGCATCAAATCCCGTTGGCACAACAGACACTTTAACCGCAGCTGAAAGTGTTGCCGCAGGCACGGTAAATTTAAACCAACACGCTTTTGTAGGAGCGGCTGCCGTACAGGTAGTTGTGGTTTGTCCTGTGGTTGTAACAAGACATTGGCTAGTAGCCGCAATTGGGGTATATCCAACTCCATTTAACAAGTAATTTCCTGGAGTAATAGCTAATGCCGTTGCTGAAGTAGCCTGGGCATAAGCCGAAGTTACACAAGCTGCTAAGATTACTAAGAGTACAAGTCTTTTCATAAAATTAAGGATATAAACAAATGTAACGAATGAGAGACAAACAAATTCAACAGATCTACATTAAAAATTCAGCATTCGAGGTTGAAAAGGCGCGAAAACATCCTCTCTTGTCAAATTATCAATTTGACCTGACCCACTTTCGAACTTCGCAATGACATCGTCTGTTTTTTTTAATGGTTCAGCTACACCCAAAGAAACCATTTCAGCTGCGTAGTCTTCGGAATAGCCACTGTCATTCAATGAAAAATTATGAACCTGCATTCCCAAAGCATCGAAAAACGTAGTGCTATAAATACTTACCTGAATTTTAGCACGCTTCAATTCTTCATTCAATGAAGCTGAAATGGGCAGTACTTCAACGAAATCATTGGCCTCACTTTCGTATTTCTGCACTTCAGATTCAAGTGGGTGCAATTTTACTATCAACTTCCAATTCAGGTGATTTGGCATAATGAAATCACGCATGTATCTAATCCACTCAATGTATGGTTCCGATAAATTCTTTTGGGCACAAAGCAACACGCGATTCTCTTTCTTAAAATCATTCGATTTAATTGCTGTATCTGTCGTGAAATTTCCAATCACTAAAGATTTCATGAAGGCAGATTCTGCTCCCGCATCTAAAACGCGCTTCCAAAAATTCCCAAACAACCAAATCTCATTCGGAAACATTGCCTTCGCAAGGGAATCTCTATATTTCTCGGGATAAACGTAATACAGATCGTATTTTGAAATTAATCCGTGCTGAAGCTCAATTGTTTTTATCCCCAACAACTTCGCTGCTGCTAAACATCCTTCATTGTGGTAATGCGTAATGCCTACCAACGTCTTTGGTTTCGCTATTGTAAGCAACGCGTGCCATTTTCGAAACGATTCAAAAAAGACGAAGAACGCACTTTCCACATATTGAAATTCACTACCTGAAAGCACCCCGACTTTTCTAATTTTCTGCAGGAGCTCTTTCAATTCAGAATAAATTTCACTCTGAATTTCATTTGTTGGTGGAAACCAATTCGACAAATCTTTCACTGAAAAATCTGCCTCCTTTGCAAATGCCCCGGTGGTGTCCCACCAAGAATATTCTGTGCTTAATATAGACTCTCGAATAAGATGGGTTATGGGCGAAATCTCTTCCCCAGTTGGAAGTTTCAACTTTCGCCTTCCTTCCAGAATTAAAATACTCTCACTTTTTTGCGGAAGGAAATTTCCTTTTTTTCTTTTGGAATTCATCCACGATTTCAACTTGTAAATAACCCAACTTGAAAAAAGATTCCTCTTCAGCAATTTGTCCTGCGCATCTGTCATAGAGTATGACAAGCCGTGTTGAACCAATTTGATGTAATTGAAATTCTTCCCTTCGAACAATTTTCCATCTGGAAATTTTTGCTCGAATTCTAATTGAATAATATTGAAATCAATGGGACGAAAGGCCATGTCGCAAGTTATTCAATTCGTTCCACATTTTTCTTCCCTTGGTGCGAAGCCAAATAAACATTCCCATTAAAATAATTCCTGTAGCCGCAAGGCGCCAAACCCATGAAAAATCGCGCAGTGAAAATACACCCGCTCCCACAACTACAATAATTGCAACAAGTTCAAACGGACGAATGAGCTTGCGGAAAGCTCCGCTGTTCTTTATTAAAAAATAACCCGCCACTCCCATAACGAAATAAGCAATTACGGTGTTCATCGTTGCTGCCCACGTTTCGTAATAGCCAATGAAAATTAAATTAAGTAACACGTTCGAAAGGGCTGCCACTACAGTAATCTTTAGAACTTCCATGGTTCGTTTGTCGTAGATGGCCTTGTCTACGATTGCCACGTAAATAGGACGGTAACAAAATCCGAAAATGAGCACAATAGCCATCGGATAAGCCGCACTTAACTCTGCCTTTCGATAGAGCAATCTGAAGATGTCTGGAATCCACAAACCGAGCACTGCGGCCATTAACAAGGAAACGTAGAACCAAGCGCGCATGAGTTTCCCAACTGTTTGCATGGCCAGGTCGGTGCCCGCTTTGTACAAATCGAAAACAATGGGCGTTAACACTTGGTTGGCCTGCGATTGAATATTTTCGAAGTAGGAGGCAAAAGAATAAGCAATACTGTACTGTCCAATTTTATTCTGTGAAACTCCAAATCGATCCAATAAAACTCGGTCAGAAGAATTCAATAAATAGGTCGCATACTCCTTCGGAATAAGCGGTGTAGCAATTTTAAGATCGGAAACAATTTCATTCTTTTCGAAATGAAACGACGGACGAATACGCTCTTTCACATACAAGAAATATCCAAAGTAAACGGCCAACAACCCCGAAGAAATGGCCTGCGAATACAACCACGCCATGTATCCTAAATTGAAATAGCGTACACCCACGAAGCTCATAAGCGCTGACAGTATTCCGACCCCAATGGTTATGGAATATACCCTTTGATGCTCATGCCTGAATTGCAGTAATCGCGTGGCAATGGACTTCGTTAAATCGAAAAACAAAAGTGGAACAATGACTAAGACCAGAACAATGTTCAAGCGATCTGAAGCAATCTTATTTTTCAAGGTGAAATACAACAAAGCGCCTACCAATCCGGCGTAGAGAAATTTATAGAGCCATTGAAAGCCAAGGAGCCGTGACCATTTCGATTTAAAATCAGAACCCAACTCGAAATAACTTTGTTGAAAGAGCACGATATATCCAAGACTGCTAAATGCACCTACCAATCCAGCATAGCTGAGAATTAAACCGTAAATAGCGTAGTCCCCAGCTGTTAAAAACGGAGTAAGAAAAGGGAGCAAGAAAAGGTTAATCAGCGCAGGAGTCTGATTGGCGAAAGAATAAAAAAAGGTGTGAGAGACTATTTTCTTAAGCATTCACGGTTAGGGCTTAAGACAAAGATACGTCTTAGCCGTTCAACGCTTCAGCACCGGCAACAATTTCCAAGATCTCTCCAGTAATTGACGCTTGACGCGCTTTGTTGTAAGTTAGCTTAAGTTCCTTAACCATTTCACCAGCGTTGTCCGTTGCCTTGTGCATTGACGTCATACGAGCACCGTGTTCAGCAGCATTGCTATCTAACAGGGCTTTGAATAACTGAACTTTCAGTGTGCGAGGAATTAACTCTTCAAGAATCTGAGTCTTCTCTGGCTCATAGATGTAATCTACACTTGACTGTGCCTCTGCATTCACTGGTGGAAGTACGGGAAGGAATTGCTCGTTTTCAATAATTTGAACGGCAGCATTCTTAAATCGGTTGTAAACTAAAATTACTTTGTCGTATTTACCACTTGCGAATTGATCCATGATGGTATTCGCAATTGCACTCACGTTAGAGAACGTTAATTTATCGAAGATATCATAGGGTGTTTCACCAAAACCTTCGGAAGTGTGCATCGTTGTTTTCTTGTAATTGTCGAAGGCTTTCTTTCCTAATGACAATACATGAACATTCTGATTGGCTTTAACGATGTTCCGGATTTCCTTGATCACGTTATTGTTGAAACCACCGCACAATCCACGATTTGAAGTAATAGCAACCACCAGCGTGCTCTTAACGTCACGCTGTTGGCTGAATGTTGAGTTCGATTCCGAAGAACTTACGTTCGAAAGAATTTCCTGAAGCTTTTGAGCATACGGACGCATTTTAGTAATGGCATCTTGTGCTCTTCTCAATTTTGCTGCAGACACCATTTTCATGGCAGAAGTGATTTGCATGGTAGAGTTTACCGATACAATACGCATTCTGATTTCTTTCAAATTTGCCATGTCCTTCTTCGCTTTACAATTAGTTGTATCTCGCTGAAATATCTTTTGCTACTGATTCCAATACCGTTGTTACAGCATCGTCGATTTTACCGTTACGAATAGCAGTTAAGGTATCGTTGTGGTTCATTTCAAGACTATTCAAATAATCGTCTTGGAACTCACGAATTTTCTCAACTGGAATACGTGACAACAATCCTTTCGTTCCGCAGTAGATGATAGCTACTTGCTTCTCTACGGTCATTGGACTGTTTTGACCTTGCTTCAAGATTTCAACGTTACGCTTTCCTTTTTCAAGTACAGACTTCGTTACTTCATCTAAATCAGATCCGAATTTCGAGAATGCCTCAAGCTCACGGTATTGTGCTTGGTCAAGCTTTAAAGTACCCGCCACTTTCTTCATAGATTTAATCTGTGCAGAACCACCCACGCGGCTTACAGAGATACCTACGTTAATTGCAGGACGCACACCTGAGTTGAACAAGTTCGACTCTAGGAAGATTTGACCATCTGTAATCGAAATTACGTTGGTTGGGATGTACGCCGAAACGTCACCCGCTTGTGTTTCAATAATTGGAAGTGCTGTTAATGAACCACCACCTTTTACAATGCTCTTCAAGCTTGCTGGTAAGTCATTCATGTTTTCAGCAACACTCTGCGTCGCATTTACTTTCGCAGCGCGCTCAAGAAGACGGCTGTGCAAGTAGAATACGTCTCCAGGATATGCTTCACGTCCTGGTGGGCGACGAAGCAACAAAGACACCTCACGGTATGCAACTGCTTGTTTAGATAAATCATCATAAACAATCAATGCAGGACGACCGGTGTCGCGGAAGAACTCTCCAATAGCGCAACCCGAGAACGGAGCGTAGAATTGAAGAGGAGCTGGGTCAGAAGCTGTTGCTGCAACAACGACTGTATAGGCCATGGCACCTGCATCTTGCAATGTTTTTACAGTACCTGCGATGGTAGAACCTTTCTGTCCGCAAGCAACATAAATACAATATACCGGCTCACCTTTATCGTAAAATTCTTTTTGATTGATGATGGTGTCAATTGCAACAGTTGTTTTACCTGTTTGACGGTCACCAATGATCAACTCACGTTGTCCACGTCCAATTGGAATCATTGCATCGATTGCTTTGATACCTGTTTGAAGTGGCTCGTTTACAGGCTGGCGGTAGATTACCCCAGGAGCCTTACGCTCAAGTGGCATTTCATACAACTCGCCTGTGATAGGACCATTTCCATCGATAGGCTCTCCCAGTGTGTTTACAACACGACCAAGCATTCCTTCTCCAGCTTGAATAGAAGCAATCGTTCCAGTACGTTTAACGCTAGCTCCTTCCTTTAAATCTCCAGAAGGACCTAACAATACTGCACCAACGTTATCTTCTTCAAGGTTAAGGGCAATACCTTGTACGCCATTTTCAAACTCAATCAACTCACCTGATTGAACATTTGAAAGACCGTAAATACGCGCAATACCATCTCCAATTTGAAGAACGGTACCTACCTCTTGCAACTCAGTTTCGGTCTTTAGACCAGCTAACTGTTCTCTAAGGATTGCTGAAATCTCCGCAGGTTTAATGTCTGCCATAACAAATAGTTTTTAATCCCATTATAACGTTGGGACGTACGGGTTTTTTGAAAAATCTTTTTTCGCTTTTTTCAGCTTATCTGAAACCGATGCATTGTACTCCATTCCGTTTACACGTAGGATAAATCCACCTATCAAATCTGAATCAACTTTTTCAGTGATTTCAACGTCACCTCCACAAATTTTCTTCGCTACTGCAGAAACTTCTGCACGAAGAGCATCATCTGCAGGCACTGCTGAAATTAATTCTACATCGAAGATGTTTCTTCCAGCTTTCACCTGCTGAACAAAAGACTGAGCTATTTCGCCCAAATCACTCTCACGACCTTTGTTTACGATTAGATCAATAAACACGTGAGTGGTTTTGTTCAATTCAGTAAAAACAGAAAACAACACTTTTCGTTTTTTATCACCGCTGATAACAGGACTGGACAACATAACCTGCAAATCCTTGCTAGAATGTATGCTGCTAGAAATATAAAGCATGTCCTTCAACAAGACATCAGTCTCTCCTCGCTCTGCAGCAAGGCTAATCAATGATTTTGCGTAACGCGATGACAGGCGAATGTTTGACATATTAATTGTCTCCGAATTCTTTAATTAAAGAATGATTCAACGCTTTTTGCTTTTGCTCGTCTGTAAGAGAATCTTTCAGAAGCACTTCAGCCAATTGAACTGAAAGGTCAGCTACCTGATTTTTCAAATCAGTGATAGCCGCTTGCTTTTGATTTTCAATCTCAGCTTTCGCTTTAGCAGTAATGCGATTTGCCTCTTCTTGCGAGCGACCTACAGCATCACTACGCATTTTGTCAGCCATTGACTTTGCCTCGTTCAAGATACGGTCGCGTTCGTTGCGCGTTTCACGAAGAAGATCTTCGTTGCTCGCCTGCAAACGGCTCATTTCTTCCTTAGCAAGGTCTGCCTGACGCAATGCATCCGCTATACCCTCCTCACGGTCCTTTAAAGAACTCAAGATGGGACCCCATGCCATTTTCTTCAAAATGGCAAGCACACACAAGAAAGCAACCGAGGCCCAAAATACGGTACCTACGGATACACTAAGTAATCCTTCCATGGATGTATTGTGTTTAGCGCAAAGCGCCTATTATTAACCTAAAGCTACTAACAAACAAACGATAATGGCAAACAAAGCAACACCTTCTACCAAGGCAGCAGCTACGATCATGTTTGAACGTAAATCACCACTTGTTTCTGGTTGACGAGCCATTCCTTCAAGAGCAGAACCGCCAATGCGACCTACACCGATACCTGCTCCAATAGCAGCTATACCTGCTCCAATACCAGCAAGACCTTGTCCAACTTCTGCTGTCATTAAAAGATTTAAGAATTCCATGTTATTTGATTTTTGAGTTAAAATTTACGAATTAATGTGCATGAGGTTCAGCATGTTCATGCTCGTGATGATGTTCTTGATTAGCTTCTCCAAAATACAACGCTGCCAATAAAGTAAATACATACGCCTGAAGGAATGCAACTAAGAGTTCCAAACAGTACATGAAGATCATAAACAATACAGAACCAACTCCAACACCATACCCTGCCGCAACACTGTCTTGTCCAAACATCAAGGCCAATCCAACAAATGATAAAATGATAATGTGACCAGCAGTAATGTTTGCCGTCAAACGAATCATCAATACGGTTGGCTTAATGAACACACTCATGATCTCAATTGGAACCAATATAACCTTTACAAAAGCTGGAACTCCTGGAGGCCAGAAAATGTGACCCCAATAATGCTTGTTCCCTGAGAAACTTGTAATTAAAAATACCAACCCTGCTAATACAAGAGTAATACTCAATGTTCCGGTAATGTTGAATCCTCCTAGAAAAGGAATCATACCCAACATATTACACAACCAAATAAAGAAGAACGAAGTCAATAAAAACGGAACGTACTTCTCTGCTTTCTTCTTTCCTAATGCCGGAGTAGCAATGTCGTCTCGAATGAATATAATGAAAGGCTCCAACGCATTCTGAATACCCGATGGTGCTGTTCTTCCATTTTTCTTGTACTTCTTAGCTATAGAACCGAAAAGGAATATCATTAACCCAATAATAAGCAACATTCCAAATACCGATTTGGTAATTGAAAAATCCATCACCTTGTGTCCGTGCGCATCGTGAGGTGCATTATCACCAACGAATTCAATCATTTCGTGATGATTGCGATATCCTTTATAATCGTGGTAATCTAATTCCCCGTGCTCGTTTACTGTGTAGAAGTTGCTTGAAGAGAAAATGTCGAAATGACCTTCATGAAGAATAATCACTGGAAGTGGAATGTACAAGCTACCCCCGAGGTGAATTTGATGTGCATCTGTAATGTGGTGCATGATCATCTCGCCTATTTTGAATTCTTCTTTTGCGTGCGCCGAATCCTGCGCAGCGTGCGTTGAAGTTTCTGAATGAGCGTGTGTAGAAGTGTCCGCGTGGGCTGTTTGTTCAACCGATGCTTGATCGTGAGCAACTGGCTCAGAGGCAGGACCTTCGTGCTGCGCAATGGCAACTGAAGTCATTCCAATGAATCCTAATATAAAAAGAAATTGATATAGTCTCACCATCACATACCCGTTTTTGGCGGTGCAAAAGTAAGCAACACATAGCACATACGAAATTATTTTTTCAAAAACTTTTCGATTTTTCATTTAATCTTCAGAAGCGCTCTTGAAAAGAGAAAAGTAGCGCCCAAGTAAATAAAAAAAGTTCCTAGAGCCAATACCGCTTTTGACTCCGGGAAAAGAACAATTAAAACAGCAACAACCGATGCCGTGAACAGTAATTTCAAGGTAATTGCTGTCATGAAGGCGTTAACAAATTTCGCAGGCGACTTCACAACCGCTGCTTTCACCCACTTGTAAAGCAGAATATTCAGCAAGAGAAACAACAACGGTACGCCTTCAAAAACAAGTGGCGAGCTCCATTTCAAACTGGAGAAATAAATAGCACTCATGCACAGCAATGCGAATACTATGTTTGCGAAAATAAACTTTTTCATTTTTTTGATACACTTCGAATAACAACAATCAAGGACACCGCTAATCCCAAAACAGAAAAAACCAATGTTAAAATTGGTTTTTCATTCTGAAAATAATAATCTAGTTTCCTTCCACCCCAAACACCCAATCCTATTGTTAACGCCATTTGAGTGGCCAAAGAAGAGTATTTTAATACAGAAGGATTAATACGAATTATTTTGAATTCGGAGTTGGCTGTGATGCCGGTGCTCCTGGAGTTACAGGCTTCGGAGCTTCCTTCGGCTTTTGACCCATAGAACATGCTCCACTAAATGCAGCACCTGGCTCAATGGCCAATTTATCTGTAAAAATATCACCTTCAACACGAGCTGTGCTTTTCAACGAAAGCAATTGCTGAACATTCAATTTTCCTTTTACAAAGCCTTCGATCTCGGCATTCTGACAAATTACATTTCCATCGATTTTTCCAGAAGGGCCAATAACCAATCTTCCTTTCGTTCCGATATTTCCTGTGAACACACCGTCTATACGAATATTACTTTCGCAACGGATTTCACCTTCAATAACAGTTCCTTCAACTATACGGTTAATAGCATTTTCAGATGCTGAATCTGAGGGTCTTGCAGATGTACTTCCTTTTGATAACATAATTCAATAATTTTTAGTAAAAAATTCTAAGTAACCACTAAAGTCTTTTGAGCGAAACAACTCAAGATAATTCTGTTTAGAGATAATGAATTTGTCATTTTTAACAAGATTCAATTCACTAATTAAATCATTATCACTAACAAAAGTAATAAAATAATCGTTCGCATCTTTCAAATTAACAAATGACTTAACTAAAATAAAGGTCTTCACTTCATTAAACATCGTATTACTAACCTTGTAATCAAAACCTGAAAAATACGTTTTCGTGAAATCAGATACTTTGGCTTTGGCCTGATTTAAATTTATTTCTTTCGAATTAACCACCGCAACCACGTAATGCTCAGAATCATTTGCCTTAATGTAATTGGAAGTCGCCGTCGTGTTCGTTTTCGGAGCAATACCTGTGTTTAACTGTTTCAGCATTTCCGCAGCTTGCGCAGCCATATCTGTGTTCGGACAATCAGCCACTACAGCTTTTAGTTCCGCCTCACAATTTTCCCTTATTCCAAACGCGACTTCTGTTTTACCTAAACAGGTTGCCTTCAGCATGTGGTATTGGCACATCAAATGATTCTTAGGCCTTTCAGCTATTGCCTTCGTGCAGGTCGTAACAGCATCGTAAGGGTGGTTTGTTGCGTATTGATTGTAGGCTTTGGTGTAATTCTTTTCCTCCTCTTCTTTACGCATTTGCTCTGCGTTCATATAGTTAGGATTGTCCACCAGCAATGCCCAATCTGAATTCGGATATTTCGATTTTATTTGATTTCCCCAGAACACTGAGCTGCAGCTTGAACAAAACGGATTCTGCGTATACCCCTCCTCCTTTTCTTTTGTTACCCACCCCCGAAAGAGCTGGTAATAAGCCATAGGATGAAACCCTCCTTCTTCACACTTCGAAATCATGTTCTCCCATGAAGACATCGCATTATCCATGTCCTCTAGTTTCTCTTTGTATAACAATCCTGCTAAATAATAGGCCTCAGCCAAATCACCCTTCATCTCGGTGATGGCCTGACTATTTCCGCATGGTAATTTAGATCGAAGATCATCAATTGAAGGAACTTTATATTTCGGGTCATCTGCAACTGTGCTATCCGACTCAGCAATTTCAACAATACTTTCATCCTTCTCGCCAATCATCATGGCCACTAAACTTTGGTTTCTCCAGTTATCTTTCAGAGGACGACCCGACCAAACATCGTCAAAAATATTTTTCCCACGCTTCAACAAATCTTGATTGTACATCCAAAACGTTCCGGTAATTTCCTCACCTTTGAGGGCAGCCAAGCGTGCTTCTTCATCCTTGCGCTTCTGCTCAGCCATATCATTTTGCAGCTGCTCATGCACTGCGGATAAAGTCTTTTCAATTTCTGAAGCTGGCTTACCGCACAATGAAATTAAACTGTCCTTTTCTGAAATTGTATTCAGGTAGCCTACCAATTCATTCAAGCTAAGCGCTCTCGCCTTAATCTCTTTGTAGCGCAAATGATCAACGGCTAAATTGTGATAGGCACTGTCATAATTCACTTGGGCCTCTGGGTATTCCTTTTGCGCAAAATATAAATCTCCGAGCGTTACGAAAATCTTTACACGCTTACTCTTATTATTCTTGTTGAATTTCAATGCTTTTTCGAAATAGTCAACGGCTTCTTTGCGCTTTTCCAACTCCAAGGTAACATCTCCCAATGCGTAATAAATGACATCTTTGTAAGATTCATTTTTCAAATCTTCAAGCATAACCAGCAACGTCTTTTGCGCGTCTAAATAATTTCTGGAAATCTTAGTGTCTGTAAGAAGCATTTGAAGTTTCGCCTGGAACTCAAGCTCATAAGGAGGTTTCAATTTTATAACTTTTTGAAAAGCTACTTTGGCTTCGCCCGATTTCTCCATTCGGTCATACAACTGAGCTAAAACAAACTGAGGAACTATCCTGTCTGTCTTTTTTGTAATCAGAACCAATCCCTTTTCCAACGGTTCAATGGCCTTCTCATATTCTCCTTGCACCATAAAAAATTCAGCCTTCACCAAATACAATTCACGTGCTATGTCTTTTGGCAAATCTTCAAAACCGTCTGCCTTTAACAACAATTGTTTTGCTTTAGAAAAATCACCATCTAAAAAGTACGCTCGTGCAGACCAGATATAGGCACGCAATTGAACAGAAGCTGAAGAATACTTGTTCGAAATGAAATTGAATGTTTCTTGGGCCTTGTAAAACTCTCCCTTGTATAAATTAGATTGGCCAATTACGTGATAGTTATCGTCCATCCACTTGTTATACTCCGGCCATTTCATGTCCTTCTTAGACTCAGCAACAAGGGTATGCCGCTTTACCACTTTACCACACTTCTTAATTGCCTTGTCCAAATCAGGTATTAACTCCTTCTTTTGAGAAACAGTGCCGTAATAGTATAAAGGAATCACTTCATCGTAATCGTCTTTTCTTCCATTCGCCAAAGTCGTCTGTGACTTTTTAACCAATTCATTGGCGTTGAAGTAACCGTTGTAACGTCCAAGTGTGTTGTGATATACGCGATAAGCTACACCGTCTTCTTTGGTTGAACATCCGATAAAGACCATGCTAAAAAGGAGCAACCCAAAGAACAAGTAAATCAAGCGGGAACCGCCACTCCTATTCGAATGAAATTCTCTGTTAGTGGAATTTTTGTTTTTGCGCATGCGGATTAAGTAACGACAGAAAGCGAATTTATTGCATTTCCCTTTAATTTCATTCATTCTTCTTACTTTTATGCCCGCAATGGAAAGGAAAAGAAAAAGAAAAAAAATTCTTAAAAAGCTGAAGAAACCCTTCCGCCTGATTGTTCTGAATGAAAATTCTTTTGAAGAACGCTTTTCATACAGTCTAACCCCGATGAACGTGATTGTTATGTTCGGAGGATTTCTCGTTGTCTTTTCCTTGCTTTTTTATTCGCTCATCGCTTTTACTCCGCTGCGTACCATCCTTATCCCCGACTTTTCATCCTATGAATCTCGCGAAAACGCTCGTAAAGCACGATTAACGGCAGATTCCTTAACAGCAGTTTTAAAAAGTCAGGAACACTATTTCGGCGATTTGAAAATAATTTTATCCGGAGGCAATCCAATCACAGCTATTCCAGATAGCATTCCGAAAAAAGCAGAAGGCATTGATCTCAACTACAACGTTAGCGAGATTGATCAAGCTGTGCGCAATGAACTTCAAACTACCCCGAACAACTACACACCGCAATTAACGAAGATTCCCGAAGCTGGATATCTTCTTTTCCCTCCTGTTGCCGGAAGTATCAGTTCGAATTTCGAACCTCAGTTTGGAAAGAAAGGAGTTTACTGGACTTCAGTAAAAAACGAAGCCGTAAAATCTGTTTTAGATGGAACCATTATTTCCTCGAGCTACACCGTGAGCGATGGAAACACCGTGCTCATCCAACATCCGAACAACATGGTTTCGGCTTATAAAAATTTAGCCGTACTATTCAAGCAAAATGGGGAATCGGTGAAAGCCGGAGAAGGAATTGGTTGGGTAAGCGAAAACGCAAACGGACAAGGGCAATTCTATTTTGAAATTTGGAAGAACAGTGTTCCTGTTGATCCGAAGACCTACTACGCGAATTAAACGCGAACCATATCTCCAAACACGTTTATACGAGCATTCAATTGCTCTTCAGTAACTTTCAACAAGGCGTCCGGACCGAAGTCCTCACATGTAAATGAAGCCATCGCTGATCCTGTAACAATCGCTTTTTTCATTGCTGTAAAGCTCGTGTCGTTCATCTTCGCCAAATAACCAATGAAGCCTCCAGCGAAAGAATCACCTGCACCCGTTGGATCAACCACGTCATCTAACAACATGGCTGGAGCAAAGAAGATTTCATCTTGACTGAACAACAAAGCGCCGTGCTCACCTTTCTTAATAATCAATGCCTTTGGACCTAAGGTTAAAATTTTTGCAGCTGCTTTCTTCAACGAACGCTCACCTGTGTATTGACGAGCTTCTTCATCGTTAATGGTAACCACGTCTACCATTCCGAAAACTTTATCTAAATCTTCACGGGCTACATCCATCCAAAAATTCATGGTGTCTAACACAACCAATTTCGGACGCTTGTTCATTTGATTCAACACAGCAATTTGAACAGCAGGAACCAAATTTCCCAACATCACGTATTCCGCATCTCTGTAGTTCTCTGGAAGGTTCGGCTCGAAGGTCGCTAATACATTAAGATCTGTAGCCAACGTATCGCGCGAGTTCATATCCAGGTGATACTTTCCTGACCAATGAAAAGACTTTTCTCCTTCTTTAATTTGAAGTCCAGCTAAATCTACTCCTCTCGATTTCAATTCATCCATGAAGGCCGTTGGAAAATCATCACCTACCACACTCACTACTCCGCATTCGCCATTCAAATAAGCAGCAGCCATTGAGATGTAGGTTGCAGCGCCACCAATAACTTTTTCGCGCGATTCAAAAGGAGTTGCAATGCTATCAAAGGCAACAGTTCCAACAGTAATTAACTTCATAATTCAAATTTTTTATTTCAAAAAAAAACCGCCCAAATACATTTGAGCGGTTGTTCAATATGGTGAACGTTATTATAAACGAACGATTCCTTTGTGACGACGTTCGTCAGAAACTGTCAGTTTCTCACGACCTTTTCTTCTACGTGATGAAAGAACCAAACGGCCCTTTGCGGTAGACATTCTTTTGCGGAAACCGTGTTTGTTTCTGCGCTTTGTATTCGATGGTTGATAAGTACGTTTCATAATTTCTTGTTGTTAAATTTCCAACGGGCGACAAATATACAAATAATTTTTAGTTCTCCAACTTTTTTACAACAATTGATAGTTCATTAAGCTGATCATCGCTAATTGTTGAGGGCGCGTCTATCATTACGTCGCGTCCGCTGTTGTTTTTCGGGAAGGCAATAAAGTCACGAATCCCTTCGCTACCGCCGAACAGCGAGCACAAACGATCGAATCCGAAAGCTAGTCCTCCGTGCGGTGGAGCACCGTATTCAAAGGCGTTCAACAAGAATCCAAATTGCGCCTGTGCTTCTTCTTTCGTGAATCCGAGCAGATCAAACATGCGCGCTTGAACACTTCGGTCGTGAATACGAATGGATCCTCCGCCTATTTCAACCCCATTCAACACGAAATCATACGCGTTTGCATTCACAGACCCTGGATCTGTATCTAACAAATGAATTTGATCTGGTTTTGGAGAAGTAAACGGATGGTGCATGGCGAAATATCTTCCTTCTTCTTCGTTGAATTCCAACAACGGGAAATCCATGACCCACAAAGGAGCAAAGACTTCCGAATTGCGTAATCCCAATCTTCCTCCCATTAACAAGCGTAATTCATTCAGTTGCTTTCGGGTTGAATTCAATTCGCCAGACAACACTAGAATCAAATCACCTGGCTTCGTTTCGCAACGCCCGCCCCATGCGGCTAACGCCTCTGCATCGAAGAATTTGTCTACGGAAGACTTGAAGCTTCCGTCTTCGTTGCAACGAACATAAATCAATCCCTTCGCGCCAATTTGCGGACGTTTCATCCACTCCGTAAGTTCATCTAACTGTGCACGCGTGTAGCTCGCACAACCTGTAACGTTGATACCTAAAACTGTTTGCGCACTATCAAATACTCCGAATCCTTTTCCTTGACCAAGATCCGTAAGGTCTTTGAACGTCATATCGAAACGAATATCAGGCTTATCACTTCCGTATAGGCGCATAGCTTCCGAATACAGCATGCGCGGAACCTCTGGAATATCAACGTTCTTAACCGCTTTGAACAAATGACGAATCAATCCTTCAAACGTATTCAAAATATCTTCTTGCTCTACAAAGGCCATTTCGCAGTCGATCTGCGTGAATTCGGGCTGACGATCGGCGCGCAAATCTTCGTCGCGGAAACAACGCACAATCTGGTAATAGCGATCGTAACCGCTTACCATTAACAATTGTTTGAAGGTCTGTGGCGATTGTGGCAACGCGTAAAATTGTCCAGGATTCATGCGGCTTGGAACCACGAAGTCCCGCGCACCTTCAGGTGTTGACTTAATTAAATAAGGCGTTTCAATTTCTAAAAACTCAAGGCTATCTAAATACTTGCGTGTTTCAATTCCAAGCTTGTGACGAAGCATTAAATTTTGCTTCAACGGATTTCTTCTCAGGTCCAAGAAGCGCCATTGCATGCGCAAATCGTCGCCTCCATCACTATCGTCTTCAATGGTGAAAGGCGGTGTTAACGAGGCATTCAAGACTTTACATCCTGTTGCTTCAATTTCAATTTCACCTGTAAGCATGTTCGCATTTTTCGAATAACGCTCTACCACTTTTCCTTCCACCTGAACCACAAATTCTCTTCCCCACTTGCGCGCTGCTTCGCACAAAGCAGCGTTGGTATCCATGTTGAAAGCCAATTGTGTAAGTCCGTATCTGTCACGCAAATCAACGAAAGTCATTCCGCCTAAATCGCGTGAACGCTGCACCCAACCTGCCAAAACAACTTCCTTTCCTACATCTGAAATTCTTAATTCACCACAGGTTGCCGAACGATACATAACATTTATTTTTTGCAAAGATACTAATTTGAAAAGGTCCCAATAACCCATTTATTGAAGGCTTTCGGGTTCTGCATGTTCATGACATGACCGGTGTTTTCATACACCACAAAACGATCATCTGGAATCTGATAATATTCCTTTAAACAAATAGCGGTTTTGAAAGGAATAATCTTATCGTTCCTTCCCCATAAAATATAGACCGGCGCGCTCCACTTAAATCGATGCGCGTTAAACTCTGCTTCGTATTTATTCAAATATGCGAGCAAGGCAATTTTATGCTCACGTTGAACCGCGAAATGTTGCTCTGCGACTTGATTCAAAATAAAACTGGGAATACGAACGGGCTTCTCCAAAGAGATAAGCTTCTTCACCTCTTTTCCGGTCGTGGGGTTTAAAAGCGCCAAAGCATCCTTCGCACCAAGAGTGACTGCAATGCTATCTGTAAATGCTTTGTTGAAACAACCGGTTAGTCCGTCGTAACTGACATAAGCGCTAACCTTTTCTGCATGCTTCTCTGCGAAGCGCGCACCAACGAGTCCTCCGTAGGAGCTTCCAATGACTATTAAATTCTCAATAGACCATTTTTCCTTGTTGAATTGAAGCATTTCATTCACAAGATCTACCTGCATTTCAATGCTATAATCTGAGCTGAAATACGTTCTTCCGTGACAGTTCAAATCGGGTGCTATGATGTTAAAATGTTTTGAAAGTTCTTCAACGTTCGCACTCCATTGCGCAATGGCCCCACCTTGGTAACCGTGAATGAGAAGAAGCGTTTTCTTTTTTGAATCAAACCGCTCTGGGCTGGTCATGTATATTGTCTTGAATTCAATATACGTTTCTCCGCTCATTGTTCCTGGGCGATCGAAAGTCTTCTCGTATTTCTTCATCCCAGCCTTTTCAAAAACATTAACCTGCTTCTTTACATGCACCGAATAAAGATTGCACGAAGAGAAAAAAGAAGACAGTACAAGCCAAAGAAGGAGGTTTTTCATGTGTTCAAAGTTACTGAATACTGAAATTGTTTTGATAAGCCCGTTGAATGAATTACTTTCGTTTCACAAATTTTGCTATGAACAAATTATCGTTTCCATTCACGAAAATCAATGCCTACATCATTATCGGTGGATTGGTAGTTGTGCTTTTAGGATATATTCTCATGAGCGGCGGTGGTTCTGCCGATCCAAACACGTTCAACGCTGAAGAGCTTTTTAGCGCACGTCGCATCACTCTTGCACCAATCGTTGTTCTTCTCGGATACATTGCTATTGGTGTTGGCATTATGTATCGCGGAAAGAAAAATCAATCTTCAGAGATCGAGAAAAATTGACGATTCTTCAAACCATACTGCTCGCTATTGTTGAAGGGTTAACCGAATTCCTTCCCATTTCAAGCACCGGACACATGATGATTGCTCAGAAAATCATGGGTGTTCCGTCTTCTGATTTCACTAAAGCTTTTATCGTTTGCATTCAACTTGGCGCTATTCTTAGTGTTGTTGTTTTATACTGGAAGCGTTTCTTTCAAACCCTTGAATTTTACTACAAGCTTATTGTTGCTTTTATTCCAGCAGCTGTTTTCGGATTTCTATTTTCTAACAAAATAGACGCTCTTTTAGAAAACGTTTTGAACGTTGGAATTGCCTTGTTAATCGGTGGAATTATTTTTCTATTTATTGAAAAAATCATTCGCGAACGTTCGCTGCGTGAGCCCAATTACAAAAGCGCATTTATTATCGGACTCTTTCAATGCATAGCCATGATTCCAGGCGTATCGCGCTCTGCAGCCACAGTGATTGGCGGATTAACTCAAGGTTTGAACAAAAAATCTGCTGCAGAATTTTCTTTTTTCTTAGCCGTTCCTACCATGTTAGGTGCAACAGTTTTCAAGTTGAAAGATGCTTACGAGGAAGTGCCTAACTTCTTCAATGCAGAAAACATAAAACTGCTTGCCATTGGAAATGTTGTAGCTTTTATTGTGGGACTGATTGCTATCAAAACCTTTGTGGCGCTATTGACTAAATACGGATTGAAGCCCTTCGGTTATTATCGCATCGTCTTAGGCGCAGTAATTATTGCACTTTATTTTGGAGGTGTGTCGTTAACACTTTAAGACAACAACAACTTCAGGTCTTTCGCAATTTCTTTTTGATTCCAAGAGGATACTAAGTGAATGTTTCGCACGCCAGCATCTTGCAACGCTTTCGCGGTGGCACTGCCATAGGCTAGACAATTCAATTTAGATAAATCATTTCTCTCTTGCGCAGCATAAACGTTCGAAGGCGAAGAGAAAAGATACAACCGCGCTTCAGGAAGCTCCATAGCCACGCGATCTTTTTTGTAGGTTGAAATAATTTCAACTTGTTCCGATTTGAAAAGATTCGCCGTTGAATTAAGACTGTCTTCGGCGGATGGAAAAAGTACACGCTCGTTTCCCACCAAGTGGAAAAACATTCGCGCGATTTCTTCGGTGTTCGTTCCTTCACCCACAAAATCACACTCGAAAGGCACGGCTGAAGCCGTAGCCAGACCAATAGCAGCGTATTTCGCATTTACATTTGTTGCTTGCTGAAAGAAAGAGCGTGCGCCATTCGATGAAGAAAAGAATACCCAATCAAATTCCTTTTTTATGTTGAAGGAAAGAAATTCAACTTTGATTAATGATTGACAATGCGAGTTATAATTCGAATTATTCAAAGACGCCACAATGTCTTGCGCATCCGATTCACTCCGACTTATAAAAACATCGATCATGTCGATTGAATTAGTCCCAAGAGATGATTGATAATTTGCTGAGGTTCTTCGTTCCTCATGCTGAAATAAGACACCTCGTCGTTCACTGTTTTCGCGAAAGCTAAATGACAAACAAACGTGTTTCCTTCCTTCACTGCAAAAGCACCCAAAGGCAATTGACAACCGCCATTCATTTGACGAAGAATCTCTCTTTCAATGAATACACATTCAACAGTAGCCTCGTGATTGAGGTGATTCAAAATTGAAATAATTTCTTCATCCCCGACTCTGCATTGCAGAGCCAAAGCGCCCTGTGCAGGTGCAGGAACAAATTGTTGTGAAGGCAAGATTTCAACATGAAACTCAGAAAGATCTATTTCTAAACGTTCTACTCCAGCGCGAGCTAAGAGAATTGCATCGTATTGTTTTTCTCTTAATTTTTGAATGCGCGTGGGAACATTTCCACGCAAATCTTTTACTTCTGTTTGCGGACAATGAAAAGCCAATTGAACTTTTCTTCGCACGGAAGAAGTTCCTACAATGGCGTTTTCCTTCAAACCGAATGTTCGTTCGGTTGATACAGAATCCTTGGTTATTAGAAGAATATCTTCCACATTCGCTCGAACGGGAACGCTAGCAATGACTAGTCCTTCAGGGGGAGTGGTTTCTAAATCTTTGTGCGAATGAACGGCCAAGTCTACGCTCTTCGAAAGCAATGATTCTTCAATTTCTTTGGTGAAGAAACCCTTTCCTTCCATCTTATCGAAGCTCAAATGTTGAATCTGATCTCCGCGTGTTTTAATGATTTTTAATTCTACTTTGAAGCCAAGATTTTCTAAGGCATCTTTGGTGTAGTTCGCCTGCCAAAGCGCTAGATCGCTTCCACGCGTTCCAATGACTAATGTTCTATTCAAGGGATTTAGTGTTTTTGTACTTCTTCCAAAAGTACAGATTTCGCTAGCTTCATGGGAACTGATATATATTTCTTTTCCATGTAACTAATAATCTTGTCAACCAATTCTCGGTCGTGCTCAGAAAGCTCTGCAAGCTCTTTTGAAAAAACACTTTCTACTGCCGTCTGACGAATCTCTTTTATAGCATGCGGAATCTCGCTCATGGCGCGTTCGATGGAACGTTCTTGAAAGAGTTTCTTAAATTCATTCTTTCCTTTTTCAATAATGGCAACGCAATCAGTTAACGCCTCTTCACGATAAGAAATGTTCTTTTGAACTTCGCGTTGAACAGCAAGCATATCAATGAATGTAGCATCTTCTAACTTCGAAATTTCAGTGTCAACATTCCCGGGAAGTGCTAAATCAATAACCGTTCTATGCTTTTGCGAAACACACATTTCCGCATACATTTCACTCGTCACAACAACTTCAGTAGAACCCGTGCAAACCACTAGCACATCGAAATCGGATGAGTCGTTTTTTAGTTCTGAAAGGTGCAACGCTACTGTGTTGAACGCCTTTGCAATAGCCTGCGCGTTTTCTAAAGTCCTATTATAAACACGAACGTTTGTGTATCCGTTTTCAGCAAGGAATTTCGCGAAGTTGGTAATGATTTGGCCAGCACCCACAAGAACTATTTTCGTGTTTAAATGGGGATGCTTCTCTAGAAATAATTTCCATGCAATGGAAACAATGGACACCGGTTTTTTCGAAAGGTTGGTGTGCGTATAAACGTCTTTCGCAATTCGAATGGCATGCTGATTTAGCATGCGCAATGAATCTCCAGTAAGCTTCATTTTCTCGCACTCTTCGTACGCATTGCGCAACTGCGTAATGATTTCGCGTTCGCCAATGATTAATGAATCTAAGCTAGCGGCTACTCTGAAAATATGATCGGCTGTTTCTTCTCCATTAAACCGCTGCGCCTTTTGCGACACACCTTTTATAAAACTCTTATCGTGCTCTGGGAACATGAACGATAACAATTGTTGCGTGAACCCCGAACAAACAAAGTGAGGCACGTCAAAGACCACTTCCACTCGGTTGCAGGTTCCTAAGTACATGAGTTCGCTCATTTGAAACTCTTCTTTCACAGCATCTAATCGAGCTTTCAATTCCTCTTGAGAAATAGCAAAAGAACCAATGGTTTCCAAGGGGAAATGATGGTGATTGATGGATATTGAGCGGAGGTTATTCAAGCGGGCACGAAGGTCGCTAAGAATGATGTTCGAATGTCATTTAAATGTCATTATGCAATGATCCTGCGGAAGGTTCTTCGAAAGCTGCTGTGCAAGGTCTGCGAAGGTGCTTTGCAAGGACGCTTCGCGTAGCGACCTTCCATCGGACCTTGCTAATACACCTTTCGAAGAATCTATTAGTTACTTTTCAATCAGGATTCGCGCTGTCTGAACAATGTTTTCCGAAGAAACTTCAATCAAATACATTCCGTTTGAAAGTTCATCTTTGAAATTCAACTCTGTTTGAAGTGTGCCGTTGACAACAAAACGTTCGCTTTGAATTTTACGTCCCATTGAATCAAAGATCTTCACCTGCACATTGTCCGATTCAATTCCAGAAATACTCAAATTCATATATGAACCATTCGACGGATTCGGAAATACGTTTAATTCAAGATTCTCCGAAAGGTGCTTTGCAAGGTCCTGCGGAAGGTCTTGCGAAGCACCTTGTGCAACATCTTTCTCCGAATCTTGCATCGCATCTTGTAAAACATCTTCCGAAGGATCTACAACCATCCCCGCACTTCCAATAATACACATATACGTCACCGGTCCCCATTGGTAGTTCGTGCCTGTGTAAGTGTATATCGGTGAGGTTTGAACAGCATACGTCTTTCCGTATTGAAGAGCAGTTATTGCAGAAAGAGTAATGTAGTTGGAAGCCGCTCCGCGGTTCTGCTCTATGGGTAAACCTACTGTTTGAAGGTTAATCGGATTCACTTCAGTAAATCTCCATCTCCAATTGGTTACTCCGCATACCCACGGTAATGAAGCGACAACCGCTCCTCTGTATCGCGGACCCGCTGAACACTGATTACTCGCGCGCAACGAAGTCAATGGATTGGTTGAAATTGTAATCGTTGTTGGAGTTGCTGCTGGCAACTCGAACACTTCGTTCACGCCTGCACCGTTAGGTATCGTGTATATCGCAGTAACCAAAACATTGTACATGCATCCCGCTGGTAACATTGGTGCTACACTCGTAATGGTTAAGTAATCGCTCGTCTGTGTCTTGGTATAAACCTGTCCTGCTGCAATGCCTGTTAAGCCTGTCCAGGTATATCTATATTGAACGCCTGTTCCCCCGCAATATGCTGCCTTGAAGACATTGCACATGCTTATTGTACTCGGGTATGCGGAGCTGTTTCCACTGTCGGCGTTTCCTGCACGCAAATGTCTAATGCATCCAGAAAACTGTCCTCCCGCTTGTGCATTGCTGTTGTAGTTTCTTATACCCACGCGATACGTTGCTCCAAGCGTTAATCCGGTCGTTGTAAGAACTTCAGTTCCGATACCGATAACTGTATTTTCAACATCGATAACATTCCCGTTTATATCTTGAAGTTCAATAACGATATCGTTCGCGCTACTTCCAATGAAAATGGTAACACCGGTTGACAACGTTGTGAAGTTGTACCAGCGGTCTTCACCTGTAATACAAGTGCTTTGTGCCAATGTGCTCGGGAAGGCACCAGCCAATGTGCTGTAGAAACTGCTGCAGTAGCTGTACATGGTCGAAGGAGCAGATAACGCATTGTAGGGTTCTTCTCCTGCAACAGCCGACAAGCACCCTTCGTTAATGTATCCATCACAATTATCGTCCACTGAATTGAAACAGCTTTCCGAAGCGTTTGGATTAACTGTCGATTGAGCATCGTCGCAATCACCCCCAATCAATGAATATCCTGAAGCCGGAGCAGAACAAAAATTCGCAGGTACCGAAGTGCCGTACCCATCACTGTCGGCATCTGCATAATAAACCGTGCTTGTGTTAATGATTAACGAAAGTATTTCGGTATGACAACCACTAACAACTGAATAAGTGCCACTCGTTGTGTAGACCAATCCACTGACACTCCAAGTGTACGAATCACAAGACGTTGCGTTCGTTGTGTTGCTTGAAAGGGGTGTAATCGTTAGAACTAAAATTTCAGTGTGGCATCCGGAAACAACTGAATAGGTTCCGCTTGTTGTATACGTCTGTGCATTCAATGACCAGGTATACGACCCACAGGCATTCACCGTAGATGTGTTCGAAGAACTTGGAGTTATTGTTAGGTTCAAAATTTCCGTATTACAACCGCTCACAGAGATATACGTTCCGCTTGATGTATACGTTTGACCATTTACAGACCAAACATAAGAATCACATGCCGTGATGGTTGTTGAATTAGATGAACTCGACGTAATTGTCAGCACTAATATTTCTGTGTGACATCCCGTTACAGAAGTATACGTTCCTCCTGTTGTATAGGTTTGTCCATTCACACTCCAAGTATATGAACTGCAGGCATTCACTGTTGTTGTGCTTGACGAATTCGCTGTAATTGTCAACGAGAGAATTTCAGTATGACATCCGCTTACCGAAGTATACGTTCCGCTTGATGTATACGTTTGACCATTTACAGACCACGTATAAGATCCGCAAGCACTCGCCGTTGTTGTATTCGAAGTACTTGCAGTAATCGTTAAGCTCAAGATTTCGGTGTTACAGCCAGTCGTAACTGAATAAGATCCCGAAGAGGAATAGGTTAATCCACTTACGCTCCATGTATATGAATCACAAGCGCCGACTGTTGTAGTATTTGAAGTGGATAATCCTTCGTCAATAGAAGAGTTGCAATTGTCATCTACACCATTGCACACCTCTGAAACACCCACGTGAATTGCAGCATTCGAGTCGTTACAATCACCTGAAATTCCTGCAGTAGCAGTATATCCAACTCCAGGATTGGTGCACGCTGTCGTTTGCGAAACGAAATATCCATCTGCGTCTGCATCTAAATACCACGCGGTTGCAGCAACGCACGACCCATCGTTTATTGTTGCACTTGGATTGTAATTACAGGCTGAAACTATTGTGCATCCCGGAACTCCGCACGAGTGTCCGACTAATACAGAACTCGAGTAACTCGGTGTTCCACCGCATGAAATAAATTGAAGTCTGTAATACGACTGTGTGGAGTGTGTTGTAGTTAATGTCGAAGCGGTAGCACCAGAAATATTTGCCCAACTTGTTCCATTCAAACTCGATTGCCAATTCAATGTTATTCCAGTTAACGCTCCTGAATAGTTTGTTGAAAGCGTAAATGTTTCCGGATTGCAAACTGTAGGAGCGGTGGATGAAGTAGTTACTCCAGACGGTGCCGTTGTTCCGGTTACATTCACTACTGCTGTGGCCGGAGAAGCGCCGTTCGAGCAACCCGTAAGGGTGTTCGTGTATTGCAGACTATAAGTAGCTGTAACTAACGGCGTAACTGTTTGTGAAAATAAATTATACCCGCTCGCGATTTGCGTATTACCCGAACCTGAATTCTCATTCCAAGTGGTCAAAAAATTCGTTGGAGGAAACAATCGCCATGCTTGACCCGAAGTGATTGAATTCGTAAAATAATCTAGTCCGGTCGGAGAAACTCCAATAGTCTTGGATCCATTTTGAACACCCACTGAATTGGGTCCAGATTGAATATTGTTATCAATAAAAACATCTACAATTCCCAAGGTCTCATACAACACCACGCGAGCGGAAAAAGTGGGAGAGGAAGCCGAACAACACGCGTTCACATCTTTGTAGTACAACACAAATCTTCTGTTTGGTGAATATCCCTCTGTCCAATAATAGATATCACCTGTTGCGGAACCATTCGTCCCATTTCCGAAATAATGATCGCCCGCCATTACCGCAATCATATTTCCTGGATTGTTGGTGTTCGGAAAAGTTCCTCCCAAATTACTGAACGCATTCTGGCCCATTTGCCCAGGTGTTGTTCCATACCCGAGTACCGGTCCGAAAACTAAAAATCCATTTGTGCTAACAGCAAGACTCGCATAATTGTTTCCAAAGAAACTAAATGAAAATCCAACGGGTACGTTGTCCCATCCGCCATTATCTAAATTTCCTCCACTCACTGGAACCGTTGAAACACCGTTGGTACAGAGTGTCGCAGCCGTTGCCGGAACAGTCCTCGCAACATAATTTCTTGAAGCAAAAACATAATTACTTGCGCTAAGTCCACTGTTTATTACTGCCGATGTTCCAACACAAACGGGCGATGTGGTGACCTGCATATTCGCCTGTGTCAAGGGGTAAACACCCACACTCAAGTAACCATATGAAACGCACCCATTGTATATTCCAGAACCTAGACCGGTAACTTTAAATTCAGACGTTTCTGAGATGGTACAGTTCAAAGTATAACCACTGGTTGAAACATCTGTAACACTCGGCGTTTGAACCTCCCAAGTGTAGGCAATATCCGGATCAATAGATGAATTCGCAATAAGGCTGATGGCACCCCCGATTTCGCAAAAAAGTGGTGTTGATGAATTAATTACTATAGTGGGTGGGCCAACAGTAATGCTCGCCTGAGAAGAACATCCAGCCGCATTTGTTCCCGTGACTGTATATGTTGTTAAGGTGGAAGCTGTTGAACTCACCACCGCACCAGTGGTGCTGTTCAGCGTTGGAGATGCATTCCAAACATAGGTTGCTGCGCCGGTCGCCGTTAGCGTTCCACTTCCACAAAAAACACCGCTGTTAGATGCTGTAACGGTCACCGTCGGATTCGTACTAACCGTTGCGCTTATCGAAGAAGAGGTTACGGACAGACCCGAAACCGTGCAGGTAATAATACATCTGTACAACTGTGTTGCCGTGTTAATTCCGGTAGTATAAACATTTTGAGTTGCACCTGAAACAGGATTCCATGAAGTTCCGCCGTTGGTAGACGTTTGCCACTGATACGTGTACTCACTGATTGCACCTGGAACAACAGTCAAAACAAAAACACCCGTCCCACATTGCACAGTAGGGTTCGCCGTAAGCGAGCTCACTGTTGGCGTTCCCGAACAAGCTGCTAATGCGAATTCATCGGCGCCAATATCCGGACTTGCACCCCGCGCTGTATTGTCGTAGTCCACGGTAACTCCAGTCCCAGTTGCCCCAGTTCCACTGAACGGAATAATTCCTGAATTCAGAACATTCAAGTGCAAATCGGTTGAAGAGACGAAAGGCGGATTAATCGAAATTCCATTCAAATCTTTTCCGGTATTCGTTTTCCATGTTGAAAGGGAAGCAGCGTTGCTTCCGTTGTAATATCCTACACTTCCTGAAGGAATATAATAGTTGTTATTGTTTACACTAGCCCCTGAAATATTCGTTGTGGCTGAAGTGTACAACCCATAAGCGTTTGAACTGGCAATGGAGTTGACAAGAATATTATTTCTAAAAGAAGTAAGCGAAATCAAAGCAGAATTCAGCGTAACGCAAGAAGAGAAAGGAGGGGCAACAGTTCCAGAGCTACTCGCTGTTGAAAGTGCTATGGTATTGTGATCAATGGCATAACCCGTAAAACCTACAGAACTATAAATTCCGTGCGAGGCGTATTGACTCACAGTTGTCGAAAAATTCGCAGCAACGACATCGCGAATGATATTATTTTGAATGAACCCTGAGCTGTTTCCTGTTGCACTTGAAATATAAACTCCTATGGCAGCCCAACCCGATGTATTCGATTGTTGAAGATCGTGAATGTTATTTCGAATTACACGAATTCCAAAATTATTCGCGGCGATTTCTATTCCGTAGACATTCGCTGAATAACCCGTTCCACTGTATTCACCTCCGCGAATATCATTGCCTTCTAAGAGCGCAGATCCTGTAGCGGTAGATGTGTTCGAAACATAGATTCCTCGCTGACCAATGTTCTCCCCTGCCGTTGCCGATCCTATGGTATTGTTTCGGATAATTAATCCAGTATTCGGATAACTCACCGATGCGCCATTGGCATAAATTCCAACATAACACCTTCGAATTTCATTGTTTTCCAAAAGCGTGTTCAAGCTTGAATAAGCACCCGTCGTTAGCGTGGTGGTGCTGTAATTCGAAAGATTAATCCCATAAGACGCAACAACTGAAATACCACTGTTTCTGCTTCCAACTAAAATGCAATTTTTTACAGTGACATTGTTCGCTCCATTCGTACCTGAAACATTCCCAGATGACAATCGAATACATGCCACAATGTTGGAAGACAACGCGCTTTGAACCGTTAAGTTTCTTGTTCCTGAAGTTGCAGGATCATCGCCATCTATAGTCACATTATCAGCACCGTTCAATTCAATAATACCTCGGTTTGTTGTTGGTGTGGGGGCTGAGTTTATGATGAAGTTTCCTCCAGATGGACGAACAAGAATTGAAGTGTAATTACTTGGTGAGGCAGATTGAAGTAAGGTTGTTGGCGAAGCAGGTTCTGTGGTATTTCCAACAATTGAAATAGTTATTGCACCTTGATGTGTTCCTGCATTAACCGCTGCGAATGCGTTGCTCAAATTTGTATAGGTCGTAGGACCCGCTGTCCCTGCGGTAGCTGTTACACTTACTTGCGCAAAAACACTTGCAGTCAAACAACTCAAAAAAGCAACTAAAAATAATTTCTTCATTTCACCCATTCTATTTCACACGTTGAGATTTTCTCAAAGGTAATTCAATCTTCACCTGAACGAATCCATTTTAGAATTACGTTTTTGTAATACAAAAAAGCCAACCCGAAGGCTGACTTTTCCATTCTAACGAAACCTAATCAATTACTGCTCGACCATGAATCGAACACTTCTCCTTACATCTTCATTTGTGACTTCCAATATGTATAGGCCATTTGACAATTCTTTATTAAAGTTCAATTCTGTTTGAAGCGTGCCGTCTACAACATAGCGCTTGCTCTCGATCTTTCTTCCCAATGCGTCGTATACTTTCACTTGAACATTGTCTGAAGTTATTCCCGACAAGCTCAACGTCAATCCATCACCATGCGTCGGATTCGGAAAAACACTGAGTTCTAGATTCTCCGAAAGGTGCGATGCAAGGTCCTGCGGAAGGTCTTGCGAAGCACCTTGTGCAACATCTTTCTCCGAATCTTGCGAAGCACCTTGAGTAGCATCTACAACCATTCCCGCACTTCCAATAATACACATATATGTCACTGGTCCCCACTGATAGTTCGTACCCGTGTATGTGTAAATTGGTGACGTCTGAACTGCATACGTCTTGCCGTATTGAAGGGCTGTAACGTTCGTTAATGTGATATAGTTCGAAGCCGCTCCGCGGTTCTGCTCTATCGGCAATCCCACTGTTTGAAGGTTCAACGGATTCACTTCCGTAAATCTCCAACGCCAGTTCGTTACACCGCAAACCCATGGCAACGATGCAACAACGGCTCCTCTGTAGCGTGGACCCGCTGCACACTGGTCGCTCGTGCGAAGTGAAGTCAATGGGTTAGCTGAAATCGTAATCGTAGTTGGAGTAGACGCCGGCATCTCAAACACTTCGTTCGCGCCTGCGCCGTTCGGTATCGTGTAGATCGCAGTAACCAAAACATTGTACATGCATCCTGCTGGTAGCATTGGTGTTACGCTTGTGATGGTTAAGTAATCACTCGTCTGTGTCTTGGTGTAAACCTGTCCGGCTGCAATGCCTGTTAAGCCCGTCCAAGTATATCTATACTGAACACCCGTTCCACCGCAATACGCCGCTTTAAACACATTACACATACCAATCGTACTTGGCCACGCAGCGCTTGTTCCGCTGTCTGATCCGCCTGCGCGAAGGTGACGAATACAGCCAGAAAACTGCCCGCCTGCTTGGGCGCCGCTGTTGTAGTTACGAATAGCCACGCGATAGGTTGCGCCAAGCGTTAAGCCCGTCTTAGTAAGCACTTCAGTGCCTATACCTACAACGCTGTTTTCAACGTCAATTAGGTTACCGTTCGCATCTTGAAGTTCAATTACAATATCATTCGCGTTACTTCCAATGAAGATGGTAACACCGGTTGACAATGTTGTGAAGTTGTACCAACGATCTTCACCAGTCACACATGTACTTTGAGCCAACGTGCTCGGGAAGGCACCAGCCAATGTGCTGTAGAAACTGCTGCAGTAACTGTACATAGCGCTCGGAGCCGACAATGAGTTGAATGGTTCTTCGCCTGCAATTGTAGAAGGACAACCTTCGTCCACAAAGCCACTACAGTTATCATCTACACCGTTGCACAACTCAGTAGCTCCTGGGTAAGTTGTTGCAACGGCATCGTCACAGTCGGTATTGTTTAGTACATATCCTGTCGGTTGCACGCATGCAAGTTGAGAAACAGAAGCGTTTCCAAACCCATCCCCATCTGCATCTGCGTAGTATGTTGAAGCAACGGGTATTGTAACCGTTACTGTTAAATAACTTGGAGATTCACATCCCGCTATCGTTTGTGTCGCGTAATATGTTGTTCCTGTTACAAGCAGAGTTGTACTTGCCAACGCAGGTCCACCCGTATTCGAAGCATACCATTGCACTGATGTTCCTGTTACTTGAATACTTGCAATTGTTGCATTCAGAGTGCTACAGAATGTTTGAGAAGCAGCTCCTGTTGGCGCGTTTACCACAGCAGGTTGTGTCACAACGATGGATGTATTTGAGGTACATCCGTTAATATCAGTTACAGTATACGAATGTGTTCCAGCAGAAACCGTATACGTCCCAATTCCTGTGTATGGCGTTGTTCCTCCAGTGGCAGTTACTGTCACCACGGCTGTTCCTCCGAAGCAAGAAATACTTGTTGCAGATGAACTAGCCGTCAAAGCAGAAGGTTCAGTAATGGTTGTTGAAGTGGATGTTGTACATCCGTTCGCATCGGTTACAGTATAGCTATATGAACCAACGCTCACAGTGTAGTTCCCTGTTCCTGTATAAGGCCCTGTTCCACCCGAAGCAGATACAGTTATGATTGAATTACCACCGTTACACAATACTGGAGTAGAAGAGATAGAAGCGGTTAATGCTGTCGGTTGCGTTACTGTAATACTTGTCGAAGCAGAGCAACCGTTCGCATCGGTCACCGTGTATGAATGAGTTCCTGCAGAAACAATGAAGTTACCTGTTCCAGTGTATGGACCTGTGCCGCCTGCTGCTGTTACAGTAACTGTCGCTGTTCCGCCGTTACAAGAGATGCTTGTTGAAGTTGAACCAGCTGTCAAGACTGTTGGTTCAGTAACGGTAATACTTGTTGTTGCTGAACAGCCATTCGCATCAGTGACAGTATATGAATACGTTCCTGCGCTCACCGTGAAGTTGCCGGTTCCAGTGTATGGACCTGTACCACCTGCAGCTGTTACAGTAACTGTCGCTGATCCGCCGTTACAAGAGATGCTTGTTGCTGTTGATCCAGCGGTAAGAGTTGTCGGTTGAGTAACCGTGATGCTTGTCGTTGCTGTACATCCGTTTGCATCGGTAACAGTGTATGAATGTGTTCCTGCACTTACTGTGAAGTTGCCTGTTCCGGTGTATGGACCTGTGCCGCCTGCTGCTGTTACAGTAACTGTCGCTGATCCGCCGTTACAAGAGATGCTTGTTGAAGTTGATCCAGCAGTAAGAGTGGTCGGTTGAGTAACTGTGATGCTCGTTGTTACTGTACATCCGTTAGCATCGGTTACAGTATAGTTGTATGTCCCTGCACTTACCGTGAAGTTACCGGTTCCAGTGTATGGACCTGTTCCGCCTGCTGCTGTTACAGTAACTGTCGCCGTTCCTCCATTACAAGAGATACTGGTTGAACTTGAACTTGCTGTCAAGACTGTTGGTTCAGTAACCGTAATGCT
>Ga0114980_10000013_pt1 | contig 109131 bp, 86 predicted proteins | sample S_140806_EF_Meta_FD_87018 | JGI IMG/M metagenome (GOLD analysis project Ga0114980, IMG submission 87018) | Freshwater microbial communities from Lake Simoncouche, Canada to study carbon cycling - S_140806_EF_MetaG | ecosystem: Environmental > Aquatic > Freshwater > Lake | place: Lake...
CCAATAAAAACAGCCCAAGGAGTAATGCGCTTTAATGGCGTGTAAATAAATGCATAAGAGAGAAAAGCCGCAAAACCGAGAATTCCTGAAGCGGTGTTTAAGTAATAAAACAGAATGAAAATACCGAGTCCTGCCGCGGTTAAGGAAACAAACCAAGCGCCCAGTGGAGAGATTCTGTTTGTTGGAAGCGGACGGGTTCTTGTGCGGTGCATAAGAGCGTCCCATTGACGTTCGAGAACCTGATTGGCACCATTACTTCCACCAGTCAATAAAAATCCAGCGAGTATGAGCCAAACCATTTTGGTGTAATCCCATTCCTTTGCGCCCATTTCGTAGGAAAGAACGCACGAAACAACAACCAAAAAAGAGAGGCGAAGCTTGAATAAATCCAAAGCAGCTTTGATTTTTGCGAATACACCCGATTTTTCTTCAACCGAAACTTCCATTTCCGCTTCACTCATTTTTTGCAAAAGTACTGCTTATTGTCCTTCAATAATTAATAATCCCAACGTCTAACAGAAAGCAGTCCCTTACGAATACCAACCATTAGCCAAGCTTCTTTGAACGCATCCACGCGTCTGTCTTCCGAACGATAGCGAGCAAATCCAAACACCTGAAGTTTAGGTGTTAACTGATAAGCAGCTTCGGCATTCACGACAAATAAAGTGCTTCTATTTCCTTGAAGAATGTTGTTTCCGTATACACTCCATGGATTCACATAGGACTGGAAAATATTTCCGCCGACATTTCGGTTAGAGTCTCTTCCAAAAGCCGCCCAAACGATGCTAGCTGAATAATTCCAAGGACCCTTGTAATAATTTATTGAAGTATACCACTCATAGAAATTAGCGCCTAAAGGATGAGCCAAGGGCTGACCCATGTGCTCCCATGCCTGCACATCGCTTCCGTGTGTATAGGTGAAGGGCCTAACAAAAGACCATTCGGTAAGAACAGATAAACCTTGAATTTTCTTCGGGGTTAATCGCATGCCTAATTGCATTCCGAATTTATTTCCCCACCAACCGTTTCTGTTTCGAATTTCACTGAGTAAAAACTCATCAAGAATCACTTGTCCATAGATTCCAAACTCTTCGCTGTGTGCATATTTCCATGATCCACCCAATAAGACGTTGTCGGCGGAGCCTTGTGAGAATTCGGCAGGTCGATAAAATAAAAACGGATTTAAATAATGAAGATCTAATTCTCTGTGACTTGCGGAATCGCGCGCTTGCCAAACCACCATTTCATGCGCAGACACCGACCACTTCTTATTGATCTTCCACTCCAGCGTGTGAACTGCAAAGTACTTTGGATTCAAATCGAAATGATCTCCCATGCGCTGGTAGCTGTGGGTTCTCGACCATAGATTGGTGAAGGTTATTTTCTTTCCAATCTTCGTTTCTAAGAGCATGAAAGGAAGTGCGCTGGCGCTAGCTGAGAGGATTAGAGAACGATATCCATAACCGATATCCTGTCTTGAATTACCTAGCATCCAAGTGAAATGCTTGTTCAACTTTCTCGAATAAACTACTGCTGGTATAGCCGCAAAAGCAGTAGCTCCAGAATCGGGTGTTAGCACTCTTCCAAAACCCGGAAGGGTTCCCAATGAATCTAGGTAACGCCTATTAAATTCTGGAAAATGAAGAACTGCTCCTGTGATCGACAACGTCAATTTGTTTTTTTCATTCTGAAAAACATTGCTGTAGTTCAACACTGCTGAATAACCAAGATTTGAAATTTCGCGTGAACGATCTAGCCCTGTGGCTATTTCAAAATTGAATTTTGAAATAACTGAGTCTTTTTCAACCTTTAATAAAGTAGCATGGCGTAACTCATTGAACAATGAGTCCTGAGAAAAGGCAACATTCCATGTGACTAAAAGTGAGAATAAAGCAATGATTTTTTTCACGAGGGGAAGATAGAACAGTCTTTCAAAACATGCATTGTTAATAGCTAATAAGTTTCACAATTTTATGTTGAAAGAATAGCCTTTAATTTGTGATGTTATGGCGAAAATAGAAATTGATTTAGAAGAAGAGAATCGCGAGATTCTTCGCAGATACCGCGCACTCTTACGCGTTTGTTATCGCTCGAAAATTCGTGCCGATCGTGCGCGGATAAGGAAAGCCTTCGAGCTTTCCGTAGATGCCCACAAAGACATGCGACGCAAGAGCGGCGAGCCCTACATCTACCACCCCATTGCCGTCGCAAAAATTGCAGCAGAAGAACTGGGCCTCGATACCATGAGCATCGTTTGCGCGCTGCTGCACGATACGGTCGAAGACAGCGAAATAACGCTCGACGATATTCAAAGACAGTTCGGAAAAAAAGAACGCGTTATTATCGACGGCCTGACGAAGATTTCCGGCGTTGCAGATCTAAGCTCTAGCGATCAGGCCGAGAACTTTCGCAAGATGCTTCTGACGCTGTCAGACGACGTGCGCGTGATCCTCATCAAACTGGCCGATCGCCTGCACAACATGCGCACGCTCGATCACATGCGAAGAGATAAGCAATTGAAAATTGCAAGTGAAACGCTTTTCATGTATGCCCCACTCGCCCATCGTCTTGGTCTGTACAACGTCAAAACAGAGCTTGAAGATTTAAGTCTGAAGTTTACCGATCCCGAGGCCTACGACGAGATTGTAACAAAACTTCAAAAGACACAAGCCGTTCGAACGCGATTCATCAATCAATTCACACTACCCATTCGCAGAGCGCTCGATGAACAAGGATTGATTTACGAAATCAAAAGCCGAACGAAAAGCATCTTCAGCATCTACAATAAGATTCACACGAAAGGAGTTCCGTTCGAAGAAATTTATGACCTATTTGCCATTCGAATCATTCTCAAGACGCCACAAGAACTTGAAAAAACAGATTGCTGGAGAGTATACTCTGCAGTAACCGATTTCTATGTGCCTAGCACTGAGCGCCTGCGCGATTGGATAAGCACACCGAAAAGCAGCGGATACGAATCGCTTCACACCACAGTCATGTCGCCAACAGGAAAATGGGTGGAAGTTCAAATTCGAAGCGAGCGCATGGACGACCTTGCCGAGAAAGGATACGCGGCACATTGGAAATACAAAGACGCGATTGAAAGTCCGGAAAGCAAACTCGATAAATGGCTTGGACAAATTAGAGATGTGCTGGAAGCTCCGAGCGACAACGCCATTGAATTCATAGACAACTTCAAACTTTCACTTTTCAGCGAAGAGATTTATGTCTTCACGCCAAGTGGCGATTTGAAAACGCTCCCTGTTGGATCAACCACGCTAGACTTCGCCTTTCTCATTCACTCGCAAATTGGCTACCAATGCATTGGAGCGAAGGTTAACCATAAACTGGAGCCACTCAGTCACAAACTAAGCAGCGGCGATCAAGTTGAAATTCTAACTTCTAAAAAACAACATCCGAAAGAAGATTGGTTAAACATTGTCATCACCGCTTCTGCCCGTCAGAAAATCAAAACTGCGCTCAAAGAAGAGAAGAAACAAATTTCCGAAGAAGGAAAAGAAATGTTGAAGCGCAGATTCAATTCGCTCAAAATAACTTGGGGAAGTAAGAACATTGATGAGTTCGTTCGAGCATACCAATGTGTAACAGCTATCGATTTCTATTACAAAATTGCAAAGGGTAGAATTGATTTAAAGAAACTCAAAACGCATACTGTGGAAGGTGATCGTATTCGATTCGACAAGATCACACAGGAAAAACACGAAGAAATTACGCGCATTGTGACTACTGCTCCTTCAACCGGAGACACGGTGCTTATTGGAGATGACAAGCAAACAGTGGATTTCAGTTTATCTGTCTGTTGCAGCCCAATTCCAGGCGATGAAGTATTCGGTTTTATTACAGTGTCAGAAGGAATTAAAATTCACCGAACGAACTGTCCGAATGCCCAAGAGCTCATGAGCAAATACGCTTACCGCGTGATTAAAGCAAAATGGAGCAGCAACGATTTGGTTCAGTTCGAAGTGGGATTGAAGTTTTCTGGAACAGACGACGTGGGTCTCGTTCAGAAAATAACAAATATCATTTCAACCGACATGAACGTGAATATGCGAGCTATTTCTTTCGAAGCGCGCGACGGTATATTCGAAGGGAAAATGGTAGTGCTGGTGCATGATACAGAGCACCTCAATCATTTGATCAAAAACCTCAAAGATGTCGATGGCGTCTTAACGGTCGATCGTATTGAAAGTGAATTTGCCTAATGCATCTTCATCTTTCGTATTTTTGAAACATGACCCCTGCCGGAAAAATAGAATTGTTGCTTCATTCCAAGAAGAAACAATTGGCCGTTCTTATTGATCCAGATAAATGGAACAGTGAAAACGCCAAACAACAAGGAGCTTTATATAAGGCTGCCGGAGTAGATTTTTTATTAGTGGGTGGTAGCTTGAATGCGGCGTCAGATTTCAACGATCGTGTAGAACATTTACGCGCGACTTGTCCTTTGCCTCTTGTGCTTTTTCCTGGTCATCCTTTACAATTAACGAAGCATGTTGACGCTACACTTTTTCTTTCGTTGATATCTGGAAGAAATGCGGAATACCTCATCGGACATCAAGTTGTATCTGCTCCCTATTTGCATGAATGGAAACAAGAAGTCATTCCAACCGGATACATGTTAGTGAATGGGGGAAATACCACAACAGCTATTTACATCAGTCAGACCGTGCCTCTTCCAAATGATAAACCCGAAGTAGCCGCGGCAACCGCGCTTGCAGGAAAATACTTAGGTCTTCGTTGCTTCTATTTAGACACTGGAAGCGGAGCAGATTTTCCTGTTTCTCAGGAATTGATTTACGCTGTGAAGAAGACCACCCAACTTCCCTTAATTGTTGGAGGTGGAATTGTAAATGAACAACAAGCCCATGCTGCGTGGCAAGCAGGTGCAGATGTTGTAGTTATGGGAACCGCAGTAGAACAGAATCCAGAAATACTTTTCGAAATACAAAAATTGAACGCCTTATGATTCGCAGACCTTTCAACTTAAAAAAATGGATAGAAGAAAACAGAAGTTTACTTCAACCACCCGTTGGAAATAAAAATCTTTATGTTGAATCGGAAGACTACGTGATCATGATTGTGGGCGGACCAAACGCTCGTAAAGATTATCACTACAACGAGACCGAAGAATGGTTCTTCCAAGTTGAAGGCAGCGTTATGATTGGTGTGCAAGAAGATGGCAAGGCCATAGATATTGAAGTGAAAGAAGGAGAAATGTTCTTACTTCCACCAAGAACACCACACCAACCGCGCAGAGGTGAAGGAACTGTTGGAATTGTTATCGAAGTGAAACGTGCTGAGCGCGAGTTAAAAGACGGACTATTGTGGTTCTGTGAAAAGTGTAATCAACCCCTTCACGAAACCTATTTCGTGCTGGAAAATATTGAAAAAGATTTCCTTCCTCGTTTCAAAGAATTCTATGGAAATGAAGAAATGAGAACGTGTAAATCCTGCGGACACTTGATGGAAACGGATCCTAAATTCGTTTAATTACTAACGTCGCTTCAACCATAGCTCCGGGTTTTGCGGAACCCAACCGGCCTCGGAAACTTTCCCCAATTCGAAGTGTAAGACATAACCCTCGCCATTGTCGGCAACGACACCTATTTTGTCTTTGGCATTCACCTTGGTGCCAACAGCTACAACTACGTTTTGCAAACCGCTATACACCGTTTTGTAGGCTCCGTGTGTAACAATGACATTCATTCCTGCCCCTTGAATATTGAACACGCTTGTTACGGTTCCACTGAAAACTGAAAAAATCTCTGCGTTGGCGGAAGTTATAAAATCCACTCCCTTGTTGTTCACTTCAATTCCAGAAATGGATTCGTGCGCGTGCTTTCCGAACTTAGAGCCAATAGCTCCGGATGAAACCGGCCATGGCAAGCTTCCTTTATTCTGCTCAAAGACCGTGCTTGCCAATACAACTTCAGGTGCACTTTCAATTTTCGCAGCTGGTTTTTCCACCACCTTAGGCGGAGTCACAACCGCTACTGGAGAATTTGTTTTTACGGGGGTTGAGGATCCGGCTGCACTTGCAGACGCGTTATTCGCCGCCTTGGTATTGGCTGCTAATCTTCGTGCTTCTTCCTTCTTTTTTTCTTCGGCAAGCCTTGCCTTTTCGGCTTCCTTTTTACGCATGCGCTCACTCTCCGCCGCTATTTCTTGCCTTACTACCTCTTCGATTTTTGCCGTTAATTGTCTTCGCTCCAATTCCTTTTGACGTTGAACCTCACGCAATTTCACCTCTTCCGTTTTTAAAAAATCTAGCTTTTTCTGTTGTTCAGATTTGTTCAATGCAATCTCATTTCTTTCGTTTTGCTCGTCGCTCGACAAAGCCAATTTCGTCTGTTTGTTTCCTTCCAACATGGAAATATTTTCAGCAATTTCCTGCTGAGCATTTTTCATTTGTTGAGAATGAAATTTTCTGCTTTCGGCATATTGCTTCAAGAGTTGAACACGCTTTAGAGCTTGAAAGAAATCTGTTGATGAGAGTATGAAAGCTATCTTAGAGTATGATGAGCGCTGCTTGTAGCTGTTGTAAATCATTTTCGCATACTCTGCTTTCAAATCTTGAATAGTGCTATCTAATTCACCCACACGACCTTCGCCATTTTTTATTTCCCCGTCAATTGTGCCCACTTCAGAATTAATGGATTGAATTAACTCTTCCCGCAAACGAATTTGTTCGTTCAACAAAGTAAGTTCTGCAGAAGCATTGCGCTGATCTGTTTGATATTCTTTAATAAGCTGCTTCGTTCGTGCTATTTCACTGTTTAACTCTGTTCTCCTAGATGTAAGTTCGGCCTTCTTCGTTTGGGCAAATACCCACTGAAAAGTAATTCCAGAACAAACAAGAATTAACACCAGAAGGCTATAAGAAACATGTGATTTATTCAGCTTATTCATGCCTATTTCCGTTTAATTGGATAGTCCTTGTCATAGTCGAACGAGAAATCGTAATGATTCTGTGTGTTCAATCGAATGATTCTAAAGTCGAGCGATGTCTTTCCCTTTATGTCATCGATTTGAATATTGCATTTATGAGGATAATGCGAAAGGTCCTCCTCATCGAAATCGGAATAATTTATCTGAACCATTCGCCTAGTTCGAATATCCGTTAGTTCGCATTTCACTATTTTATAATTATTAGATTCAATCCAGAATTTCGAAGAAATCCAATCATTGTCTTCAAGTCGTTTGGATATTCTTCTTCCTTCATGATTCGACAACGAATCTTGGCTCTCCGTTGCTCTTCTCACCCGCCGAGACAATCGCGAAACCAAGGTGTAATATTCTACATCCTGTAATTCAATTCCGCTTTTCATCTTTCCTTCTTCGCGACTTAATCCTATTGGATTTCCTATGAGCAAATCTTGCAACGTAGATACATCCAAATCAATTTTTGCCAAAGCACTCAATTGATCTACTGATCCAAGAAACACATACCTGTCACCAGGAATATCCGAAACCATTTTCAAGCTGTCTTTGTCCACGATCAGACGTAGGACTTCAATACCTAGCGCTGGACTTACACTTACCGAAACCGCACTATCCTTTCGCATACGAACAGTGGCTTTGAATCCTTGCTGATCGTCACCGTTGGTAAACTCTGCATCGAGCTTCATACCCAACCATTCAAAGTCGAATTTATTTTTATCTATATGACGAATTAAAAAAGCTTGTGACCTTTCCTTCAGCGGTTCTTGCGTAACAATAACTTCCTTGCTTTTACAAGAAAACAAAACCGGAATAAGGAGAATGAAGAGATACTTATTCAATGAACTTCTTTTGGTTAATTTTTTCTTTCAGTTTCGAATGAGTTGGATTCAACAATAATGCCTTATTCCAACTTTCCATTGCTTTTACTTCATTTCCCAACATGAAATAAGAGTCTCCTAAATGTTCCCAAATTTCGTGGTCTGTAGAAAGCAGCGCCACTGCCTTTTCTAATTCAACAACTGCCACTTGGTATTGCTTCTTCTGAAACAATATGAAGCCATACGTATCGAGGTAAATAGCATTGTCGGGTTGCATTGAAACGGCATACTGAACAATTCCCATGGCTTTATCGAGCTGAATTTTTTTCAAAGCAAGGTAATAAGCATAGTTATTCAACGCTGTTGCATTCTCCGGATTTTGAATCAATGCTTGCTCGAACGCCTTCTCGCATTCGATCCAATTGTTCGTTTTAAAATAAGCACTTCCCAAGGAAGAGTAAAACTGCGAAAGCAGTTCGGGACTATCAATTACCAAATCTCTGCCAGTGATTAGCAGCTCTATAGCCTTCGGATAATCAAGTAGCTTCAAGTATCCGAGACCTGTGTAATAATAGACCTCTGCGTCCGTCGGGAAAAGTTCGATGGCCTCATTTCCGAATTTCACCAAGTCACTCCATTTGCGCAATTGCTTTTGGTTTCCCAACAAGAAATGCCAAACCAACACGTCACTTTTGTACAAGGAAACAGCCAAAACAAGCGTTTCCTCTTGGCGGACAAATTTGTTTTGATGGTTCGCAATAAATGACAATTGCACCAAGCATTGGTATTCAGATTTAAATTGATTGAAGGTTAAATCAAAAATTTCCCAAAGTGGCTTCTCGAATTTTTTGTCTTGGTCTACTAACTCTTCATATTTATTCAAGACATCTATTGCATCGGACCAACCTAAATCTCCCGAGGCAATAGACTTCTTCAACAACTCGTAACTCTTTGCATCTTCACCCAAAATGGCCAATTCACTGCTTTCTTCCAAAAGTAATTTACCGTTGTTCGGTATTACTTCTTTCATGTGAGCTAACCATTGCTTGGCCTCATTATCCAATTTCATCTCCCTATAAAATTCCAATAAATGAAAATAATAAGCATCCTCAACCTTATTCTTCTTTCCGAAATCTTCAAGAACTTTTCCGGCCTCTTTGAATTTCCCCTGATAGCTTAGTAGATCAAACCTTCTGCGTGCAATATCTTCATCTTCTCCTTGAATGGCTGCTAATTGTTCTAAAACAATTACAGCTTGATTTATATCGTAGTCTGCAATAACATTTAGGTATTCATCTAAAATCGGCACCGGATTCGCGCTGTATTTTACTGCTAAGTCGAAGCACTTGATGCCCTCTTTCACATTGCCAGAATATATTTCATAGTATCCAAGATCTTTCAAATACCACGAATTCGTGGGCTCCATTTCTACGGCACGCTTGATATTGTCTCTTCCCATTTTTTCAAATTTTGGAAGCTGAGAACACAATTTTGAAATTTCATAATGCGCCGCACTCACTTGTTCATATTTGAGAGCGGTATTAAAGTAATTGACGGCAATTTCAAAATTGCCCGCCATCTTCGCTTTCTCTCCTTCATAGAAATACTGCTGAAACTTCGCGTGATTTTCATCGGTAACAACAGACGTTTTCGTTGTTCCGCATGAAGCAAGAACAATTAACGAGAAAAAAAGAAGGGTTTTATTAATCATTGTTTTGAATGGAATTGTACGAACCCAAATCAAGTACACCCTTCACACCTGACACTTGACAATACTCATCGATTAATGAATTTGAAAGCTGACAATTCTCAATTTTACTATTCGATTCAACGGAAGAGTTTTCAAGTTTTGAATTCATGATAGAGACATTGCTTGCAACACTAACGTTCGGGCCCACAGTTGAATTGTGAAGCACAACGTTATTTCCGAAATAACACGGTTCAATAATTTTCGAATCTCCTTCCAATTGAACGTTGTGATTTTGTGGAAGTCTTGAAACCACAGAGGCCATCGTCTCTACAACCGCTGCTTTGTTTCCGCAATCCATCCACTCGTTCACTTCACCGGGCACGAACTTGGCTCCTTGCTTCATCATGTTGCGCATGGCATCTGGAAGCTGGTATTCGCCTCCATTCATGATGTTGTTGTCGAGTAAATATTGAAGTTCACGTTTCAACCATTCACCGTCTTTGAAATAATAAATGCCAATCATGGCCAAATCTGAAACGAATTCCTGCGGTTTTTCTTGGAAGGAAACAATGGTGCCTTCGGCATTCAATTCCACTACACCAAACTGACGAGGGTCGTCTATTTTCTTCACCCACAAAACACCGTCTGCATTTGGATCTAATTTGAAATCGGCACGGAACAAGGTATCCGCGAATGCCACTGTTACTGGTCCGGTTAAAGCAGACTCGGCGCACATAATCGCATGAGCCGTTCCCAGTGCCTCGTCTTGATAATGAATGGTTCCTTTCGCGCCTAGCTGCTCTGCTAAAGCAATTAGATTATTCTCTACTTCCTTTCCAAAGCGTCCGATAATAAATGCAATCTCTTCAACCTTTTCTGTTTGAATAGATACAATGTCTTCTACCAATCTCTGTACAATTGGCTTTTCAGCAATTCTAACAAGTGGCTTTGGTGTTACAAGCGTATGCGGACGCAATCTCTTACCCATACCCGCCATTGGAATAACAATTCTCATCTATTGAATTTTATTGTCTAACAAAAGAAAGCAAAAAGGCCGAACACAATTCGGCCTTTCAATGAAGTAATGAACATTTAAAATTGAATGAATTATTTCACTCCGGTGCTACCGAATCCGCCTGCACCTCTTTCACTTTCCGAAAGAGAATCTTGCTCTACCCATTCCACTCGTTCGTGCTTGGCTACCACCATCTGCGCAATGCGCTCGCCGGGTTCAATATTGAAAGGAACATTCGACAAATTGACCAAGAGAACTTTAATCTCTCCGCGGTAATCTGCATCGATGGTTCCAGGGGTATTCAATACCGTAATTCCATGTTTGAATGCGAGGCCACTTCTCGGACGAATTTGAGCTTCAACACCAACAGGCAATTCCATGAATAATCCGGTTGGAATAAGCATTCGCTCAAGCGATTTCAATTCAATCGAATCTTCAATATTCGCTCGTAAGTCCAATCCAGCTGAATGCGCCGTGGCGTATGCGGGAGCTGGATAATTCGATTTATTAATCAGTGCAACTCGCATTATTTTCCAGTAAAAGTTGGTTTGCGTTTTTCCATAAACGCTGTCGTTCCTTCTTTGAAATCTTCTGTTCCAAAACATTTCCCGAACTCTTCTGCTTCCGCTTTCAATCCGATAGCTTCACTATCAAATCCAGCTTGCACTGCGCGCAAAGCACTTGAAATTGCTGACGGAGAAAGCTTTTCAATTTTTCCAGCGAGATCAGTCGTGAACTGCATCAATGCTTCCAATTCCACAACGTGGTTTACCAATCCCCACTGCAATGCGTCTGCTGCTGACAGTCTTCCTGCGGTAACGATTAACTCGGTGGCTTTTCCTCTTCCAACTAAACGCGGCAAACGCTGTGTTCCGCCGTATCCTGGAATGACACCCAAAGAAACTTCAGGCAATCCCATGACTGCATTCGAAGAAGCCACACGCATGTGACAGCTCATGGCCAATTCCAATCCACCGCCGAATGCATATCCGTTTACGGCAGCAATTACGGGCGTATTCAAACGCTCCACGAAATTGAATAATTGTTCGTGTCCCAACAACGAAAGTTCCATTCCTTGCTCAACAGTAAAACTTGCGAATTCTTTAATATCAGCACCCGCTACGAAAGCCTTCTTTCCTGCACCTGTTAGCATAATTGCTCGAACGTTTTCATCGGCTTCAGCATCTGCAAAAGCGGTGTGAAGTTCTTCAATGGTCGCCTTATTCAAGGCGTTCATCTGATCGGGTCTGTTTATGGTAATGATGCGTGTTGCACCAATGTTTTCAAGAAGTAAAAATTGAAATGACATAGCAAATTGTTTCCGCGAATTTATTCCAAAAGAGACTAACGAATCACAGTTACGTGTCCAATTAATTCTTGTCTGCTTTCCAACGAGTCGAAAGTTAGCTTCCACGTATAGACATCGTTGGGAACAAAGTAACCCTTGTACCCCGCCAACCACGGCTCATTCGGATTCTTCGTTTCAAAAATCATGATTCCCCAACGATCGAAAATTTGAAGATGAAAACCGGTTAAATTTTCGCCCACCACCAAGAAGACATCGTTCAATCCGTCGCCATTTGGTGTGATTGCATTGGGGACATACACTGGAAAATATGGGCGAACATAAACCGAATCTATGCCCACACAACCTGTGTTGTTTGTTGTGGTTAAATAGTACCAAGTGGGAGAAGAAGGAACGGCAGTAGGATAGGCGCAATCGGCACAAGACAATCCGGTTGAAGGAAACCAATTGTATGCTAAGCCAAATGTATTTCCGAATAGAGTCGTACTTCCTGGATAATCGAAATACTGATCTGGCCCCGCGTCTACCTCGGGCAACGAAAGAATATTCATGTACAACGAATCGGTATCGGCACAGCCGTTCACATCAGTTCCAACAACAGTAATCCATTGCGAAAAAGGAGCATTCGCTAACGTTGAACTCGCAGAAGCATTAACAACACTGCTATAAGGAAGCCACGAATAAAAATCAGCGCCACTTGCTTCAATTGGATAGTACTCGCCTAAGCAAACGGTTCCACCTTCAGATGCTACAACGTTCAATTCAATAACATTGAGTGAAACTTCAGAATTTCCTGCTCCGCAAGCATTGGTAATAGCAACATTGTAAGTTATTGAATTACTTGGTGAGGCAGTCGGATTCTGAATCGTGGTTGAATTCAATCCAGCAGAAGGAGACCATGAATAGGAAAGCCCTTCTTCCGACTGCAAAACAACGCTTTCTCCCAAACACAAATCTATGGTTGGATAAGTAACTCCACCCGGGACAGTCTGTTCCACAAAGACATAACAACTGTCTGTGGCCTCGCACCCTTCGGGGGTTGTTATGGTGACAAAAAATTGCTCGTCAAGGGTTGGTGTTGCAACGGTATTTGCGTTGTTCAAAGAACTCAAAGAAGATGAATTTTGCCATAAATAGCTTGAGCCGCCCGATGCGGTAAGTGGTTGAGAATCGCCAATACAAATGGTATAATCGGGACCTGCCTCTGCAATTGGAATAATGACATTGACATATACACCAACGGTATCGCTTCCGCACGCATTGAAATCTGAAACATAATAGGTTGTCGAATTCGCTGGAGTCGCAACGGCCGTGTTTCCATTCACATTTGAAAGTGTGGCATTATTCAACCAGAATAAATTACTAGAACCAGTCGCATTCAACGTCACAGATTCACCCACACACAAAGGATTTACAGTAGCAAGGGCCGGAGGAATAAATTCTATAATCTGAAGGTTCACTGTTGCAGTATCAGACACATAACAATCGTTAATGTCTGAGGCAATCATGGAAATAGTGACATCTCCAATGGCATTGAATACGTGACTGGGTTGGAATGCCGTGCTCGTTTGTCCGTCACCGAAATTCCAAATAAAATCGGAGGCATTCTGAGTTCCATTGATGAATTGAGCGGGGCTTCCAACACAAATTTGAGATGGTCCTTGAACATTCGCAATGGCTTCCAATTGACCGAGATCAAAACGGAAAACCGCTAGGTTACATCCGAAACTATTGTTGCTTGAAGACCAAGCTCCGGGTGTTGTAGGAAAGTCGTCGTTGTTCTGACAGCCTGCGCAAACCGCTTGATAAACCGAGCCACTCTTATCAAATCTAGAAGTTCCGCCGTCTACGTGCTCAGCGCTTGAACTTCCTCCGAGAAAAGATCCGTAAACCAACTGCGTGGCGCTCGCATTCAAAACCGCTAAATAAAAATCGCTCCCATCGGTTGTCGATTGAAACGCATCGGCAGTAATGGGTAAATTGTTCGTGGTGCTGTTGTAAGCAAGACATGTCAATGCGGGGCATGTTAATGAATTCGTGTGTCCGCCCCATCCGCTGAAATAAATTTGATTGCAGTCGCTCACAAGAAATGCCGTTGGTGAAATGTCTATTTCACCACTTCCTGTTCCAATTGTTGTGTTCCAATTCAGCGTGTTCAATGTTGAATTGTATTTCCGAATGAATTGTCCACTGTTCGGCTGTCCATATAGTCCTGAAGTAATGGTCATGGTCCCTGCGGTTTGTCCTAAACAATAAATATTATCGTTTAAATCGGTTTGAAGAAAATATACTTGATCGTATTCTCCAGTTCCGACGAAAGTTCCAGATGTAACGTTGAAATTCATAGGGTCTATTCGAAGAATGAATCCGTCTGTAGCACCGTTCCAATTGGAGTCTTCGCCACCGGAACAGAAAGGGAAATTTTGACTTTGTGTTCCGCCCGCAACAAGAATAGTTCCGTCATTCGCGAACTCCAAAGCGTAGATAGCATCGGCACCACTTCCACCAATGTAGGTAGACCATAACAACATACTTAGGCTCGAATTGAACTTCGCTATATAACCATCACTGTCTCCACCGCCATAATTCGATTGGGATGAAGCACCGGCCAAATCGGCATTTCCGCGGACACATGAGCCAATGAAAATATTGTTGTTCGCATCTACATTCACCTCTCCTCGAAATGCGTCGCCATAATTGTAGAACAACTCATTCGCGTAATTCAGTCCATCATTCGATGCGTCGCCCAAAAATGTTGATCCCGCTAAAGTTCCACTCGCATTGAATTTTGTTATGAAAAAATCACAACCGTCGGGGTGGCCGCTTGTAAAAAAAGAAGACATCATTAAGGGAGCACCCCCACTAAAAATGGGTTGAAAAGTTCCAAGAGTTGTAGGGTAATCACTGCTTCCCGTCACCCCAAAAACGACTATACGATCGAGGTTATCTACAACAACAGAATGCGGAGTTTCTTGATGAAGTCCACCTATGTACGTACTGTATAAAAGAGAAGATCCTGTAGCGTCAAATTTCGAAATAGCCACATCGAAATAATTCCCAGTTGAAGGATTGAACGTTGTGGAATAAGCGTTGGCTGTAGTTGGATAGTTGTTGGCGAATACGCTCGCTCCTGAAACCAAGTTGCCATTCAGGTCATCGCATGCGGTGAATCCAAAATTATTTGCTGCAGAACCAATGAACGAAGAAAACGCAATTTCTGGGTCAATAATGAGCGCAAAGCTCGAATCGTATTCACCCAATACAAACTGAATTCGATTTCCATTCAACACATAATCGCATTTCACCTCAATGAAGTGTCCGTTTATAGATTGAAAAGCAAAAGGCCTAGACTCATATATTCTTCCTAAATCATGATGTGAAATTAAGTTTCCAGAGGTATCCAATTCCAAATGCAACGAATCGTGATATTTCCATGAAATGAGATTTGGATTGGCGTGTGCTTCAAGTTCAAATTGGTATTTAATAGATTTCGATTTACCCAACAAGCGAAGATTTATTCCGTCATAGACATTTTGAAAATTAATGTTTTGAAATCGCTTCACATGAGCACTCCATTTCGTTGAATCGGAACCTAGGTAATAATTGAAGTAACCAGGCAGGTCACCCTCTTCCACGGCATCGTTCAAACTTCCATATTCCAACTGTTGAAGGAAGAACAGCGTGTTTACACTTTCGGGAAGAGCATTAGGCTTATGATCCGGTATGAAAATCGTTGAATCGAAAAGCTCATAGGCGAATCCGTTCGATTGAATCCAGAACGAGCCCCCCGGAATTTCAGCCTTGTATTTAACTTTCGAAGGCCATTGTCCTTTGTTCTGTATGAAAGAAATCTGAGCAAATAAGGCCATCTGCCCAAATAGAAATAGGACAAAACAACAAAACACCTTTTTCGCCAACTCGGATATTCCCATGGTCATCTAGACAAATGTAACGCACACTAAGTTGCTTCAAACTACACGTTACGAATCACTTATATTTTTTCAAACAAGAAAAATGTCGTATATTCGCGGCCCTAAACAAATTCTATGAGAAATTCTTTGACTGCAGCAGTTGCGCTGTTGCTTCTTTTGAGTTCAGTTGCATTTGGTTTCAATGAATCCGATGAAAACGAAGTTGTCTTTGCAGTTCCTTCTGCGAAAGCAGTAATCGAAAAAGATTCTTCGGCAACACAAGTTGACTCTTCAACTGTTCAAATCGACACTACACTCGTTACTAAGCGTTCTGAAATCATTGCCTCTATTCTTGAGGACGGTAGAAAACTACTTGGATTACCTTACAAAGCATCTGGCATAGCAAAATGGCCTTTGGACTGTTCTGGTTTTGTTAGCTATATCTATTCTTTACACAACATCAAGCTCCCAAGATCTTCAGGCGGTCAAGCCGAATTTGGACAAAAAATCTCTTTAAATGAAGCTCAGCCTGGCGATTTACTTTTTTTCACCGGAAGAAACGCTCATTCAGGCAAAGTGGGTCACGTGGCCATGGTTGTGAAAAATGACAATGGGAAAATAACAATGATACACAGCTGTAATAGAGGGATTCGTTATGACGAGTTTCCTAAAATAAAATATTACAAAGAGAGATTTATTAAATGTGCGCGAATTAAAATAGACCCTACTTTAGCTAAAGTTTAAATTTAGCTTATGTTATCATTTTTTTCGAAAAGCGTATTATTTATTGGGTTTTCCTCAATTCTTAGCTGTTCTACTGGCAACACACCTGTGAAGTCGGAAGCTAATGCCACTCAAACTGATATCCAAGCAGTTCAAGACACAACAGAAAAACGAATTTTTATTTCCGCAGTTGGTGACTGCATGATAGGCACCAATTACCCAAGTGCAAATCTGCTTCCTCCTAACGATGGAAAAGACATTTTTCGTGATGCAGCGCCGTATTTGCAAAAATCGGATTTAGCATTTGGCAATTGTGAAGGCGGATTTTTAACCGGTGAAGGTCCCGTTAAAAAATGTTCCGATCCTACAAAATGTTATGCATTTAAAATGCCCGACCATTACATAAATCATTTCGTAAACGCAGGATTCGATATTTTGAGTATCGCCAATAATCATGTTGGTGATTTCGGGGAAGTTGGACGAATTAACACGAAGAAAGTCCTCACTGCAGCGGGGATGTATTACGCCGGATTAACTTCATGCCCAACAACTACATTTGAAAAAGACGGCGTGAAATATGGCTTTTGTGCTTTTGCACCGAATAACGGAACTGTTAATGTGAACGACATATCAAACGCACAAAAGATAGTTCAGGACCTCGATAAAATTTGTGATGTTGTGATTGTTTCCATTCACGCGGGTGGCGAAGGAAGTGGATTTCGCCATTTAACAAATTCAAACGAAAATTACTTGGGTGAAAAAAGAGGAAATCCGCAAGAATTTGCAAAAGCAGTTATAGACGCGGGTGCCGATATTGTTTTCGGACACGGCCCACACGTGCCTCGAGCTATGGATCTTTACAAGGGCAAATTCATTGCATACAGTCTGGGAAATTTCGCAACCTACGCGCGATTCAGCTTAAAAGGTCAAGCAGGTTACGCTCCGTTGGTAACGATAGAGGTAAATAAAAAAGGTGATTTCATTTCAGGAGAAATAATAAGCTTTATTCAAGAAGGAGAGGGTGGGCCTACGCTAGATGCACAAGGTCGCGTTGCAAAAGACATAAAAGATTTGACTGAAGCAGATTTGCCTTCAACAAAATTATCGATTGATTCAGCCGGTAAAATTTCGATTAAAATCTAACTAAGCTTATCCGCTAAAATGCGCATTTCCATAGCTGGAGAAACTTTCTCGTAAAGAATACGATAGACCGCATCGGCTATAGGAATATCTGCATTGAACTTTTTATTGATCTCGTGAATTCCGCGTGTAGCATAGTAACCCTCGGCCACCATATTCATTTCAATGGTTGCCCACTTCACGCTATAACCCTTTCCGACCATTGTTCCGAACGTACGGTTTCGAGAATAAGGAGAATAAGCCGTTACCAATAAGTCACCTAAATAAGCCGAAGATTTAACATCTCTGTGTACCTCGTGAACGGCATCTATGAAACGTTCTATTTCGCCAATAGCAGCGGTGACAAGAACCGCCTGAAAATTGTCGCCATATCCTAACCCGTGACAAATACCCGAAGCAACCGCGTAAACGTTTTTCAAAATAGCCGATAACTCAGTTCCAAAAACGTCTTCAGTTGTTGTGGTCTTTATGTAACGGCACTTTAACTGTTCTGCCATATAACCCGCCTTGTCCAAATCAGAACACCCGATAGTTAAATACGATAACTTCTCCAATGCTACTTCTTCGGCGTGACAAGGGCCACAGATGATTCCAATGTTCTCATAAGGCACGTTCCAAGTCTTGTGAAAATAACGAGCAGGAATAGCATCGAACTCGTTAATTACCCCTTTAATAGCCGAAAACAAAATTTTATTCTCCAAACCTTTAACCTCAGCATCTTGAAATGCCGAATGGACAAAGGCAGAAGGAATAGCAACGACTAAAATATCACATGCATTAACTACCTCTTGAAGGTTTGAAGAGACGTGCACTTTCTTTAAATCGAATTCAATGGCCTGAATGTAATTCGGATTGTGCCCAAATTCTTGAATGTGCTTTACAGCATCCTCGTTGCGCATCCACCAATAAACATGCTCTTGTGATTGACTCAATAGTTTGGTTAATGCAGTAGCCCAGCTACCGCCACCTAAAACACCAATAATCTGCTTTGCTGAATCTGTCATGACTGCAAAGATAATCATTCTTTAAAACTGCATTTTCCTTCGTATTTTGCAAGCATTGAAGCCAAAGAATTATGGAAAAACTGAAAGCGATACTGGTCGATGATGAATTTTTCGCTCGCGAGAATTTAAAAATGTTGTTGGAAGATTATGCCAGTGAACATGTGAATCTAATTGGTGAGGCGGCTTCCGTTAAAGAAGCCCTCGAGTTGTGTGAGAAGAATAAAGTTGATTTGGTTTTCTTGGATATTATGATGCCCGAAGCAGACGGCTTCGCATTTTTAGAACAAGTCAAAAACAGAAGTTTTCAAGTTGTCTTCACTACGGCTTTTCGAGAATATGCCGTGAAGGCCATTAAGGAAAATGCACTCGACTATCTTGAAAAACCTATTGATATAGAGGAATTGAAGAATGTCGTTGCCAAGGCCTTTAAGAACCAAGGACAGCAAACAGGATCGTTGGATGAAAATAAAATCAACCGCGTACTTCAAGAAATTGCCTTACACAGCAACTTCGACAAGACCATTGTTCCCTCAAGAGATGGATTTGTCATTCTTCGAAACAACGAATTGATTCGCTTGGAGGCGGACGAGAATTACACGACACTCTATTGTGTAAATGGAAAGAAATACGTGAGTAGTAAAAACATAAAGTCCTTCGAAGAAAAATTAGATTCCCACATGTTCATGCGCGTGCACAAATCGCACATCGTTAACGTTGCTCTGCATTTAAAAGAATTTAACAGAACAGAAGGGAATGTTGTTGTCTTATCGAACGGAGATCACGTGCCTGTCTCCAGAAGAAAACTGCAAGAGTTTTTAGATAAGATGCAAGAGTAATCATGCGTTTGAAAAACTACATATCACTTGTTATACTGTGTCTTCCAATGCTCGTCTTTGGACAGCAATTCTCCTTTATTCAATATAGTTTAAAGGAAGGGCTAGCGCAAACTCAAGTGCGATGCATTCAGCAAGACAAGCAAGGGTATGTTTGGATCGGAACGCTCGGTGGCGCTTCAAAATTCAATGGAAATCAGTTTGTGAATTACAGTAGAACAGACGGACTCATTAACAATCAGATTAACTGTATTGAGCAACTTCAAAACGAACAAATCGTTTTCGGTTCTATTGGAGGAATTTCAGTTTTAGAAGGAAACACTTTCACAAACCATAAATATACCGGGGAATTAAATGACGCCTCTACCACTTCACTGGTCGAATTCAACCCGAATGAACTTATTATAGGAACTGAACGCGGACTTATTTTTTATACGGAAAACAAATTCGTTGAGGACAACATCACGTTATTTTTTCAAGGAGAAAACATCAAACGAATTCGAAAAAACAGCAATAACGAAATTCTTGTCGCCACGAAAAAAGGAATCTGGAAATTAAAAAACAATCAATGGGAGCAGTTATTTATTCTTAATGATGAAGAGAACGTATTGTTCGATTTTATTGAGAATTCCAAACATGAAATTTGGGCGGTTACTTCACTTGGTGGAGTGCTCAACGTAAATACAGGACTTTCACTCACGAACATAGGAGACTTCGCACTAGCGAATGTTTTTACAGGAATAGATTCCAACAACGGAAACATTTATTTCACCAGCAGAACCGGCGTTGTCCTATTCAATGAATCGAATGAAAGTCACCTTCTTTTTTCAAAATCGAACGGATTAGCGGTCGACGATATTCGTCAGGTTTTCATTGACCGCGAGGGAATTCAATGGTTCGCCAGTTACGGTGGTGGAATATTCAAACTTACCAATACGCAGTTCAAGAGTTACACGGCAAACAACGGATTAACCGGTAATGCCGTCATGAGCATTACACAAGATTCAAGAGGAAATTACTTCTTCGGAACCTACGACAACGGAATAAGCATACTGCCTAATCAGTCTGATAATTTCAATTCAAATTTCAATGCAGCATTGCAAGAGCTATCTCCGAATCTGCGTGTTTGGACAACCTTGAAAAGTTGGGGTTGGAAAGGAGGTATTTGGATTGGAACGCCCGAAGGACTTTATGAATACGACTGTTGTTCTTACGCAATGCCGCATTGGCTTCATTTCGGGAAAGAAGAAGGTTTAGAGGAAGAAGTCGTTCTTAGCCTACTGGAACGAAGTGATGGCTCTTTGCTCATTGGAACCAACAAAGGAATTCAAGCTTATTCAAAAGAAAAGTTTCAAAGCTTTTCGCAATTGCCAAATTTCCCAGCAACCAGAATTCGCCACATGTTGGAGGCTAGCAATGGAAAAATTTGGATGGCTACTCGCGATGGAATTTCGCTCTTCCACAACAACACATTCACAAATTTCGGCGAGGCGCAAGGTCTTCAAGACGCAAGTGCATACAGCATAGCGGAATTGCCAAATGGAGAGATTATCGCAGGAACACAATCGGGACTTTACAAAGGAAATGAAAACGGTTTTGTTCGTGTAAACATTTCGAAAGAACCGGGAGGTAATACCGTGAATTTTTTGAAAGTAATTCAAAATAAATTATGGATTGGAACGCTGAATGGTATTTTCATCTGGGAGCTGAATCAGTCTGGCGGACTCGGTGAGCGTAAGATTCACTTGAATGAATCAGATGGGCTCATTAGCCTTGAAACAAACTTGAACGCTGTCTTCGTTGATCTTCAAAACACAGTATGGGTTGGTACGCCGAATGGAGTTATGCAAATTGAACTTTCCGCCATTGACGCCAAATTCAACATCCCTACTCCCCTTGTTCACCTTACAAATATTCAATCGAACCTTGAGAACATCGATTGGAAAACACTCACGTCAGGAACCTGGAACGGTAAGGCTTTTCCCAACGGACTTGAATTTAACTACAGGCAAAATTCATTCACCTTCTTTTTTGACGCATCCAGTACGACCTATCCTGAAAGATTAGAATTCAGTTATTGGTTGGAAGGATTAGACAGCACCTGGAGCAGTGCAACAACCTTTTCGCAAGTGAACTTCAACAATCTTCCTTCCGGAAATTACACGTTTCATATTCGTGCGCGCTGCGGAGAAAGCGGACCATGGAGCGAAGAGGTAACCTGGCAATTTCGAATCTTACCACCGTGGTACTTGATGTGGTGGGTTATTCTTCTCGAATTCATTTTTCTTGTTGGTGTTGTCGTTCTCATCTCTCGCTCAAGAAGAAGAAACATTCGCAACAAACATTTAGCAGAACAATCTGAAATGAAAGCGAAACTGCTCATGCTTGAACAACAGAGCATGAATTCAAGCATGAATCGTCATTTCATTTTCAACGCTTTGAATTCCATTCAATACTACATCAACCGCCAGGATAGACTTGCAGCGAATCAATACCTCACAGACTTCGCGAAACTGATTCGAAAGAATCTAGACAGCTCGCAAGAAAACTTCGCACCGCTCTCGGAAGAAATAGAGCGGTTGGAATTGTACTTGAAATTGGAAAGCATGCGCTTCCCAGATAAGTTCAAGTACCACATTCAACTCGACGCGCCCGAAGTTCTTCGTCAGGTTAAGATTCCAGCCATGCTCATTCAACCCTTTTTGGAAAATTCCATTTGGCACGGTCTGCTTCCGAAAGATTCTGGAGGATTGCTGAATGTATTTTTTGGATTGAAAAACGATTGCTTAGAAATTCGAATTGAAGATAACGGTATTGGTTTAGCTGAAAGTCAAGCGCGCAAAACAAACAGTGACGCGCATATTTCGAAAGGAATGGAAATTACACGAAGCCGCATTGAACTTATTGAGCAAATGACCGGAAAACACATTGAATTAAAAGGTCCGGAAGACTGGAAATCGGAATCGGGCGAATCGGGAACGCGCGTAAACATTCTCTTCCCGAAAGATTTCCAAGAAATTTTCGCTCAGGGCAACACTTTTTAAGAGTTTTCGTTATATTTGTATAGACTTCGGTCCCTATGAAAAAACTCAATTACATAACGCTCCTATTTTTTGTTGCATTGGCATTCGCTTCATGCACCAAATCTGTTTGGATGGAAGAAGTTACTTCCGTTGTAACCGAGCGTTCTGAAATCGTTGATGGCACTGAGGTTAACACAAACAACGACATTCCAACGAACTCATCTGTTTCGAACAACAACCGCAATTCTGAGGGTGGTTCAGACATTACAGATGATGAGGATGACGGTATCACCGACGACGAAGACGAGGACGATACAGACCAAACCGGAAAGAGAAAAAAATAACTCTTCCCCTTCATCACAAAACATTTTTTAACAATTTCAAATCTTGTGCTTCCACGAGATAAGTTTGCTTTATGTCATCTGAACGCTCAATTCTACATATGGATCTCGACACCTTTTTCGTGTCGGTTGAGCGTTTATTGGACAGCCGTCTCAACAACAGACCTGTTCTTATTGGCGGAACCAGCGACCGCGGCGTAGTGGCCTCGTGCAGCTACGAAGCACGAAAATTCGGAGTACATTCTGCCATGCCCATGCACATGGCTCGAAAGCTCTGTCCAGAAGCCGTGGTCATCAAAGGCAACTCTTACAATTACCTCAAGTATTCAGACCTCGTAAGCGAAATGGTTCGCGAAGCAGTTCCTCTCTTCGAAAAGACTTCCATAGACGAATTCTACTGCGACCTCACGGGGCTCGATCGTTTTTTCGGGTGCTATCAGTTCGCCGGAGAACTTAGACAGAAAATCGGAAAAGAAATAGGGCTTCCGATTTCCTTCGGTTTATCTTCCAGTAAAACTGTTTCTAAAGTGGCCACGGGTGAAGCCAAACCGAACAACCAGATTCGAATTGAAACTGGAACAGAGAAGCCGTTCCTTGCTCCGCTTTCCATTCGGAAAATTCCGATGGTCGGAGAAAAAACACATCAGCTTCTCGTTAATCTAGGCATTCGGAAAATACATACCCTTCAGGAAATGCCTTTAGATGTTATGTCGAAGGCCCTCGGAGAAAACGGGGCGAGCATCTGGAAAAAAGCCAATGCCATAGATCCCTCGCCTGTTGTGCCTTTCCAAGAAAGGAAATCCATTTCAACGGAAAGAACATTTGATCAAGACACCATAGACGTGCACAAGCTGCGCGGACTCTTAATTGCCATGACCGAAAATTTGGCTTTTCAATTACGAAAAGGAGAAAAACTCACTTCTTGCGTTACTGTGAAATTGCGTTATTCCGATTTCCAAACGGAAACCATGCAATGCCGCATTCCTTATACTTCGGCAGACCACATTCTTATCCCGAAAATATTAGAACTCTTCGAAAAGCTTTATTCGCGAAGAGTGCTCATTCGCCTCATTGGCGTACGCTTCAGCCACTTGGTTTCTGGCGGATACCAGATTAATTTGTTCGACGACAACGAAGAACAAATTAGCTTGTACACTGCCATGGATGACATGAGAAAAAAATTCGGGGATCGCGCCGTTATGAAAGCCGCGGGTATTGATGCGCGCAGTATTGGCCGTGGTGAAAATCCGTTCGACGGAGGCCCGCCTGTTCTTCTCGCAAATAGGCGTCAGTAAGCATTACCTTTGCACCCATGCAGCTTTGGGAAAACGAACACTTTACTTTTCTTCCTCCAAATTCGCCCGAACGTCAGGCGTACCTTGCTTGGGGAAAGAAAGATGCGTTTGTTTTGAATGAAAACAACACCTCTGAAATAGAGCAACTGAATGTTTGGTTGAAGGAAAAAACGCTACCTGTTTTCGGATATCTTTCGTTCGAAGCGAAAAAACTTTTTGAAAAAAACGCTTACGAGAATTGTTGTTCAGACGGAAGTGAACTCGTCCATTTCTTCGAACCCAAACACATCTGGAAAGAAGAGAACGGAACGTGGTTTTCCCTTACTGAAGAACAACCGAACGAACGTTCGGTAATCGTAGATTTTCTTTCCAACTACAAAAAAATAGAACCTTCGGCTAATGCAGAAAAACTTGTGTTCGAAATACTTGAAACCAAGGATACTTACATTGAAAAAATTGAACGCATTCTCGAAAACATTCAACGAGGCGATTATTACGAGACAAACTTCTGTATGCCTCTTCAGGCATTGGGTACGCTCAATGACTCGTTCGCGCATTTTTCAAAGATGAACAACGCTACAGAAGCGCCACATGCAGTTTATTTCAATGGGGAAAATATTCAACTGTTGTGTACTTCACCGGAGCGTTTCATTCAGAAAAAGGAAAATAAAATAATCTCTCAACCCATTAAAGGAACAATTAAAAGAGGAGCGAATTCAACTGAAGATGAAGAGAACAAAACCTGGCTTCGAGCAAGTAAAAAAGAGCAAGCTGAAAACATCATGATTGTTGACTTGGTTCGTAACGACCTTTCACGCCTGGCAGAGAAAGCGAGTGTTCAGGTTACGGAATTGTGCGAACTTCACACCTTCAAAACCCTTCATCATTTGGTAAGCACGGTAGAAGCGCAGCTTCCTTCCGACATTACATTCACAGAAATCTTAGCGGCAACGTTTCCCATGGGATCCATGACAGGAGCACCGAAAATAAGTGCCGTTCAGCACATGGAAAAAATTGAAATGTTAGACAGAGGACTTTACAGCGGTACCTTTGGGGTTATTGAACCGAATGGGAACTTCGACTTCAATGTTATTATTCGCTCAGCGATTTACAACAAAGAAAAAAAACAAACAACTATAAAAGTGGGAAGCGCTATTACGCATGCCTCGAACGCGGAGGCGGAATACGACGAGTGTCTCTTGAAAGCCGCTTCCACCCTTTCCATATTTAACTGAACATGAAAAAACTACTTAAAGACTTAAAGTCAGAATTTCAAACCTTCGAAGAAGCACAATTGCTTGTGGCAGTAAGCGGAGGCATGGACTCTATGCTTATGGCTGAATTGCTTCTTCGCGCTAAAATTCCATTCGCGGTGGCGCATGTGAACTACCAACTTCGCGCAAAAGATTCAGAAAAAGACGAACAGTTTGTGAAGGCTTATTGTAAAAAGAACAAGCTCACCTTTCACTGTGCGCAAGCCGGTGACTTGTGGAAGGAATCGAAAAACAATTTGCAAGAGCGCGCTAGAGATTTTCGCTACACCTACTTCCAACAATTACAAGATGAATTCGGATACACCACCGTTGTTCTTGCGCACCATGCGAACGACCAACTGGAAACCGTTTTGCAACACTTGGTTCGCGGAAGCGGATTGAAAGGATTACTCGGAATGAAGCGCATGACTTCAACCAAATGGCGTCCACTTTTAGACCTTTCGAAAAAAGAATTGGAAGGTTTTGCGAAAGAAATAAAATTGAAATGGAGAGAAGACGCTTCAAACAGTTCAAACGTTTACGGAAGGAATAAAATCAGAAATAAGGTCGTTCCTATATTGGAAGAGTTGAATCCGAATATTCTTCAAACCCTTTCGAACAGCATTGAAATATGGGAAGAGCAGCACTCCATTGTTCAGGAAAGTTTGCAAAATTGGCTTGAACAAAATGTTGTGCTGAAAGGTGAAAACGAAATGCTTTCGATTGAAGCTGTGCACAACCATTATGCTCCGCGACAAATTTTATGGGAATGGTTGAACCTGTTTGAATTCACAACCGGAGAAATTGAAGAGATCTTGAAACTTCAAAAGACTGGTGCGAAGGTTTCGAATGCAACGTATGCCGTGGCGCGTGATCGAGATAACTATGTGTTGCATGCTTTACAGAGCGATATGCCTCTCGACGAATCGAAATATGAAGTTGACATTCTTCCAGCAAAGGGATATGAAATTGAAAAAGATCCAAAGGTCATGCAACTCAACGCCGACAAATTGCGTTTTCCATTAGAGATTCGTGCATACGAGCCGGGCGATAAAATTCGTTCTCTCGGAATGAAAGGTATGAAGAAGGTGAGCGATGTCTTGGTGCAAGCTAAGATTCCGATGAATGAGAAAAAGAATTATCCGGTTTTAGTGAGTAAAGATGAAATTGTTGCGGTTATTGGACTCTGTATTTCCGAGGATTATAAGATAGAGGCATCAACCAAAAAGGTTTTTGTGATGCGCCTCACCTAAGTCAAATTGAATTGAACTATTTTTGAAGCTATGAAGAATTTATCAGTAAAGATTTTTGCGGCCCTTGCTATTTTATTTTCGGCCTGGAATACTCAGGCTCAAATCATTGAACCGAAAGAAGTGGTGATGGCTAATTTCAGCATTGAACAAAATGATTGCGAGGCCTATGTCGTGGTGAAACTTGACATCAAAGACAAGTGGCACATTAATTCTAACAAACTCCCTGAAGGTTCGTATTCCATACCTTCAGATATTAATATTAATGCAACCAATCAATTCAAAATTGGGAAAATCATTGAACCTAAACCGCATATTTTCAAAGACGAGTTAGGAGATGTGCAAAGTCAGCACGAAAAATCATTAACCATTAAAAGAAAGATCGATGTTTTATCCGCAACCGATTTTGTTTTAACGGGAACTTTTGCATACCAAACATGCATTGACGGTAAGTGTCTTCCACCTGATGAATATGAATTTTCTTTGAATGTAAAAGGTTGTTCTACATCTGCTTCTCAGTCCGAGCCATTGGACACTGCCTCTAAAGCTCAAGTTCAAAATAGCGGTGATACTAAAAATGAAAATCAGTCAAATCAAAATCAGACAACTCCAACTGAACAAAAAGCACCGGATTCACTATGGATGATATTCTTTTTGTCATTTTTAAGTGGTTTTGCAGCGCTTGTAACACCGTGCGTATTTCCTATGATACCAATGACGGTTACATTCTTTACCAGGCGAAGTAAAAATAAAGCTGCAGGTATTCGCAATGCCATTATTTTCGGAATTTCCATTATTGTTATTTATGTTCTTTTAGGCACTGTAGTTACAGCAATTTTTGGTTCTTCCGCATTGAATCAATTGGCATCTAACATTTGGTTTAATCTAATTTTCTTTGTTATGCTTGTCGTTTTCGCAATTGCCTTTCTTGGCGCTTTCGAAATTCGATTACCAAGTAAGTGGCTTAATAGTGCAGATAAAGCAGCGGATAAAGGGGGGTATTTGGGTGTATTTTTCATGGCACTTGGTTTGGCTCTTGTTTCTTTCTCTTGCACAGGACCAATTGTAGGATCTTTACTTGTACAATCCGCTACAATTGGAGGAGTAGCTCCATTTATTGGCATGTTCGGATTTTCATTAGCACTTGCCTTACCGTTTATGTTGTTCGCTATGTTTCCAAGTTGGTTGAATGCCTTACCAAAATCCGGCGGTTGGTTAAACACTATTAAAGTCGTCCTTGGTTTTTTAGAATTGGCTTTAGCATTGAAGTTCTTGTCTACCGCCGATATGCAAGCAAAAACTCATTACCTCGAGCGTGAACTTTTCATAGCCATTTGGGTTGGTATTTTCACAGTACTGACACTCTATTTATTTGGTTTTATTAAATTACCACATGACGATGTTAGCGAGAAGAAAATTGGTGTTGGAAGAGCATTGCTAGCCACAATTATTTTGAGTTTCATAATATATATTCTTCCTGGAACATGGGGCGCTCCAGTAAAACTAATTAGTGGATTCCCTCCTCCAATGACCTATTCCGAGGCAGGCCAAGTATCACAAAACAATGCTCCCGCTGGGCCTACCATTGAAGGAACACACCCAGGACCTCAAAAGATTCCTGTTTTTCACGATTTAGATAAGGCGCAAGCCTACGCAAAATCTGTGAACAAACCAATCTTTATTGACTTTACCGGTCACTCATGTCAAAACTGTCGTAGAATGGAAGATAATGTATGGGGAGAGTCAGGTGTATTGAATATTTTAAGAGATCAAGTTGTTATTGTCTCACTTTATGTAGATGACAAAACCGAACTTCCAAAAGAAGAACAAGGAACTTTTGAATATGCGCCGGGAAAAACAATGGAGGTCTCAGAAATAGGACACAAGTGGAGCCTTTTGCAGGCAAAAAGATATCAAACAAATACACAACCCTATTACCGTATGTTAAGTCCAAATGGTGAAGACCTTTCAAACGGGTCTGCTGATTATGAGCATCATAAAAACCCTGAGGATTTTAAGAAATGGCTTGAAGAAGGATTGCAAGCTTTCAACAAAAAGTAATGGGTAACGTTAGTTAATCGACTTGACGCTTTAAAAACTTTTTCGTTTCTTCGTAAGGAATGAAAAAAGGACTTTTACTTTTCTTATCGATATGTTTTTCACTTGCGCTTTCTGCGCAAAAAACTATCGTGTTCGGAACAGTAGTCGATGCCATTAGCAAGCAAACTATCCCCTTTGCTCCTGTCTATTTCGTTGGCACAAAGTCTGGAACTACTTCAGATGAAAACGGAAAATACCGAATTGAAACCTACTATTCAAGTGACACTCTGCGCTGCAAAGGCATGGGCTATGCACAACAGTCATTCTATGTAAAGCAAGGTTCTACCAGAGAAATAAACTTTGCTCTCGCAGATGAAAACACCACCAGCGTTGTAGTCATTCGTCCGAAAGATGAACCCAATCCAGCGATAACACTTATGAAAAAAGTGATCGCCAATAAAAAAATTAACAACCGAGAAAAATTAGATGCCTACGAATACGAGGCCTACAACAAAGTAGAATTCGATTTGAATAATATAAGCGCAGCCATAGGCGACAAGAAACTCATGAAACCTTTCGAATTTATTTTCGAAGGAATAGACACCACACAGGAAAAGCCATACTTACCCGTTTTCATGACTGAATCACTTTCCGATTTTTACTACAGACGCAATCCAAAAATTTCCAAAGAAATAGTCAAAGGCACCCGAGTAACCGGAGTAGAAAATCAAAGCGTAAATCAGTTCTTGGGCGACATGTACCAGAACGTAAATATCTACGACAACGAAATTGTTATCTTCTCGAAAAGTTTCACCTCTCCTGTCTCGACCTACGCATTAGGGTTCTATGATTACGGTTTAGTAGACAGTGCTTTCATTGAAGGGAAGTGGTGTTACAAATTGGAATTTTTTCCACGTAGAAAACAAGAACTTTTGTTTCATGGTGAAATGTGGATTCACGACACTACCTATGCGGTGAAGCAAGTCGATGCGGCAATATCTGAAGATGCCAACATCAACTGGATTAAGGAATTCAGTGTGCATCAAGAATACAACGAAATAGAACACGAAGTTTGGATGCTCGTAAAAGATCAGCTCTTGGTTGAATTCAACATGAGTGAAAAAAAGCTGGGTATATACGGAAGGAAAAATAGCAGCTACAAAAAGTTCGTGATAAACAAACCTCGTGAAGATGAATTCTACCAAGGCTACACTGACATTGTTGTAGATCCGAACTCGTCCAATCACGATGACGCCTATTGGCAAAACATGCGGCATACTGCTTTAACAGCCAAAGAACAGCGCATATTCAGTATGACAGATACGCTGAAAACACTTCCGCAGTTCCAAACGGTAACGGACATCATTACACTTTTCGTCTCTGGCTATAAAGTGAAAGGAAACTTTGAATTCGGACCCTATTACACGTTTTATAGCTTCAATCCAATCGAAGGAAACCGTCTTCGCTTTGGCGGAAGAACAAGCAATGCTTTCAGCACGAAACTCATGCTCGACGGATACTTAGCCTACGGCTTCCGCGACGATCAATTCAAATACGGAGCAGGTGGCTTGTACATCATTCAAAAGAGTCCACGCTTCGCTATTTCCGCTCACGGAAAAAGAGACATGGAGCAATTGGGTCTAGGGCCTGGGGCTTTTAGACAAGACAACATTCTTTCTTCGCTCTTCCGAAGAAACCCGGCAAACAAACTCACCGATGTTACCGACATTAATTCATACATTGAGAAAGAATGGTTGTACGGACTTTCCAATAAACTTATTTTCACCCATCGCTCGCTTAGACCAGCTGGAACGAAATACACGTACACGCGTTTTCTTCCTTTAACGAACAGTTACGAAAAAGAGAATTCTCTGATTACAACTGAAATTTCGATATACACACGTTTTGCCTTCAAAGAAAAATTTGTCTACGGTGAATTCGAACGCATAAGTCTTGGTACCAATTACCCTGAATTTGAGATGATATACAGTCTCGCGCTTCCTGGAGTAATGAACGCTGAATACAAATACCAACGACTGCAAATGCAGGTGTATGATAAAATGCGTTTCGGTCCCTTTGGATATTTAAACCTCACGGTACAAGCAGGAAAAATTTTCGGAAATCTTCCCTACCCTATGCTTCAAATGCACCAAGGAAATGAAACCTTTTTTTATGACGAAGCGAGTTACAATACAATGAATTATTTCGAATTCGTAAGCGACCAATGGGCTTGCGTTTGGGGTTCCTACCACGCAGAAGGATTGTTCTTCAATAAAATTCCCATGCTCCGAAAATTAAAATGGCGCGAAGTAGCGAGCGCAAAAGTCTTGGTTGGAAGTTATGATTTAAAAAACGACGAATTGTTGAGCCGCGATTTCAACGCAGACGGAATTGCAGATATCTATCGATTGAAGCAGCCCTATGCGGAAGCCGCCATCGGGATAGAAAACATCTTTAAGATTCTTCGTGTAGATGCCTTGTGGCGTTTGTCTTACCTCGATCACGCGAACATTGTTCGTTTCGGTTTGCGCGCAAAACTTCAATTCGAATTCTAAAACCTATCTTCGCCGCATGTTTGGAAAAGCAATCATCCCCAACACCCTCACCATGCTGAATTTAGTTATGGGATGCGCAGCGTTATTGGCACACAATGTTCAAGAGGCATTCACCTTCGTGCTTATTGCCGCATTTGCAGATCTTTTAGACGGATTGGTAGCGCGCGCTATTGGTGCGGCTTCCGAGATGGGAAAACAATTGGATTCTTTAGCCGATGTAGTAAGCTTCGGTGTTGTTCCTGCTTTTTGGCTTTACCAACTTCTTCAACCTGAAATAAAATTGTGGGCTGCATTAGCTTTTCTTTTGGCTGTTGCTGCTGCTTTTCGATTGGCCCGTTTCAATCTAGACACTTCGAAATCGACCGGGTTCAAAGGACTTCCCGTTCCTGCCAATGGATTGTTTTGGTTAAGCGTTTTATCGTTGACGGAAACAGAACCTTTGAGCACTGAAGTTCTCATTGGACTCATTCTTCTCTTTGCATTCCTTATGGCATCTACGCTGCCGCTCCTTTCCTTCAAATTTTCAAATTTTAGTTGGAAGGAAAACGCCATGAAGTTTATTCTCATTGGAAGTATCATCATTGCCGCAATTGGATCTCATTTCATTCTGAAAAAAGTCCTATGGACTGTTCCAATTGCCTTACTTTTGTACCTCATTTTATCTGCCGTTCAACACCTATTTGGGAAACAACATGAAAAAGTTTAAAGCTGAAATTAACGTAATGCCATTGGAAGCATTATTAGATCCACAAGGAAAAGCAGTGACCTCGTCATTGAACAGTTTATCTATCGGAACCATTGCTAACGTTCGCGTTGGAAAACATATGAGTTTATTCGTTGAGTCTGCCGACCATGCGGGTGCAGAACAAATCGTTGATCAAGCATGCAAGAAATTGTTGTGCAACGAAATCATGGAGTACTACACTTTCACCGTTGTAGAGGCCTAATGCGATTTTTCGCAATTCTTGTTTTATACTTTGTAAGCCTTGCCGGAACAGCGCAAGTGAGCGATACGGTCATTGTTCGTAAACCCGTTTCTTTCGGATACAAAACCAGTGAAGTTGCGCGAGAGATTAAGGCACTCATCATTCACTCGACCTTCAACGCTTCATTTCCAAACATTCAAAATCCCGATACTTTCTCGGTCAAAGGGGTAATTAAACAATTCAAGCAATACAACGTTGCTGCGCATTATTTAATTGGAAGAGACGGCGTTGTTTATCAATTGGTAGATAACGAAAACATAGCTTTTCACGCTGGAAAAAGTCAACTTCCCGATGGAACAACTGATGTGAATGCATGTTCGATTGGTATTGAAATCATGTGCACCTATACCGTTGGTCCGAACGAATTGCAATACGCATCACTGCGCAAACTCATTGATCAACTTGATGCGCAATACACCTTCACGTATATCCTTGGACACTTCGACATTGCACCAGAAAGAAAAACCGATCCGTGGCACTTCAAGGATGATGGTTTTTTTCGGAAATAATTCTATTCTATTCCTTCAATTCTTTGTAACTTTCTTTTTTTCAAACCTTTACCTTTATCATGAAAAAGATTTTACTTGCGCTTGCAATCTTTGCATCTTTTCAGGCCCTTTCACAAGTTCCTTCGAATGACATTTGCACCAATGCCATTGAATTAATTCCAAACGCTGGATTAGTTGCCTCTACAAACTTGAATACAGTAACGGAAGGAACAAGTCCTTCTTGCGGTGTTGGCGCAGGCGCAGCAATTAAAGACGTTTGGTACAAATTCACTTTTACCGGAGGAACCTTTACGCTAACTACCACGTTAGGCACACTAGCAGACACACGCATGGCTGTATACAATAGCTGCACGGGAACCCAATTGCTTTGCAACGACGACGCTGCGGGAATGGGTTATGCCTCTCAATTGGTCATGACATGCCCTGCCTTAACGGTGGGAACAACGTATTATGTTCAAGTTGGTGGATACAACAATCTCCAAGGAAATTTTAGTATTCAATTAAACTCTGCTGACATTGCAGGTTGCACAGACCCTTCTGCCGGAAACTACAATTCATGCGCTACAGTTGACAACGGATTGTGCAACATTTTTATGCCAAACGAAACATGCGCTACAGCAGCGGCTTTCGTGCCAAACAGCGGCGTCATTGTAACCAATAACAACAACGTTGCCGCAGGGCCAACGCCTGGTTGCGGCGGGACCATTCGCGATATTTGGTATTCATTCGTTTACCTGGGTGGAAATGTAACTATTCAAACTAGCGCTACCACTGGAACCGGACCTGGAATTACCGATACACAAATTGCGGTATACAATGCCTGCAACGGATCTATCATTGCTTGCGATGACGATGATGCTGCAGGTAATTTTTCTATGGTAAAATTTGGTTGTCCTACCGGTAACGGAACCGCCGGAGCGAACGAAGACGACTACTTAACCATTGGGCAAACGTATTACATTCAAGTGGGCGGGTATAACAGCACCATGGGTGAATTCAACTTCAACATAACTGCTACCACTGTTTCAGGTTGCACGAATGCTAATGCAACAAACTTCAATTCGTGCGCAACCATTGACGACGGCACATGTGAATTCCCTGCGCTTGCTTCCAATTTCAATTATTATCCTTCAGGAATGAATTGCATGAATTTTCAATTCAACAATACTTCCACCGGAAATGCAACGGCATTCGAATGGACGTTCCCTGCCGGATGTGTTCCTGCTACTTCAACATTGGAAAATCCAACCACTACTTTTTCGGCAGTTGGAATGTTTCCAGTAACGCTTACAACCTTTGATCCGCAAGGAAACAGCAACAGTGTTACGCTGAATGTGATTGTCACAACTGGACATACCTTAACCCTCGATATCACTGCGGACAACCTTCCACAACAAACTTCTTGGAAAGTCTTCAATCCAGAAAACTTAGTTATTCAGCAAGGCACAACCAACGATGCGAACTTCTGTATTAGCAACAACTGTCACCGCGTTGAAATTTATGACACAGGTGGAAATGGATTGTGCTGCGCGAATGGTGCTGGTAACTACACCGTTTATTTAGATGGAAATTCAGTTGCAACAGGAGCTGCATTCGGCGCGCTTGCAACCATTCAAGTCAACTGCCCGCAAGGAACAAGTTGCGACAATGCTATAGTTGCGAATCTCGGTTTGAATAACGTTCCTGCTCCAAACACTTGGTACACCTTTACTCCTTCTGTAAACGGCCAGTATCAAATTTCAACTTGCGGCTTAGCCGGATGTGATACGAAGATTTGGCTTTACGATTATTGCAATATGGCTTTGTTCAACAACACCGTTGAAGCAACCTATACATTCAACGATGATCTTTGTGGAGTTGAAGCGGAGATTACACCTTACCTCGAAGGAGGAATGACCTATTACGTGCGCGTGGGCGACGTGGGTGGAGCATGCGGATTAGAGGCCTTCGAAGTGCTGTTTGAATACATGGGACCTATAGTTGGATGCATGGACTTAAACGCTTGTAACTACAGCCCGCTTGCTGAAGCGCCTTCGGTATGTTATTACAATGGAGACCCAAACTGTTCTAATGTGGGTCCTGACTTATTGGTTGAAGGCAATGTGCTATACACTTCACTTTACCAAACAACATTAACGGCAACAGACGGATGTTTGGTAAATGAAGGTTGTTTGCAGGGACTTGGCACTCGACAAATCGTGCGCTTCTCCACGCGAATAGACAACATCGGAAACCTCGATTATTTCATTGGTGTGCCGAACGTGGCGAATCCACAATTCATTTTCGATCCTTGCCACAATCACTATCACTATTCTGGATATGCAGAATATCTATTGTACGACAACAGCGGAAATTTAATGCCTGAAATCGGATTTAAAAACGGCTTTTGTGTCTTGGATTTGGGTTGCGTTACAGGCGTTGCGAAATACGGCTGTGGAAACATGGGTATTACTGCAGGATGTTATGATGTATATAGCTCTGGATTAAGTTGCCAATGGATTGACATTACCAATGTACCCGCAGGAACCTACCACTTGGTTGTTCGAACCAATTGGGATCAAGATCCAGACGCCCTCGGAAACTATGAATTGCGCTATGATAACAACTGGGCGCAAGTGTGTATTTCCTTCGAACGCGATGCCATGAATAACATCATCAACTTCGTGAAACTTCCGATAGGTTCTTGTCCTGAAATCGTTGACTGTGTGGGTCAACTCTTCGGTAATGCTCAACCAGATTGTTTGGGCAATTGTCCTGCTGAAACCAAAAAAGGTGATTTAAATAGCGACTTAAGCTACACGCAAGTTGATGTGGATATTTACGGAAATTCAGCAGTTAATTCAGATCTGTCAGCAACTATTTGCAACGACTTAAATAGCGACGGGGATATTAGTATTGCAGATGCAGCATATCTTGAAGAGTGTATTCACGCACAAATCGATGCCGGTGTTATCCCAGGGAACATGCAACCGTGCGGTTGGGACCCCGAAATTGTAGACGCCTCTGAAACCGTAACACTCGGCGTTACTAACGTGAATGCTGAATTGGGTTACTTCGATGTAACAATCATGAATCCTAACGGTGAAGTGAACGCACTGCAATTCGATATAGGAGGAGCAACGATTACCAACGTAACATCTCTTCTTCCAATTACAACGTGGTCTTCTATTGTTTACAAAGAAGTTGGTGGAGTGAAGATTGCAGCATTGGGACACTTGGGTAGCATGATTCCCGCACACTACACACCTACTGCTGTTCTTCGCGTTTATGTTGAATCCTTTACTGGAAATGAAATTTGCATTGCCGCCTTCGATGAAGCTCTGAACATTTTCACGCACAACGTGCTTACTGAAATCGGACCGTGTTTGCCTGTTCAATACATTGCTGCAAGCGCAACCTTCAACAATGTTTCTTGTGTGAATTATCCTGTTCATTTCATAGACAACACGAACAACAATCCAACCTCGTGGAACTGGGTATTTCCAGGTGGAGTGCCTAGCTCTTCATCTCTGCAAAATCCGTATGTGATGTATACGACTCCCGGAATTTACAACGTAACACTTGTGGTAACCAACGGAACAGCGAACGACAGCGTGACTTGGGTAGGTGCAGTAACTGTTTCAAATGAGATTACCTACTACCAAGATGCAGACGGTGATGGCTTTGGTGACCCACTGACAGCTTCAACCGGTTGCGAAATTCCTTCGGGATATGTAACGAATGGCAACGACTGCAACGACAACAGTTCATTCATTACGACCAATGCCGATTTAGATGGAGATGGATTCTTTTCATGCGTTGACGATTGCAACGACGGTAATGCATTATCATATCCAGGCGCAATGGAATTGTGCAACAACTTAGACGACAACTGCGATGGTATTGTAGATGAAGGTTTCGATGCCGATGGCGATGGCTTCTCTGCATGTGCCGGCGACTGCGACGATAACAACAGCGGTATGAATCCGAATGCAACGGAATTTTGTAACGATATAGACGACAACTGCAACGGTGCTATTGACGAGGGATTGGGTCAAGCGTATTACATGGATATTGACGGCGATGGATACGGAGCAGGAGTGGTAATATATTCATGCATAGTACCAACGGGAGCAGCTACGAACAACGACGATTGTAACGATGCTAATCCTGCAATTAATCCTTCAGCTGTTGAAACAGTAGATGGAATTGATAACGACTGCGACGGTTATATTGATGAGACGAATATCTATACTTACACGTTGAATGAAATTGGATTGAACCTTTATCCGAATCCAACTTCATCTGATTTGAACATTGAATTGAACGCTCACGCTGGAAATGTTTCTGTGCAAGTGAAAGATGTTTCTGGAAAAAACATTTCGAACTTCCAATTCAACAGCATGCGGTATTCTGTTGATGTTTCTGATTTTGCACCTGGACTTTATGAGTTCATTTTCCGAACAGAAAATTCATTCACAGTGAAGCGCGTGGTAGTAGAATAAAACTTTGGTCCAATGTTTGAAATTTCGCAACGAAAGTTACGTTAACCAAAAACAAAACGACTTTATGAAACACATCTTCTTGTTTACAGCATTGTCAGTGGGAGCGCTGAGCATGCTAGGCCAAAGTTCTAAACCTACGCCTGTTAAAGTTGAAAATTTACCTACGCAAGCTTTGCGCAGCATCAATAACTACGCATTCAATTCAGGAGAAAAATCTACGTATCGCATTCACTACGGTGTTGTAGACGCTGGTGTTGCCACCATTTCTGTTGAAGAAGGAAATAAAAAATTCGGTGGAAGAGATACCTACCACATCGTAGGTGAAGGGCACAGCTCTGGCTCCTTCGATTGGTTCTTCAAGGTGCGCGACAAATACGAATCGTATGTAGACAAGCAGGGAATATTTCCTTACCAATTCAAACGCAATTGCGATGAAGGGGGCTACATGATTATGCAAGACTATTTCTTCTTTCAGCACAAGCGTGCGTTCAAGAATAGAAAGAACGAAGGATACCTTGCTCCTGCTTTTGTTCAGGATATGATGAGTGCAGCGTTCTACGCACGCACCATGGACTTCACGAACACCAAGCCAGGCGACATTCTAACCATTGAAACATTGGTCGACGATGAAATCTACCGTTTGAAAATGCGCTATGTTGGAAAAGAAACGGTAAGCGTAGATGCAGGAACATTCAAATGTTTGCGCTTCGCACCAGTGGTTCAGAAGGGACGTATTTTCAAAGATCCCAATGACCTTGCGGTATGGGTAACAGACGACGCACATCACCTACCGATTATGGCGCAAGCGAAAATCAAAGTCGGATCTATTAAAATGGAATTGCAACAATTCCAAGGCGTAGATATCTGGGGTGTGAAAATTAAATAGTAGCTATACACTTCAACTCAATCGCAATAGGCGAAGGAAGGGCGTTAATCTCTACAGTTGTTCTGCAGGGATTAGCGTCCTTGAAGTATTCAGCATACAAGCGATTGTAGGTTTGAAAGTCGCGCTTCATGTTCACCAAGAACACCGTTACGTCTACCAAGTTTTCCCACTTCGAACCGCTGGCATCTAGAATTGCACGCACGTTATCAAACACGTTTCTGCACTGCGCTTCAAAATCGAATTCAATAAAATTTCCGAATTTATCTAACTTCAATCCAGGTACTCCTGTGTCGTTCGCATCACTGCCCGCAATGCGCGGACCCACACCTGAAAGAAACAAAAGGTTCCCTACTCTTCTTGCATGCGGATAGGCACCAACAGGTTTAGGAGCGTTATCGGTTGAAATGATTTCAGACATAATTCGAATTATTTTGTGACTACAAATTTACCGGTTCTCGTGGTGCTTCCCGATTTCAATTGATAAATAAATGTTCCGGCATGCGCAGCTTCCCACGAAAGTTGCTCTCTTCCAATTGCCTTCCATTTCTTCGTGTTCAACAATTTTCCATCCAACGAATAAATATTCATCTCCGTAATTTCTCCAGGCATTAATTGCATGTTGAAACGAATTTCATCTACCGTTGGGTTCGGAAATGCTGAAACAGTTACCATACGTTCTGCAAGCGCTTCAACCGAAACTTCCAGAACAACAGGAAGATTCGCCGTATAAATTCCATTGGCATGCGTGGCTACTGCAACGGTTCCATCGAACGGACGTGAGGCAATCATGTTCACCACGGCATTTCCAATTGTGCTTGCGCCTTCCATTTGCCACACGGTGCTTTCACCATTCAACTCGGTGGTACTGAATAATCCGGCACTCGTTCCAGCTAAATAAATGGTGGGTGTGCTCGGATAAATTTCAACCCAATATACCGCAGGACCATTGCCTGTTCCGTCTACATTCTCTTCCAGATTTCCACTTACGTCTAACCACGTTGCTCCAGCATCTGTAGAATGGAAAATACTTTTCTTGTTGAAGTTGGAAAAGCTCACCATAACTTCATTTGCGTTTAAATCGTTTGTGCTTACTGCAGAAGTGTATGCGTTCGGTGGAAATAATGTGGAAGAAATATTCGTCTTCACAGGTGTTCCGTATAGATCTATTAGCTTGAATAATTTTCCAGCTGAACTTCCATAATACAAAATTGAATTGTCCGTGTAAGCCATGTCTAAACAGGATATACTTCCTTGCGTTAGTGTAATGGTGCTCGTCGTAACATTCTCCCAATCGGCAGTATTCCGAGCTGTAGGATAGTTTCCGGTAACAGCAATAGTATCAACGCGATCGAGGTACCAGATCATTTTATTTCCAGCTATAAACAATCTGTTCGTCCACGGATCTAGCAACAAAGGATTAATGAAAAGCGCAGCAGGACCATTCTCTGCATCTATGCGTTCCGTTCCTGTTAAGTTTCCGTTTGCATCAATAGACTTCTTGAAAATTCTTCCACTTTGAGAACTTGTGATTACATAGTCCGCGCCGAAAGGCATGGCGCAGTAGGCCCCATCATCGGCATGCATTTCTCTCCAAGGTGATGTTGCATCGCTCGTATGTGTTAACCACGTTCCATTGTCTTGCATTCCTCCCATTAAAAACTGACTGTTTGTATTGCCAGGCTCAAGAGCAACCGTATAAAATTGCGATGTCAAGTAACCGTTGTTCAACGATTGCCACTGCACGCTGTCAGCGGTTACATCTGCCGTATATCTCACACCTCCGTCGTTCAAACTGTACATACCTAAATCGTTGGCTGGATCGAAGGTGATGAAATGCTGATCAGGATGGTGTTCGGCATATACATAATGCCACGGCTCTGGAACATTGCAGCGGTATCCGCCTATCCAATCCACAGAAGTTGAAGTGGCAAATGCGTCAGTGCTTCTGTGCAAGTTCGTGCCCCCAATGAATACCATATTGGGGACAGTTGGATGATGCGCAATGCACATGTCGTAGCTGTATTGTGTGCGGAAGGTTCCGAAGTCGTAATCGATTCCGGTATACAATTGACAAGGGATTGAAGGAAGATTCGCTGAACGATTCTCCCAACTTCCATCTGCACCGGTTCCATCGCCACCAAGAAAAGTATATTTATAGAAAAAGTGATCAATTGGATAGAAGGTATTATTAATGGTTTCACCCAAGAAATAAATTTCGTTTTCGTTTTGCGGATTCGCGCACATCACTGTTCTTCTCAAGTTTGCTATTTGAGGAAGCACCGGCGAAATTTCCGTCCAGTTAAGTCCGTCTAAACTTCTGAAGAAACCGCCACCGTTGGTGCTGTTGTCGCTGAATGTCGCATAAAGCACACCAGAGGGTGTCATCATCACATCAACAAATTCACTTGCGCCAGTGGTAAATCCCAACACTTCGGTCCACGTATTTCCTCCGTCGTTGCTTCGAATAATTCCGTTGTAAACTGCCGCGTAAACAACGTCTTCCGTAAGATTTGTGTGATCGGTAATGACACGCCAAACGAAATCATAGCTTCCGTTCTGCATGTTGTTTTGCGGAGTTCCGCTTGAAGTAGACATGAGGTGCGACCAGGTCTGTCCGTTGTCTGTGCTCTTCCACATGCCGTCTCCACTGAGTAACGCAGTAAATGAAGTTCCGGAAACCACACCGTAAAATTCTTCTCCCGAACCGTAGTACCAAGTATTTTCGTGACCGGGTCTTGTGTCTTGTGCAATAGAACTTACACTTTGCAATTGTTCAGGGGCTGTGGTCTTGTCCCAAGACTGTCCGGCGTTCAGCGAATTCCACATTCCACCGGTAACGGAACCTGCAATGAGGTGATTGCTGTTCAGCACATCAACCGCGAAGGCGCGCGTTCTTCCTCCAATGTTATAAGGGCCTCTGGAGGACCAACCGTAATCTCTATCTGCCACGCGTGGCAGGTGATTCGCAAAGTTCACGCAACGTTCAAAAATTCCTTCAGGAACCAAACCTGTTTCAGGATCGCGGTTACGCATGTATTCGAAATATTTTCTGCTGGAAGGATTAACGCCGTATCCTTCTTCCATAGCACCACCCGTCAATTGAACCATCATAACTGAAGGAATGAAAAAGTAGGCGCCAAGGACAGCCAATAAAGCAATTGAAAACGAAATAAAAGTCGCACGCATGTCGAAAGGTTTAGTGTTCAAATATAAGCGCTGCACTGTTCAATAATAACAGAGTAGAATTGTTTTAAGTTCGACGGAAGGATTTATTTTCGAATTATGAATAACAATCAGCACCCTTTCAGCTTGAGACTTCTTTTTTCGGCCTGTTTAATACTCCTGTGTTTTTCAGTGAGTGCTCAAAAATTTTACAGAGATTTTTATCCGAATAAAAAAGTACGTAGTGAAGGGCTCTTCAACATCTCTGGAAAGGAAGACAGTCTCTGGCTTTTTTATTACGAAGACGGAACGATACAGGAGGAGAGCATGTATCGAAACGGTTATTTTAACGGAAAAGTTTTTCGATATCATCCGAATGGAAAAATTCAGGTGGAAGGATATTTCAAATTCGGAAATGAAGACAGCATTCAACGAACATTTAACGACAAGGGAATTAAAATTCAAGAAGGAAATTTTTCAGAAGGAAAAAAAATAGGTTCTTGGGATGCGTATTACGAAAATGGAAAAATTCAAAGTCAAACATCGTACGCCGACTCTATTGCGAAGCTTGCCAGTTATTACGACAAGCAAGGGATTCAGACTGTAACCAATGGGACAGGTGTTGTGATTGAGGAAAATGACTTAGGAAAACCCAGTAGTAAAACTACCTATACGAATGGAATTCAAGACGGATTATTCGAGGCCTATTTTTCAAAAGGAAATATTCAAACGAGTGGTTATTATGTCAAGGGTATTAAGGACGGTAAATGGAATGAATTTTTCAATGACGGGAAATTGCGAAAGACTACCACGTACAAAGAGGGATTGGTAACTGGACCTTATGAAGAGTATTTCGATAATGGAAAATTGCATGTAAAGGGAAATTTCGACAATGGAAAAAAGATAGGGAATTGGGAATGGAATAGAGATAACGGAGTGAAAGACATGGAAGGAAATTTCGTTGAAGACCTTCAGGAAGGCGATTGGATTTTTTATCACGACAATGGCGTTTGGCAGTCGAAAGGAAAATATTCCAAAGGACAAATGGACGGTAAATGGGTCTACCAATATCCCAGCGAAAAGAAATGGAAGGAAGGGAATTTCGTTGCAGACAACAAAGAAGGTGAATGGACCACGTGGTACGAAGACGGAGGATTGTTGCAGAAAGGAAGCTACTTAATGGGTGAAGAGAGCGGCAAATGGACCAGTTGGTATGAGAATGAAAAAATTAAAGATGAAGGGAATTTCAAGAATGGTAAAATGTCAGGAAAGTGGAAGGGCTATGAACCCAAGCAAGGAAGATATTTATACATAGGTAGCTGGAACAATGACATTAAAGTTGGAAAATGGCTGAACTATTCAGAGCGTGGTGAGTTACAAAGTTTAATCACCTACGGAAAGGACGGTGAGTTGAATGGACTCTCCATGTTGTACAATGAAAACGGACGACTTGTAAGTGAGGGTAAGTTCAAAGCGGGGCGTCGCACGGGAAGATGGAAGTACTATTACGACTTTGGTGCATTGTGGAGAGATTGCACGTATAAAAACGGACAAATGAATGGTCCGAGTAAGATTTATACAGAGAAGGGTGCGTTGGAAGAAGATGCACATTACAAGAACAACCGCTACCACGGCGAATGCACCCTTTACGACAAGAAGTCGGGACAGTTGGTTCAGCGGGGTATATATGAGAATGGGAAGATGATTAAGTTTTTGGAGGGAACTCCGGTGAGGAAGTGATGTTGCGAAGCAACGAATGTGCAAGCACGAATGTCTGAAGACGAATGCCCTTCGGGCGATTTGCTTTAGACATATAAACGTCCTATAATAAATTTCCGAACCTGATTAATCTGAAAGATTGATTCGAAGAATAGATCACCAAAGGTGATTAAAGGTTTCATCTGTTTTATCTATCGACTCAACAAAATCTATAAGTCGTTCATCGATGTATTTAAGTAGCTCATAAATCGACTGGTGAATGGTTTGAATTTCGGAATAGCTGAACTTGTTGTCTACAAAGCAAATGGGTTCGTTATGATTGATTCTATTTCTGAATTGTCGAATTGCATTGAGTTTTTGAAATATTTCTTTCCGGCCGATGCCTCGAGGTAAATTGCTAAATATTTGAATAGGCTTTCCTTTAAGAATTTTAAAGTGATGAGCCTCAAAAAAGTTTGTCCAAAAACTAAAAGACTGTTCAGCAATAATATTTCCAGGGGTTATAGATATAGAAGGAGTTTTTAAATATTTCACTTTCAATTTTTGTTCAGCCTTAAGAACTTCTCTTTTTAAAAAGTCGTTTCGTTTGAATTCTTGCGATTGCTTGCCTATGAACAACAAATGAGAGTCTGACATAAATCCATCTTTTTGATTTATTATCCAATTTTCATCTTGAAAGTGCTTGCAGAGTGCGGCGTCAATAGAATTTCTAAGAACTACCTCAAAGATACCAATCAATGGATGAATGGCTTGTGCAATGAGTAAATTCTGTTTGTATAAACTAATGGTCCTTCTTTTCGAAGAATTAGCTGCGTAATAGTATCTGTTTACCCTAGGATTAGAAAAATATAATTGAAATGTCTTGTAATTCATATCGGTTTTGTTTTTTAATTGAATCTATCTATCTTTGTTTCGTTAGGCTTGGTCAAGCCTCTTATTTTTCGAAATAACGTAACCAAGTATTAGATTCAAAGTCCGCGAAAGCGGGCTTTTTTTGTGAATTTCCGAATAGAAATCAACTCTTTTCTCAAATGTTTATGCTAGAAATGGCCTAGACTAAATCATACAATTCAATACTAGCGGAGGCTGCGGGAGAAATTTGAAATGCATAAAAGCGCACTACATTGTCTGTTTCAGCAGAAAAGAAGGGTCAGAATCTTAGATTAACTAATCTTCTTTCAGCAATTGGAATCTTTTGAATTTTTATCCCCCAGCTTCACTGGGGGCATTTCGTATGTCGCCCTAAGGGGCTTTTGAACTCCGTTGTTGGAAAATCGAAGATTTTATTCCTCCCGATAGCTATCGGGGTCGTAATTCCTATTGCATAATTGGAACTTCGTTGTTAGCATCCTCCGCGAAGCGGTCATCTGAGATTATTTGTAGCTGATCTGAAATAACAGAAATGAGCTTTTTAGGATATTCTGAACTTTTATTTCGATTCGTCCAATATTGTAATGTGAGGCGACGCTGTTTGGCAGCGGTTTCGGTCCAAATTATTGTTCGTTTAGCCATGTCAAATCAGACTTGTCTAATTCTTCTTGGGATATCACACGACCATTTGAAATGTCATTTTCACTCATTTTTAGCATTTGCAATTGATCTGGAGTGAATTTGATTTTTTCGTTATTAACCGCGCTGCTTTCAACCAATCGAGAAAGTGCCAATAAATATTCTTTATCGGAAATAGCAAGCAACTTGTCTATTAATCCATTTCTTATGATATCGGCCTGTGACATGCTAATTAATTTTTACTAAAATAACTTTTAAAATGAATGAACGCAAAAATAAAAGATGAAATTGGAAAACCAAAAATCTTATTTCCTGCAACATTCGTCAAAGACATTCGCTCGCAGAGCATCAGTCAAAGACTGACGAGAGTACTTCATCACCCTCGGATTCAAGGGTTCGTTAATGGGGCAAGGGAACGATTGCCCAATGAATTCATAAATACGTTCTTCGTCTTGAAAGGCAATCATAGCGCCGCTTTCGCTTTCGTGAATGACACGTGCACAATCGCTAGTGACACTGCCAATGCCTAAGACACGGTTGCCCGTTGCGACGTATTCAAAGATTTTCCCCGTAACGCGCCCCTCTTCGTTTGCATTCTGATTCAAGATAACCAACAGCAACTGAGGAGTGAGCATAAGATCTAAAACCTCGTTGTGCTTCACGTAAGGAATGTATTCCAAATGTTGGGAAAGTCCATTGCGTTTGACGTCCTCTAATACTGACCCGTCTGTTGGACCAACCAACCGAATAATCATTCGGTTTTTGAATTCTTCACTTTCATTCACCAAGCGAGACAACGCTCGCCACAAGGCCGGTGCATTGCGGTCGTCGCCGAAGGTTCCGTAATGACCAACAATAAATTTTTCGGTAGGAACCACTTCCCTTCCTTCAAAATCTATGTGATCGAATCCGTTCGTTAAAACATGAACCTTGCTTCCGCGTATCTTCTCATACTCCGCACTCAAATACCAACTCACCGTTTGCACAGCAGTTGCAGATTGTAAAACACTTCGCTCCAAACGCTCGTGCTTGCGCTTCGCCCAGACACTCATGCGGAATTTATCTGCATTGTCCATGTTCACCCACGGATCTCGGAAATCTGCTAACCAAGAAACGCCGGTCTTTCGGTGAACGCGACGCGCAATTAAATGCATGCTGTGCGGAGGTCCGGTACTCACAATCATATCAACCGGATTCTCTTTCAAATACTTCAACAAGAAATTAGAGGCAGGACGAATCCAAAACATGCGCGCGTCTGGAATTAAAATATTACCTCGAACCCACGCCATTAGACGCTCCATGAAAGAAGGTCCTTTTTCGCTGCGAATAAATCCGGCGCTTATTCCAGCATCGCCCTTTCCTGTAGCTTTTCGCAATGCGCGATAAGGTTCGAAAATAGGACAACGGATTACCTCTACTCCTTCCGGAATTTCCGACAATAACGTTTCATCATACACCGGATAGTCGGCATTCTCTGGAACGAAAACCACGGGTTGCCAATCGCTGTTGTGCAAATATTTAACAAACTTCAACCAACGTTGAACCCCTCCTCCACCTGCAGGAGGCCAATAATAGGCTATGATTAATACGCGCTTTTTCACTACTTGCAAAATTCGCAATAATCCGACTCCGGATTGTGTCTAAATGTTTCCGTTTCTAACAAACTCTTCAACACTCCCAACAATTCCTCTTCGAATTTCTCCACGTCCGCTTCACGCAATACCGCACGCTCTTCTCCACGCATAAGCGAAACAGGCCCCTGCTTCGCATGCTTCAATCCGAACAACATGGCTTGCGTATGTTCAGGATCGTGTCCTTCCTTCACCCACATGTATGAATACGTTAAAATTTGAAGTAGCTTAGGTCGGGTATCTTTCAACCATGGTCCATCTTTGTCACTCAACTTCAACTCATCGGGTTTTACACTTCCTGTCTTATAGTCCAAAACCATATAGTTTCCGCTCTGCTCATCCACACGATCGGCCTTTCCACGAACACGGGCAGGAATATTCATTCCAATTTTATCCATTGGCAATTCTGCAACAAGCGGAACCTCTACCCCATTCACAACACGCTCCTCTCCATGAACTCGAGCGTGATTAAATTGCTTTTCATCAAATTCTAAAACAACTTCAATCATTCGTTTCACAACGCGACGCATAATAATATCGAATCCCACCAATTCGAAATTTGAATTGTAAAGTCTATAAATCGCATCATCAATCAGTGAGTCTAACTCACTTCTAAATCCAGCAAAATCCGCATCCTGAATCGTCATTCCAACAAAACGCTTGTACAGCGTTTCCAACACATCGTGAACAATAGAGCCAAAGGTAGAGGCCTCCATGCTTTCTTCAAGACTTTCCACTTCGCCCAAACCAACAACGTATCGGTAATAAAAGTCGAGCGGACAGCGCATGAACTTATTTATGGCTGAAGGCGAAATTCCATATTCCAACAAATCGTGAATGCGTTTCGTTGAAAACTCATTCGCCGCAATTTCTTCTTCTCCCGTTTGTAAAAACTTATTGCTGTGCTCGAAGTCTTCATACCGAACGTTCGTTCGGTCTCCGTATCCCGTTAGCTCTTGTCCAATTTGCATCAGATAGCGAGACGGCTCGGTCATTTTGTAGTCTGAACTTAACGTATGATATAAAAGTCGAGTATCCTCTGCGCGTTGCAACAAACGGTAAAACGAATAGGCAATGGTTCCTTCACGTTCTTCAGCCGAAGGCAACTCAAAAGCTCTTCTTAAGTCGAAGGGAATGAGAGATTGCGCCCTTCCATTTCCTGGAAACTGCTCGTCGTTCGCACCAACAATAATCACGTGTTTGAAATCCACCGCACGTGTCTCCACCATGCTCAACACCTGAAGTCCTTCCAACGGTTCTCCTTGAAAGGCAATGGTCTCTTGCGATGCGTAATGTTGAAACAACAGATCTAACAAAGGCACTTCGTTCAGAAATGCATTTCCTTCCATGTGGATTTCAATTCGACCTAAAATCTGCTGAAGTCTTAAGGCCGTTTCCTTAGTGAGTTCATCGGTACTGTCCGCTTCAATAAACACCGAAAGAAATTTCTTCAATCGAACAATACAATTCGGTAAATCGAAATTCTCTATGGTCAGTAATTCTTCCAACGTTTTCATAGCCGGAAGTTTTTCAACCAACTCCTTCAACTCTTTTTCACGGATGTAGATGAATTTTCTGCGCATGACATAGCGCTGAATTTCTCTCCGCTCTGCAGAAGGTATAAGAACGTTTAAATCGGTTTGAAGAATCCACTGCGAGAAATCCTTGTAATACATTCCCTTCTTCACTTCCTTCGACAAGCGACTCCACATACGCAAGAGCATTTTCACTACACGGAACAAAGCAACCTGATCAATGGGGTATCCCAATGCCACGTTCACGGGAGAGTCTATGGACAATCCGTTTAAAAACGGACGAAGCAAGAACGGCTGAACCAAGACAACTGCGGTATTCGCGCGATCTTCTTCAGGCATTTCATTCACCAATTTCGAAGCCGCGAAAGCAGAAGCCAAAGGCGTGACCACTTTCGAGAATGTTATGGTTCGACTTCGTGTATTGAAATCATCTGTCTTCGCAATGGGCATTCTTCTTTCTTCCCACGAGCGGAAAAATATTCCCGCTTCATGAATGGGATTGTTCACGTAATAGGCATCTGCATCGAAACGGAAAAACACTTTTCCTGTTTTATGAAGACGTATCACCCATTTCTCTTCAGCCTTCGAAAAGGCTGTTATTCCAACAAAATAAATAGCATCTGTACTCGACGGAAAATTCACTTCCACCTTCTCTTCCGCCATGGCTCTGTTAAGTCGTGCGTAACTGTAGGCATGCTGTGCGTTTTGTAATTCAACAAAACGATGATAAACCCTTCCAAGATCCAACCAGAAATCTGCGTAATCTTCTTGCGCATCGGTTAAGGGTTGAATGCCGAAACTCCAATTTTCAATATCCTTAACATCTTTCAAATTCTTGAACACCTCTCCTGGATTGGCAAGTGCGACATCGATATCGTTGAAATCGTCGAGCGCCATGCTTCCCCATTTCATAAAGACTTCAAATGAATCTGGGCTTTCAACCACTTCGGTGTAGGCGCGATAAAGCAACAGAAGTAAACTCAATTTTTCTTCAGTTCTTTCTTTCACAACAGATTTAACAAATTGCGGAAGAAGCGTGAGCTGTGGTGTAAGGAAGGCAGAACCTAAAATTTCAAATAGAAATTTTTTCAAAAAAACCTTCGAGCGATTACTCGGGAGAACCACAATTATGCGGTGTAAATCTTTGCCGTGTTGGTCAATGAGTTCTTGAGCAATTCGTCTTAAAAAAAGTTCTTCTGAATTTGTTTGCATATTCGCAGTATGAATTTCCCAAAGTTTCTAAAATTTCCAGAAGGAAAACGCATTGTTCAAATCTTTTCCTCAACAACTTTTGAAGAAGTGGTGGTTATGGGCACTTCTTACTTCATTCACACCAACAATGCTGCTACGCATGCCGATCGCATTTACGTTATGGACCTTCTCGAAGGCGGAAATGGTTCAGAATTCATAACCAATGAGGAGTATCTTGAAATAAAAGCCCGCATTTCTTCCAATTACATATTGAAATCCATTTGAACAAACGCGTGTTCGAATTACGGCGTTCCTAGCCGATAGCCCACACCATTCCTTTCTTTTCTTTACTTCATGAAACTTCAGTTCGAAAAAAATGTCGATTTGTTGCCGCACAACACGTTTGGCATTTCAGCAATAGCGAAAGAATTTGCACGGATAGACCAACCAGAACATGTGCAAGAGGCGTTGGAGTATGTGCGTCAGAGCAAGAACAATCACCTGGTACTTGGCGGTGGCAGTAACATATTGTTCACGCAAGATGTCGATGCTATTGTTCTTCAAAACAGATTATTCGGAATTGAATTGGAGAAGGAAGACGACATGCACGTATATGTGCGCGTTGCAGCAGGAGAGAATTGGCACAACTTCGTTTTGCATTGCATTCGGAACAAGTGGGCGGGAGTTGAGAATCTTTCGCTTATACCGGGATGTGTTGGTGCAAGCCCCATGCAGAACATTGGCGCCTACGGTGTAGAAATGAGCAGCGTTTTGAATTATGTTGAAGCGGTGAATATATACACTTCGGAAAGACACACTTTTTCATTGAGCGATTGCGAACTCGGTTACCGTGAAAGTATTTTCAAGCGGAAAGAAAAAGGCAATTGGTTCATCACACACGTGGGTTTCAAACTGAACAAACGTCCTGTATTTCATATTGAATACGGCGCCATTGCAGACGAACTAGACAAAATGGAAATTGATACGTTAAGCATTAAGCACATCAGTCAAGCCGTTATCGCCATTCGCTCCTCTAAGCTTCCCGACCCGAAAGTCTTGGGCAACGCTGGAAGCTTCTTCAAAAATCCTACGGTAGATCTTTCGGTCCTTCGAGCCATTCAAGAGCACGACGAGAAAGTTCCGTTTTATCCTGTGGATGAAAACACGGTTAAAATACCCGCTGGATATATGATTGAGCATGCCGGTTGGAAAGGCAAGCGCGTTGGAAACTGCGGTGTGCATGAAAAACAGGCGTTGGTGCTCGTGAATTATGGCGGTGCAACCGGACACGAGATATTTACTTTAAGCACAGCAGTTATGACCGATGTCAAGAATAAATACGGCATCGAATTGGAGCGCGAAGTAAATGTGTGGTAACTTTGCACTTCAATATAAAACCCAACTATTTTGAGCACAATAAGATTTAAAACAGCAGGCACTCCATTTTTCGATCATTTGAAGAACGGAGTAGATGGATACTTCAACGCTACACGTCGCAACAGATGGGGCAATGGGCTCATTTATGTAAAAGCTATTGTCTTGTTAACGAGCTTTTTCGCACTCTATATTTCACTTGTTTTTGGAAGTCTTTCCATGTGGATGAGCTTTGGCGCTTGTGTGCTTTTGGGACTTACACTGGCTGGAATCGGATTCAACTTGATGCATGACGGTGCGCATGGTAGTTTTTCAGATAAGAAATGGTTGAATGAAATTATGGCTCACACCTTAAACATGGTAGGTGGAGATGTTAGTTTGTGGAAGACGAAGCACAACGTCATTCACCACTCATTCACCAACATTGAAGGACACGACGACGACATTAACATTCAGCCCATGATGCGCACGAATGAAAACCAGCCGCGTTATAAGATTCATCGCTTTCAGCACATCTACGGATATTTGTTGTACTGCCTTACTTACATCTCTTGGGTTTGGATAGACGATGTGAAGAAATACAGAACGCAGCAGGTGGGCATTACCAAACTGAAAAAATTCACGTTTATCAATCACTTCACCTTTTGGGCTACGAAGTTGAGTTACGTGGCAACTTTTGTCGTTCTTCCAATTATTTTCAAAGGAGTATTGGCCGCCATTTTAGGATACTTAATCGTTTCCATGGTAACAGGAATAGTTATCGCCGTTGTGTTTCAATTGGCACACGTGGTTGAATCGGTTTCGTTCAACAATCCAGATGATACTAACGGTGTTATTGAAGAAGAATGGGCCATTCACCAAATTAATACTACGAGTAATTTCGCGACAAGAAATCCACTTGTGACTTTATTTACAGGCGGATTGAATTACCAAGTGGAGCACCATTTGTTCCCACGTATTTCACATGTTCACTATCCGGCATTGAATAAAATTGTTCGTGAGACGTGTGAGAAATTCGGTGTTCAATACAACGAATACGGCACTGTTGTGGCTGCGGTGCGTTCACATACCCGTCACTTGAAAACAATGGGTATTGCGGACTAAAACTTAGCGCAAGGAATAATTCTTCGTTTTACCTTTCTCATGTTTCTGTTGTTTGCCCACAAGTAGGTAAAACTTATCTCGTGTGAACCACCTGTATTTCCGACAGCCAACTGAGAGGTCGTGATGTCATAGCTGTATCCAACCTTATACTTTCCAGTTTGAAAACCAATAAGCGCAGAGAAAGAATCTCTGTTTGCATGTTGATATTGATTTGACTTCACAGGAAGACCCCGATACCAAATTCCTAAAACAATTGGATTCAATTCAGTGTAAACTCCAATATCTAATTGATCGAATTTACCCTGTGCTTGATAGTTAAACGCAAACACCAAGTCTTTTCCAACCTTCGAATAATAGTTCGATTTAATCTTCGTTCGCAACCCTCCATGAACCGAAAGTCTGGTCGGAATAATCTCAGTGGTTGCATTGTAGATGGCTTCATTCGGCTTGTTCATGTGATACACAGAAACACCCATCCAAGCTTTTGCTGAATAAAGTAATGCGCCAGCAGATGCATCGAAATATTTCGCTGGACCATAAGAAATCCCTTCGTAGCTAGGATCCCCATCGCGAATCATTTGATCATAAAAAACTAAGTTTCCAAAATCCAATGTTTTGTTTACGAATCCAAATTGTAAAGCGGGTCTAAAAAACAAGCCATGCTTCACTTTTACTTCATACGCATATTGAAATTGAATGGAAGAGGTCTTCAAATTGCCACTTCCCAACTTATCACTTCCGGCAATAATTCCAAATCCGCTGTTTATAGAAGAGGCGTAATGGTCATAAGCGAATCGATACGATTTGAATCCACCTGGTATCATTGACCACTGATTTCGATAAAGCGAACTCAACCTACTCTGCGCTGAAGCACCGGCAAACGCCGGATTAAGCAGTGTTGGCGCTGAATAAAACTGCGTGTACTGTTGATCTTGAGCTACCGATTTCAAGGCCAAGCCAGCCATCAACGCCATGAAAATTAATCGAAGTGTATTCTTTGTTTTCATCGTGCTAAGAGTGTTAGATCGCCTGTTAAAATTTTGCTAGTTCCGTTAGAGAATGTAACTGATGCTTTCCAGGCATAAACATCTTCCTTACTTAAAGCTCCTCGATAGTATCCGTCCCAACCGCGATTTATATCGTTCGTTTCAAAAATTTGTTCTCCCCATTTATTGAAGATTTGAAGTTCGTAGGATACCACTCCCTTATGCAGTGGACAGAAAATATCGTTTGTGTATCCGTAAGGATCATAAATACCATCGCCGGGGCCACTGGTATTGGGCGTAAACGCATTGGGGAATTCAAGGTAACCATCGCCGAATGCGAAAACGACATCTGTAAGCACCAGGGTATCTGGACAATTGAATTCGTTGTTCGCTATCAACTGAATACTGAATACACCTTCGGTATCGTAAAAGTGTTTCGGGCTAATTTCATTACTTACAAAACCGTCACCGAATGACCATTCGAAAATTGAAGCGTTGTCACTTGCGTTCTGACATAAAACGGGTTGATCTGGAATTACCACCTGATTCGGATTCACCGTGAAAGAGGCAACTGCGTTGGCGTGCACCACAAATAGATTCGAGAGTTCTAATGTATCATTCGTTCCATCGAAACCATGCACAACCAATGTTGCACCGAAGACACCTGCATTGTAGAACGTATAAACCGGACTGTCTGAAGTGGTGTATCCGCCATCGCTAAAAAACCACTCGTAGCTATCGGCGTATTGCGAAAGATTGTTTAAGGTTACAGTCAAAGGAACACAGCCCTCACCATTTCCTTCAAACAAAGCAACAGGCGCCGGAGGAATAATGGTAATGCTTTGCGCGGTGGTATCGGTGCACAGCCCTTCATTCACGATGAGTTCAATGTTGTACGTTCCCCATGTTGGGAATACATGATCACCTGGATTGGGAACATAGTATTCGCTTCCGTCTTCCAATGTCCATTGATAACCTAGACTAAAACCTATGGCATTTTCTTGCAAGTTCACCACATTGTTTGGCCATGTTTGAACCAAGGGCGTTGCTGTGAATGCAGCGGTTGGATAAGGATGCACAACAACCCACAAATCCGTTGTCACTTCACATCCGTATATATTCGTCGCAGTTAAGCTCACAACGAATGTGGTGTCTACTGCATACGGATTGTAAAACGTTCCTTGCTCATTGAAGCTTGTGCTCGTGTCTCCATTTCCTAGATTCCAGAAGTAAGATGTTGCGCCTGTGCTTTGGTTATCGAAGACAACTTCAACTGGATTACATCCTGAAACAATTACATCGGCATCGGCCACTACTTGCGGAAGAACAGTCACTTGATCGGTCCAAACATCGGTGCATCCATTCGGTGCTTCAACAGTAAGCGTAATCTGATACGTCTGCGATTGATTCGATAAATTGAAATACGTATGCGTGTGTTGCGCGGCTGATGTCGTTGAATTCAATGCGTCGCCATATTCCCATGAATAAGCATTTGCTCCTTGTGATGCGTTCGTTAAATCTACATTCAACGGGTAGCAACCATAAACTGTATCTATGGATGCAATTGCATTCGGAGAATACAAGACAGTTAGCGGATGAGTCACGGTATCTGTGCATCCGAATACACTCGAGCTCACCAGAGAAACCGTGTAATTCAAATCTTGAAGTCCATTGTTGGAATACAAGTGATACGGGCTGAACGCGTTCGAATAAAACCCGTCACCGAATGACCATTCGGCCGAGGTTCCTATTGTAGATGTGTTGTTGAATTGCGCTTGTACACTGGCACATGCAGCACCTGTCCATGAGAAGCTCGCTGTCACTGAAGGATAAACGGTAATTTGAACAGTATCTAGGCTTGAACAAGTGCTTACCTGATTTGCTTGTAACACCGCAGTGTAGGTAACAGGTTGAGCGGTGTTGTTTACATACAAGAAATCGTGCGCAGCCACAGCAGTTGTGCTCGTTTGACCATTGCCGTAATTCCAATTGTAACTCAACGCCAACAGCGAATTGTTTTCGAACGTCACATTCAAAGGTGAACAACCAGAATACTGCTGTGTGGAAAGATTCGCTATCGCCTGCGGATTCACAGTTACTTGGAATGAAATACTATCGGCACATCCAAAGGCATTTTCAGAATAACACGTCACCGTGAATTGCTGTGGCGAAAGCGTATTGTTCACATACGTATGCATTGGAGAAGTGTTGATGGAAGTTGTTCCGTCGCCGAAGTTCCAAACGTAAGTAGACCCACCCGGCATGTAGGGTGTTTGCAGGGTGAAAGGAGAGCATCCTTCAACCACAGGCATGGACCATTGCAAATCAAGTGAAGGACTCACTTGAACCGCAACGCTTGCGCTGTCTGTACATCCTTGCGCGGAAGTCACTGTTAACTCTGTTTCGAATGTGTTTAACACACCGTTGATGTTGAAGAAAGTATGCGTTGCATTAGCAGTGCTAGCCGTTCCGAAATCACCAAAATTCCATTCAAACTGATTTCCATTCAATGAAGTGTTTTGAAAATTGACTTCTAACGGTCCGCATCCAGCAATGTCTGAATAAGTAAATGACGCATTCACTTCCGGATAAACATGAACGAAATAGGTCTCGGCATCTGTGCAGCCGTAAATGGAAGTTCCTACCAAATGCACAGTGTAATCGGCTGTAATTCCTGAAAGATTTTGATACGTGTAAGAAGGAGTTGCGGCGGTTGAAACATCGCCGTTCCCAAAACTCCAAGCGTAATTTGAAACACCCGGAAAGAACGGCGCTTCAAACGTGAAAGGCGAACAGCCTGAAACCGTTGGATTGAACAAAGGGAAAATCAATGGCGGATAAATAAGCACATCGTTGCTCACCGTATCGGCACATCCGCCAATAGAAGATGCAATCAAACTTACATTCCATGTATTCGGAACCCCCGTGGCGTTCGTATACAAATGCGATCCATTCACTCCCGTTGAACTACTACCATCGCCATAATTCCAAACATACGTCGTCGCATTTGTAGAAGTATTCGCAAACCCAATCGTTATAGGCGCACAACCATCATCATCGGTTTGCGAAAAAGATGCATGCGGTTGCGGATAAACTGTTACCGGAAACGATACACTGTCATAGCAACCGAATGCCGATTCACCCACCAGTGAAACGGTAAATTGCTCAATCGTATTCGTCAGGTTATTGTACGTGTGAACCGGTGAAATCAGTGATGAAGTAAATCCATCACCGAAGTTCCATGAAAACCCTTGAATACCTCCAATAGCAGGCATCTGCGCACTAAACGGAGAACATCCTTCCAACGATGTAAATGGAAGTTGGATATCCAAAATTGGATATATAGGAAGCGCCAATGTCGCAGTATCCAAACATCCACCACTCGAATAAGCCACCAACGTTACATCATACCACCACAAGAATCCACTGTTGTTGTTGTAAGCATGACTCGGATCTTCAACAACCGATGTCGCCCCATCGCCAAAATTCCATGCATAAGAAGAGGCGCCCAAAGACAAATTGTTAAACGCAACAGGCGCCGTTGAACATCCCAATTCATTATTCGCGATTTCAAAATTCGCAACTGCACCACCCAATACAGTGACTACACTGCTCTGAGTATTCGTGCACCCAAATTGATTTGTTGCGGTAAGCACAACGTTGTACGGCAAATTGTAAATCGTGTTGTTTCCAAAAACATGCGTCTCATTTGTATTGCTTGAAAGAGGACCGTCATTAAAATTCCAAGAAAAAGAAGTGGCCCCTTGAGAAGTGTTGGTGAATGCGACTTCCAATGGTTGGCAACCGGAAACAATATCTTGGGTGAACGATGCAGTTGGATTCGGATGAACTGTAATATTTCCTTGATTGCTAGCAGAGCAATAAGGTGTGCTAATGTTTAATGTTATCGGAAAAGTTCCTTCAGCATTGTAGACATGCGTTGGCGTTAATTGATTTGAAGTTCCACCATCACCAAACGTCCATTGTGCGCTCGTTATAGGGTTTCCAGGAGCAGTTACTGAAGTGTTGGTAAAGATGGCATTGGCACCCACACACGGACTCGTAACTGTGAATGCAGGAACAGGTGTTGCGTATACGTGCAAGACCTCTGTATCTGTCTTCGTACAACCGTTTGCGCTGGTCACCAAAACAGAAATGTTGTAATTGCCTGGAGCAGTAATGGTCAACGTATCTGGAGTCTGTCCAATATAAGTTCCAAATGAGCCTAAATTCCAATTGAATAAAATTCCTGAATTCGATACTACGTTAAGTGCAGTAGTTAATGAATCACATGCTTGGGCTGGCGAAGCTGTAATACTCGCGGTTGGACTCGGTAGCACTGTCACTACAACAGTTGCGGTATCTGCGCAAGCACTTCCCCATCCATTGTTGTAAACTCGATTACTAATAGTAAAAGTCCCTGCAGTATTAAAAGTGAAGTTCACATTTCCACTTCCTAAATTCTGCCAGTTGTTGTTGTTACCGAAGTTCCATTGGTAAGACTGATTGTTTCCTGAAGAGCCTTGGTAGAATGTAACTTGTCCGCCAGAACAAATCGTATCCGTTGAAGCAGAAATACTCGCAACCGGCGGAGGCACAATATGAACGGTAATTGATTGCTCAACAACACCGCAATAACTGCTATCAGATAATGTAACGGTGTAATCTCCTACTCCCGGAAAAGCAATCGTTTGCGGAAGGCTTGGTGGCCAAGGCATCCAAGCCGTTACTGAATCAACCCCTTGCCCCCAATAGTTGCCAAAATTCCACCGCTCTTGTCGTTGAAATGTATTTCCTTGATTCAAACAATTTCGAATCGTTGTATTGCTGAACGTAAATGCTGTATCAGGAAAACACTGCGTAATTGAAGAAGCCCCAATCTGGGCTTGATCAAGCGTCCACACATTCACAGGATTGAACGTGGCAACAGAAGGATTTCCTTGAAGAATATTACAATAGTTGGACGCTGTTAAAGAGACCGTGGTTTCACAATTGATTGAGCTTGAACTGTTGTACAAATGACTTACTATTTCGTTCCAGTTGGATGAACCAAATGCTATAAGCGGAGATCCATCACCGAAATTCCAAGTAAACTGTGTTGTCTCAGAAACATTTGTTGATGAATTTATAAATTCCACAGAAGCAGGTGCGCATACTTGAGTGGTAGCGTTTCCTGGAACTTGAATAGACGCATTGGTTGGCTGTTCCATGACTACTACGCCTGTTACCACACAACCAGTTCCACCTTCAACTATGCTTACAACAAATGTATCTACTGCCGCTGCGTATGTATGCTGCAGGACTGTTGGACTGCTCCATGTAACGCCGCTTGACACCGCGGAACCATCGCCCCAATCAACAGTATAATTGTCCCACGTTCCTGAGGGTTGAAGATTGAGTGAAAAACTTCCACCGGAACAACCGAACCAATACGGGGTAGTTACAATGTTGCCGTCATAATCATAGACACCCGGACATTGCGCGCTAACAGTATATAGCGAAGAAAGAAATAATAAAACGAGTAACGTTCTTCTCATGTGTGTATCCTACGAACTGAATTAAAAAAGGTTCACACAAAGAGAAAAGTTTTTTCAACAAGAAATCGACCGCTCTCTCGAAGTTTTCGACAACTAACCTTCGGTAAGTTTAAGACTTTGTGCCATCTCCGCTACTGCTGGACAAATAAGGGTGTTCCTGAAAGTAAGACTCATGATTTGATTCATGTTCTTTCTATCGGTATGCGGGTATTCACGGCAAGCCTTCGGCCTAACTTCATAGATGTTACAACTATTGTCTTCCAAATTCAAGAACGAACATGGACTTGAATTCAGCACCCAATCACTCATTTCATCCATATGCAAATACTTGTCTGTAAAATCTGCAACGCGCATTCCCAAGTGCTTTGCAATGCGCTCAATATCTACATCTCGAAAAATTGGACTCGTCGTTCTGCAACAATTTCCGCAGGTTAAGCAATCAGTCTTTGCAAAAACCTGTTTGTGCAATGCATGAAAAACATCATCGATCTTTTTCTTCTTGGCTAAACGATTGAAGAGTTTCTTATTCTCTTTCACATTTCTTCGCGCTTCCTCTAAAAATCGTATTTGCTTGTCATTCATGTGGATCAGAAAATGCAGGGTTGTTTAAGAATGACGTATCTGTCAAACATTTTAAGAACGCAATTAAATCAGACTTCGATTGCGCGCTCAATTGCAATCCGCCTACTGTAAATTTCATAAACGGATCTATCGTTGCACTCGGTATTCCTCCACTGTTGTAGTGCTCTATCACTTGCTCCAACGTTGTAAATCTTCCGTCGTGCATGTAAGGACCCGATAATTCAACATTGCGCAAGGTAGGTGTTTTGAATTTTCCATTGTCATAAATACTTCCCGTAACTGCGCCTCTTCCCAAATCGCTGAAGGTCGCATCTAGCCCGTTGTTGTGAAACAAATAATCGCTCATTTGCATGCTTCCGAAACCGTGACAATGGAAACAATCCGCACCAAAACTTCCACCAGGAACTTGATCCGGACTTCCTCCTTCCGACAAAAACAAATTGAATCCATGAAACTCTTCAGGGGTAAACTGGTATTGCCCAATTCGCTGCTTATCGAACTTCGAATTCGAAGAAATCATGGTTCTTAAAAATGAAGCAATGGCCTTAACAATTTTTTCTTTCGTTACTTCCGTGGAACCATAGGCTTTGTAAAACAACGCGTCATACATAGCGTCGGCGTCTATTTGCTCAACGGCATGATTCCAATCCTCATTCATTTCAATGGGGTTCTCAACCGGACCAACAATTTGCTCTTCCAACGAAGGTGCCCTTCCATCCCAAAAAAATGTCGTTGACCAACCCATATTTACGAGTGGCATGGCTTGACGAGTGCCTACTTCACCATTGATCCCAATTGAATATTGACGTGGGTCTGAAAATCCATGTTCGGGCAAATGGCAAGTTCCGCAAGACATCGCGTCATCGCCACTCAGTTTTTTTTCCCAAAATAAATAACGTCCCAAATTCACACTTTCTACCGTTAAAGGATTGTCTGCGGGAATATCCATGGGTGGAAAAAATGGCGGGATAACTAAATTATAAGGAGTAGCCATTGGACCTTCAGGCGCCTCATGCGTGCATGTCCACAAGAGACTTGCTAACGCAATTAGAAAAAAGAATGTAAACCTCCGGGTCGTCATACTTCAAAAATACGCGAGAAAGAACAAACAAATTTATTTCACTCGCTAATCTTCGTCCGCCGATAAAAAATTTTCATGTTGAACAAAATTCCAGTCGGTTAGAGTCTTCAGAAAAGCGACCAACTCGGCCTCTTCCTCTTTCGATAAATTCATTGGCTTTACTCTTGAATCTTTCGTTGATCGCGTTCCACCCCCATTGTTGTAAAACGAAACCACTTCTTCCAACGAACTCATAGAACCGTTGTGCATGTAGGGCGCTGTCAATTCTATATTGCGCAAAGTTGGAGTCTTGAACTTACCCCTATCCGCAGCCGAATAAGTTCTGCGCTCCAATCCAATATCTGCATCTTCCAGACCTAAACTATAAAACTGATAATCGGTAAAAAATGGAAGCGCATGACAGCTGCTGCATTGTGTGCGTTCAGAAAAAAATAATTCCATTCCCTTTTGTTCGACGTCAGAATAATCGTTCGATTTCAAAAAATAATAACGATCGAATTTTGAATCACCACTGATTAAAGCGCGCTCAAAACAAGCTAGAGCGCGCGTTATTGTGAATGCATTTAACTCCCTCCCATAAGCGGATTTGCTCAAAATCGAGTAATTCGATTTGTTCTTCAATCGAGCAATTACCTCTTCCATACTCAACGCCAATTCATGCTTTTCATGAATGGGTCCGAGCGCTTGCAATTCCAAGGTTGGCACTCCGCCTTCGCTCATGAAATAGGGAGACCAAGCCAAGTTTGCAAGGGTGGGTGCGTTCCGAGCGAATTCATTTTCATGGAAGGAAGAAACCGTTCTTCCGTCGGTAAATGCAGCAGGCAATCGGTGACAAGAAGCGCAAGACACATCTTCGTTCTTCGACAATTGTTTTTCGTAAAACAATTTTTTTCCCAATTCGAATCGAAGACGCGTGGGTTCATTTCCTTCCGGAAAAGTTATACTCGGGAAATAATGCGGTTTTTTGAATGAAATGGCTCTATCCTGCAATCCTTCATCGGCACAACCTGAAAGGATTCCAGTTACGAAAAAACAAAAAATCAATTTCTTCATTGAAGATGAAACGCTGAGGCAAAATTATTCGTGATACGCTCTGCCAATGGAAAATTCGAAGTGGTGTGCGTAAGGTTGTCAATAGACAAATCAATTGGATCCGCAGGTCTGTTGAATACACTGTCAACCGCAACTTCAATGCTAAAGGTACGTGCATCTCCTTCCGTTAAACTAACATTTCCAGTATTGAAATGCAAAACGCGGTACAACGGATCGTCTCCCATGTGGAATGAATACGAGTCCATCAAAGGCGCATTTGGCGTGCCTGTTAGCTCATACCTTCCTTCCACCTTCACAAAAATATATCCAGTGTTCCAGTACCAAAACATGCCGTTGGAACCTTGCACACTCAGTGGATTGGAATTCGCGTATTGCGAAGGATCTACATTCTTGTTCAGATTACCAGGAACTCCTATACCGAAAGAGAGCGAAGAAAATGTCTGCGCAGAAACATTTAGCGAAAGCGTCTGTGGTTGAAGTAGCGTGAATAAAAAAGCTTGTTTCAATAAGGTTGAATCAGAACCGTTGTGGGCATAAATATTCGACAAATAAAACTGAACGTTTTCCACACGTAGCTGCTGTCCGAAGGAATTGGTATAAACCGAATCAATGGAAAGCGGCTCACCGTTGTACGTTGGAATAAATTTCAAATGAACCTTGGTCTCCGGAGTTTGTGGACTTTCTTCTCCACACGACCCGAGAAATAGAGCAAGTAGAACGACGAAGAAATAATTATTCACAATTTTCATTTTCATTGCTACATGGATTTACTTTCACTTCACGAATTAAAGATAACATTCAATTCGCATAATTGATTTTCAATTGATGGAAAAAGAACCCTTTCTTGTTTTAAAAAGTTCTGCGGGCAGCGGAAAGACTTATGCCCTGGTTAGACACTTCCTTTTTTTAAGTTTGAAGAGCGAAGAAGCCTTTGCCTACAGCCATATTCTTGCAATAACGTTCACCAATGCCGCTGCTTCTGAAATGAAGGAGCGCGTAATGGAACGACTGCATGAATTCACCTTTCCAAAAGCATTGGAAGGAAAGAATGAATTGTTCAACGACATTCGGAAGGAACTCGATGTTTCTCCGATGATCTTGCAAGAGCGTGCACGAAAAACTCTTTCGCACATGCTGCACAATTATTCGCGATTGAGCATAAGTACCATCGATAGCTTTACGCACCGCATTGTACGTGCCTTCGCGAAGGATCTTCAAATACATCCGGACTTCTCCATTGAAATGGATACAGAGAAATTTCTCGAGCAATGTGTAGATGCTTGTCTCGATGAAGTAGGACAAGACGCAGAGCTCACAACTTATCTAGAGAATTACGTCATGAGTAATTTCGAAGAGGAAGAAGATTGGAATGTTAAAAAAGGGATGCTCGGAATTTCTAGGCAGTTGGTGAAGGAAGATGCGCGCAGCATCATTGGGCTATTCGAGAATTTGCACATCACGGAATACGAAACAATTAGAAAGTCCTTTCAAAATAAACTTCAAGAACTCACGCAAGAACTTTTCGATCGGTTAGATACCGTTTTGAATTTAATTGAAGAAAAGAATCTCACGCCGCAAGATTTCTTTAATAGTGGAAGGGGAACCATTTCCTATTTGAGAAAAATTCGCTCTGGCGGATTTGAAAATCCCGGTAGTAATTTGTTCAAAGTACTTGAAAAAGGATGGGGCAAACCGAATCAAGCGGAAGTTGAAGCAATGAACGGGCTGCTCAATGAAACGGCTGAATACGCGATTGAATGGGTATCCGGAGATAAAAAACATGAATTTAACCGCATCATTAAAATCTTACCTCGCATATTCACTATTGGTTTACTTAGCAAACTGAGCGAAGTAAGTCAACGAATTAAAACGGAAGAAAACCTTTTGCTCATTTCAGACTTCCATGCAATCGTTTCTGCTGTGGTTCAAGAAAGCACTGCTCCGTTTATTTATGAGCGCGCAGGTGAACGGTTCCACCACATTCTCATAGATGAGTTTCAAGACACTTCTGAAATGCAATGGAAGAATTTCCTTCCTCTTTTCGAAAATGCCATTGCGCAGGGAAATTTCAATCTGGTAGTTGGAGATGGAAAGCAGAGTATTTATCGTTGGAGAAACGGAAATGTTGAGCAGTTCGTTCGACTTCCAAAATTGTATGACGGTGCTTCGGATACCATGCAACACTTGCTAAACGATGCCTACAAAGAAGAAGTACTAAATACAAACCGAAGAAGTGGCAAGGCCATCATTGAATTCAACAACACCCTTTTCGGTGCGCTGAAAGAAAAGCTAGGTCCGCTGCAAGATGTGTACGATAAGCACGAACAAGAATGCAGCAAAGACCATCCGGGTTATGTTGAAGTTCAAACCACTGTAGTTGATCGAAAAGATTCAGGCGATTTGCACATGTTGAATGGAATAGTAGATGCTATTCGTGAATGCAAAGCAGACGGATATGAGTGGGGCGATATTGCCATTCTTACTCGGAAAGGCAAATCGGAATCGACAAAAATTTCAGAATTCATTCTTCAACAAACCGAAAAAATTCCGTTGACCACTGAGGACAGTTTCTTGGTTCAAAATTCCAATGAAGTACAACTCCTTATGTCGTGTATCAACTACTTCGGAAAAGAAACAGAGAATTTTTATCGCTTCAATTTAATCCGAAGAATTTGCGATGTATTTCCAAACCGATTCAATTACAGTGAAATTATTTCAACTTATGTAGAACAGTTGGAAAAAGGAAAACTTCGTTTCAAAGTGAATGAATTTCTCGACGAAAATTATCCGGGACTTCGAAACATTGTGAAGGACAACGCGCATCCGTTTGAATGTATTCAAGAGTTGATTCGATACTTCCAATTGCCATTCGATGTGTATTTAGAGTTCTTCGAAAATCAATTACTCCAACTTTCGCACAAGAACGGAATGGGATTTTCAGAAATGACAGATTGGTGGAACGACAACAGAGGCAAGCTTTACATTCAAAGTGGTGCAAAGCAAAATGCAGTTCGTATTCTAACCATTCACAAAAGCAAAGGGTTGCAATTTCCAGTTGTTATCTTTCCAAAATTCGATACAAAACATCCGAATCAAACATTGTGGGTTCAGGCCCCAGATGTGCATCCGGGGTTCACTAAAGGGCTTATCAATTTCACGCCAACCAAATCGCCCAAGGAAGATGAGCCGGTAGAAATTCGAACAGAAAACAACAAGATTCTACTCGACGACATGAACCTGCTGTATGTGGCACTCACACGTCCGGAAGATCGCTTGTACTTCCTAACAGAAAGCAAACCGTCTTCAACGAATAGCGCATTAAATACTTATCTCTACGACTACTTCAACACCCATCACGGCGGACTGAATAAATTTCACTTTGGAGAAAAAGCGCTGCATGTGAACGAGGAAAAAGAAGAAGAAAGAGCTGTTGCCCTTCTCGATGGAACTCGCTTAAACGCCGTGCAGCCTGACTTCCGTATGCGCGAAACCAAACGAAAAGATATGGATGGAAAAGAAGCCCTTGTTATGGGAAATCACTTGCACGCTTGTCTTTCCACATTAAATCATTTCAACACATGGGAAGTATCACTTTCGAATTACATCTTTGAACACACCGAACTTCAGCAAAACGAAAAAGAACTTCTTTCGAATCAGGTGAAAGCTACGATCATGAACGATTCGTTTCAACAAATATTCAATACAGCAGATGAAGTGCTCACTGAACACGACATTCAAATAAATACGCGTGAAGTTGCTCGTCCAGATCGCATTCACTTGAATGCTGAATATGTAGAAGTTTACGACTTCAAAACAGGAGCAGAAATGGACAAGCATTTTCAACAAGTGAAAAACTACATGTCTGCGCTACAAGCCGCAACGGACAAGACTGTTCGTGGATATTTAGCTTACACGAAAACGGGAACGTTGAAAGAAGTTGCGCTCTAATTATTTAGCACACAACGCTTCAATCTCTTCCACTTCCAACGGGAAATTCGCGAATAAATCGCGGTTTCCGTTTTCGGTAATAACAATGTTATTCTCTAAACGAATGCCTAAATTTTCTTCTGGAATATAAATGCCCGGTTCAACGGTAAAGACGTTTCCTACTTCAATAGGTTTGTTCCAATTTCCAACATCGTGAACATCTAATCCCAAGAAGTGAGAAGTTCCGTGCATGAAATATTTCTTATATGCAGGCCAAGAAGAGCTTTGATTCTTCACGTCTTCTTCCGAAATCAAATTCAATTTCAACAATTCAACGGTCATCATCTCGCCTACTGCCACGTGGTATTCAGACATGATTACACCTGGCTTCAAAAAAGCCGTAGCTTGTTTCATAACTGAAAGAACTGCGTTGTAAACGTTCTTCTGACGCTCTGTGAATTTTCCACTTACAGGCAAACAGCGAGTCATGTCGGCAGAGTAATTTCCATACTCGGCGCCTACATCTAGAAGTATGACATCACCTTCTTTACAAGGTTTGTCATTGTCTATGTAATGCAAAACGCAAGCACTTTCACCTGATGCAATAATAGGCGTGTAACCAAATCCGCGAGAACCATTGCTTAAAAACTCGTGAGCAAATTCTGCTTCAATCACATATTCCATAACACCTGGACGTATCATTTTCATCACACGCAACAAACCGTTGTGCGTAATGTCCACTGCCTTTTGAATTTGTGCAATTTCCTCTTCGTCTTTCACAGCACGCAAAGCGTGCATGATTGGAGCCGATCTGTCAATAGTATGATGAGGATATTTTTCACGGAACCATTTAGACAAGCGCATTTCACGCGTCTCTACCTCAATGGTAGCACGTGAATGCTCGTTGCTATTCAAGTAAATTGTTGAAGCTTCACCGATAACAGTATGAAGTATCTTCTCGAATTCAGTGCTCCAATGAATGGTTGTAATACCTGTGCGATCTTTCGCTTGCGCCTTATTCAATTTCGCTCCTTCCCATACAGCAATGTGATCGTTAGTCTCGCGAACAAAAAGCATTTCTCTATGTGCAGGATTTGTGGCATCTGGAAAAAGAATAAGCATCGTTTCCTCTTGATCTACACCCGTTAAATAAAAAATATCGCTGTGCTGCTTGAACGGCAAAGTGCCGTCGGCGCTGGTCGGATAAATATCATTACTTGTAAAAATAGCCAAGCCCTTCTCTTCCATGCGAGAAGCAAAGCGTTTGCGATTGTTTGAATAGTGTTTTGAAGAAAGAGCAGTGTAGCGCATAATATAATTTACAATTTGACAAATCTAATTGAGTTCCCCTTACTTGTGGAATTAAATGGATGAATGGTATAAACGCCGGAAGAAAGGTCAGAAACTTCAAGTGTATTCCAAACATTCAGACTTAAAGCCGAAATAATTTTAATGGTTCTACCTGTTGCATCTTGAATAGCGACATGAGTTGTGCCCTCACTCAATGCGTTAACACGTAAACGAATTTCATTCGATGCTGGATTCGGAAATACTTCGGTTGATGTCGTGAGAAGATTAGTGAGTTCCGATACATTTATCCCCTGAACGCAAGATCCGTATACATAAGAAGGAATTCTTTCCGCGTTGTTGTTAATGATATCTACAACTTCATCTATACAAATTTCATTATTCCCATAATTTGCTAAATAAACTCGGCACAAGCTGGTGGGGGAAAAACTGTTCTCGATTTTATTTCCGTAAATATTGGAGACGGCGAAAACAGATTCTGTAAAGGTGTTGAATCCTGTTTCACAACTGAAAATAGTAGGGTCTATTAAACTAGAAACTCCAATAACGTCTGCACCGGAAACTTCAAATTGATAGGCAGTTACATCATCAATCGCGCTGACCAATTCAACATCTATATATCCTTCAGTATCATTAAAATTCGAAATAGACAAACCTGCTGAAGTGTTCACATTCACTATGTTTCTAGGAAAATCGCATGCATTCGTAAGAGTAGAACCGCCATTTCCACCGTTCATGCACCATTGTGCTAAAAATATATCATAGACAGAAATTTCACCATTTGCATTTAAGTCATTGCAAGTTGTTGCGATAATACTTTCTTGCGATAAAATTCCCATATAGACACTAACATCTGACACATTTAAATCGTTATCTGGATTAACATCTCCAAAAATTGATGGCCCGTTACACATGCCATTGCAATCCAATTCAGCCGATCCGTTCAGGTTTCCCGCACAATCCACGTATGAAGGGCAATCTGACATTAATTGAAACGTTGGTACTCCATTGTTCCAAAAAATTTCTAGGCAAATTGAAACCGCATTGTTCTGTGTGTTGCTCTCATATCTACCTAAAGCATCAGGCAAGTAGTTGGGGTTTACCAATGCTACGAAGCGGTATTGACCTGCTGGAATTTCAGTAATATCTAGCCATTGGCATTGTGTACCGGCGCCATAGACATCGTAACATCCTGAGGATATTCCCATGTCTGAACAATTGTACTGACCCATGCCGCAAAGATCCATGACACAGAATCCGTTTTTATGCCCTACAGGAACCAAATCTCCATTGGAATCCATTAATCTATAATCACCATAACCTTCGTAGTGGGCATGACCATGACAATTCACTGTGCTAAACATTTGAGGATTTGATGCTGGATTTCCTATGTAATAATCGGCTTGTCCGATGTTGTCAATTTTAGAGCTAAATCCGATGATCCATCGATTTCCATACCCTGTAACACAGCCCTCCTGAATATCGCAACTAGCTGCAGCAATTTGACTAATGTAAAGTGAATTCACCAGAGTCAAACTGTCAAATCTCAAATCGGGTTGCGAGCAAAGGTCACTTGGAAAAAATGCACATGAACCGTCGTCTTCAGTAGCCATTGGATTGAAATTACACGCCGTTGGATTTGTACAGCCGAAAATTTGACCCTGGTAAGAAATACTAAAATTTATTGAAGCGGTGCAGTCTGTGAAATAATCACCAATTCTAATAAAATAGGTTGTTCCCGCAATCAGGTTTACCTCGAGCTGAGCCTGCAAACCACAATAATCATCGTTGTACGAATAAGTACCTTCAGCAAATTCTGTTGGAGTGGCGACACACGATTCATATATCCAAATCTTGGTATCGCAGCTGTTGGTTCCGCAAGTTGAAATGACAGTTATTCCAGATTCGCTTGGAGTATAGGAAAACCAAGTATCCTCGAAATCGGCAACATAATCACCTATAGTTGCTAAAGGAATTGGGTCATCACATGTTGTTCCTTGTTGAGCATGGGCCGATAACATCAAAGCAACACCTGCAAAAAGTAAAATTAGTTTCTTCATAGTTCAGATTAAGATTCCCGAAGTTAACAAATTCCACTTGAAAGCTCTCTTCTAATTCCGACAATTCATTTCAAGTCTAAGCCCTTATCCTTTTTCTTATTGAATTCCCATTTATACCCCGTGAGAATCACAAAATCCATATCGGCATTCGAAAGATCGCGTTGAACCAAATACCCAACAGATATGGCGTTAGACTTATCTAACTTATACTTTAAAGATACTTGACTTCTCCAATTCGAATTTTCCAATGTAATTGGAAGGAAGAACAATTCATGACTCACTTGAAAAGTTAATTTTTCCCACTTGGAAAACTCTAAGCTTATTTTTTCTCGCCAAATCGATTTGATGTCAATTTCCGAAGTGTTCGCGCGTGAAATTTGACAGCGCGTTGTTGAGGACAATTTAAAATTTTTGAAAGGGTAACTCAGTTGAGCTCCCAATGACCATCTCTTTCTAACATTGAACCAATCTTCTTCTCGCCTGGCGCCTACGCGATATTCCAAAGAAGTTGTGAGGTACTTACTCCATTTTTTATCGGTTCCGAAATCAGAAAAAACGTTACTCATCTGGGAGACGTTTTCATTAAATCGAATTTCAGGGTTAATGTGTAAAGACCAATCTTTAAAAATTTTAGGATCCTTCCAAGGAGTTAAGTCTTTGATATCACCCGAAAAAGAAAAGGTATTCCACATGCCCGCATCATTCATGTTTTGAGCGGACACGATTGAAGTTAAAAAAACGAAAAACAATAACGCTGAATTACGGCGTATCATAAATGGTTAAATCGGAAACAACTGCATGGTCTTCGTTGTCGGTGAGTTCAACCTCTTTCAGCACAACCATTTTCATTGGATCGGTCGTATTCTGTCCTGTTGTGTCTCTACTGTACGTGTAGACGGTATACTTTCCTTTACGCAGATTTCTGAATTCGAAATTGCCTTCGTAATCAGTCATCACTTTGTCGTCTGGAGAGAGATGCTCGCCGTAAACGATATAAACTTCTACATCTGCTGCGGGCACCGTGAAATATACAGTTTCAGGACTGGTTAACACCGCACGATATTCTTTCGAAATGGTTCCAGAAATAGTTCCTGCCCCTCCAGTACCCGGATCTTTCGTACATGCCGAAAAAACGGCAGTAAAAGCTAACAAGAAAATTATTTTTTTCATTATCCTAAATTGTGATAGACTGCTAGAACATCTTCGTCGGCCTCAATCTTTTCAATCAATTCCAAAATCTCGTCGGTTTGCTCTTCTGTAATTTCCGCATAGGTATTTGGAATTCTCTCCAATCCAGCTTTAGTTGGAACAATTCCGCGGTCTTCTAAGGCCTTCTGCATATTTCCAAAGTCTGAAAACGCCGTGTAAACAACCATTTCATTCTCCTCCTGTTCCGAACTATCAAGTCCGTGATCAATCAATTCCAATTCCAATTCTTCCCAAGAAGGAATTTGATCCATGGCCAATCTGAAAACACCTTTGCGTTCAAAAATGAAAGACAATGAACCGCTGTTTCCCATGAGCCCACCGCTCCTATTGAAATACAAACGAATGTTTGCGACAGTTCTTGTCGGATTGTCGGTAGCTGTTTCAACCAAGATTGGAATTCCGTAAGGACCATATCCTTCGTAAACTACCTCTTCATAGTTACTTGCATCTTTACTAGAAGCTCTTTTGATTGCGGCATCCACGCGATCTTTGGGCATATTCACACCCTTGGCGTTAGATACACATTGACGCAAACGTGGGTTGTAAGACGGGTCCGGCCCACCGGCCTTCACGGCCATTGCAATTTCTTTTCCTATGCGCGTAAAGGCTTTAGCCATGCGATCATAGCGCGCGAACATCTTGTGCTTTCGCTTTTCAAACATTCTTCCCATAAGACAAATCTATTTTCGGTCCTTTCGAACAAAAATACAACTTATGCGGCTCCTAAAATACGTAAATGGCTAATGTGTGCCCGAACGGCAGATAATACATTCGGATATTCTTGATATTCCAACCCAAATTCTTCACAGGTGTCTCGCACAATTCCGCTAATTGCCGGATAATGTATATGACTTATTCTTGGAAAAAGATGGTGCTCCACCTGGAAATTCAATCCACCTGTTAACCAAGAAACAAGCTTATTTTTTGTTGCGAAGTTTGCGGTAGTGTTCAATTGGTGAACGGCCCATTCGTCTTTCAACGTTCGGCCTTGAGTCTCTGGCAAATGAAAAGACCTTCCTTCAACAATGTGCGCCAATTGAAAAACAACTGCGATAATCCATCCCGTAACAAAAAGCATAACTCCATATCCGACTAATGCCTTCACCCAACCTACAACTAGAAGCGGAGTTACTAAAAAAACCGCCACGTAAAACAACTTACTCACCCAAAAAATGATATGCTCGCTGCGCGGAATTTTACGGATTGGAGTCTCACCAATTTTCCGAGTGAAATACTTCTTGAAATCCTTTATGTACACCCATAAAAAGTAGGTGGTCCCGTAAATTAATGCCCAATAAATGTGTTGATATTTATGAAACCAATACTTTTTCTGTTGCTCATTTACACGTAAGAAAGGCTCTACATCAATATCCTCATCTACCCCATGAACGTTGGTGTAAACGTGGTGAAGCTGGTTGTGCTTCATTTTCCATAAAAAAACATTACCTCCAATAATATTGAGAGAATAGCCCATCATATGGTTCACCCAAGACTTGGAAGAAAAACTTCCGTGAGCACTATCATGCATTAAATTGAAACCAATTGCCGCGAACACCATACCCAACACAGACCAAAGAATCAGTTGTGCTGCCCACGATTGAAAAAGTAACAGAGAGGCGTAAACAACGGCTATAGAAACCAAAAGCAGGGTAGCTTTTGTATATATTTTCCAATTACCAGTTCTGCTTATTCCTTTCGTTGTGAAATACTGTTCTACACGCGTATTCAATGTATCGAAAAACGGGTGCGCTTGATTACCGAGTGAAAATGCCAATGTGTGATCTCCTTTAAGTTATACTCAAAGATAAGGTCTGAAAAGTAGAACAAAAGCAAAAAACAACAATAATCACGGGTTGTTGAAAAAAGCAAGGCTAAAGCCCTGATTTACATTGTAAATTCGCCACTTAATTTTCAATGACGTGAACAAAAGAATTTCTTCAGCTCTCATTTCCGTGTTCGATAAAGATGGTTTGGCTCCAATTGTTGAACAAATGTATCAATTGGGCATTACTCTTTACAGCACCGGAGGGACCCAAACATTCATTGAAAACATGGGCATCCCTGTCACTGCTGTGGAAGATTTAACCGGATATCCAAGTATTTTTGGAGGAAGAGTGAAGACACTTCACCCAGGTGTTTTGGGTGGAATTTTATACAGACGCGACGAAGCCCAAGATTTGGAAGAGGCGGCGAAATTCAATATTCAAGCTATCGATTGTGTTATTGTTGATTTATATCCGTTCGAAAAAACTGTTGCTTCAGGTGCTTCACACGAAGACATCATTGAAAAAATAGACATCGGAGGAATTGCTCTTATTCGCGGGGCTGCAAAAAATTTCAATGACGTTGTAATTGTTCCTTCGAAAAATGAATACAGCGCGCTTCATGAATTGCTTGTCAATCAGAAGGGAGAGACTTCACTCGAGCAAAGACAATTCTTCGCTAAGCAAGCTTTCGAAGTTTCTTCGCATTACGATTCCGCTATCTACAGCTATTTCAAGGGAGATCAAGACGGTTCTCTTCGCATTGCTTCGCGCGATGCACATGTTTTACGCTATGGCGAAAACCCACATCAGAAAGGAAGTTTCTTTGGCGACCTCGATGCGTTGTTCACGAAGCTTAACGGAAAGGAACTTTCGTACAACAATTTATTAGATGTTGAAGCCGCGGTTCAGCTGATTGCTGAATTCAAAAACAATGCACCCACATTCGCTATTCTAAAACACAACAATGCATGCGGCGTGGCAACAAGACCGTCTATGGTTGAGGCTTATGAAGCAGCATTAGCCTGTGACAGCACTTCAGCTTTCGGCGGAGTTCTAATCGCTAATGGCGAAATAGATTTAGCCACAGCAGAAAAAATAAATTCACTTTTTTGTGAAGTTGTGATTTCGCCTTCATTTGCTCCTGAAGCTGTTGAGTTATTGAAATCAAAAGCGAATCGAATCATTCTAATCATAAAAGAAACTCCCCTTCTTCAAACCCAAGTAAGATCTATTTTGAATGGGTACTTGGTTCAAGAAAAAGACAGTGCAACGGAATCAGCAGCCGACTTAAAATGTGCAACGCTGACCGAAGCCAATGCTGCTTCTATTGAAGATATGATTTTCGCAAATAAATTGGTGAAGCATACCAAGAGCAACACCATTGTTTTCGCAAAAGACAACACGTTACTTGCGAGTGGAACCGGACAAACTTCTCGCGTAGATGCGCTTCAACAAGCCATTGAAAAAGCGAAGCACTTTGGTTTTTCTCTAGAAGGAAGTGCCATGGCTAGCGACGCATTTTTCCCTTTCCCTGATTGCGTAGAAATTGCGAAGAATGCTGGTATTGTTGCAGTGGTTCAACCGGGAGGATCTATAAAAGATCAGCTTTCAATAGACTATTGCAATGCCAACAACGTGGCCATGTATATGACCGGTGTTCGTCACTTCAAACATTAATAACGTTCGTCTTTCCAAATTCGTTTTTCAACCAATTTCAATTTTTGGTTGAAGAAAATAGCGGTGCTTTTCTCAAAAGACTCGGTGTAATCTGAAACCCAAAAGGAGTATTTCGGTTTGCGCTTACTTGTGTTGAGAATATCTTTCTTTTTCAAAACATCAGAGACCGCTTGCGCAACAACAGATGCGCTGTCAATGATCTCTATTTTCTGCTGATAGAACTTCTCTACTTCCTTTTTTATTAAAGGATAATGCGTGCAGCCCAAGATAAGTGCCTCAATACCCTTGAATGATGATTTCGATAAATAACTATCGATTATACTTTGCGAAATTTTGTTGTTGTAATATCCTTCCTCAATCATTGAAGCCAACAAGGGGGTTGCGTTGGAAAGGACCTTCAAATTTGGATTTAATTTCTCAATGCGTTTGACATAAATACGAGACTGAATGGTTCCTTTTGTTCCTATTACTCCAACCTTTCCTTTATTATAATGCGCAGCTGTATATGCCGCAACAGGGTCAACAACATTAATAACGGGTATGTGAGAAGGAATACTTTTAACAACAGTCTTGTAGGCATGCGCTGAAGCCGTATTACATGCAATAACAATGGCCTTGCAATTATTTTCTACTAATAGCTCTGCAATACGATTTGAATAAGCGCGAATACTATCGGGCGACTTATCGCCGTATGGCAAGTGGGCGGTATCTCCGAAATAAATAAACGATTCATTGGGAAGAACTTTCTGTATGGCCTTAGCCACAGTGAGCCCTCCAATTCCGGAATCGAATATGCCTATTGGATTTGTATTCATGGCAAAAAAAATCCCGCCTAGCGGGATTTCAATATTGTACTTTCAATTATTTCTGAGTAGGGCTTGTAGGCGAAGGAGCGGGAATCTTCAACTCTACGCGAAGTTTTTCGCTCAAATCTTCTCCACCGGCATAAACTAAATTTCCAGCACCTAAATCGAAAACATAAGTATACCCGCCTGCCTTAGCAAGCTTAGCGACTGCTGCATCAAGCTCATCATACAAAGGCTTCAATAATGATTCCTGTACTTGCTGTAACTCACCGTTCGCAGTTTGTTGGAAGTCCATCATGTTCTGTTCTAAATCTGCAATGGCTTGCGCTTTACTTTGACGAATAGCTTCTGGCCATCCACCAGCACTTACAGACATTTTCGATTTGGTTTCATACTCAGCAACCTTATCATCGTGCTCCTTTTGCATAACTACATACTCACCTTCAAAGGATTTTTTAGCTGTCTCCATATCGGCTTGAGCTCCTTTCATTGCAGGCATTTGCAAAAGAATTGCTTGTCTATCCACGTGCGCTAACTTCTGCGCGAATGCACCAAATCCCAATGAAATAAATAGTGCTGCTAAAATTGTCTTCTTCATGATTGTATTGTTTTTTTTTCTTCTATTCAATGACAGTACCAAAAATACGCATTAGTTGCCTTTCCCCGGTGAACTTGGACGATCATTTCCTGGGCGACCTGTTCCGGTGCCTGGTTTTTCGTCTGATTTCTCCTCAGAATCTTCCTTATCGTCTCCTTTGTCCAAAACCTCGCCTGGCTTCAATCCCATTTTCTTCAGCACCTTATCACTGATGTCGTGCTTCGGATTAGTGTATAACATATTCGAGTGATTCGCTTTATCGAATACCACCATGTATTGAGATTGTGACGCAATATCTTCAATGGCTTGAAAAATTTGTTCCTGAATAGGAGCAACCAACTCTTCTCGCTTTTTGAATAAGTCGCCCTCAACACCAAATTTAGATTTTTGATATTGCTTGGCTTCATCGCGACGCTCGTTAATGTCGGCTTCGCGCTTCTTCTTCATTTCTTCAGTAAGTAATATTTTCTCCGCTTGAAAAGACTTTTCCAATTGCTCTATGGCGGTGTATTTCTGCTCTACCTGGGCCTGCCATTCACTGCTTAATTCGTTGATCTGCTTTTGAGCGGCTACGTATTCAGGCATGTGCGATAAGATATACTTCGAATCTACGTATGCGAATTTTTGAGCGCTCAACGACAACGTTGAAACAATAAGCACAAAAGAAAAAATGAATTTGATTGTTGAATTTGCTTTCATCATTCGTTTTTTTAAAGTTCACCCATGTTCATACCAATACTGAAGTGGAACTGACCAGGCGCCATGTTTGGAGCGTTAGGTACATCGTTCAATCTCCATCCGTAATCGAATCCCAATAATCCAAACATAGGTAAAAAGATTCGAAGTCCACCACCCACTGATTTGTATAAATTAAACGGATTGTAATCCGAGAAATCTACCCACGTCCTTCCTGCTTCAGCAAAAGCCAAGGCGAAAATTGTTGCTTGAGGATTCAATGAAATAGGGTAGCGTAATTCAGCACCATACTTCGTAATTACTGGAGCTCCTACACGATCGCTTGGCATGGTCAAAGACAAATCGTCGTAACCACGCAAATTCACAATTTCACGTCCATCTAAAAGGTATCCGCTCAAGTATACACCACCCATGTAGAAGCGCTCAAATGGCGATTGCCCTAAGCTCTTGTTGTACGTGCCTAAGAAACCAAATCCTGCGTGAGTATGAAGTACCAGTTTATTCGTTTTGTGTTTGTTTAAAGAAGTGTACCAATTCGCAGTAAACTTCAATTTGTAATACTCCACCCAATCGACCTTTTGTTGATCGGTCATGTTGGCGTAATCATAGGATTTTCCAAATACATTTTCTCCTAAGAATGTATAGGGTAATGTGCATTTCGAACTAAAGGTAATTTTCGAACCCCAAGTCGGATAAATCGTTTCAGACAACGAACTTCTTTCAATAGTGAAATTCGCAGCAAGGTTATTCGAATAACCGTTGTTGAAAGAGAAAAACGACCCGTAGTTATTCAAATCGAAATGCTGGTAGGAAATTCCGCCAAAGAATAAAAACCAGTCATCGGGTTTCTGCCAGCGCTGGCCGAATGAAACCGATGCACCCGTGATTATCAGAGATTGACGAAGCGGATTGAGTATATCGCTGATGTATTTTTTCTGTCCGTTCGATTGTACACTGTGATAAGCCGAAACAGACAAAGAGTTCGGTCTTTTTCCACCTAACCAAGGTTCTGTGAAACTTAAATTATACGATTGGAAAAACGCACCATTGCTCATTGCACGTATGGAAAGTCGTTGTCCATCTCCCGTTGGAAGAGGACTCCACGCATCCTTCTTGAAGAAGTTGCGCATACTAAAATTGTTGAAGCTCAATCCAAGTGAACCAACAACACGTCCACCACCCCAACCACCAGATAATTCAATTTGATCGGAAGGTTTCTCTTCAACCACGTATTCTAAATCTACCAATCCTTCATCGGCTCTTGGGTTCGTGCGAATATCGAATGCCTCTTGACTGAAGTAATTCAAATTGGCCAACTCGCGTTGCGAACGAATCAAATCGGAACGATTGAACAGATCTCCTGGTCGCGTTCTGATTTCTCGATAAATAACGTGGTCGTTTGTTTTGGTATTTCCTGAAACACTTACCACACCAATTCTGTATTGTTTACCCTCACCCATGCGCACTTCAATGTCAATGCTATCGGGTGGAACCAATGACTCAACAGGATAAGCGTAGAAATTCAAGTATCCGTCATCGGTGTACAGTGAGGCAACGTCACGACCAGTTTGGTTCATGTTCAAACGTGTTTGAAGAACCTCCATATTGTAGACATCTCCTTTCTTGATGTTCAAGATTGAGTCAAGTGAATTGCTTCGGTATTTTGTATTTCCAATAAAGGAAATGTTTCGGAAATAAAATTTATTTCCTTCATCCAACGTAATTTTTATTTTCAATCTTTCAGGTCCTACCGCATAAATTGAATCTTTCACAATTCGCATATTGCGAAATCCATCTTTGTTGTATCGCGCTACAATAGCCGCCTTGTCTTCTTCGTATTCCTCTTCCAAAAATTTCGAAGATTTGAACACGTGATATATCGCAGCTTTCTTGGTATTCTTCATGGTGCGATTCAATGTCGCAATTGCCATTTTTTCGGCACCCACCCATTCAATTTCTTCAATTTTAATTCGATTTCCTCTTTCAATATCGAAGGTGAGCTCAACAGCATTCGGCAAATTAGGATAGGGCTTGTCTACGATTTCTACCTTGGCGTTGAAGTATCCTTTTTCAATATAGAAATCTTTGATAATATTCGTGGCTGTTGCCTTTAAGTTTTCGTTCACAATATTACCTGAACGAATCTTCATTTTTTCACGAAGATTATCGGCATCACCTTTCTTTATCCCGTCGAATTTAAACACACCTAATTTCGGAAGTTCCTTCACTACGATAACAAGAAAAGCATCGTCTCCGCGGGCTTCCGCCAAACGAATATCAATAGAAGAGAACAACTGATTTTTCCATAGCTTGCGCAGTGCGTCAGCAATTTCATCGCCAGGAATCATAATCTCTTGCCCTACTTTCAAACCACAAAAAAGTAAAATAGCTTGAGCGTCGGTATATTCTGCGCCCATTACAGTGATTCCAGCCAATTTCATTTTACGCGGTTCCGCATAGTCAATGGTTGACCCCAATTCTACCTGAGCATGAATATCCGGAGTGACGAATAAAGACGCGATGACCACAAGAACAAATAAAAATGTTCGCGTAATTGGGAGGGTGTATTTTGACGTCTTTCTCAACTTAATCTATTTCGTTAGTTCTGTTTGCTCGGAAGTCATGCCGAACCTACGTTCACGGCCTTGGAAACTGACTAAAGCTTCAAAAAAATGTTCTTCTCTGAATTCAGGCCACATAATCGGCGTGAAATGCAATTCCGTATAGGCAATTTGCCAAAGTAAAAAATTACTAATCCGATGCTCACCGCTGGTGCGAATAAGTAATTCAGGGTCTGGAATATTTGCAGTTGATAGGTTTTGAGCAATCACGTCTGCCGTAACGTTCTGTTCAGGAATTTGTTGTGCAATGATTGCTCTAACTGCTTTTACCATTTCCCAACGAGCGCTGTAGTTCAAGGCCAACACCAAAGTAATGTCGGTATTGTCAGCTGTTTTGGCTATCGCAACTTTCAACTCATCGCGACATTTCATAGGTAGTTCTTCAATATCTCCAATGGCTAATAATCGAACACCGTTTTCCATGAGTTCAGCCACTTCACTAATGATGGTAGACACGAGCAAATCCATAAGGGCATCTACCTCTTCTTTAGGGCGGTTCCAATTTTCCGTTGAAAATGCGTAGAGTGTTAGAAATTCCACTTGCGCTCTTCGAGCCGCCTTTATGGTTTCTCGCACAGATTCGACTCCGTTAAAGTGTCCGAAAATCCGATCTTTCCCCTGAGTTTTAGCCCAACGTCCATTTCCGTCCATGATAACAGCAACATGTCGCGGGGTCTTACTTAAGTCTATTTGATCGAAGGCACTTTTCATCGAAGTGCGAAGATACGGAAAGCATGAGTACTGACAAGCACTTAGTCCCAGGTTGCGCAGCTATTTCCTTTTTTATCTATTCTGAAATTTAACGAGGCCATGCAGAAGAAGTAAAGATCCTTTCTTCCAGGGTCACCTCGCTGCATATAAGCATTATTTGTATTCTCTGGAAGGACACTTTGGTCTGCTAGATTCGCAGCCAATTGACCACGCGCAGCCGTTAACATTGTTGGATTCACATAAGAACCTGAAATATCGTCGAAATAATCGGTGTACAATTTCCTCATTCCCCACTCCAAAGAAAATCCAAGTAACCCTTTAATGTTGCATTTCAACCCCGCTCCCATTGGCATGGTAAATCCAGTTGTTTTATAAAGCGGATCCTTACCGGCCATTCCTTGTCCTTCAGTACCAGCAGGCTGAAGGGCATGCCAATAACCGTTATACATTCCTTCTGTATTCATTCGAAAAACAGCGGCGCCTAGAAAAAAATACGGGGAAATATTATGTTTTGAATTGATCTGATAATTGAAGAAATTCAACTCAGCAATAACACTACCTTCAAAAAAACGATTTCGAAAATTTAAATTTCGATTTTGTTGCCAAATGTCCTTGCTATCGGAATCGAAGGCCTCAATATTTCCGTATGACAATCCCGTTCGGATAGACCATCGCTTGTTCAGATTGTTACGAATAGCAATTCCCAGAGCCAATTTCTCCTTCGTCCCGAAATGCTTTGCAGGGTTAATTTCCCCAATGTAATAGGCAGTACCTGCTGAAATAGAAAGCTCCTTGCTTTTCTCTCTGCTATGTCCTTGAGCGTTTGCAGAGAAACTTCCAAAAAGAAATAAAATGAACAGAAGTAAACGGTTATTCATGTCTGCTAAATGCTTTTTTCAATAATATATTGTCATTCTATACGAATGTCTAGTCCCCATCCCATTTTCTTTCGAATGGTTCGAAAGAAATTTCTTCCTTCCAAAAGTATCATTTGCAACTCGAAAGGTGCGCGTGACAATGAAATTTCGGTACCTCCCTCTAAAACGTATTGAGTACTGTCTAATGTAACTTGAATTTGCCCCGATCTGCATTCTGCCTTCAGTCTTACGGTAGAGGTGTCGCCAATAACAAGCGGACGCGCCGTTAAGTTGTGAGCAGAAATAGGAGTTAAAATAAAATTATTCGAATTCGGAGTTACAATAGGTCCACCGCATGAAAGCGAATATGCTGTTGAACCTGTTGGGGTAGCAACAATTAACCCATCGGCCCAATAACTGCTTAAAAAAGCCTTATTTACTGAAGCGTTAATCTTTATCATTTCATTTCGCGTCGCGTTATTAATGGTTATCTCGTTCAAAGCGTATGGAAAATCTCCAAAATCGAATTCCTCCGATTTAATTTGAATGAAAGAACGCGGGTCAATGGTGTACTCTGAATTTACAAATTGCTCTAGGGCTTCATCTACTTCAGAGACGCTTACGTGAGATAAGAAACCCAATCTTCCCGTATTAATTCCTAAGATTGGAATACGCTTAGAGCCTACTAGTCTTGCGGCATCGAGAAAGGTTCCGTCTCCTCCAAAACTGAAAAGCGCAGTTGCATTTTCAAATTCTGAATGTTCTTCGAAGGTCGTGTGTGCTGGAATCTGGATATAGGATTCAAGAAAACGCTCAAATCCTTTGTACATGCAAATGGAAATTCCACGTCGCACCATTTTCTCAAGAAATTGCTGCACCGAAGGAGCCAAGTCGGCATCAAATTTTTTTCCAAAAACGTAAACTAACATATCGTGTAAAAAACAAAGGTAGCGCTTTTCAGCAAACGCTACATATTCAAGTAACGCATGAGTTCGTTGTAACGATCTTTTAACTCATCGTCGAATTGAGAAGCCTGAAACTTACTTAGGACATTGTAATTGAAACGCTCTAAACTTTGAAGAATAGGGTTCAAATCGGGAAGATCTATCTTAATGTGCATTTCTAAATTTCCTTCAGAAGCTGGAACAACTGAAAGACTTAAAATTTTCGCATTGTTTTCCTCAATGATTCGGGCAATTTGCTGAATGCTATGGTCCCGCTCGAAAACTTGCAAGACTATAATTCCGCCTTCGCGCATGACACCGAGCATTTCAGCCAAATGATCGAGCAAGTCTGCAGAAGTAATACTTCCTAGGTAGTTATTTCCTTCATCAACAACCGGAACAACGGTAATGTCATTCTCACTAATCACTTTCAACACATCTAAAACATGAGAATCTGGTGAGACCGAAACATTGAGCAAATCGAGCTCGGCCTGAATCTCTCCTTGATAAACTTCTGCGTTTAGAAAATCACTTTCATTCGCAAGACCTAAAAACAATCCGTTTTCAACCACAGGTAAATCATTCACCCGTAATTCATCCATTAAATTCAATACGTGCATAGCAGACTCCCCACGATTGAGTGAGGGTAGGCTTTTCGATATTAAATTAAGGGCTCTGTTCATAGATTTATTTAACCAAGTTCAAACGTACATTCATTTTTCGTTCCACAACGTGAATTTGAATTCGAATATTGCCGAGTTTTGCACAACCAATTTTAAACACATGATCGCACTTAGCGTAAACATTAATAAAATCGCCACAATTCGCAATGCCCGCGGTGGAAATACACCCGATGTCATTGTGGCAGCGCAGCGTATCGAACGCTTCGGTGCCGATGGCATAACGGTGCATCCAAGACCCGATGAGCGTCACATTCGCTACGCAGATGTGCCTGCATTGAAAAAAGTTGTGACAACCGAATTCAATGTTGAAGGATACCCTACACCTGATTTTATGGAATTGGTTATTCAATCGAAACCACACCAAGTGACCTTGGTGCCAGATGCGCCGGATGCGATTACTTCAAATGCGGGTTGGGATGTAGAAACGCATTTCGATGTTTTATCTGGAATAGTCCACGAATTGAAATCTCACGGTATCCGAGTGAGTCTTTTTATGGAAGCCAATCCGGCCCTCATGAAAAGAGCTGCCGAGACCGGAACAGATCGAATTGAATTATATACTGAAAGCTACGCCGCAGGTTATTCTCTTGACAAAGAAAAAGCTATTGCTCCTTTTGTAGAAACTGCAAAAGCCGCTCACGAAGCAGGTTTGGGAATAAACGCTGGACACGATTTGAGTCTGGAAAATTTGAAATATTTCGCGCAGCAAGTTCCTTTTTTAGATGAAGTATCTATTGGCCATGCGCTAATCTCAGATGCCCTTTATTTCGGACTTGAGAACACCGTGCAGATGTATAAAAACGAATTACTCTAATGAAATTGTATTTCAATAAATACGGAGAGGGAAAACCCTTGCTCATTTTTCACGGGCTATTCGGCATGGGAGATAATTGGACCACGCATGCTAAAAAATGGGCAGAACATGGGTTCTGCGTTTACACAATTGATCAACGCAATCATGGAAGATCATTTCATTCAGATGAAATGAATTACAAACTCATGTGCGAAGATGCTATTGATTTCATTGCTTCTGAAAATCTTCGCGAGGTGATACTCTTGGGGCACAGCATGGGTGGAAAAACGGTTATGCACCTTGCTCAAGAAATTGATTTTCTTATTGAAAAACTAATTGTTGTTGATATGGGCGTGAAGCACTATCCGCGACACCATGATACTGTTTTTCAAGCGCTGCGCTCTGTGCCTCTCGATCAAATTCAATCTAGAGCAGAGGCAGAGCAAATATTTGCTCGAACAACAGTCGATAAAGCCACACAACTCTTCCTTCTTAAAAACCTCTATTGGAAAGAACCCGGGAAATTGGATTGGCGATTCAATTTAGATGCCTTGGAAAAACACATTGAAGAAATTCTCGCTGAAGTTCCCTTCATAAGCCCCGTGCATGTTCCAACCCTTTTCATTAAAGGCGAACTTTCTAACTATGTTTTGAAAGAAGATCAAGCACAATTGGAACAGTACTTCCCAAAATCAAAAATCACCGAAGTAAAAAACTCCGGGCATTGGCCACATGCCGAATCCCCAGAATTCTTTTTTAAGGAAGTACTTGATTTTAGTCTTCACGTATAGAACTCAATTCCTTTACCTTTGTAAAAAAATAATTCTATGGGATTTTCGAAAAAAATACTTGTACCTGTTGATTTCACTAAAGTTAGTGACGTTGCAATCGAGCATGCCTTGCTCATGGGAAAAACTATTGCAGCAAATATTCATTTGATACACATTGTAGACAACAAGAAGCATGTTTCAGAAGCGCGCTTAAAGCTTGAGGCCTTGAAAGATCGTGTTCGTGTGGAAAGCGGCGTTGAAATTCACACACATGTGCGTATTGGAAACATCTTTGAAGACATAGACAAAGCAGCAACAGAAATGGATGCAGCGCTTATCATCATGGGAACGCATGGGGCTCGTGGAATGCAGTTTATGTCGGGAAGCCGCGCGTTAAAAATTGTTACTGAAAGTTCAATTCCTTTCATCGTTGTTCAAGAAAGAACTATTCGTCAGCACGGATACAACCGCATCGTTGTTCCTCTAGACTTGCATAAAGAAACGAAGCAAAAACTAAGTGCGGTTCGTGATGTTGCGAAGTACTTCAACTCGAAGGTTTATCTAATTTCTCCGAATGAAACCGATGAGTTTTTGAAAAACCAATTGGACCGTAACCTGAATTACGCCGTTGATTACTTAACATCATTGGAAATTCCGGTTGAAGTTGAAATTAGTGAAACCAAATCTGAAGGTTCTTTCGTGAAGTCGTTGTTGAAGTATTCAGCCTCGGTTGAAGCCGATTTAATTTGCATCATGAATTTTTACGAAAGTTCAATTTTGAATGTATTCAACTCTAGCTACGAACAGCATGTAATTACGAACGATGCGCAGATTCCAGTATTGTGCGTGAACCCTGTAGATACATACGTTGCAGACAGATCAAGTCTTGCGTCGTAATCTATATTCGAATTCCGATGACTAATAAGTCATCGGTTTGCTCCATTGAACCCTTCCAAACGTTAAACGTTTCGTGAAGGGTTTTTTCTTGCGAATCAATTTCTAATTCTGAAATTGCAGTAAGCATTTCTTTGAATCGCTTACGCATGAATTTTTTATTGTTCTCTTCACCAAATTGATCTGCGTATCCATCGCTACACGCATACACCATATCATCTTTTTCGAGCTGAAACTTTTGTGTTTCAAACGTCTCGCCGCGCTCGCCGAAGGTTCCAATGCTTCGCTTGGTAGGCGCCAATTCTATGAGCTCATTTTTTCGCACGATATAAACAGGAATGTTTGCGCCGCAATATTCCAAGAGCCCTTCCTTTTCATCAATAGCGCAAAGCGCAATATCCATTCCGTCGCGAACACCAGTGTTGTTGTTCCGAAGAACCTCTGTTCCTAAACGATTTACGTTGTTGAGAATTTGTGAGGGGTCTAGAAAAACCTTTGTGACATGGTTCAAAAAATTATGACCTACTAAACTCATGAAAGCACCAGGAACACCATGACCCGTGCAGTCCGCGGCGGCAAAGAGCTTCTTCCCTCCAACATTTTTAAACCAATAAAAATCGCCGCTAACAACCGCTTTCGGAACGTAAAAAACAAAACTCTTGTTGAAGATTTGTCGAACAGAACCAATATTTGGCAATATCGTATTCTGCAGTCGCTGAGCATAGTTGATGCTATCTGTTAGGTCGCGATACAACAAATTCAGTTGCTCTTTCTGTACTTCAGATTCTTCCTTTTGCTTTCGCAATTTTGTCGTGAAATAAGCGATTGCAATACCTGCAAACAGCACAAATAAAGAAACAACTACCAATACTCCGGTAAGACGAGAGAACTGCACATTCATTTCTTCAAGCTCCGCATTCATTCGCTCAGTCTGCTTTTTACGCAATCGATTTAAAATACTTTCGGCCTCTTCTACAACCAGCGGGATCCCACTTCCTTCAATAAAATATGATTCAGCATCCATGAGCGCCACGGGATTGCTATAACTATCAAACGTTGGTAACAGCTCTTGAACCGCCTTGAATTGAATGAGCATGTCTCCAACTTTTCGTTCCAAAGAATCCATGCTCTTCTGTTCCTCTGAACTAAAGTTACTCTTGACTTCATTCAAGCGTATCCATGATTTCATAAGCGAACTGTCGCTAATGGATTTCATTTCTTTCCGATGAAGATCTTCCTCTACACGTTGCACAAATGCCCACTCTTTGATTAAATCTTTTGAGCGAAGGGTGTATCCTTCGAGGTCTTGCAAGCGTCCAATTGAAGGAACATACTTGTCGTTAATTTTCCGATTGATATCATAACTCCGCTGAAGGGTAAGCATAGTCATGACTAAGGTTCCGGCAACTATGAATATGATGGCACCGAAACCAAATCCAAGACGATGCTTCTTATTGAAGAACCAATTCATGGATTTCAATTAATTTGATTTGAATTTTTTCTCAGACTCTTTTTTCAAACGAAGAAATTCTTCTTCTCTACCCAAGGCCCTATTCACGAACATAAGCACTTTGTAATTCGTAGATGAAGGGGTGCAGGAAGCAAAAGCTTGCTGCGCATAGGGAATGGCCGCTTTAAATTTCTTTACGCTTTCGTCTTGAATGGAAATTAAATCCATCATGTCTGTCTGAGCGCCAATTTTCCGAATCATGTAAACACCTTGATTGTAGTTGACAATAGCCAAGTTCAAATTCGCGGTGCAATTTCTATTATCCAAGGCTAACACTTTAGAATAGTATTCCAAACACAAAGAATAATGATGGTTGTCTTCTGTGTTCTTTATCCAATTGCGGTAATGTCCTTCCGCCATTTTACTGTTGAACTCAAGCTTCAAGTCTTTCAATTCGGTGTCTGAACCTTTGTAGAGTTCTTCAAATTTCTTAAATAAGTCGTGTGGCTCATTCTCCGACTCACTGTCCATTTCTGCTGAACGTAATAAAGCATCGTTAAAATAGGTGAAGGCAATGAATTGCAAAGCCGCATCAATATTTGTTGCAAATTCTAAATTTGAATCAAACTCGCGCGCCTTGGTTAAAGCTGCTACACTTCGATACCTGAAATTACTTTGACGTTGATTCGCTTCCTTCTGTTTGTACAATTCTTTCAAAATATAACCCTTCACAAACCATGCATTCGGATCAGAGTTCAAATCAGCCGATTTAAATCCTTCATCTATTTGCGTCAACGCCTCATCGTACTTTTTTTCCGCACATAACTCTGAGGCCTTTGCAACAAGAGGGTTCACTTGTGTGTGAGCCATATTCGTCACACCCAACAAAACGAATAAAAGAATGAATGTGTGCTTCATACTATTGAACTTTCCATTGTAAAATTTTATTCCCGGGTGTAATTTTCTTCTCGGATAAAGCGACCTCACTTAATTCGTAGCGAATAGAATTATCTACTGTTTTGAAATTAATGGCCGCCCCACTGCCGAGCGCTCCCTCCCAGTTTGTGACAACTAGGGTGCTCTTCCCTTTCACCTCTTTCATTATTTTCTGCAGATCAGATTTTTTCGACTTGTCTATAAAAACAATATGACTACTTACCCCAGCTTGGTAGTCAGACCATGCAACAACTTCAATCGTTTGCGCACCCACTGGCTTCATTCCATATTTCTCTACAACATGTTTAAAAACAGCATCGTTTCCATAAACAACAATGAGAAATTTCCCCTTCTTCATTTCTGTCGGCCAGTTGCTATTCACCGCAAACTGATAAATGAAATTTGCTTGAATCATCGCACGCGAATCTCCCTCGTCTAACTGCTGCGCAGAAAGCCATTGGCTTGAGGCCAAAACAATGAGGAGCATAACGATTCTTTTCATTTCATAGCGCTATTTAGACGCATAACAAATCTATCTGAACAATTGAAACAATCTGTATTCAAATGCAAAGGTTCTTCACCTTGAATTGTTAGAATCGCGCTGTGCTCACTTCCTTCGGAATAGGAGCGTTTTCGGTTAAAACAGCCGAAAATAATTTTGAAAAATACGGTGCAAGAAGAACACCCTTTGATCCCAAGCCGCCGAACACCCCCAATAGTTCGTTCTGCTTGGCGAAACCTACAATAGGCCTTCTGTCGCGGGTTGTAGGACGAAATCCAGTTTTGTGACTTTCAACAACTACGTTCTTGTCCAATCGCAGTTTCAATTCCGCAAGAAGCGAATCTTTCGCTTCATCGGTAGGCTCATCGGGCACTTCATTCCAATTGTAAGTAGCGCCTAAACGGAATTTTTCGTTTCCGAATGGAAGTAAAAACTGTCCGAAATTAACGATAGCGTCTATTTCCAAATGTTCAATCTTCAAATCCAACACTTGTCCATGGTTTGGAATAAGATCGAGGTTTTCGAGCCCCTTCCATTGATTCACACCAATTCCATTGCAAAGAATGAGTTTATCGAAAGTTCTTCCTTTCCACACAACGCTGCTCTCTAAGAATTCAACTTCACTTTCATGCACAGCATCTTCAATGAAATTTCCATGTTGAATGAAATAATTCTTTGAAACTTCGCGGAATAACGGAACGTTCAACCAACCGCACTCATTCACCTCACTGTTTCCAAATGGCGAATCGAAATTTTCTTGCACACTCTTGTTCGAGCGGGCGGAAAGAAATCTTCCAACTTCCGGATGATCGGATTTTTCATCCCAAAAATTCGCATCTTGAATGGAATTAAAAATTCTTGCAACAGACACGGTATGGAAAAAACTCGCTTGAAGTTTTTCTTCCAATTTGCGAAAAGTCACATTCATCTCTTCGAGCATTTCCTTTGCTAACCATGAAGCAGCAAGTCTTTTAAAAGTAACCGGATTCCACATTCCAGCAGCTACTTGAGATGCAGAAGCGTGATTGTAATCGTCGGCAATCAAAACTTCTTCTCCTTTTTCAAGAAGAGAAAAGGCTAGCAGTGTTCCTGCTAGCCCTTGTCCTACGATTAAATATTTCGACATAATTATTGAATCACGTTTAGCGCTTTACCCACTTTGGTAAATGCCTCAACTGCCTTATCAATGTGCTCGAATTCATGACCTGCGCTAAGCTGAACACGAATACGCGCTTGGCCTTTCGCTACAACTGGATAGAAAAATCCAATCACATAGATGCCTTCTTGCAACAATGCATCTGCGAAGTCTTGTGCCAATTTCGCGTCGTATAGCATAACTGGAACAATGGCACTGTCGCCATCTTTGATGTCGAATCCAGCGGCCTTAATACCCGTTTTAAAACGAATAATATTCGCCTCTAATTTGTCGCGCAAATCGGAAGATGCACTAAGCATATCCATAACCGCAATAGACGCACCCAAGATAGATGGAGCCAGTGAATTTGAAAACAAATAAGGTCTAGAGCGTTGACGAAGCAAGTCAACAATCTCTTTTCTTCCGCTGGTGAATCCGCCCATTGCACCGCCCAATGCCTTACCTAAAGTCCCGGTGATAATGTCAACACGACCCAAAACATTCTTCAACTCTATGGTTCCTCTTCCTGTTTTTCCAATGAAGCCGGTAGCGTGACACTCGTCTACCATAACCATTGCACCGTATTGATCGGCTAGATCACAAATCTTATCGAGCTGTGCAACGTATCCGTCCATAGAGAAAACCCCGTCGGTAACAATCAACTTGAAACGCGCTCCTGAAGCGGCTTTCAGCTGCTCCTCAAGATCTTCCATGTTGTTATTCTTATAGCGATAACGCTGCGCTTTGCACAAACGAACACCGTCAATGATTGAAGCGTGATTCAATTCATCTGAAATGATTGCATCTTGCTCATTCAATAACGGTTCGAAAACTCCGCCGTTCGCATCGAATGCTGCGGCGTACAAAATGGTATCTTCCGTGTGAAGGAATTCAGAAAGTTTATGTTCCAACGTCTTGTGAATGTCTTGAGTTCCACAAATAAATCGAACGCTCGACATACCGAATCCGTGTGAATCAATTGCAGCTTTCGCAGCTTCTAAAACAACTGGGTGACTCGAAAGACCAAGGTAGTTGTTCGAGCAGAAATTCAAAACCTCTTTTCCCTCCGTGGTTTGAATGACCGCTGCTTGCGGGGTAGTAATGATACGCTCGCGTTTGAACAAACCCGCTTCTCGAATGCTGTTCAATTCATTTTGCAAATGTTCCTGCATTTTACCGTACATAAATTTCAGTTTTAATTTATCAATATTACTTTAGCCGCAGCTTCTGCTGCCGATTGTTCTGCCGCTTTCTTTGAACCTCCTGTTCCCCTTCCCACTTCCTTCCCATCGAGTTCCAACGCAATTGTATAAAGCATTTGAGCGCCGGTGCTGCGCTGTTCACGCACAATATACACCAAATGCCTCCGAGTCTTTTGTCCCCACTCGTGCAATTTACTTTTGTAATCTACATCTAAATGAACACGCTCATCAAGGCCGTGTTCCTTCAATAATTTCAATGCTATTTCTCGAGTAATCTTATATCCCTTGTCTAGGAAAAGCGCGCCAAATAAGGCTTCCAATGCATTTCCAATTAGACTTTCATGAATTTCCTGTCTGCCGATACTTACATTTAGAAACTCGTATAACTTCAGTTCGTAACCAATAGAATTAAGATTGTCTCTTCTAACAATCTTCGATTTCATTTTGGTTAGTTCACCTTCTGTGAGGGCCGGATATTTCGAAAACAAATAATGGGCAACAATGCTATCTAGAATGGCGTCGCCTAAAAATTCTAATCGTTCGTTGCTATTTTTTATTCCTGGTTGAATTTCATCGGCAGCGCTAGCATGTCGCAGCGCAGTTTCATAAAGCGCAAGGTTATTCGGCTTTACATGAAAGGTGTTTTTGATATAGGTGAAAAGTTCCCTATTGGGATGTGCTTTGGAAAAAAATTTCCAAATCATTCGTATTTCTTAAAAATGGCTGAAGTGTTATGACCACCGAAACCGAAGGTGTTCGTCATCGCAATATTAACTTCCCTATGTTGCGCCGTATTGAAAGTAAAGTTCAATTTTGGATCTAAAGCTTCATCGGTATTTACGAAGTTAATCGTTGGTGGAATGATTCCGTTTTTAATAGCCAGGATAGATGCGATAGCTTCAACGGCTCCAGCAGCACCTAGCAAGTGACCCGTCATTGACTTGGTACTTGAAATATTTACGTTGTACGCGTGCTCTCCAAATATATTTTGAATCGCCTTCGCTTCTTGAACATCTCCTAAAGGAGTAGACGTTCCATGTACGTTGATGTAGTCAATTTCATTTGAAGAAATTCCTGCATCGGAAAGCGCATTCTTCATTACGTTCGTTGCACCAATTCCTTCTGGATGTGGAGCAGTAATGTGATAAGCATCTGCAGACATTCCTCCACCGATAAGCTCGGCGTATATTTTAGCACCACGCGCTTTGGCGTGTTCTAAATCTTCTAAAATAAGACAACCACCTCCTTCACCTAAGACAAAACCATCACGGGTTGAATCGAAAGGTCGAGAAGCTGTTTTGAAATTCTCATTGTTTTCAGACAGCGCTCTGCACGCGTTAAATCCTCCCACACCTGCCTCACAAATTGCAGCTTCTGAACCACCACTTACAATAATATCTGCCTTACCTAAGCGAATGTAGTTAAAGGCATCTATTAAAGCGTTTGTTGAAGAAGCACAAGCTGAAACGGTTGTGTAGTTGGGACCTCTGAATCCGTATTGAATGCTGATGTGACCAGAGGCAATATCAGCGATCATTTTCGGAATGAAGAAAGGATTGAAACGAGGTGTTCCGTCTCCTTTCGCGAAATTAATACACTCTTCTTGGAAAGTAGTTAAACCTCCTATCCCTGAACCCCAAATGACGCCAACACGATCTTTGTCTACTTTCTCTACATCGAGTCCAGAATCCACTATAGCTTCCTTAACAACTACTAGCGCGTAGTGTGTGTAAGGATCCATTTTGCGCATTTCTTTTCGCTCAATGTGATCTTCAATGTTAAACCCCTTGACTTCACAAGCAAACTTCGTTTTGAACTTGCTCGCGTCAAAGCGCGTTATGAGATCAGAACCACTCACACCATTGATAAGACCGTTCCAGTATTCTGGTACAGTATTACCAATGGGTGTTAATGCTCCTAGTCCGGTAACAACGACCCTTCTTAACTCCATAGTTTTCGGGAAAGTTGAATAATTTCCGAGTGATTATTTATTCGCTGTGATGTAATCAATCGCTTGACCTACAGTCACAATTTTCTCTGCTTGATCGTCAGGAATAGCGATATTGAATTCTTTTTCAAATTCCATGATAAGCTCTACAGTATCCAAAGAATCTGCTCCCAAATCATTGGTGAAACTAGCTTCAGGGGTTACAACTGATGCTTCTACACCGAGTTTATCTACGATGATTTCGGTAACTTTTTGTGCAATTTCAGACATTGTCTTGATGTTTTTTAAAGGTTAAATACGACCGCAAAAGTACAACTTTTCATGACGAACACACTTTTTTTTGCTTTCGATACTCATTTTCTTTACTTATCATTTGATTTTCAATACTTTAACAAACAAAATTGTTCGTAAAATATTCCTGAAGCCCCACTCTAAACTATCTTGCAATTCGAAATTCACTCCTTTTTGAAAGCATGACCTGGGACCAAGATTATTTAAAAGATAAGCATCTCTTAATTATCGGATGCGGGGGATTAGCGCATGCTGCTCTCTCTTATTTACTTTCTTCAGGAATTGGAAACGTGACCATTTTCGATGGTGACCTTGTAGAATCTTCCAACCTAAACAGGCAACATCTTTTCACTCCTGATGACACTGGAAAGAATAAAGCCGCTGTCTTAAAGAATTATTGCTCGTTCCACTTTCCAAAAGCTAAAATAATCTCGGAGGAACGAATGTTTAAAGCGCAAGCGGAAATACTTGCATCAACCTTTGATTTAGTTTTTGATTTCACCGATCGCCTTGCTACGAAATTGGAATTAGCCCGCCACTTCGAAAAACTAAGAATTCCATTTTTCTATGCGGCAGCGCAGATGAATGCAGGGTCTAGTGCTTTCATTCATTTAAATAGCATAACCAGCGCCATGCTTTTCGGACATGTTCAAGACGCGAGCAAAGTGGAACGGGATTGCGAAGTTGATGGCGTTTGGCCAACAGTAGTGGCCTCGGTGGGTATTCATGTTGCCCACCAAGCACTTCAATTTCTGACACTCAATCCTTGTCCGTTTGTTGGCGCAATTGATTATTTCGATGGAACCACAGGACTTTGGTCACGGTTCAGTTTCAACCCGAAAGAAAAAAACACGAAGGTGTCTATCACTGTTCAAGAATTGCTTCTAGACACAAGCACTCCCATCTATTTTCTGGGTGAAAGTGATTCGCTTCCTTCGGAAATTATTACTCTAACAGCTTCCGAACTGAAAGAAGAAATCGAAAAAATAAATCGTTCTTGCATTATTCTCTGCGAAACGGGCATGCGAGCGAAGGCCGCTTCCGAGCAGCTTTCAAAACATTTCAACTTTCCGATAGTCAGTTGGAATAAAAACCTTGAATCTTTCCTACACTTGTTCCATGAATCACATGTCTAGTTTAAACAGCGCCCTTCGCTTTGCAAAGCAGCTTTTAAAAAGGCCTATGAAACCTTCAGAGGATATTCGTGTGCGTATGCTTCAGCATAGACTTCTTCATGATTTAACATATAGACTTCCCGACCGTGCAAAAAGAGATCTGCTCATCGGATTCAAAGAATGGAAACGCATTGTTTCAAGGAAAAAGAATGCATTTCAATCACAAAGAAATGTTCCTTGCGTTTTGGTTTCAACTTCCAATCAAATAGAAATTGCGGAAGAATATATTTCAGCGAATACCAACCACAAAACGCTAAATGTATTGGTTCGAGAAGAACTAACACTCTCCGATTTTCCATTGAAATTTCATTTATTCGCGTTGCGAATTTCTTTGCAATGCCTGTTCGATTCTCGCCGAGTAAATCTAGCTCTGATTGTGCGTGAAGTGACTGAATGGACGGCGGTTTCAGACTTTATTTCTTTAAATACTATTTCTGAATTTTTCGATTTCACACCGTTTGAAAAAGATAGCAACACCCTCGCTTACCTCTTAATGGAAGAGGGGATTAAAGTGACGAAAATCCCTTCACCTGGGCCATTAACCGGGCATCACACGTTTATGATAGCAGACGACGTTGTGCTTTCCAGCGCTTATCAAATGGAAGAACTTCCTCATTTCGAGCATTGGTATGTAAAGGAGCTTTTGCATTGGCCACCTGAGCAATACCAACGTTACGCGCATTGTTACACGAACGCACCAATTCCACCTAAAAACACCATTGGATTTTATTCTCATGGCGAGTGGGTAAGAAGAAAATCCGGACATGCTGATTTCGGGTTTGGAATTCAAGAAAATGAACTATTTCTGTTGGAATGTCTTAAGACTTTTTTGAAGAAGCATACGGACTTTCAACTCATCGTTTTTCCACATCCAAAGGAACGATCCGATAGTGAATTTCAAACCTTCTATTCAACACTTTTTGAAGGAACAAACACCATTATTGCTCCGATTGAAATGAAATCGAGCGAGAACTTCTTCAAAGCAAACATCGGTGTTATGGCTTATTCCACGTTGCTCTTCGAGCGACTAGCCCTTGGCTACAAAACATTCATTGGCGCGAACTTTCAAACTTCATTTCCTATTGAAGGCAGTCCATTTAAAAACCTTTGTCTCTCTGATTCCGAGACGTTCGAAGCGGCAATATTGCTTGCCCATAAGGAAACGGAAAAAGAATTCTTCAATCGCTTGGGGCTGAAAAATTATTCCTTGAAGGAATTCCTCGACCAAAAGGTCGTGGAAATTCAAAAATGATTGATTACTTTGCAACCGATGAAAATCAAGTTTGCCGTAGTCGGATGTGGAAGTATTGGGAAGCGACACGTTGCTGTCTTAGACGCTAATCCGGAAATAGAAATTGTTGCGTTGTGCGATAGCCAAATTGAAACGGCGCGCGCACTGTCCGAGCTTTATGGAAATATTCCCGTCTATTCTTCTTTCGATGAAATGTTGAAGAATATTCAAGCCGATGTGATTAACGTAGTTACGCCACACGCTCTTCATTCCGAACAAAGCATTGCTGCCTTGAAAGCTGGATTTAATGTTTTGGTTGAAAAACCTATGTCGCTTTCTGTTGAAGAGGCGAATCGCATGAACGATACAGCAGCGGCTTGCGGAAAGAAATTGTGGGTAGTGAAACAGAACAGATTCAATGTTCCTGTTATTCTTGCTGAACAAGCCATTCGCGAAGGATGGTTAGGGAAAATATTCATGGTGAAATGTGATGTGTTGTGGAATCGTTACCAAGGGTATTACGACGATTCTCCGTGGAGAGGAAAGATTGAAAAAGAAGGAGGAGCGCTTTTCACACAAGCCAGTCACTTCATAGATTTACTAATCTGGTGGTGCGGAAATGTGGTAAGTGTGAAGGCGAAAGCGGCAACTCAAAATCACAGCATTGAAACCGAAGACAGCGGTGTTGCCGTTATGGAATTTGAAAACGGCGCGCTAGGATCATTGGTATGGACCACTTGTGTCTATGAAAAAAACTACGAAGGAAGTATCACCATTATTGGTGAAAAGGGAAGCATAAAAATCGGCGGTGCTTATCTGAATAAAATTGAATTTTGGAATGTTGAAGGACACGAATTGGATAGCAACATTGACTTCAACGACAAGCCAAATTCATACGGAAAATACCAAGGCACAAGTAGCAATCACGATAAAGTTATTGCCGGTATTGTGAAGGAAATTCAAACAGGCATTGGCCAAAATGTAGAAGGAATAGAGGGTGTGAGAAGTGTAGATGCCATTGAAAAAATTTACGCGAACATATTGCAATGAACGAAGTGAAAAAATACACTGCTCAAATTCGTGACGTTCAATTTGGAACAAATGTGACCGTTGTTGAACCTGTGAACTTGTACGAGTGTGAAATTGGCAGCGATGTGTTTGTGGGGCCGTTTGTTGAAATCCAGAAAGGTGTAAAAATCGGAGACCGAACGCGCATTCAAAGTCATACTTTCATTTGTGAATTGGTCACTATCGGATCGGACTGTTTCGTTGCACACGGCGTTATGTTTACGAACGATTTATTCAAAGGCGGTGGACCTTCCGGAAACGATAAAACCAAATGGTCTTCCACAGAGATCGGGAATCACGTTTCCATTGGATCGAATGTTACTTTACTACCTGTTACTGTTTGCGATAACGTTGTTATTGGCGCAGGAGCAGTTGTGACAAAAAATATTACTGAACCGGGGGTTTATGTAGGAAATCCCGCAAAAAAAATACGCTAATGCATATTCCATTTGTAGATCTTAAAGCGCAATATTTATCCATTCAATCTGAAATGGATAAAGCTATATCTTCTATTATTTCGAACACTTCATTCATTGGCGGACCCGCCGCTGATGCTTTCGAAAAAAGCTACAGCCAATTCATGGGCATGAAGCACACGATTGCATGTGCCAATGGAACCGATAGCCTAGAAATTCTTCTTGTGGCTATGGGCATTCAACCCGGTGATGAAGTGATTGTTCCGGCCATTAGCTGGATTAGCACAGCGGAAGCCGTAACAACCGCAGGAGGTGTTCCGGTGTTTGTAGATGTAGACGAAGATTTTCTCATTGACATTTCGAAAATAGAAGAGCGCATTACAAACCGCACCAAAGCCATCATTCCTGTTCACCTCTACGGAAATCCGGTTGACATGAATGCGCTAATGGCGATTGCTAACAAACACGGTCTCCTTGTTTTAGAAGACTGCGCGCAATCGCATGCTGCGACCATACACGGACAAAAAGCAGGCACCTTCGGACACGCCGCAAGTTTTAGTTTTTACCCCGGTAAAAACTTAGGTGCCTACGGCGATGCGGGCGGCATGGTTACCAACCACGACGAGATTGCAAAAATCGCCCGAGCCATCGCGAACCACGGACAAGAAGGAAAACACAACCATACCCGCGAAGGAAGAAACTCGCGCATGGACGGTATTCAAGCAGCTGTGCTCAATACAAAACTTCCCCACCTTGAAACGTGGACAGACGGACGCAGAAAAAATGCGCAGTTGTATCATTCACTCCTGAATGAAAAAGTTCAACGTCCTCACGAACGTGAAAACTTCCGTCACGTGTTTCACCTCTATGTTATTCAACACGAAGACCGCGACGGACTAATGGCAAAACTGAAAGAAGCACAAATCGATACCGCTGTGCACTACCCCGTTCCATTGCCATTGATGCCGTGTTACACTTCACGCTTTCATCACACCGAAGCCGATTATCCAGTTGCAGCAAGACTAGCAAAAAGAATTCTTTCGCTTCCGATGTATTCGGAACTGACACACGATCAAATTGCCTACGTAGCCGAGCATGTAAATGCCAACTACTAAAAAACATATCATACTCGTTAATTACGACTTCCCTCCAAACAAAGGAATCGGAGGAAGACGTTGGGGAAAATTAGCCAAAGAATTCGCAGAACAAAATTGCATTGTTCATGTCATTAAAGCCGAAGCTTTAAGCGACACAGAAAAATCTGTTTGGAGCGAAGAGGTGAACAGCAGAAGCATCTTCGTGCATGCACTGCCGCGCGTCTATCCTCAAATTCTACTCACACAACCGTCGAAATTTTTCGAAAAACTTCAATACAGAAAAGCGCTTAACGCAGTCAAAAAAAATTACAAAGGCACACCCTACGATATAAGCCTCGGTTGGGAAACACATCTTGTTCCCAAGTTGAACGAACTCGCAAAAAAACATCCAATTGAATGGGTGTTCGCAACTGGCGCCCCTTGGGACATGCTTCGCGTAGTTGCCGAATGGAAAAAAGAACATCCTTTCATAAAGTACTGGGCCGACTTTCGCGACCCTTGGCTGAACGCACGGAACTACGGGATGCCTTTTTTAAGTCCTGAAAAGAAAAAGGAAGAAGAAGAAAAAACACAAAGCGTAATTCAACACGCCGACGTTCTTTCTGCCCCGGCCATTCAAATTCTTGAACACTTTTCTTCCTTGAATTTTATTCCACCAGACAATAAAAAATTCTTTCACCTCAAACATTTTCACTCTGAACCGAAACTAACCGAACAATCATTCGGGTTTTCTTCTCGTGAGATTACCATTGAATACGGAGGGGAAATTTATTTAGATACAGAGCCCTTTTTGGAAGAAATGTCGAAAGACCTCACAAAACTGCGTGAGTCCGATCCTGCCTTGTATGAGAGATTGCAGCTTAACTTTCATTCCACCAGCTTCGAAAAAATAAAAGCTATTTTCAAACACCACCCCTGTGTTCGAATCTCTGATTCCATCGGAAAGAAAATCGAAGATCGCATTACGCAAGCACATTGGTGCATCATTTTGTTAGCTGATCACAACAAAGATTTCTTCACTACAAAGTACTTTGAATACCAAACGCTTGGAACTCCATACTTATATCTAGGCGCAAAAGGAGAGGTACTCCAAACTATAGAGAACGAAAACAGAGGAACAACTTGGAGTAATTTCTTTCAGTCGCTATTGAAAAACGAACCGTTAGATAGTCAATCATTTATTCAAGAAGCCGACGAGAACAACTCACTTTCTTTCCGTGTTAATGAGATGTTAGAACACATGAAATCCTTCGATTAATTCATGAAAATTCTATTCTACTCGCCGCACCCAACACTATACTTCGACGCGCCAACTGGTTACGGAAGTCACATGCGTGGTATGGTAAAAGGATATAGAGAAGAAGGACATACCGTTGAGATTTTAGTTTTAGGAAAAAAGCCGCAATCTGAATTTGCACAAACGAATTCGCGAAGTATTAAATCAACTCTTAAAAAAATCACACCGAGAATTATCTGGAGAACGCTCAAAGAAATTCAACAAATTCAATTCGATAAACACGCAGCCAAAGAACTTCAAGAAGCCGTTCAAACATTCAATCCGGATCTGGTTTACGAACGTTCCGCATGGATGAGCAATGGGAGCGTTGAAGTTCTGAAACCCTTCAAGATAAAACACATTGTAGAAATTAATGCTCCGTTCGAGGAAGAAGTAAAAGAATTTGAAAACGCATCTTCCCTCATTGCATTCGTTGGCAAAAAGAAATTGAAGCACTTGTTACAATCGGCCAATCTTGTTGCACCCATCACGAGTTCACTTCAAAAACACATCGTGAAAAATTACGATATAAATCTAGCATCATGCATCGTAGTTCCCAATGCCTTTGACAAAGCAGAAATTCAGATCACGGATTCACGCGTTGAGGAAATTAGAAAAGCATTAGACTTAACGAATAAGACAGTGATTGGTTTTGTCGGTTCTATTTTCCCTTATCACGGCGTTGACAGGCTGATTCAAGCCGTTTCAAATTTGAACAATTCCAATGTCGCTCTGCTCATTGTTGGAGACGGCTACCTCATTCCTGAATTGAAAGAACTAACGCAAACACTTGGAATTTCTTCAAGGGTTCATTTTACCGGATCGGTTCCAAAAGAAGACGTCTACAATTACATAACAGCCATGGATGTGGTTACTCTTCCGAATACCGAGTGGTATTGTTCACCAGTGAAATTGTTTGAATACGGAGCGCTTGGAAAAATTGTTTTGGCAGTAAACGAAGCTGGCGTGAGTGATGTTATGGCTGAATCAGATGGGGTGCTTTTTGAAAATAACGAACGTGATTTTCAAAAAGCATTGGACCTAGCTGTTTCTAATTTGAATGAATTGAATGAAATGGCTAAAGCCTTTCAGCATAAAATAACTGCGAATCACACCTGGAGCGCAAACGCAAGAAATATTTTGAATCAACTCCATTCGCTCAAATGAAGATCTGTCTGCTTACCGACGGCATTGCACCCTACGTCACTGGCGGCATGCAGCGTCACAGTTTCAATTTGTGTAATGAATTGCTGAAGCTTGATCACGAGGTAACGCTCGTTCATTGCGTCTACGGAAAAAGTTCACTTCCTAAAAAAGAAGAGGTGAACGAACTCTTCGAAAATGCAAAACACTTAACCCTGCATACGCTTAGATTTCCTGAATCTAACGGAATGCCAGGACATTACATCAAAGAATCTTATCAATATTCTCTTGCAATAACATCTCTGCTAAAAGACAAATTTCCACAGTTCGATCTAATTTACGTGAAGGGATTTAGCGGATGGGATTTATTGCAACAGCGGAAAAAAGGCATCATCAAAACAGGTTCAATATTGGTGAATTTTCACGGATTGGAAATGTTCCAAGAACCTGCATCTTTCGGAGAAAGATTGAAAGCGTATTTATTGAAGTCGCCTACGAAATGGAACTTAAATCAAGCAGATTACTGCATCTCTTATGGGGGGAAAATCACCTCACTTTTGAATGGTATTGGAATTCCTCAATCAAAAGTATTAGTTATTCCCGGTGCTGTTAGCGACAACACTTTGCTCGAGAAAAGAAACCTTCCAGTGAATTCAAAATTTCTTTTTGTTGGTCGGAATGAAAGAAGAAAGGGAATTGAAGAACTTATGCAGGTAGTTGCAACCATGCCCGAATTAGAAATTTCATTTGTCGGAGCAATTCCTTCTTCGAAAAAATTGAATCGTGCGAATGTTCGTTATTACGGTGAGGTGAAAGACGTAAATGCATTGAATGAAATTTTTGACGAGCATACTTTTCTCATTGCTCCTTCACATTCAGAAGGAATGCCCAATGTAATTTTAGAAGCCATGAGCCGAGGGCTTATTCCCTTAGCCACCAGGGTTGGTGCAGTGGAAGAACTTGTAGACAACAGCAATGGATTTCTCTTTGAACCGAAGAGTGTTGAAGCCATTCGTGTGAATATAGAGGCTGCTAAATTGCTCGGAATTGAAGCCGTTCTTGAACGTTCGTCCAATTCAATAAATAAAATTCGCGCAAACTTTACTTGGTCACAAATAATCTCGCAAACCATAGAAAATTTTCAGCGAGTGGTTGAAAAGCCTTAATTTCACTGCAAAATTTTAATTTAGTGAAGAAGGAGCATTTCAAAGGTCTTGATAGTTTGCGTTTTTTCGCTGCGTTAGCGGTCTTCTTCACTCATGTTGAATTAATTAAAAAATTCACTGGTTTTGGAACTCATTGGATTGATCCTGAAGAAAGAATAACCAAGTTTACTGTTTTTCAATCGGTGATGTCGAAGGAAATTGATCCGATATCACCCCTAATTGCATATAGCAGCGCATTGGGTGTTGTCTTCTTTTTCGTTCTGAGTGGATTTCTCATCACGTATTTACTCTTAAAGGAAAAAGAATCGAACAACTCCATAGCCATTGGAAAATTTTATTTGCGGAGAGCCTTCCGCATTTGGCCGCTGTATTATTTAATTTTTATTCTCGGGTTTTTCGTACTTCCTTACCTCGATGTTTTTGCAGTTCCCGGTCAAGACATTTTCTTTCAGCAGAATTTTTGGGGAAATCTGTTGCTATACGCTTTCTTCATGCCAAACCTAGCGTTTGCCATCTATACCACTGCTGTGCCAAACATTGGCCAATCCTGGTCAATTGGGGTGGAAGAACAGTTCTATCTCTTATGGCCTTTGCTCATAAGAAAAAGTAAAAATGTACTCAAGTCCATTCTTTGGATAGCAGGAACTATCATCGCCTTAAAAGGATTAATACTTCTTTCTGCGCCTTTTGTAAAACTTGATGCTCTCGTGGTTCTTAAGAAATTTCTTGCCATGTCCAAACTTGAATGCATGGCTTTAGGGGGCTTGGGCGCGTATTTGCTTTTCAATAAAAAAGAACAATTACTTCGCATTATCTATAAACCAGTATCACAGATTTCGTCGGTAGTCATGATTCCTATTCTCATTTATTTCATCCCTAATGCCTTAGAAGATATTCTTCACTTGCTTTTTTCCATATCTTTTTTGGTCATTATTCTGAACGTGGCCGGCAACCAGAACTCAATTCTCCGATTTGAAAATCCCGTTTTGCAATATCTGGGCAGAATATCCTACGGATTTTATATGTTTCATGTCATGTGCATCGTATTCACCATACACACTCTTGACAAGTATGTTGGCTTAAACAATGACATTACAACACCTCAACACTTGCTACTTTATGGTATTTCATTCTTACTTACCGTGGCCGTATCTTCGTTAAGTTATCATATTTTTGAAAAGGCGTTCATTCGTCTAAAAGATAAATACGCACAACCCAAACTAACGACCGAAAACGCACAAGAAGATGTTTAGATGGTTTACAGTTATTTCCATTTTCATTTCCATCTTCATTTCGTCGTACGTTTTTTTTAAAGAACCTTTCGAAGCCTACGTAAGTTACTTGGCCTTCGTTATCTTTTTCCCCATCTTCTTCACGAAATTTGGACTTCCTCGTTGGCCCGTTCTTTTGTTTTTTCCGCTGCTCATTTCAGGAATTGTTTATGTTGCAATCGGACAAAACACGTCCACCATGTTTACTAAAATATTCATTGGATTTTTCGCATCGGTCCTCTTCTACCACTATGTTATTCAGGTTTTCGACTTCAAGCTGAAAGAGCTTTTCAAATACTACATGGTTGGCTCTCTCATAGTCTCGTTCATCGGGATTTTCCAATTGATTTCGTATTTCGTTGGTTTCACACCTGGATACAACTACAACTGGATATTTAACAAATGGAGTTTAACTGAAGGAGGAATTGGGTTGCGATTGAATTCTGTTTTCTCTGAGCCTTCTTATTTCGCAGCAGTAATTTCGCCAGCATTTTTCGTTTCGTTATACAATACCATCGCGCGACGAACACTTTTTATTAAACGTTGGCACAGTTTGGTAATTATTGTAGCCTTCTTGCTTACCTATTCAAGTCTGGGTATCATCGGTATTTTCGTGGCTATTGTGCTTTTTCTTTTGAATCTAGGCGTTGTAAAATACTCGATCATTTTCGTACCTCTATTTATTTTCTCTTTCGATTATGCCTACAAGAACGTACCGGAATTTACGGATCGATGGGACGGAACATTCACGATGTTTGAAACGAAGAACTACAAGAGTTACGATATTCACGGTTCGAGTTTCGTATTGTACAACAACTATCAAATCGCGCTTGAAAACTTCAAGCGCCATCCGCTTTTCGGAACGGGTCTCGGCTCTCACCCCATTGCATTCGATAAATACTCCCTGACCAATCTAACGGGAGCAGTAGACATTGAGTTCAATAAGATGGATGCAAATTCTATGGCTCTTCGTCTCATGTCTGAAACAGGTATCTACGGGTTGTTTGTCATGTTTTTCATTCTATTCAAATGTTGGATTTTCAAACAGAGGGCGGCTTCAGAAGAACATTGGGTCATGTCGAATGGAATTGCACTGATTATCATTCTATACCTCGCAAGGCAAGGTCACTATTTCCTGAACGGATTCCCATTTTTCTTGTGGATGTATTTCTATTTAGCGAAGGACAATAAGATTGAACTCGCCGCCCAGGAAGAAGCAAAAGCCAAGCTCGAAGCTGCCTCATGAAAATTTTAATTCTATATAGAGAATTAGCCGGATATACCGTGGAGTGTTTGAATAAGCTCGCCATTCAGCATGAGTTACTCGTGGTTCATTATCCCATTAATCCCGAGGCGCCTTTCCATTTTCAAATCAATTCTTCCATTCAACTTGCGTCTAAATCGGAGATTGATTTGAACACAATTTCTCTATTCAACCCAACATTCGTTTTATGTAGCGGTTGGAGTGACAGCAAATACATTGAATGGATAAAGACTTTGAACAAGCCCGCAGCATTGGCTTTCGATACCATTTGGCAAAACAATTTGAAATTTATATTGGGAAGTTTTTATTTCAAATTGAAATATAAAAAGTTGTTTCATTTCGCATTCATTCCAGGAAATGCACAAATGAAAACAGCGCGAAAATTAGGCTTTTCCTTCAAAAATATTTTGAACGGTTTTTACACATGCGAAGATGTTTTCCGACTTCAACAAAAAACACTGAGTGAAAGTAGAGAGCTCTGGTGCATCGCTAGATATATTCCAGTTAAAAACATCAACTTTCTTTGTGAAACTTTTCTGTCTATACCACCGAATGAACGTTCGGGTTGGAAATTGAACATGGCCGGTACAGGAGAATTATTTTCCAAACGAATTGAAAGTGAAGACATCATTCATCACGGATTCCTGCAGCCCAACGATCTAAGTAAAAAACTTGAAAACGCCGCAGCCTTTGTATTGCCAAGTCTATACGAACCGTGGGGAGTAGTAGTTCATGAGATGGCCTCATTGGGAAAACCTCTGCTACTTTCAAATGCCGTTGGGGCGAAAGAAGATTTATTGGACGAGGGAATCAATGGATATTCATTCGATCCAAATTCTTCTTCTGAATTGAAAAAGATTCTTTTAGAAATATTTCATTCCACACAGAATGAGCTCCAAACTATGGGGAAAAAGAGTTCCGAAATAGCTTTGAAATTTTCTTCCGATTATTGGGTAAATCAGTTCACTAAAATGCTCGAGCAATCATGTGCGGAATAAGTGCCATTATTCATCCGAAAGAAAAGCTTCACGTTCGGGAGGCACTTCTTCGCATGAACAACGCTATGACCCATCGCGGACCCGATGCCGATGGTCATTACGTTAATGATAACATTGGACTCGGTCATCGACGACTTTCAATTATCGATACCGAACAATCAGCAAATCAACCCATGCTTTCTTCCAACAAAAATTGGGTGATTGCATTCAACGGAGAGATTTACAATTATGTTGAATTGAAAGCAAAAGAGCTTCAAGATGTGCATTTTCAAACAGAAAGTGACACGGAAGTTATTCTTGAACTTTTCGATAAATTCGGTACTGATGCCATTTCTAAATTGAAAGGCATGTTCGCGTTTGTGCTTCATCACATTCCAACCAACGAAACGTATGTTGTTCGAGACAGATACGGTATGAAGCCTTTGTACTATTCCATTCAACAACAAGGATACCTAGTAGCCTCTGAATTAAGAGCGCTTCTTGCGAGTAATCTCGTTCCAAGAAAACTCAATCGCACAGCACTTGAAGAATACATTGAAACGCAAACCGTCTGTGCTCCGAATACATTGATTGAAAAAGTGCAGTTGCTGGAAGCAGGACACTTTCTGCATTTCAAACAAAATGAAATTTCGAAACATTGCTACTACCGTTTGTTAAGCGATACGAGCTACGAACTTTCTGATAAGAAATCAGCGCAAGAACTATTACGCACAACCATGAAAGAATCGGTTGAGCAACACATGCGAGCAGATGTTCCTTTTGGCGCATTTTTAAGTGGTGGAATCGATTCAAGTTTATTGGTTGGGTTAATGTCAGAAGTTCGAAGTGAAAAAATAAATACGTTTCAGATTTCTTTTGAAGAAGAGGCCTTCGACGAACGAAAATATGCACAACTCGTTGCAAAAAAATTCAACACAAATCATCACGAAATAAACCTCAGCGCGAATGCCTTTCTGAAAGACATTCCCGCAGCAATAGCCGCTATAGACTTTCCAAGTGGCGACGGTCCTAATACTTATGCCGTCTCGAAAGCTGCAAAAGAAGCAGGGATTACGGTAGCTATTTCCGGATTAGGCGGAGATGAATTGTTTGCAGGATATCCCGTTTTTCATTACATGCAAAGTATTGAAAAATCCTTCCTTCTAAAATTATCTTACCCACTTAGAAAATCAACTTCCATCCTACTCTCTACCTTCTCTTCCAATCGATCACTTCGAAAGAAAGCCGAATTGCTGGGCTTGAAACATGCAGACCTGGCTTCTGCATTTCCGCTTGTTCGAAAAGTTTGGAGCGCGAACGAATTATTGTCAAGAAGAACAAAACATTTCGAAATAGAGAAGAATTTCAAATTTATTTTTGAAAAGAACGCTCCGCTACTAAACCGTGTTTCAGCAGCTGAAATTGAATCTTATATGCAACATGTTTTGCTTCGCGACAGCGATCAAATGAGTATGGCGCATTCATTAGAAATTCGTGTGCCATTCTTAGATCACAATGTCGTTGAATTAGCAACGCATCTTTCAAATAATATGAAGAATCCTACTTCGCCAAAAAAATTTATTACTGAAACTTTCTCTGATATTCTTCCCCACGAAGTGGTAAACAGAAAGAAAATGGGATTCACATTGCCGTGGAGCGTCTGGATAAAAAATGAGCTCCGAGAGTTCACTGAATCGGGGTTTCAGGTTTTATTTGACCAAGAAGTGGTGAATGAAAAAGTCCTTAAAACTGCTTGGAATAAATTTTTACTCGGTAACGAAGAAAAGTCTTTTATTTCTTTCTGGCACCTATCGGTTTTAGGACATTGGATGAAAAACAATCAAATTAATTTCAAGTCATGAAAATAATGGTATTCACCGATTGGTTTTATCCGGGATCACAAGCAGGTGGTCCTATACAATCGTTGATTTCATTCATGAAGAATAGCGATGATACTTTTTATGTTGTCACAAGAAACACAGACTTAAACAGCACAATCCCATACGATAACATTCAGTCTGATTCTTGGCAAGCGAGTTTTCAAGGAAATATTCAGGTGTATTATTTGAATGAAAATTCATTGACTGAAGAGTTTATTTTAAAAATTTACAGTGAAATAAATCCTGACCGCCTATACTTGAATTCCATGTGGTCTCCCACGTTTACCTTGCTTCCTTTGAAGGTCTTTCGCAAGAACAATTGTTCCACCAAGGTTGTGCTTGCTCCTCGCGGAATGCTGAAGCCAGCAGCCTTCAAACAAAAAGGATTCAAGAAAAAATTATTTTTGTTGTTTTCGAAATTCACTAAAATTTATTCGAACATCACTTGGCACGCGACAAGCGAAATAGAAAAAGAAGAAATACTTCAAAAATTTCAAGATGCGAATATTCGAATTGCTCCAAATATCTCCAACGCTGAAATTTCCGAAATAAAAAAAGAAATTACGTCTCCCTTTCGCATTCTCACTGTAGGAAGAATTAGTCCAGAAAAAGGATACTACGAAGCGATGGAAGCCATTCGGAATTGGAAACCGAACAAACCGGTAAAATGGGATATTGTGGGGTTGGAAGAAAATGCAGAACTCGCTGAAGCTATCCGTTTGTTAGCTAAGGAGAGTTCATCTATTCAGATTACGCTGCATGGACATAAAAATCAAGAAGAACTGAACGAGTATTATGAAAATTCCCATCTCTTTTTCTTGCCGTCTAGAGGTGAAAATTACGGACACGCCATAGCAGAAGCTCTTTGCAACGGAATTCCCGTTGTAGTGTCTGATCAAACACCTTGGAACAATCTTGAAGAAAAATTCGCAGGAAAATCTTCATCGCTCAATTCAACCACCCTTGCAGAATCTCTTGACTTCTTTTTTAATTTATCGAATGACGATTATCAGTTATGGTCTCAAGGTGCCTTGAATTATGCCAAAGCCCACGTCAATTCCCCAGAAACCCTCGCTCTGAACAAGAATCTTTTCAAATAATTCCTCTTCCGAAGCACCTTGTGAAACATCCGTTTCAAGATTCTACGAAAGATTCTCCGAAAGGTCTTGCGAAGCACCTTCCGAAGGACCTTGTGAAACATCTTACAAAGTACCTTGTGAAACATCTTACAAAGTACCTTGTGAAACATCTTACGAAGTATCTTGTGTAACAATTGGATTAGTTGTTAATTTGCCGTACACAATTCCAACATGAACTTAGTTGTACTTTCAAGAAACGCGAAGCTTTATAGCACCAAGCGTTTAGTTGAGGCCGCTCAGAAAAGAGGCCACGAAATTCGCGTTATAGACCATTCGAAATGCGACTTAGTTATTGAAAAGAAAAAGCCGAAAGTGCTTTATCGCGGCGAAGAAATAACTGGAGTCAATGCGGTCATCCCGCGTATTGGTGCTTCTGTAACTTTTTACGGAACCGCTGTGGTTCGTCAGTTTGAAATGATGAATGTTTTCACGGCAGTGGAATCTCAAGCATTGGTTCGTTCACGCGATAAACTGCGCAGCTTACAGATATTATCTCGTGCGGGACTTGGCCTTCCAAAAACAGTATTCACCAACTATTCAAAAGACGTGGAACGCACGTTGAGAGAAGTGGGCGGAGCACCGGTAATCATAAAGCTTTTAGAAGGAACACAAGGTTTAGGAGTTGTTCTTGCTGAAAACAAAAAAGCCGCGGTTTCAGTAATTGAAGCGTTCAACGGTTTGAAAGCCCGCGTCATCGTTCAAGAGTTCATTAAAGAATCTCGCGGAGAAGACATTCGTGCTTTTGTAGTAGATGGACATGTTGTTGGTGCTATGGTGCGAACAGCGAAGGAAGGAGAATTCAGAAGCAACCTTCATAGAGGCGGAACAGCAAAAGTTATTGAGCTTACCCTTGAAGAGGAAATTGCAGCCATTAAAGCAGCAAATGCTATGAAATTAGGAATCGCAGGTGTAGACATGCTTCGCAGCGAAAGAGGTCCACTAATTATTGAAGTAAACTCTTCACCAGGCCTAGAAGGAATTGAAATAGCAACGGGTGTTGATATAGCAGGACAGATCATCAAGTATATTGAAAAGAACGTGTAAATAGTTCTGCTTGTTTGTGAGCGCTTAGGTGTAAATTGCGAAAAAATTTCACCATGCGTTTCGGAACCAAAGCCATTCACGCGGGACAAGAGCCCGATCCAACTACAGGAGCCATCATGACTCCTATTTATCAGACTTCAACTTACGTTCAGGAATCTCCAGGAGTTCACAAAGGATATGCTTATGCGCGCGGTAAAAACCCAACGCGTGTGGCGCTGGAACGTTGTTTGGCTGAATTGGAAAACGCAAAACACGGTTTGTGTTTCTCAAGCGGAATGGGAGCTGCAGATGCTATCATTAAGTTACTCGTACCCGGAGATGAGGTCATTGCTACAGACGATTTATACGGCGGAAGCTACCGCATGTTCACCAAGGTTTTTGCGAAATACGGAATTGTTTTTCACTTTGTAGACATGCACGATTTCGATTTACTTGAAAAAACAGTTAACGAAAAAACGAAAATGCTTTGGGTGGAAACTCCAACCAACCCCATGATGAAAATCATAGACATTGAAAGATGCGTGGCGCTCGCAAAAAAGCACAATTTGATTTCTGTCATTGACAACACTTTCGCTTCGCCATACCTTCAAAATCCGTTAGACATGAACGCGGATATTGTTATGCATAGCGCTACAAAATATTTGAACGGACACAGCGATGTAGTGATGGGCGCATTGTGCACCAACGACGACAACTTATACGAGCAATTGGCATTCATTGCGAATTCATGCGGCGCAACACCGGGTCCACAAGACAGTTTCTTGGTACTCCGCGGATTGAAAACATTGCATGTTCGCATGGAAAGACATTGTGCAAACGGCGTTGTGGTGGCTAACTTCTTGGCGAACCATCCGAAGGTTGAAAAGGTTTACTGGCCAGGTTTTCCTTCGCATCCGAATCATGAAGTGGCAAAAAAACAAATGCGTGATTTCGGCGGAATGATTTCGTTCAGCTTGAAAGGAGATCGTTTCGAAGACGCTTCAATACTTGCTCAGAACGTTCGTGTATTCTCTTTAGCTGAATCACTCGGTGGAGTTGAATCATTGCTTGGTCACCCGGCCTCAATGACTCACGCATCTATACCAAAAGCCGAAAGAGAAAAAAGCGGAATCACCGATTCGTTGTTAAGGTTGAGTGTTGGAATTGAAGACGCGGAAGACTTGATTGAAGATTTAACAAATGCATTAAATGCTATCTAAGATGAACAAGAAAAACGTTGCCGTTGTTGGGGCAGGATTAGTTGGAAGTTTATGGGCGGTATACCTCGCGAAACGAGGATACACGGTGTCGGTTTTCGATCGTCGCTCAGACATTCGCAACGTGAAAGTTGTTCAAGGAAAAAGCATTAACCTCGCCTTAAGCGATCGCGGTTGGAAAGGGCTTGAAGGCGCTGGCATTCGCAAAGAAATTGAAGAAGTCGCCCTTCCTATGAGCGGTAGACTTATGCACGCAGTGACAGGAGAACTCACCTACCAACCTTACGGAAAAGAAGGGCAAGCCATTTATAGTGTTTCAAGAGGAATTCTGAATCAGACATTGGTGCGTTGCGCAGCAGAATTTGAAAACGTTTCACTCAATTTCGAACACAAATGTGTCGATGTTGAACTCGACACCAACACCATTGTTTTCGAAGGGAAAAATGGCGATCTTGTTCGTCAACAATTCGATCAGATCTTCGGAACAGACGGTGCCTTCAGCGCCGTTCGAGCACGAATGACGAAACTCGATCGCAACGAATATTCACAAGCCTATTTAGACCACGGCTACAAGGAATTAGAGATTCCAGCCAACGAAGACGGCACGCATAAAATGCGCATCGACTGCTTGCACATATGGCCTCGTGGCGAATTCATGATGATTGCACTTCCAAATATTGACGGAAGTTTCACCTGCACACTCTTCTTTCCTTTTGAAGGAGAAGTCTCTTTCGAGAAATTGAAAACAGACCAAGACGTTCTTGATTTCTTTGAGAAATATTTCCCAGATGCGAAAGCCATGATGCCGGAATTGTTGCTCGATTTCAATACAAATCCTACCGCAAGTTTAGTCATGACCAAATGCAATCCTTGGAACTACAAAAACCAAGTGGCGCTTATGGGAGATTCTGCACATGCGATTGTTCCGTTTTACGGACAAGGCATGAATAGCGGGTTTGAAGACTGCAGTGAACTTGATCGCCTCATGACTGAACTGGGTGAAGACCATCCAGAACTATTGAAAGAATACGGGAAAATGCGAAAGCCAAACGGCGATGCTATTTTGGAATTAGCCCTTCGCAATTACATTGAGATGCGCGATTTAACAGCCGATAAAGATTTCCTTCTTCAGAAGAAAATTGAAGGAAGATTCGCAAGCAAACATCCAGAAAAATGGATCCCACTTTATTCGCAGGTTACCTTCAGTCACATTCCATATCACGAGGCGTTAAGTAGCGGTATTCGTCAGAATGAAATCATGAAGGAAGTCATGAACAGACCAGACATTGAAGCCGTTTGGGACAGTGAAGAAATTGAAAACGAAATTCTAAAACGAATTTAAAACTGCATGCGCATTTGCAGTGTGCAATCTGTTTTTCGAAATCCACTAATCATTGAATTTCCCGAAGAGATGAAATCTCGATCGGTGTAAGTCCATTGCGCAATTCTAAACCAAACATCTATGTTCCTTCGAACATCGAATTTGAAGATGCCGTAGATTCTTGCTCCCTTTCC
>Ga0114980_10000015_pt1 | contig 104796 bp, 98 predicted proteins | sample S_140806_EF_Meta_FD_87018 | JGI IMG/M metagenome (GOLD analysis project Ga0114980, IMG submission 87018) | Freshwater microbial communities from Lake Simoncouche, Canada to study carbon cycling - S_140806_EF_MetaG | ecosystem: Environmental > Aquatic > Freshwater > Lake | place: Lake...
ACGAGTCTATTTGTATAATTGCCCCACTAAGTGGGAAACGTGAGAATTTATCAACCACCGTTCCGCGAATGGTTTGGTGATTGGATTGGGCAAATAAAATACTAGGCCACAAAAAAAATAGCACAAGAAATCTAAACATAAAAATAAAATTAATGACGTGAATAACCTTCTATTTCTTCCGATAGAAAATGCGACAACCGAAGGATTCTGATTGAGGCATACTGACTGACTTTCCTTTCAACAAATCAGTTATTGCATTTGCAACAAATGGGGTGGCTGATTGGGGATGTTCTCCGTTATCGTCGAACGAGCCTTCATACCTAACAATCCAATGATTTTCTTCCTTCCAAATAACAAAAGCCTGTGGTGTGTGCTGAGCGTTAAACTGTCGCGCTATTTCTTGCGAGCCGTCTTGAACATAGGGAACAACGTATTTCATTCGACTTGCCCGTTTCACCATCTCCTTCCAACTTTCTTCTTCGTACACCAAAGAATCCATGGGGTTCACAGCAATGACGTGGACACCTTGTGATGAAAATTTTCGATCTAAATCCTGAATGCGTTCATCATACAATTTCGCCATGGGGCAGTGGTTGCAGAAGAACACAATGGCAAATCCTTTTGCATTCGGATAAGAATCGAACGTTAATTTCCCTTTGTTTACCGAATGCATTTCGAACGGAACAATTTCTTTTCCTAGCACAGAGAATTCACTCTGAGCTTGTAATAAAAAAGGCGCTAGTAAAAAGACAAGAAGAATTCGTTTCATGGAATGAACTATTCCTTAATGAATTTCTTCACAATAATTTTCTTTGAAGCTTTGTCTGTAAGTTGAACAAGATAAATTCCAGATGCCAAATGACTCACGTCTATTCCCCTTGATAAATCTGGGCTTGGAAGCATCATCACCGTTCTTCCCAATTCGTTCATGATTGTCACGTAATAGATGCGACCGTTTACGTTTGAATTTGCAATGCGCAAAACTTCTTGGGTTGGATTTGGGAATAGAGTAATATCTGCTTCATTAATTTCCTCAGTACTTACGTTGTTCACTACAACGAATTGTCCCATCATTCCAGCATCTTCGTGCAGACCAAAATGACAGTGATACATAAATGGGTGCTCTGGATCTGCGAAGTCGCTGAACTTCGCTACGAACGTTACACTTTCATTCACAGGAAGATAAAACACATCTTTCCAACCTTGCTCATGTGCCCCAACATTCGCGGCACTTCCATTGCGCGCCACAATTTTAAACTCTACATCGTGAATGTGAAAGGAGTGTCCAAATATCTGATTGTTCGTCACTGTCCATTTTTCAATCGCATCGAGATTAACCGTCTTATTTATTGTGGTCATGTTAAAACCCAAGTTATCGAATACAAATGGCACAGGTCCTTGTCCACCTGTAACAGTAAGGGTTCTGCTCACCGTTGCGTCATTCGCGGTCCAATACACTTCATTGGATAATGCACTTGGAATTCCAACAATAGGATTTGCAGTTGGATTCGAAACAACTAGATGTAAAGCAACAAAATCGCTGTTGTTCAACAAACTTCCGAACGTACCTGATGTACCTGGCTCACCTCCTGGAAATCCCAATGGGAAACCTGTATTGTATGCTTTCAAGTCTAGCGTTGACCCTGCAACATCTCCAGACAAATCAACTAAAATTTCAATGCGCTCGCCTACCATTAATTTCACGCGATTTACTTGAACGGGAGCATTCAACATACCTCCGTCATTGGCTATGATATAGAAATTTCTATTGTCGCTGAATCCTAGGTTGTAGCCTCTTTCGTTTTCAACATTCAAAATGCGAAGACGCACCAATTGCTTGGGCAAAGTCAACTGTGGGCTTGATGTCCCATTCACCAACATATAATCGCCATAAGCCGAATTGGCCGTTACGATTTGATTAGCTGCGGTGTACCTTCTGCTTGAAAGTGCTATTGGAAAATCATCTTCACCATAGGTGCGAGGTAAATTCATGGCAGCTTCTTCGTCGTCTTGAATGATTATGAATCCGCCCATTCCTTTCATCAACTGCTCGGTGGTCATGGTGTGTAAATGCGGATGATACCAATAGGTTCCTGCTCTATTCGAAACATTCCAATATGGCTGCCAGGTAGCTCCAGGAGGAATAACTTGGTGAGGACCACCATCCATGACAGCAGGAAGATGCATACCATGCCAGTGCACAGTAGTACTGTCGTTTAAGTGATTGGTCACGTTCATTTGAACATCCTGACCTTTGTGAAGCACCAAGGTTGGTCCCCACATGTCGCCATTGACACCTATAGTCACGGTTTGATTCCCGGTAGGACGCAATTGTTTCAGCGTATCGTATACATTCAAATTATATGTTGAAGCATCCTCTAATGTCGGTATCCAAATCTCATTGAATTGAGCAATGGACTGAAGTGAAACAAATAGGAATGATAAAAGAAGTATACGATTTTTCATGAACGTGAATTTAGTCTTTGAGACAATAAAAAGAAAAAGGTTTAATTGGAAACTAAAAAAAATTATGATCTTAGTTTGGCCTGAAGGGCCAACATTTCAACCAATGCTTGAGCGCAGTCGACACCTTTGTTTCCAAGAACACCTCCGCTGCGAGCGCGGCTTTGTTCAATGTGATCGTCGGTTAGAACACCGAATACCACCGGTTTCCCTGAATGCAATCCAATATCTTGAATGCCCTGAGCTGTTGCCATAGACACATATTCAAAATGCGGTGTTTCACCACGAACGATGCAACCTAATGCAATAACGCCTGTCACACCCGCTTTCTCCGTTGCCCATTTCGCCCCAAGAGGTAATTCGAAACTACCTGGGACATATTCTTTTTCAATCTGAGACGCTAGAAAACCAAGACGGAGCAATGTTTCCATTGCTCCGTTGTATAAATTCTCTGTTACTTCTTCGTTCCAACGAGAAACCAAAATCACCACACGGTGATTTTCAATTTCAGGAAGAAGAATCGCTCTTTCTTCAGAAAGATTAACGGTTGCCATTATCCTTGCGCTTTCAAGAAGTTCAACATCTTGTCTGCTTCTATATAGGTAGCAGAACGATTGTCGATTCCTTCCTTCGCTTTCTCCAAGGTCTCCTTCGCTTTGTCCTTGTTGTTTTGCTCAATGTAAACACGAGCAGCTTTCAACAAATATTCACCTGCTAATGCATCACGCGTGGCGTTTGACTTCGATAGCGCCGCAGCTTTTTCGAAATATTTCACAGCTTCGTCTAGTTGACCTAATTCTACATTCATGTCTCCAATGTTTCCAAGAACATATACGGAAATGGCTTGGTCATCTACAGTAACTTCTTGGAAGTGCGCCAAAGCATTTCCGAAATCACCCTTCGCACGGAAGCAAATTGCCGCACCGTAGTGAGCCAATTCAGCTGCATCGGTTCCTTCGTAGTTGTCGATAACACTCTGAAACCCTGGAGCATCCTCATGTCCATTCAATGCCCAATCAACACTGTCGATAGACAAATAATACTGTGCCTTCCACAACGCATTCGCTGCTTCTTGCTCACGAGGCTTTGCCAACATGTAATCGTATGCGAAGTATCCGCCTACGCCCACAACCAAAGCAATTCCCAAAGCCATTAATGGCTTTCTGTAATTTTCGAAAAAATTCGAAGTTGTATTCGAAGCATTTGCTTCATTTTGACCAACTTCTTGATCTACGTTATTTTTATTTGACATGTGCGTAAATTGAGGTGCGAATATACTAAATTCCGAATAATTTTGACACTTCTAATTACATGTCAAGAATTACCCTACATAAACTCCAGCTGTTTCAGTTTAAAAACTACGATGCATTCGAGGCTCATTTCGGTCCGCGAGTGAACTGTTTGTTGGGAAAAAACGGGATTGGAAAGACCAATATTCTCGATGCCATCTACAGTCTGAGCTTCTGCAAAAGCTACTTTTCACACACCGATAGCTTTTCCATTCAAGATGAAAAAGACCAGGGTGCAGCGAATGGTGAATATGAAACGGGAGGTGAACCTATAAAAATTTCCTATGCTCTTTTCCGCGATAAAAAGAAGCAAGTGAGTAAAAACGGGAAAGCCTACGACCGTTTGTCTGAGCACATTGGGGTGCTTCCTTTGGTTATGGTAACACCGAACGACATTGACTTAATTCGAGAGGCAAACGATGTTCGACGCAGATGGCTCGACCAAACCCTGTCACAAACTTCCTCGGAATATCTGCGCCTTCTTATTCAATTCAACCACACGCTCGACCAAAGAAATGCCGTATTAAAAAACAGCAGATACGGAAAATCGGAACTCGCTGAAATTATTTCAATCTACAACGAACAGCTTAATTTTAGCGGAACACAGATTTTCCTTGCTCGAAAGAGCTTCTTCGAAAGTTTCGCACCGGTTTTCGAATCTATTTACAACGAAATTTCACAAGCAGAAGAACGCCCTGTGTTACGCTACGAATCAGAAATAAACGAAGAAAATTATTTATCTCTGTTGGAAGGAAGTTTAGAGCGTGACATATACGCAGAGCGCACGACGAAAGGAATACACAAAGACGACATCGTTTTCGAATTGCAAGGAAAAATGTTGAAGAAATTCGCATCTCAAGGACAACAAAAGACATTTCTTTTGGCGCTAAAACTTGCGCAGTTGGAATACACGAAAGGAATTTTGAATAAATCTCCTCTATTGATACTTGACGACATTTCTGAGAAGCTCGACGACAATAGACTTCAATCCTTATTGAGTTGGTTGAACAAAAACACCCAATCTCAAATTTTCCTTTCGGACACCGACATAGAAAAGACACCCAAGCTACTTGCTGAGTTGGAAATGGATTTTCAAACCATTTCCCTTCAAAACAACTTTACATTACCCGCAGAAACACAACAACCATGAGCACTCGCAATGAATTTTCTCTGAAAGACGCCATTGGCGAGTGGGTAAAACGGTCGCCACTTCAACGTAAATTAAACGAGCTTCAAATTATTGAAGCTTATGAAAAGGCCGTGGGACCTATTTTGTATAAAAAGACCAAGCAAATTACCATCAAGGGCAACCAACTTCATTTGCATTTCGAATCTGCTCCTTTGCGCGCCGAGTTGTTTCAATCGCGCACAGATTTACTCAAGGCCATCAACGACAATTTCAGTGAACCTCCGATAAATGAGATTGTCTTTTCCTGATTAATCGCAGATTTTCCAATATTTACAGATTTTTTTTTTTTGCTTAACGGTATTGAAATGTATCTTTCGCCTACAGAAAAAAAAGTATGTCGAGAATCCCAACCCTCTGCGCGAAAAATAAATCCATTACGGCACTACTCGTGCTGTTAACTGTTGTTTCGTTATTCAACATTTCATGGTCAGATGAGAAGCCTAAAAAAGCTCATCATGGAAGCATGGAAATGTTGAAGCTTTTGACGCAAACCAACCTTCCTGTTGGAGACAATGGATTCTTCACCGGATCGGGCAGATGCGGTGGTTGCCATGGCGACGACCCTGTTGATTTCGCAAGTATAAATGCAGAAGGTTCTGATGTTAGTCCTGCTACCAACTGGAGAGGCACAATGATGGCCAACTCAGCGAAAGATCCATTTTGGAAGGCCAAGGTTAATCATGAAATTTTAGTGAACCCAGCACACGCGCAGGAACTCATTAATAAATGTACTTCTTGTCACGCACCAGTTGGACGATTCACAAATCTTCTACAAGAAAATAATCCTAACTACACCCTCGAAGAGCTCGCTTTAGATTCTCTTGCTCGCGATGGGGTGAATTGTGGCGCTTGTCACCAACAAAAAATGGACGGCCCTCAAGGAGTGGGAAAACACTTCAGTGGAGAATTATTCTTCCACAAAGACACCATCTACGGTCCATACATTACCGAAGAACAAACAGTTCCCATATTCGAAGCCATGATGCAGAGTTTCGTGGGTTATCGCCCGCTTGGACATGCGAAAGTGCGTCAATCTGAAATGTGCGCAGGATGTCACTCTCTTTCAACACACACAGCTGACCTAGATGGAAACTTCACCGGTGGGGATTTCATTGAACAGGCCACCTACCACGAGTGGTTGAATTCTTCCTACAACGACACTCCAGGTATTCAAAAAGAATGTCAAGGCTGTCACATGCCTGATGTGGGTGAAGGAGTTGTCATTGCATCAGGATACCTCTTCCTTCCGCAACGTCAACCTTATGGACAACACTGGTTGGTGGGCGGAAATACCTTCATGCTGAACTTGATGAAAAACAATGCTTCTACTTTGGGAGTAACTGCGACCGAACAGCATTTTAATACAGTCATTGAACGCAGCACTTATCAGATCGAACACGAAACAGCCACTGTAGTTCTTACAGAAACAGGTATCGAAAATGATACTGCTAAGTACAATTTGAAATTAACGAATCTTGCTGGACACAAATTCCCAAGTGGATACCCTTCACGCAGAGCATACGTAGAAATTATTGCGGTAGATGATGCCGGCAATGAAGTTTTCCATTCGGGAAAAATGGATAATCAATACCGTATCGTTGGCGAAGACAATACGTGGGAGCCACACTACGACATTATCACTGCAGAAGACCAAGTTCAGATCTATGAAATGGTTATGGGAGATGTAAACGGAAACCGCACGCAAGTGCTAGAACGCGCAGCTACGATGATTAAAGACAATCGTCTAACCCCTCTTGGATTTTCTGTCAATCATTCGGCCTATGACACCACTATGATTGTTGGCGAGGCGCTTTACGATCCGAACTTCAATCACTTCCAAGACGGAACTGAGGGCAGCGGATCTGACGAAATGCGCCTACACATTCCATTGAACGGCTTTTCCGGAAACCTTCACGTGACAGCGCGTTTGATGTATCAGACAGTTCCTCCAAGATATTTAGATGAAATGTTTGCGTTCGATAACGAATCCATTAACTCATTTCGCAGCATGTACGACGCGGAAGGCGCAGACGCTATTCAAGTGGGAGCGCAAACTCTCTTGAGCACAATTATTGGCGTTGAAGAAATACGAATTCCTACATTCTTACTCTTCCCGAATCCAACAACAGACGGATGGGTGAACCTAACTGCAAATGGAACAATGGTCGATGAAATAGCCATCTATACTTTGGACGGAAAATTTATTGAACGAAGAAAAATCGGAAGCATTGTTGCTCGCATTCAATTGCCAGAAACGCGCGGAACTTATTTCATTGAAATAAATTCTTCGAAAGGAAGAACACTTGAACGTGTGATTCGCAGATGAGTATAAGCATTCGTCCGGTTAAAATTTCCGATGTAGACTTTTGCTTAAGTCTCTATTCGAAGCACGTTGTTGGCTCTGCCGTATCCTTCGAATTAGAAGCACCCTCGACAGAAGAATTTTCAAATCGAATAGACTCTATTTCCAAGCGCTTCCCATATCTCGTTGCAGAAGAAAACGGAGTGCTACTGGGATATGCATACGCTTCGGCTTATCGCGACCGTTTGGCTTATCAATGGAATGTTGAAGTTTCGATTTATGTTGAAGATAAAAATAAAAAATCTGGCGTAGCTACGAAGCTTTACACCGAACTGTTTTCAGAATTAAAACGCATTCACATTTGCAAAGCCTTCGCCGTGATTGCGCTTCCGAACGAAGCCAGCGTTGGATTTCATCACAAAATGGGATTTGAAAAATTTGCAACTTACAAAAACGTTGGATTCAAATTGAATGAATGGCACGATGTGTTGTGGATGGAAAAGACCATTCAATCTCCTGAGAATCCGACTACCCCGTTGTATTGGAACTACGGTTTGCGTTGAAATAAATAAACATGTCCGCGCTGTTCATTTAAACTCCAAGTACTATCAACTTGTAACGCTTGAATAAATTCATTCGTCTTCTCAACACTCAAAGGATAAGTAGATTCCGTTGAACTGATAAGTATGAATTCCGCGTCTTTCACGAATGGAAGTGTGTAACATTTATCGCGATAAGCCAACTGACCAACATAAGCCGAGTTGGCCATAACGGCAGCATCGGCGGGAATCTTTTCCATAAGAACTTTCACATCAGACAAATCGTAATGCGCTTTGAAATGTGGTTTCTGCCAGAAAATAAAACGTTCTTTTTCCCAAGCTTTTGAACGTTCTACCAATCCGTAAACGGTGCTTGAAAGTGTAAAAAACAAAAGCACTGCTCCTATCCGATTCGCGTTGAATTTCCACCTTGAAACAACTTCCATAACGGCAATAACCACAACCGGAGCAAACTCAATGCTGTATTGATAAACACATCCCCACGTGCTGGGTTGGTTGGTTAATTCCTTTTGAATAATAATTGGAAGTATCATTACGAAATACCACGGACGAACGAAAAGAGCCCAACCACCCGCAACGAACAACACCAAATAGAAAAAGACTTTTTCGTTATTGAAAGTGGGGTCTTCGGGCATGTGATTCACGAAAAGCAAGCGAATGAATTCAAGCGGATGCATGATAATGAACTTGATAGCAGCCGTCATATCTCCGCCTAAAACAGGGTACTTTCCGAAGTGAACAAAATCTTCTTCTCCGGCTATTGTAGGCATAACCCACTTCACCATGAACAAGAAATACAACAGACTGAACCCTGCGAAAAGCAGAATGTACTTTCGACTTTCTTTCGACTTGAAATATTTCCAGAATAATCCTAACGAGACAAAGAACAAAAACAGCGAAACGTTTTCTTTGCCTAAACACATGAATACGATTAAGGCAAAGGCTTTCAGCCATGCCTTTCGATTCACCATGAGAAAGAAAAATGGAAGCGCCATGGCCGAAATCACATTGCTGTGATAGTCGTAGGCCAACGCTGCTAGCGTTCCGAAAAACAAATAGAACATGATCATTCCCCATATTCTAAATGGGCGGGTTCCTTCATTTTCATTGAACAAAAAATAAATTCCGAATCCACCAATGATCACTGCAGCACATTGGACAACTAGCAACGTATACGACTTGAAGATCCACGAAAGTGGAGAGAACAACATAAGATACAAATCGAAGTGATCGGCCAACAAATTTTTGCTTTCAGGAAGGAAAAGCGAAGTGTCTGCGAAACGAAAGTGCGCGTAGTCGTACAATGCGTTCGTGTACAATCCCAGATCTAGTGCATAGGTCCGGAATAAAACATGATTCGTAAAAGAGACTATTCCAAACAATACAAACGCGAACCCCGCAGTTATCCATGCGGCAGAATGAGTTCGAAAAGAAAGAACAATGTAATTCATGAATGCTAACTTAATACTTTCCACATAAATCGGTGCAAACCAATAATTGGAATTTCATACTCTTCCTCCAACTCTTCGAATTGAAGTCTTCGATAAAAATTCAAGGCTGCTATGCGAGCATCGCACCAAACCACTTCAACACCCAATACTATCAAATGCTTTAATCCCTCTTCAACAATAGCATCTCCAAACCCTTGCCCTCTGTATCCTTCCCGAACGGCCATAGCACGCAAGCGGTATTGTTTTTCTTGCGGAAGTTTACTTGAGCTTTCTTGCTGAAGAGTAACCGTTGCAACGGTAAGTCCTTCCACCTTCACACCAAAATGAAAGGTTGAAGGAAGACGATCAGTTTCCAAAATACAACTCTCGAAAGTCTTGTGCGGCCACAACACTTCATTCCGCAATTGCTGAATTTCTTCGGGTTGAAGTCTTTGTGCTTGACCGTTATTCGCTGACATCTTGATCTACATCTTCGTAATACATATAATCATCTAGCATCCGTCTATCCTTCTTTGTAGGCCTGCCCACCCCGAAGTACGGCGTGGCTTTCATTTGCAATTGAATTCGTTCCAACTTCGCTAATTCCTCGGGGTCGGTGACATCCTTCGTCACGGTGGTAACTAGCTTTGCGCCTAATCTGCTTTTCGGAAAATCAATGACTTCAAATTGAAAATGAATAGGACCTTTTCTCACGCGAACAACATCTTTCAACTTTAACTCGCGCGAGGCTTTTACAAATTCGCCATTCACCCAAACCTTTTCTGCTTTGCATGCGGCAGTGGAAATGGAGCGTGTTTTAAAAACACGGATACACCAAAGGTATTTATCTACACGCATGAATTAATCAATTACCAATTTGAAACGTTCCCACAATGTTTTCACGGCGGGATTTTTTTCCATCATCTTTTCGAATCGCGCACGATCGGTTACAATTTCTCGAGCAACTGAATTGTTTTGTGCAATTTCCAATTTCAACTTCAATCCAACAATACCCTTCTTACGAAAGAAGCCCATCAATGATGATCGCTCTTCATTGAAATATTCCGACTGAGTGGTTCCTGGGAAAACAACATGCAGTTCGTTTTCAGGAAGAACAATCAACTTAGTCACCTTCAACGCAGAAGCCGCTTGTGAATTAAAATCCATGAGCTCTTCCGCATAATCCATCCAAGCCAATTGAATTTCTTCTTCCGTATAAATCCGCTCCGCCTTCAGCTCTTCTTCCGGCTCGTCGGGCTCTGTTTCAATTTGAATTTGCGGATTGTATCGAATGGAAATGTTGTCGGGAGACAATCCAGCTAATTTCCTTTTTTCAGGATCTAATGTGGTTTTATTCGGGAGTTGCTTTTCATTGTTGAAAGCAATGACATTAGAATCGTCATTTTCTACAACGAGTTCGTTGTCTGCCTTTTTTTCAGGAGCCTGAGAAGGAGATGTATTGGAAGATCTTGCTTGAGGCGCGCCGATGAACTTTTCAGCTCCTCGAAACGCTAGGATCTTCACTTTTTTTTTTCACCCTCGCGCAAATTCTGCGGAACGCTACACAATTTCATGAGCAAAAGTTCAACCAACAAACGCGGGTGACGTGAAGACTTGTAGTGATAATCGGTGTCGTTCACTAAATCAATTCCTTGAATTAAAAAACGCAAATCGCTAGCAGCTGCTTGATCTTTGTATTTCGCTGCAACACCTTCACTCACTTCCATCAATGAAAGCGTTTGTGCATCGCGACAAACCAAAAGGTTTCTGAAGTGTGCTCCTAAACCGGTCACGAAATGATGAATATCAAATCCCTTTTCAACCACTTCATTCAAGACCATTAAGGCGCTTGGAATATCTTCTTTGAAAAACAAATCGGTTAATTTGAAGTAATACTCGTAGTCGAGCACATTCAAATTTTGAATAACTAAATCGTAGGTTAATTTTCTTCCACAGAATGCTACCACCTGATCGAAGATGGACAATGCGTCGCGCATGGCTCCGTCTGCCTTGGTTGCAATGATGTGCAACGCATCTTCTTCGGCCTCTATACCCTCTTGCTTGCAAATGTGTTGCAAGTGTTCGGTCATGTCTTTCACTTTGATTCGATTGAAATCAAAGATTTGACAACGACTTAAAATGGTAGGAATAATCTTGTGCTTCTCTGTTGTTGCTAAGATGAAAATCGCGTGAGCGGGTGGCTCTTCCAATGTTTTCAAAAACGCGTTGAACGCGTTAGACGAAAGCATGTGCACCTCATCTATCACATACACTTTATATTTCCCCACTTGCGGCGGAATGCGCACGGTATCGACAATGCTACGAATGTCTTCTACACTGTTGTTCGAGGCCGCATCCAATTCAAAAATGGTGAACGCCAACTCTTCAGGAGTGGCATCTAGCATGTTGTTAATGGCCTTGGCGAAGATTCTTGCACAAGAGGTCTTACCTACTCCACGAGATCCGGTAAAGAGATAGGCTTGTGCAATTTGATTGGTTTCAATGGCGTTGCGCAAAGTAGTGGTGATGGACTTTTGTCCAACCACTGAATCCCAGTTGTCTGGGCGATACTTCCTTGCTGAAACGATGAAATTCTCTGCCATTCTGTTACAAAGATGAATAAAAAATCGTGGTTCGTCGAATTCAAATATTCACAACCTATTCACATCTTGAACTAACTTACTGAAATAGCCTATTTTTAGCCCATGAGATTGAATAACCCATTCCTGAAATTACTGAGTATTCTAGTATTTGCTCTGTCTTTGGCACCGATTCACGCGCAAAATTTCCAATTGCAACTTAATCCGAACACGCACAACATCGGCGATGGGACAGCTTCTGTAGTTAGCGTCGATAGCATTACATCTGCCCATTGGTCTAATCTTCAAAGCGTCGATTCTATAGCAGCTTTAGGACTAAAAGAAGGAATCAACTATTCCGTTCAAGTAACCTTTGCGAATGGTAACAAGCAAGAGCAGACCTTTATAATACCAGCGGTTTCCAGTGAAGAAAAAATGAATTCGTTTTTTGTCCCGATTGTCGATGCCTTCGGAGTAGTTCTATTTTTCGACCCTTTTGCAGCGTTTAATTTATATGATCAGCATTTGTACGACAACAATGGAAATCAAATTAAACATCCGAATGGAGATCCTGTAAAATCTGAAATATGGCTTGTGGTTGTTCTGTTGATTGGAAGCGCGGTTTACTTCACCTTCTACTTCCGATTTATAAACGTCCGTGCATTCGGTCACGCTTGGAAAATCACCTTTGGACAATTCACCAAGAAGACCGACGAAGGCGAGGTTACACCCTTCCAAGCCTTGTCTGCTGCGTTAAGTGGAACTTTGGGATTGGGAAATATTTCTTTGGTCGCGGTAGCTATTGCGGTTGGTGGTCCGGGTGCAACATTTTGGATTATCGTGGCTGGATTGTTCGGCATGACCACCAAATTTGTAGAATGTACACTAGGTGTGAAGTACAGAAAAATCTCTGCAACGGGTGAAGTAAGCGGCGGGCCCATGTATTATCTCAGTGCTGGATTAGCTAAAAGAGGATGGCAGCGCAGTGGAAAAGTTCTCGCAGTAATTTTTGCAATCATGTGTGTTGGCGGAACACTTGGCGGAGGGAACATGGTACAAGCGAATCAGGCCTTTGACATGGTGAAAACGACCATTCCGGGCTCTGAAGAATACGCATTGTGGATTGGTGTAGCGTTCGCGATCTCAGTAGGATTTGTTATTGTAGGTGGAATAAAAAGCATTGCTCGTGTTACGGATAAAATGATACCCGCTTTGGTGGTTGTCTATTGTGGATTTGCTTTAGTGATTATTGGAATGAATATTTCGCGCATTGGGGAGGCCTTTTCATTGATTTTTAACGGCGCATTTTCTCCAGATGGAATGAAAGGCGGATTCATTGGCGTTATGATGATGGGCTTTCGCAGAGCGGCGTTCAGCAACGAAGCTGGAATTGGATCTGCAAGTATTGCACATTCAACATCGAAAACAAACAAGCCTGTTACCGAAGGAATGGTTTCGTTGTTGGAACCGTTTATTGACACCGTAGTCGTTTGCACCATGACAGCGCTAGTTCTTGTATTCACGGGTTATGCAACAGATGCCCATGGATTAAACGGAAGCGCATTAACAGCAGCAGCCTTCCGCTCCGTCTTCCCATGGACCGATTGGATTCTTTTGATTTGCATTGTCCTCTTCGCCTACGCAACCATGATCTCTTGGTCGTATTACGGAATGAAAAGTTGGGCATATCTCTTCGGCGACAAATGGTGGATCAAGCAATCGTTCAACCTCCTATTCTTATTCTGCACCGTTCTCGGAACGGTTAGCAGCTTCGGTGCTGTCGTAGACTTTTCCGACATGATGATCTTAGGCATGGCCTTCCCGAACCTCATTGGATTGTGGGTGTTGAAGGATGAGGTGAAGAGGGAACTTCAGAAGTATTGGACGGAACGCAAGAATGTGGCGTAGCCACTTATGTTGCGAAGCAACGAATGCCAGTGGCGAATGTGGCAGAGCCACGAATGCCCTTTGGGCGAATGTTGCGTATCAACGAATGTGCAAGCACGAATGTCTGTGACGAATGCCCTTTGGGCGAATGTGCAAGCACGAATGCCGTTGGCGATTGTCTTCGACGTTTCAGTTTAATACTTTGAATTCTTTTCGTTTTGAAGTTTCTTCCGCATCGCAGTTGTGAGTGCATAGAGCGTTGCTCCAATGGCTCGGATTTGCTTGTTTAATTCATTGAATTCTTCTGTAGGAATGTACTCTGTTTCATGCAAAAGGTTAATCCAGTATTTTGTTTCGCTGGCTTCTTTGAATGCTATAAAAACCTTGTGGGTATAATCTTTCAAAGATTCTGCACTTCGAGCCTCATGAAGATTAGCGCTAATTGAAGTGGCACTTCGAATAAGTTGATTGGAAATGTTGAACTCTCTTTCTTGTGTTTGCAGTCGCTTACCTAATTTAACTGCTGTTACCGCAAAGTCTTTTGCTGTTTGATGAATTGGAATCATGGTTTTAATTTTTCGACAAAGATGTTGTGTCACTTCACGAAAAAAAAGAAACCCATATTCTCATAACAATTTTCACGAAACGCTGAAACGCAATGTATTCAAGGCTTTTCGTATATTTTCCCGCAGCATAACTTACGTGTTTACACATTAGCCGCAGGCATTCGTTCGAAGAACATTCGCCCTCTGGGCATTCGTGGCTTCGCCACATTCGCCTCAGGCATTCGCAGCTCTGCTGCATTCGTGCTTCAGCACATTCGCCTCCGGCATTCGTGCCTTCGCAACGCTATTTAACCAACAACACCCCTTCACCTACAGAACTGCCTTCAGAACTAGAAGGGGCAAATGGGTAATTGTATTCATAAATGACCAAGCGAAATTGCTTCCCATCTTCAAACCAGTCGTAGGTAAATGCAGGTTGATTGGCAGCTTGTCGATCGAGGGATTTGCAAAATGAATAAAACTCATTTTTAAATTCTCGAAATATCTCTTTCCCGTTATCATTGTATGTTATGGTGAAGTCTGAGATTTGGGCCTTGGAATCATAATCAAAAAAGTGTATTTCATTGTATCCTTGAATAGAGATTTCATTCAAATCTACATTTACATACTTGATACCGCTCTCGACGGCCCGTTCATCCTCAGATGACGACTGAATTAACCTGTTTCTAAATCGATCAGAATCAATTATGTCCGATACTAAATCGTAGCTACCGATACCGCCACGAACCTTTACCGGCAACTCATTCAATTCGAACCAATCGGTGTGTTCCGATTGATAGTAATACATGTAATACAACTGACTTCTTAACTCTTGTTCATCTACTTTATCGCGACTCATGATTTCTTCAGTGCGTCTTGACTGACTTTTGAAACTGATAGAATGGGCGCTCAACGGTCCGCCCCATTGGTATAAAAAGGTTATGATGAAAAGTGAAATCGGAAATGCCAGTAATGATCTTCTTTTGTAGAACCCGTTGTACAATGAAATAAACGTAAGCCAAATGGCCAGATACAAAACCAATGCACGTGACTCCGTTAAACCATAAGCGAGAACGCGCGTGCAAATGGCAATCCACAACATCACAAGTAAAGGCAACATGAGCCAATAAAATATTTTAGCAAACTTCCCTACCCAATTCGATTCCATATTACGGAAGGGTTCTGCGAGCAGAATCGTTAGTATTCCTAACGTACAAAATACCAATATCCAAATACTCACATTTCCCTTAGGCAAATCAAACATGAGTAAAATTTTCGCTAAGTAGATATACAGTATTGACAAGTATAGCACTACAAGCGGAACAAGAATGTATTGAACTAAAATGCGAAAAGCTTTTGGAGGATCCACAACCCAACTGCCCTGATTCAGTTCCGTTGGGGTCCCTGCAAAGAAGAAGAGAATGTGGAAAATACCGCAAACAGTAATTAAAACTTCACCAATGAATTTACCATCTTCAAACACTCCGAAAAGCAATTGAATGGCACCTATGGCCATTCCCAATCCAATTGCAATAATTCCCGTGAAAATGGAACTCAACGCAAATCGAGAGAACATCCACTGATTGAAATTCCAAAATAAATCTTTTCGCATACCCACCAAGAAGGGCAAGAAGGAAGCGAGCAAGTGGCTTGTTATAAAATAAAAAATGCAAATAGTCACTCGCATATTTTCGGGAAAGTCCTTTGATAACAAAAGATGAGTGATAATCAATACATGAATTACAACTCCTAGAGCAAGAAAGAGCCACGGCCTAAATCGAATGCTCGAATTGCTTTCAATGGCAATAACAGCAGCGTAGTGAATGGGAATACCCAAAAACAACCCGTAAATTAAAACAACAATTGGATCTTCGTAAATACCCGTTTCTATTGCAAAGTTCCAAACTGCTATTCCTAAAACCGCCGAAACAATAACCAGCGGAAATCGAACGATCACGCGCTTTGCTTCGCTTTTCAATTCATTTAGTTTAAACATGTCTAGAATATTAATTATTATTACAAATCATAAAAATTCGACTTTCTCTCTCCGCTATCGTGATTCACCAAGATAACCATGACTTCGTTTGGGTGTTTCCTTTTCAATTTTGAAACACTGCGTAAAATGCGTTCAGAAAAGTAGTTGGATTGAATGTTCCAATAAACGACTAATACATGTCTGTATTTTTTTGTTCCGTTTAGGATTTGAGAAGATGTCTTCGAATCTATGTGCATTAAATCGAATTCGTTTTTCAGTTCTAACTTTTCGTTTTTGAACGAGCATTCATTTTTCTTTATAGGAAAATCGAAGGTGTATTTATCATCACCGAAGTCGCCTGAGCATTGTGCCAGGGAATTGCGATAACTGCCGTTTGAATTAAATACGCGAACCTGAATCAAGGACCAATTAATACTGTCGAGTGGCACGTTTTCAGGGATTATTAAATTGTTGTATTTCGGTTCTTTGTGCAAGTCGTACAAAGAATCGATTGCCAAAAAACTGTAGTCGTAGTGATAGTGTCTTTTCTTCAGAAAATCATTTACTGTCTCTTCACTTCGGTCACCATAATACTTCATGTTTAAGAGCTTAATTAAACCATGGTAATTACTTCCCCCCAAGAATTGTCGTGGCTTCTTGCACGACACAAGACCCGCAAGTGAGATAAGAATGAAGAAACAAGTAAGCTTGCTAATTTTCATAGACGGTATTTCAATTAAAATTAAGCATAACTTTAATATTCCAGAATTATTTTATTTCTGCCTCCTATTTCGTCGAAGACATTCGTGGCTGCGCCACATTCGCCCAACGGGCATTCGCAGCTTTGCTGCATTCGTGCTTGCACATTCGCCCAACGGGCATTCGCAGCTCCGCTGCATTCGTGCTTCAGCACATTCGCCCAACGGGCATTAGTGGCTCTGCCACATCAGTATCCCTCGTCGAAGTAACGTCTCACCCCTCTCTTCCCTTCCTTCAAAAATGACTCCTTCTGCTCTTGCGAAAGCTTCTTCACCTTTGGACCAATGCCGGCGTCTGAAATGCTAATGGTGCGTTCCCAGTCGAGTTCGGTAAGCATGAAGCGATTGAGGTTTTCCTTCATGATATAATAAACACTTCCCACTAAATCTTTCGTGCCGTGAATGGGGTAATAAGGATCGGATTTCGTCTTGGTGCGATCTACGGTTATCTGATACTCACTGTCTATGCGGAAGCCCAACGTAATCATGGGGTCTTGCACATAAGGTGCTTCATCGAACACCCAAATCGGATAATTCGAAAGAAATCCTCCGTCTAAACACACGTGATCGCTGTCGGCATAATGACGAACATCTACGCGCTTTCCCTCGTCGTTCATAACAAAAGGTTCGTAGTACAAAGGCACCGCCATGCTTGCGCGCACGCCGTCTACAATGCGCATATTCGGATAACGATAATAATCGAAATACTCTGCCTTTTGATGATTCATACACGTAGCCGTAACCACCAATTCACGATAGGTTGAATCTTTGTCGGCGAGTTTCTTCAACTCCATAAAAGTAATGTCCTTGTTCCCTGTTTTAGCAGCAACCAATTCTTCCATCCATCTCAAAAAACGCTCTCCACGGTAGTATCCCATGCGCTTGCGCAATCTGTGAATTCCACCAATGAATAGTCCACCTCCGTCGTTCAACTTACCGAAATTCATTCCACCAATAATCACTGAAATTTCTGTTGGAGTATAACCCACCGCTAGCAGACATGAAGTGATCGCTCCTGAAGATGCGCCGGCAACGCGACGAATGTCTTTCAAGTAACCGCGCGAATCCATTTCCATAAGTGCACCGCAATAAGCCACCCCACGAATTCCACCGCCTTCAAACACAAGGTTTTCAAAATGTGAGTGAGCGAGTTTGTCTTGACGTTCCATCTGCGCCATGATGTGCGGCGGTTCAGCTTGTGCACTTAAAAATTTCGAACTAAAAAAAAGTGCGATTAATGGGAAGAGGTATTTACTTTGAAGCATAATTCAAAATTACATAGAATGTCAAATATTCATTTGGAAATAATCGCGACAAATCCCGAGTCGTGTTTAATTGCTAACGAAAACGGTGCAACGCGTCTTGAAGTATGTTCAGCTTTGCAGGTGGGCGGATTAACTCCGGCGTTGTCCTTAATTGAATACGCTGTTGAGCGAACCTCTTGTGATATAGCGGCGCTCATTCGCTTGCGTGAAGGATCGTTCGTTTATTCGGAAGAGGAAATTAAAATTATGTGCAACGACATTCGTCGGTCAAAGGACAAGGGAATTAAAGCCGTTGTGGTGGGTGCTTTGAATGCCGATGGAACCATTGACTTCAGAGCATTGGAGCGATTTGTAAAAGCTGCAAATGGCATAGACGTTGCCTTTCAACGCGCGTTCGACGTTTGCACAAATGGCGACGAAGCCATTGAGCAATTGGAAAGCGCTGGCTGCAAGCGATTGCTTTCTTCAGGAAAAAAGTTGACTTGTGTTGAAGGAATAGATAATTTGAAACGCTACGCTTCACTAGCGAACACCATGGAGATTATGCCCGGCTCAGGACTTCGCAGTTCGAATATTGCGCAAGTGTATGACGAGTGCTTTTCAAGCTACCACACCAGCGCTTCCGAGATTGTACATGCTGGAGAATTAGGCGTTATGCCGAAGGAATATCTTCGCGCGAATGCAAAAGAAGTTCGGACAATCGCTCAATTTCTTTCCGATAAATAATTACATCATTCTCTTTCCTCTCATTCCGTCGTAAATTCGCGGCATGGCAGTGGAGATAAAAAATAGAAAAGCGCTCTTTCAATATTTCATATTGGAAGAGTTCACTGCTGGTATTGTTTTAACTGGAAGTGAAATCAAGAGCATTCGTGCAGGTAAAGCGAACATTGCTGAGGCCTATTGTAAATTGAATGGCAACTCTCTGATTATCCTGAACATGAACATTGCACATTACGGGAATGCTGGCTACGCTCAACACGAAGAACGTCGGGTAAAAACATTACTCATTCAACAAACAGAAATTGACCGCTTGAAGCGTAAGCTGAAAGACACTGGAGTAACCATTGTTCCCATGCGTTTATTCATTTCAGAAAAAGGTTGGGCTAAATTGGATATTGCTTTAGCAAAAGGTAAAAACGTCGGAGATAAACGCGCAGATGTGAAAGACAAAGACCTCAAACGCGAAGCAGATCGTGCTAAATTAAGATAGGAATTTCGTCAAAGACATTCGTGCTCGCACATTCGTGGCTATGCCACATTCGTCCTTTGGACATTCGTGCACATTCGTGGCTACGCCACATTCGTCCTTTGGACATTCGTGCACGCACATTCGTGGCTCTGCCACATTCGTCCTTTAGGACATAAACTCTTCCTCTACAAGGTATTTCCGAATCTTATCACTCAATTTTTCTGAAACAGGAACAAGAGGCAGACGAAGATAGTTTTCGCAGATATCGAGGTGAGCAAGAACTTCCTTGACTCCAGCAGGATTTCCTTCGGCAAATAACAAATGAATCAAATCTAACAACTTGTAATGAATGGCTCTCGCCTCTTCGAAATTGTTATTCAAAGCTGCTTGAATCATTTGAGAGAATTCCTTCGGAAAAGCATTTCCAACCACAGAAATAACACCGTCGCAACCCGCAGATAGAAGTGGCAACGTCAACGCATCGTCGCCGCTGATAACCATGAACTCTTTCGGGGTAACGTTAATGACATTCATGATTTGCTCTACGCTTCCACTTGCTTCTTTAATACCAATGATGTTCTTGCATTCAAAGGCAATGCGAGCAACGGTATCAGGCATCATATTCACAGCAGTTCTTCCTGGAACATTGTACAACACAATTGGAATTTTGCTTGCTTCACTGAGGGCTTTGTAATGCTCAACCAAGCCATTCTGAGTTGGCTTGTTGTAATAAGGAGTCACGGAAAGAATAGCATCTATACCTTCTGTATCCATTCTGCTTAATTGCTGAACAAGCTCATACGTGTTGTTTCCACCTAAACCTAAAACAATAGGCTTAGACCCATTGTTAGCTTCTAATACAGTATCTAGAACTTCTTTCTTTTCTTCTTTAGTGAGGGTAACCGACTCGCCGGTTGTTCCTTGAACAACCAAATAATCAACTCCACCTTCAATTAAATGGGACGTTAATTTTTTAAGTCCAGCAATATCTACTGAACCATCTTTGCGAAAAGGCGTAACCATTGCCACACCTAATCCTCTCAACTTCTCTCTCATTTTTATTTTATTTGTGGATTGCTTAAATACACATCCAAGTTTTGCAGATACTTGTCAATGGTTGGGTTGTCCCCAAGATCAATCATGAAATCGCATTGCAAAGCGGCGCGCGAATCACGCAACCCCACTTTCATTCGTGCTTTGCTCTCTTTGAATATGAAATTCAACGGAACATGATCACCGTTAGATAAGTCTATCAGAATATCAAAATCTTCCTTCGTGAACTTGGAAACATTCTGCACAGGACGCAGATACCAGTTTAAATCGTCTTTGGTAAAATATTCAAACTCTAGTTTCTGTGATTGCCAAATTGGTAAATTCTTACTTGAATCATTTACAAAACCAACACATCGCACGTGACGAACACCAAACTTATCTTTAAGATATTTCGCAAATGCTTTTATTTTATTGAAGTAGCGTTCGTCGGCATCTACGTACATTATTCCAATTGATTGCGCATCGTGAAAATTAGAACCCGAACGCATACGCGATACGTCAGGTAATTTTCCCAAAGCACGTCTGCCAGCAGATAATTTTATTTTTTCTACGAACTTCATTCTTACAAATTTACGAACACTTTTCTATATTTCGAACGTCACAGCTTAAAAGCGGAATATATTTGAAACCATTCAACTCAAATTATGACTAAAAAAGGACTTTCCCTCTTCGCCCTAACCATGATTGCCATTGGAAGCACCATTGGCTCAGGAATATTTAAAACCCCTACTAGCATTGCCCAGGCAGTGCCTGACCCTATGTGGATGACCGTGCTTTGGATTGCAGGCGGTGTGGTATCCATGATTGGCGCATTGGTATATGCTGAAATGGGCGGACGCTTTCCAAAAGGTGGCGGAATCTATACATACTTAAAGGAAGCCTTTGGACCACTACCAGCATTTTTATACGGCTGGTGTTTACTTACGGTGGTTTCATCGGGCACAATCGCAGCTCTCATTGTTGTCTTTGCCGATTACTCTCAAAAGATTGTCGGTTTTTCAGATCAGCTTATTCCTGTAGTAGCCGCCTCGTCTATTGTTATACTCACTTTATTCAACATGTTTAGCTTAGACAGCTCGAAATGGTTTGCGAATGTTTCAACTGTTATGAAAATCATTGGTATTTACGGCCTACTTATTTTGCTCCTTTTCTTGGGTACGAATAACATCTTCGACAACAGCATTTCAGTCTCTGAAATTTTCACAAGTGAAAAAGCTCAAGGATTCGGTTGGGCGAAAGCATTTGTTGGTGTGCTTTGGTCATACACCGGATGGCACTACGCGAGTTTCGTAACCAATGAAGCGGAGAATCCGAAGCGCAACGTACCACTTGCACTTATTCTTGGAACGTTAGTCGTTACCCTTTCATACGTATTGGTGAGCATAGGCTATATGAATGTATTGAGTATTGAGGAAATTCAAAACAGTAAAACACTAGCAGCAGATGCCATGGAAAAAATTATTCCAGGTGGATCATTCGCTGTGTCTATTCTTATTGCGCTTTCTGTATTTGGTTGCGCTGGGCTATATGTGCTCGCAACACCTCGCATTGTTCAACAGATGTCGAATGAAGGACTTTTCTTTGAAGCGTTCGGAAAATCACATCCAAAATTCGGAGTGCCCGTAAACGCCATTCTATTGCAATCGGCTTGGGCCATTGTGCTCATCTTCGTTTGGGGAAAATTCGAGGCGCTCTATACTTATGTAACAATTACAGAGTGGTTCTTCTTGGCTATGGCTTGTTCTGGAATATTTGTTTTCCGAATGAAAAAGATGGGACAAACAGATGGCATTTTCAAATCGCCACTTTATCCTGTTTTACCAGTCTTGTTTATTGCAGTAGTAGCTTGGTTCATTGTGAAAAATGCGTTGAGCGATGATCCTGCTGCATACTTCGGACTTATGGTTATTCCTGTTGGCGCCGTTGTTTATTACGTTTACGGAAAGCGTAAATCAAAATAATTCTAACGATTTCAATACTTAAAGCCCACTTCGGTGGGCTTTTTCACGCGCTAGAAGCTAGCAAATCAAGGCGTTTCAGAATAAAAACCTCGTGGTTATGAACAACTACGGGGTTTTTTCAACAAAATGACAATTATTCTCAGTGTTTACTTGCTAATTAGAAAATGCTTCTTTTACATTTGGGATAACAAACAAATGTTTAATTTATAAAAACCAAAACAAAATGAACAAAGCAGAATTGATTGATGCTATCGCAGCATCTTCTAAGCTTACAAAAGCTGATTCGAAGCGTGCATTAGATGCATTCATCGAAGTGACTACAAAAGCATTGAAAAAAGACGACCGTGTTGCCCTAGTTGGTTTCGGTTCTTTCTCTACTTCAAAGCGTGCGGCTCGTAAAGGACGTAACCCACAAACTGGTAAAGAAATCACTATCAAAGCTAAGAAAGTAGTTAAGTTCAAAGCTGGTACTGAGTTATCTTCTAAAGTGAAGTAATTTTCAGTTTCGAAAAATATGAGGGCTGCTTCGGCAGCCCTTTTTATTTTTGCAAACCATGAGTCAAGAATTATACGATCTCTTTTGCGAAGCTCTCACCCCGTTCAAGCAGCAGCGTTTCGACGAAGTCGTTAATTTGCGAACACGCTATTTAACTGTTGTACTTGAAGATCTCTATCAATCGCACAACACTAGCGCCATTCTCCGCAGCATGGAATCGTTCGGGATTCAAGACGGATATTTAATTGAAAACACAAATTCATTTCAACATTTACAGCGCATCTCAAAAGGCGCAGGCAAATGGCTATCCCTTCATCGATACAATTCAACACGAAACAACACCGCTGAATGTGTTCGCGACTTAAGAAGCAAAGGCTATCGTATAGCTGTAACGCATTTACACGGCAACTCAATTCCACTTGCTGAATTAGACCTGTCTCAAAAAACTGCGCTGGTCATGGGAACGGAACTTTCCGGTGCCAGCGAATACATGGTTGAGCAGGCAGATGTGCTTGTACACATACCCATGCAAGGATTTACTGAAAGTCTCAATGTCTCTGCTGCAACTAGCATTGCGTTGCAGCACTTGACCACTAACTTGCGCAGCAGCTCTGTTGACTGGCAATTGAGTGAGCAAGAAAAATTAGCGCTAAAACTTGAATGGGCTCGACACAGCATTCATTGGTGGAAGCACATTGAAGCCGAATGGCAAAACAAAAAGCATGTCTGAAAAAATTGCATTAAACACTTCCAGCAAAGCGCTATTGAATATGGCTCTGCCCTTGTGCATGGGAGCTTTCGTGCAATTCATTGTTGTACTCGTAGATAATTATTTCGTTGCGCAATTGAATGGAAAAGCCATGAGCGCAGTGAGTTTCGTTGGACTTATTTACATTGCGCTTGCCATGCTTTCAGCTGGATTATCAAATGCCTCGCAAATACTTATCGCAAGAAAACGCGGTGAAGGACGAAGTGAAGAAATACCTACCGTTTTTGCGAATGCATTATTCATTGGTGTATTTATCGTTCTGATTCAATTTCTCGTTTTAGCTTTTTTCATCCCCACTTTTTTAGATCGAAGTATTGAAGATGAGGAGACGCGGAATTACATGAAAACCTTCGCAGAAACACGGGCATACGGATTTATATTTTTCACTTTCATTCAAGTGCTGCAATCTTTTTGGTCTGGCATTGCCCTTACGCGAAGTATGATCTATTCAACGATCACCGTGGCTATTTTCACAATAGTCTTTGACTATTTATTCATTTTCGGGAATTTCAATTTCCCAAGAATGGAAGTCCGCGGAGCTGCTATCGCAACCAATATTGGAGAAGCAGCCGCCGCTATCGTTCTGTTTGTATACACCATCTTCCATGCGAAATACAAGGAAGTTAGACTCTTCCGAAACTTATATCGCGTTCCCTTCAATTACACGAAAGACCTTTTGAAATTAGGCGTTCCTATTATGCTGCAGATGGTGGTAGCCCTGAGTATCTGGATCATCTTCTTCGCATTCATAGAAAAGAAAGGAGATGATTCGTTTCAAAGCGCATTCATTGTCCGTAACATGTACATGTTGGCTTGGGTAAGCGTTATGGGATTTTCAAGCACTACCAAAACCTATGTGTCTGGGTTACTTGCGGAAAAAAGAAGTGCTGAAATTTTTCATGTAATTAAAAGACTCGCTCTTTTGAATTTCACATTCATAATCATTCTCACACACGGGCTGTGGCTTTATCCGGAAAGCATTGCACATCTTTTCAACGCCAATGAAGAAACCACACGACTCACCGTTAAGAGCATGTATATTGTTCTTCCCGCAATATCCATTTTCGCTATAACCAGCATTCTATTAGCCGCTGTGGAAGGGGCTGGAAAGACCATTCAAGGATTCTTCATTGAGCTTGGCACAACCGTATTGTACCTCTCCTACGCCTACTACATTGCGTTTTATACAGATGCCGATGTGGCCATAATATGGACTTCGGACTATGTCTATTTCCTGGGTCTTGGGCTTTTTTCTATGTTGGTGTTTCGAAATACCTCGTGGTTCAAAAAAACACAGAGGAAAGATTTCCACAATGGCTGATTATTCGAAAGGGAGGTAGTAATTTTATGCTCCTATCTGAATAATTTCCATGTATTTAATTTTCGACACAGAAACCACCGGTCTTCCTCAAAGCTACAAAGCGCCTTTAACCGATTTTAACAATTGGCCTCGGCTTGTACAATTGGCGTGGCAGCTGCATGATGAGCGCGGAAATTTAATCTCGCAAGGAAGCATCATTGTTCAGCCCAACGGATTTTCCATTCCATATACTTCTGAAAAGATTCACGGCATTTCAACCGAACGTGCTACGAAAGAAGGTATTCCACTGAGTGAATGCTTGGATCAATTCGAAGTGGCTCTTGCGCAAACACAACATGTGGCGGGACATAATATTGAATTCGATATAAACATTGTCGGATGTGAATTCTTGCGTGAAGGAAGAGCCAACATGCTCGAGCAAATGTCGAGCATGGACACCAAAGAATTTGGAACCGAATTTTGTGCTATTCCAGGTGGAAAAGGAGGAAAATTCAAGTGGCCAACACTCACTGAACTTCATGAAAAATTATTTCATGTAAAGTTTGAAGAGGCTCATGACGCGGCCTATGATGTCGCGGCAACTGGAAAGTGTTTCTTCGAACTCATTCGAATTGGCGTTATTCCAACCGTAAACGGAATTTCAAAAAACGATGTTGTTTACGAAGCGCCCATTTTACAAGACAGCAATTTCAAATCGGAAAAAACAGACACGCAAGACCCTGTTTCCAGCGAACCCGAAATTGAAATTGATGAGAATTTAAAATTCGTTCATCTTCACGTGCACTCTCAATACAGCATTCTTCAGAGTACAACGACCATTGACGCGCTGATTAAAAAATCACTGGCTATGGGCTCCCCTGCTGTTGCGGTAACGGACGCTGGAAACATGATGGGGGCATTTCACTTCGTGAGTGCTGCTCACAAAAAAGGAATTAAACCCATCGTTGGTGCTGAATTGAATTTGTGTCGAAATCACACCGACCGCTCAGCGAAAGACGATGGTTATCCGGTTGTGTTACTTGCGAAAAATTTCAAAGGGTACCAGAATCTTTCCAAGCTTTCTTCTATTGCATATACTGAAGGGTTCTATTATGTGCCACGCATTAGCCGTGACCTTTTGGTTGAATACAAAGAAGGTCTCATCCTTTGCACAGGCTCACTTTGGGGTGAAATACCTTCAACCATTTTGAATATTGGCGAAGAAAAAGCGGAAGAACTTTTTGTTTTTTGGAAGGAACAATTCGGTGAAGATTTTTATGCTGAATTGAATAACCACGGCTTGGAAGAAGAACAAGTCGTTAACCGAACGCTTGTTCGGTTTTGTGAGAAGCACAACGTGAAATACTTCGCAGCCAATAACAGTTATTACACGGAGAAAAGCGATGCGGAAGCGCAAGACGCTTTGATCTGCGTGAAAGAAGGAGAGAAAGTAAGTACCCCTTCCAAATACATTGGAAAGAAAGGAAGAGAGTTCCGCTTTGGTTTTCCGAATAACGAATTCTATCTAAAGAATGCACAGGAAATGGCACAAGCGTTTTCTGCTTATCCCGGAGCTCTGGAGACTACGATTGAAATAGCAGACAAATGCGATGGCTATAAACTCGACAGAGAAATCTTACTTCCGAAATTCGATATTGAAGAAACATTCATTTCGAATTTTCAAACTGAAATTATAGCTTCTCACGAACGATTGATTGGCCAACGTATTGAAAAATGGACGGCAGACGGATACGATGAAGAGCGCATTGGGCAAGAAAAAGACAAGTTAAAAACCATTGCAGAACAGTCGGCTTATCTTGAGCACCTGGCCTTCAAAGGGGCGACTTACCGTTACGGAGAGTTCGACGAATCCATTCGCGAGCGTTTGAAATTCGAGCTTTCCGTTATTGAGAAAGCGGGATACCCAGGATACTTGCTTATTGTTGAAGATTTCTGCAACGAGGCGCGGAAGATGGATGTGTCTGTTGGTCCTGGGCGAGGTTCCGCGGCTGGATCTGCTGTTGCATATTGTCTTCGCATTACAGATGTGGATCCGATTAAATACGATCTCCTCTTTGAGCGTTTCTTGAATCCCGATCGTGTATCGATGCCCGATATGGATATCGACTTCGAGGACGAAGGACGAGAAAAAGTTATTGAGTACGTACGAAATAAATATTCGCGCAACGCAGTTGCGCAAATCATTACCTACGGTACCATGGCCGCGAAGTCGGCCGTAAAAGACGCTGCGCGTGTGTTCGACTTATCTATTGGCGAGTCGGAACAATTGACGAAATTAATTCCCGACCGCGCATCGCTTTCCGACATCTTCAACAAAGAAGAAAAGCAGCTGAAAGAAGATTTTTCTAGTGAAGAATTCGAGCGTATGCAGCGCATGCGCGCTATTGCTGCAAGCACAACACCGGAAGGTAAAGTGTTGCGAATGGCGAAGATATTAGAAGGGTCCATTCGCAACACGGGAACTCACGCCTGCGGCGTGATTATCACTCCTACGGACATCACGAACTTCGTTCCGGTTGCAACAGTGAAAGACAGCGATATGTGGTGCACCCAATTCGACAACTCCGTTGTAGAAAAAGCAGGGCTTTTGAAAATGGACTTCTTAGGCTTGAAGACGCTAAGCATCATTAAAAACGCGATCAAACTCATTAAGCTATCGCACAACATTGACATTGATATTGATAACATTCCCATAGACGACGAAAAGACCTACGAGCTTTTCCAGCGAGGTGAAACAGTTGCCATTTTCCAATATGAAAGTGAAGGTATGCGTAAACACATGCGCGACCTGAAACCTACCGTATTCGCCGACTTAATTGCCATGAACGCCTTGTACCGCCCAGGTCCTATGGAGTACATTCCGCAATTCATTCGTCGTAAACACGGTCTAGAAAAAATTGAATACGATCTTCCTGAAATGGAAGACAACTTGAAAGAGACCTACGGCATTACGGTTTACCAAGAGCAAGTGATGTTGCTGTCACAACGACTTGCAAACTTCACCAAAGGTCAGGCCGATGTCTTGCGAAAAGCAATGGGTAAAAAACTCATTGAAGAACTGAACAAGATGAAAAGTTTGTTCATGGAAGGCGCCATTGCAAACGGACATCCGGCAGATAAACTTGAAAAAATCTGGACCGACTGGGAGAAGTTTGCGAGTTACGCTTTCAATAAATCGCACTCGACTTGTTATGCTTGGATCGCTTATCAAACGGCGTATTTGAAAGCACACTACCCGGCTGAATTTATGGCTGCTACCTTGAGTAACTCCATGAGCGATATCAAAGGCGTTACCTTCTTCATGGAAGAATGTAAGCGCATGCGCATTCCCGTTCTTTCTCCAGATGTGAACGAATCGCTTTCTCTTTTTTCAGTAAACAAAGCTGGAGCCATTCGCTTTGGATTGGCCGCTGTGAAAGCAGTTGGAGAGAATGCTGTAGAAAGCATGATTCGCGAACGCGAAAGCAAACCGTTTGAAACGGTATTCGATTTTCTAGAGCGCGTAGACGACAAAGCCACGAACAAACGCGTGCTTGAAAGCTTAGCCATGTGTGGTGCTTTCGACCGATTCGGAATTACACGCTCTGCATATTTCGGAACCGACAACAAAGGCGAAGGATTCATTGACACACTTGTGAAGTATGCGCGTGCAGCGCGCGACGGCAAGAATTCTTCTCAAGCCTCACTTTTCGGAGAAGACTCCGGCGTGCAAATTCAACCGCCCACCATCCCTAAGGTTGAACCTTGGGATGCGCTTACCGAATTATCAAAAGAAAAAGAGCTTGTTGGAATGTTCATCTCCGGACATCCACTCGATGATTTCGCATTGGAAATCGAAGCCTTCTGTTATCCAAATTCAATGGAAGCTTTAGAAAATCCTGAACCCAACAACGGCCGTGAAATTTCTTTCGCAGGTATTGTAAAAAACGTGCAGCATCGCATGTCGCAACAAGGTAATCCTTATGGAAGTTTCACCCTGGAAAACGGAGAGGGTTCGCACGATTTCCGATTGTTCCGAAAAGACTACATGAGCTTTAAAGCCTATATGCAAGACAACTTCTTTTTGTATGTACGCGGACGTTTTCAAAAGCGTCGCTATGGACAAAACACAGAAGAAAAAACTGAATTTCAAATTGCAGAAATATCCCTCTTAGCTGAAGTGAAAGAAAAGCTTGGGCGTTATTTGACTATTGGCATTGACTCAGAATTTTTAACCGACAAGACCATTGAAAAACTAGATGAACTGTTGGTGAAAAATACTGGACACGCTCAGCTTCGCATTGAATTAAAAAACGGTGAAGACCGCGTGGTGCTTCCTTCTTCGGAAAGAAATAAAATTCTAGTGACTAAAGAAATTCAAAACGAACTCGAGGCGATTCCCGGAGTATACTCCATTGCCCTTTCTTCGCGTTAACGAATACTAATTTTCTGAACGCCTGATTGTTTTTCAGATTGAAAAACGAGGAAATAAATTCCTGGTGAAGCATTCACTTGGAATTCATTTGATCCCGAATGACTAAAGGTTAATTTACCATCAACGCTGTAAACCTGCACATTCAGATTATTTACTTGCGCTGAAGCTTGAAAGACATTGTTTCCAATTGAATTAAAGGAAAGGCTTTCTTCAGCTGTTAAATCTTCTGTACCCACGTAGAAACAATCGTTATTCACTATGGTCGGATCCAATGCAGAAAGGACTATTGATTCGTTTCGATAAATAGTTGCTTGTTGTTGTCTGTTCAACTGAAATCCGTTTGAACTTCCAACTAAATAAACCGTATCATTGACAACGAGCAAATCCTTGCAGATTTCAAACTTATTTGTCCCGACGGTTCCTCCGCCAGCATATTGACCCAAGACATTGGCTCTGTGCAACACCCATTCTTGCTCACCAAATCCAAAGTCTGTAGTCTCTCCTGCTAACGTATATCCTTCCGAATTTGAATGTGCTGAGTTATACCACATATTAAAATTGAACACATTGTAAGTCTCGGTATTGACTGTTCCATCTAAGTTGAACGCACAAGTATATGGATTGCGAAGGGTACCATTCAAAAATTCTCCCGCCACAAAAACGCCGTAACTCCAAACTTGCAAATCGTGCCCTTGAACACCCCATCCGGGAACTACAAATGACTGCAGCGTGCTTCCTGCCGCATCCAATTTACGCACGCTGTAATTCGCGTATGTGCCTTCATCGTGATTATTCAATACATACAATTCGCTGTTGTAATATTCCAACGCTGCATTGCTGTTCGCTCCAGTTGGTTCAAGAATAATTGGCGCAGAAATGCCTCCTGTTTCATTCATAGAATACAACACAACCAATTCTTCTCCCGATGGAAAAAATGAATTTGTTACGACCCAAATATTTCCTGAATCATCAATTACCATGTTACGCGCTTCGTCCCAAACTCCTTCACCAAATTCTTGCGACCACAATAGGTTTCCATTCGCATCAACCTTTCCAACTAAATTCTTGTAACCCGTTACGGAATTGCTCAGTACCATTCCGCAGAAATAAATACTTCCATCTGGTGCAACAGCCACATCGTTGCCGCGCTCAATTCCATTTCCACCAATATTAAACGTCCATTCACAGTCGAGTGATGCATTCAACTTCGACAAGTACACATCTGTTTGTGAACCCACTTCTCCGCCGGTAGTTCCAACAGCAACGAATCCTCCTGAAGGATGAGCAACTATTGAAGCGTATTCATCTGAACCCAAACTTCCGTAATTGTGAACCATAGGCTGCGCCATGCTCATTTGAGCCAGCACAAGCGAAACGAACAAACAGATGAATTTGAATTTCTTCATGAATTATTTTTTTATCACTGCACGAATTTCCATGACTTGTTCAAGCAGTTCTTCTAATTTACTTAATTGAAGCATGTTTGCTCCATCACTTAAAGCCACTGCAGGATTCGGATGTGTTTCAATAAACAATCCGTCTACCCCAACGGCAACAGCAGCCTTGGCAATGACTCCAATAAGTTCAGGCTTTCCTCCTGTAACACCACTGCTTTGATTGGGCTGTTGAAGCGAGTGCGTGCAGTCCATAATGGCTGGGGCGTATTCTTGCATAACAGGAATTCCGCGGTAGTCGACTACTAAATCTTGATATCCAAACATGGTTCCGCGCTCGGTTAACCAAACGTTGTTGTTTCCGGCTTCCTTCACTTTATTCACTGCGTGTTTCATGGATTCAGCAGAAAGGAATTGTCCCTTTTTAATGTTCACCACTTTGCCCGTTAAAGCTGCTGCTTGAAGCAAATCTGTTTGTCTGCACAAGAAAGCAGGTATCTGCAAAACATCAACATAAGCCGCAGCCATAGCAGCTTCATCTGCTGCGTGAATGTCTGTTACCGTTGGGATACCGAATGTTCTTCCAACTTTTTGAATGAGCTCCAATCCGATTTGATCACCCAATCCTGTGAATGAATCAACACGTGAGCGATTCGCTTTTCTGTATGATGCCTTGAACACATAAGGCATTCCCAATTTATCAGCAATCTCTTTAACACGTCCAGCAACTTCCATTACCAAATCCTCACCCTCAACCACACAAGGACCAGCCAAAAGCACAAGCGACTTGGTCTGGGCCAACTTCATTACATCTGCACTATTCATTTTCTTTCTTTTTCGTTTTGAATAAATAACTTAATTGAAGCGAAGCACTCATTTCTCTTGCTTCTTTGAAAAAATATCCTGGTGCATTCGTTGTTTGAATTCCAACATAAAACTGATTTGCAATTAGCCATTGCACTCCCATTCCCAATTTCCAATTGCCATATCCCCCGTTTGAAACATTCATGGAAGCTATGCAATTGTTTTTCGGCATGTACATGAAACCAATAGTTGCCAAGGGCTTCATAGGTGCGGCATACATTTCCAACCCTGCTGTGAATCGAATTTTCTCATTCCAACGATAAACAGATCGCACATAAAAAGACCCGCGTAGTGGTCTCCAAAACGAAACGTTCTGAGAAGTGGTAATCAACGTGTCTGCAAATCCTGAAGTTCCATTCAGCAAAGAGTCGCCGTTCAACATTCCATTCAGGTCAACTCCAGTCCAGGTAAACGTTGAATCAAAAGAAACCACTTCACTCTGTCCATTCCAATTCACCCAACCCAAATTTCGAACACCGAGTGTATTCCACACTTCTTTTTTGTCTTCGCCTCTGTCTCGAACAAAATTGTATTCTCCGTCTATGCTAAAACCAATTCCATTTCCATTCGGTCTTGCCGCCGCGGAATGAATGTACTCTCCCGAGTAATCGAGCTGCAGCGTATCGGCATTTTGCGAAGTGTAAAAAGATGAGGGGGGAAACAAACTGAATTGTTGGTAGGTTAATCCATTTACCATGGAAATTCCAATGGAACTGAAGGTGCGCTTATCGTAAATTCCAAAACCAATGGATTGAAATCCTTGCATCTCTCCTTGAATAGAACTCAACGAAACACGCTTGCCTTGATAATTAACATTCCCGTTACTGATTAAGTCGAAGGCATCCTTCGAAATTCTTCCACTTCCAAAATATCCTTTTCCAACTTGAATATACAGGTCGAGCATTTCACTTCCGAATAAACTATCTCTTCCGCCGTAATATCTTGCTCGTGCATTTACGTTTCCTCCGAACACTCCTAAATCTGACATTCCTTCTAGCGCTGAAACCCGCGATTCTGCAGTAACTGTTCCGCCGACAACAAAGGGCATTACAAGTTCCTTGGTTAAAAAAGTACTGCCCGCAGCACCACTTCCTTGAAAATCTAAAATGCCGCGAAACGCTTTTCCTGTGGTGTCTGACTTCGTTAACCACAAGTATGACGTTTGAGTGAACGATGTGATTCCGCAAAGAATGAATGCTATTGCTAAAATTAATTTTCTCATTGAATTTCAGCATTAAGAACAACGCCAGCTTTCACGAGAACGTCTATGAAATAGGAGTTGTAAAGATTCACCAATTGTGGAAATGACGGTGTGTTTGAAACGACCTGCATAATTAATTTCCCTTCCGACTTAATGGCGTTCCATTGTTCTTCTGAAATTGGAATTTGTAATGTCGATGAATTCGGAAGTGCAAATGCGTCAATGCTATTGCCACTCGCCACAATCAAATCTGAAGCGATTAAAACGCCCGATAGTGTATACAGTTTTAATTTCCATTCCATGGGGAATGCATTCTGAATGTCCAACGTTAATGAGCTCACACGTGCAGCATCTGTGGTGACTTCAACACTCAGTGTGTCGCGCAAAGTGAGGTCACTTGCGGCTATACGCAGGGGCACATCAACAATAAGCTTTGCTTCGGTCAATTGATTTTCGTAGAAGAAATCGTTTCCGTCGCTTACATTTCCAAACGGATTCAATTGCAAATTTCCTTGGAAAGAAATGGCATTGGGTAAATTCCCCATGAAGGAAGTGATGTTACTATTTCCTTCATTCAGATTAATATCATAGTTGGAAATAGATGCGGTTCCTCCGTTATCAATGGAACGAGTAATGAAGAATGCATCGTATAAATTTCCACCAGAAAGCTGAACGTTATTTCCGGTAGCATTGTTTGTTCCCGAAACATTGTTTATTTTCAACTTACCATCGAATCCCATTTTATGGGTGACGTGAAATCCAAGAGAGGCCTGCCCAATTGCGAGCGATCCAGTTGGCATGTTAGCACCTTCGGCCAGGTTGAATGATTCATCGAATGAATAACTGTCATTTCCAAAATAACCTTTCGCGTAATCGATTACGAGATCCGACATAAGCAATTCGAAGCGCACAGAATCTTGACCGTAAATGGTGTTTTGATCAGCCGTGGTGTTTTGTTCTGTCTTGATTTCAAGATGCGTTGAAAGCTTGTTGTAATCGAAACCTGAAGTGCCAGAGAGAACCACATATTTGTTCGACATGTCTACCGTGTAATATCCCTCTGCAGGAACAGCGGAGCTTCCGGGAGTTAATGCAAAATCAATATCCGTATTGTTTCCATATACTTCCGAAACATTGTAGAGCGTGAATCGCGGATGCAAGTATGCATTCACATAAGACTTCACGTGCACAATCATTTGTCCCGACTTCACCTTCACCATGCGCAAACCGGTGCCGTTTGTTTCAACGGAATAGTTCTGGTTCTGTGTAATGATTGCAGTGTTTCCAGGAATTTGAAAAGGCCCTCCGCTCAAAGGCACAACAAACTTCTGTGAGATGTTGGTGTCTGGAATCTGTGTTAAGTCGGCAGTACCAAATCCTGAAATAATCTTTTCGAAATACAAATGATAAATACCCGCATTGTCGGTGTAACCATTATCGGCTGTTAAATCTGAAAGTGTTAATCTACCATGAGCCACGGGCGCGACCCAGTTCGATTCCCAAGTCGTGGGTTCATCTTTCTTACAGGAAGAAAAAAGGGCGATACAAGCAATTAAACTGACGTAAATTCTCGAGTGCATGGTATCAAATATAATCTATCCTTGAACAGGTTTTGTGATTCGGGTAAATCGAACCAATAAAATTAATTGAGCAATAAGCCAAGCCCCTATTTCATCTGGAAACGTTTGAACTCCAATAGCTGGAATATAAACCGACAGAAGCACGTAGGCCGATAGAATCATTTGCAGGAAGGCATACTTCCGAATCCAAGCCTTCAATGAAGCTAGGCGAACAAAAGCAAGACTAAATAACATTGGATTCGCCCAAAGAATGTTGAAGTTCCATTTGGTGGTAGTATGATCGGTTAGGAACCACATCACTAACAACACAACACCCAGCAGTCCGAAGAACCCCAAGAACAAACGCTCAGAGAAATTCCACCCTCTTTTCTTCCACCACAGATAAAGACTGAATCCGGCAAAGAGCAAGGCCGATAATGTGACATACAATATTGGCTTTGCTGAAGGTGATTGCTTTTCGTAAAGCGAATCATCAACCGGAAGAATCTCGTTCGATCTTCCTAACACTTTCTGTCCGTTTAATGTCCAGGCCATCATGTTAGACTGAAGACTATCTGGCAAAAATGAAGTTTGTCCCGCCTCTGGTGTTTTGTCGCAAGGCATTCCCAAAACCAAATCAATTCCGAAATCGGCCCAGTACTGATGAGCGAGATATACATCTATGTCATGACGGAATTTCGGACGATTAGAAAAGGTTTTTTCATTTTGTTGAATTTCCGGAAAGGCTTTCAAAACAATATCTCTTACGCGCGTTGCGCAATTGTCGTAAAAGAAATCGTATTGAAAATACTTATTTTCCTTCTTTGCATTTTCAATAAGCAAAGCTCCCAAAGTTCTTATCTGTTCTGCACTCAACAAGAATTCATTTTCCAATATTCCTCTTCCACCGTGCAAATACCCCTGCTGAAAACCCGGAAATTCTTCAACGCTTAGCATGTAGTTCAGTTTACCTCTTGCGAATTTCAAATAGAAATCATCTGAAAATTCAAAGGTCCCGTAATTGAAAACGAAATCTACCCACTCACCATTCAAAGTGTCTGTATACCGAATGGCGCTATGTCCAAAACATGTGTACAGTTCTTCTCCTGGAGAACACGTCAAAAGGGACAAGCGAGGCAGCTCTCCCACGTGGTTATTCACTGTAGCATTGGCACTTTGAGCCAACACAACAAAAACCAAACAAGCTAAAATTCTATTCATGACATCCAATCTCCTTTAAAGACCATCTCGGCAGGTCCGCACAACCAAATGTTTTCATATCCCTTTTCTGTTTTTTCAAAACGAATCGTTAAATCACCACCTAAAGCGTGAATGTGTTTTTCTTTTTCGCTGTTCGAAAGATGATGCATAACAAGTGCACACGCGGTAACTCCCGTTCCGCATGAAAGCGTCTCACCCTCTACTCCACGCTCGTAGGTGCGAACCATTGACTCGTCATCATTCAACAAGGTCAAGAAATTTACGTTCGTGCCTTCCTTTTCAAACTCTTCGCTGTATCGAATTCCGCTTCCCAATTCAATAACATCTATATTTAAATCTTGCACCATTCGCACGATGTGCGGAGAACCCGTATTTACAAAATATTCATTTTCATTTCGAACAAGCACTTCCTTCACATCTGTCATTCGAATGGAGATTTCTTCGCCGCTGATTTTCGCCTCATGGTATCCGTCTATGGCTCTAAAAGAGGCCTCTTCCTTTTCCAACATGCCCAAACTCTTCGCGAAGGCCACCGCACAGCGGCTTCCATTTCCACAAAAAGATTGCGACCCGTCTGAGTTGTAATAGTTCATGTAGAACTCGGTCTCTTCATCGCCTTCAATCAAAATTAAGCCATCGGCTCCAATGCCAAAGTGCCTGTCGCAAAGCTCGGCCACCTCTTCTGCGGTGGGCAGCCAGGCGTTTTCGCGATTATCGATCATAACGAAATCGTTACCTGTTCCGTGGTATTTGAAAAATTGCATGTTCCAAAGGTAAAACGGTTTCTGTGAACTACCGCGTTGTTGTAACTTGCAGTCCGAAAGAAGATTTCATGGAAAACGAATTGAACTTGAACAGCGACACTTTGCTCTTGGCCTACGAAAAAATGGCCACTGCTCGTCAGCTCTCTGATTTATACGAGGCGAATGCTAAAGTGACCTCGAAATATGTGCACGCAACTTCGCGCGGACATGAGGCTTGCCAGATTGCATTGGGTCTTCAATTAACGAAAGACGACTACCTATCTGCTTACTATAGAGACGATAGTATTTTGTTGAGCATTGGTATGACGCCTTATGAACTCATGCTTCAGTTGTTCGCGAAGAAAGACGATCCATTCAGTGGTGGAAGAACTTACTATTGTCACCCTTCCCTTAACCGTCCTGACATGCCGAAGATTCCTCATCAATCTTCAGCAACGGGAATGCAGGCCATTCCAACGGTAGGCGTTGCTATGGGTGTTCAATACAAAGAGCTTCAAGGATTGAACGACACCGATATTCCTTCTGTTGTAGTCTGTTCAATCGGAGACGCCGCCATGACTGAAGGGGAGGTTAATGAAGCCCTTCACATGGCTAATTTGAAGGAGCTTCCTGTGTTATTTTTTGTGCAAGACAACGAATGGGATATCAGCGCTCACGCCTCTGAGTTCCGCACAGGTGACGCCACCAATTTGGCGAAGGCCTATCCGAATATTCGCGTGAAGAGTATAGATGGAACCGACTTCGTTCAATGCTTTAACACCATCCAAGAGATCTTGACCAGCATGCGCAAAACGCGTAAGCCGTGGTTGTTGCATTGCAAAGTTCCGTTGCTTGGTCACCACACATCGGGTGTCCGTAAGGAATGGTATAGACACGATTTGGAAGAAGCGGAGAAGAGAGATCCACTTCCTAAGTTCAAAAAACAATTAAACAATTTCGGTTTTTCAGATAGCACGTTAGAAGATGTGTGGAAGAAAGCCGGCGAAAATATTTTACGCGATTATGATCGCGCTTCAACTGCGGAAGATCCTTCACCTTCTTCGTTAATGGATCACGCCTACGCTCCTACTCCAATCACGGAAGAGAAAGGCGAGCGCGCACCGCAAGGAAAGGAAGCTACCGTTATGGTAGATTGCGCGTTGTTCGCGATGCAAGAAATTTTAGCGAAGCATCCAGAGGCCTTGTTATACGGGCAAGACGTGGGCAAGCGCTTGGGAGGTGTGTTTCGTGAAGCGGCAACCTTGGCTCAAAAATTTGGTGACAATCGTGTATTCAACACGCCTATTCAGGAAGCATTTATTATTGGAAGTACAGTTGGAATGAGCGTTGCGGGATTGAAGCCGATTGTGGAAGTTCAATTCGCCGATTACATCTGGCCTGGTCTGAACCAATTGTTTACGGAAGCTGCTCGCAGTTATTATTTAACGAATGGAAAATGGAATGTGCAAGCACTTGTGCGTGTTCCCATTGGCGCATACGGAAGCGGCGGACCTTATCACAGCAGTAGCGTTGAAAGTGTGTTGTGTAACATTCGCGGAATTAAAGTGGTTTATCCGAGCAACGGCGCCGATTTAAAAGGCTTATTGAAAGCAGCCTTTTACGATCCGAATCCGGTTGTTATGCTCGAGCACAAAGGCCTTTATTGGTCGAAAGTGAAAGGCACCGAAATGGCTCGTTCAATTGAACCCTCGGAGGATTACATTGTTCCGCTTGGACAAGCAAATACCGTTCTCACTTCCAACCATAAAAAATCAATCGCAGTAATCACATACGGAATGGGTGTTCACTGGGCATTGAATGCCGCGAAGAACTTCGATCAACAAATTGAAATTGTAGATCTACGAACCTTAATGCCGTTGGACGAAGACGCTGTATTTACTGCTGTTAAAAAATGCGGACGTTGCCTTGTGTTGACGGAAGAGCCTGCAATGAATAGTTTCGCGCAAGCCCTTGCAGGAAAAATTTCGGAAACCTGTTTTGAATATTTAGATGCTCCTGTAAAAACATACGGCAGTGTGCCTACTCCAGCGATTCCTTTGAACAGCGATTTAGAGGCTGAGCTTCTACCCAACGCAGAAAAAGTAAGCGCAGTTATTGCCGATATTTTAAATTATTAATGAAACGAATTCTTCTTTTCATTTTGGCATTCGTTTGGTTCAACAGCCAAGCGCAGAAAGCTTTCGAAGGCACGCTATTTATTGAAGTGTTATCTGCTGACAGCAGTGAAATTCCAAAAATGAATTTCGAAGTGAAGTTGAAAGGAAGTATGGCTCGAATGAACATACACTCGGAAAATATCGACGATTACTCCATAATCATTAACTATGAAACCGGAGAATCTGTTATGTTGAAAACACACAACGGCGAGAAGATTGCAGTTCGTGGAGTGAAACCACTTGCCGAAGTGGGTTCATTTTCAGCAGAAAACGCCAAGCTAAAAAAGGTTGCTGGATACAATTGCCGAAAGGGGAAAATCACCACCAACGAGGGTAGTTCAGAAGTGTATTATTCAACAGCATTCAGCAGCCCTGCGCAATTTTTCGGTTCGTATTCGAATGTGCCTGGACTCATCTTGGAGCTTCATTTATTGAAGGAAGGAAACGTGCAAATTGTAAGAACAAAAAAACTTTCAAAGCGAAAAGTGAAAGATGAAGAGTTCATTAAACCGGAGGAATACCGCGAAATGAGCTCTGATGAATATCTCTTGCTTCTTCCTCTCTTCCCTGAAATGTTGAATTAGAATTCGACTTGAAGTTTGAAATACTTCGTAAATTCACCGCATGAAAAAGCTTCTATTTCTAATTTGCTTATTCTTTATCGCGTTAAATCTTTCAGCGCAATCTGAATCATTCGAAGGATCACTCGTCTACAGCAGAAAAATGTATGACGGTGCCGAACGATTTGAAAGTTCCTACGTCACAAGTAAAATGATATTCACTGTAAAGGGTAGTTTTAGTTTAGTAGAACTTTTAGCCGAAGATAATTTATTGGAAGGGAGGAGTTATTCTATACTCACAGATTCAGATAAAAAAGAATCAACGGTTATGGCTAAAATTGCTAATAAAAAAGTGGCAGTAAAAATTGACACTTCTAATTTCAATTCATCGAAGCTCTTTAAAATTGTTTCTGCGAAGGACAACAAAACCCGCAAAATTGCTGGGTTAATATGTCAAGCCGGCTATGCAATAAAACAAACGGAATCTGGCATTCAAGACACCTTGAAGATTTGGTATACTTCAGCATACCATGCAATTCCTTATCAATTCGACACCCATTCAGGACCTGGACTCATTGTTTCTCTGCAACAAGATGATAATTCATATTGGGAATTATCAGAAATCAAGGAAATGGAAATAGACCCTCAGGTGTTTTCAATTCCGATTGATTATGTCCCGATGGAGCAAAGTGAATTTCAAGATTTCATTTCAACCTTAGATCAACTTCAAATCGAAGAAGATTAATGAATAACTGGTACACGCTTAAGTTCGCTCGATTTCTTTCCATCGAACGATTGGTATGGGCTAGTCTAATTGGAATTGGAGTATTCATGCTTGTCCGCTATAAAACGGTGCCCTCACTTGCGCAAGATTCACTCATTGTTTTAGACAGTGCCAATGTTCAACATAAACTTGCAGACCTTACAAATGGTGCTACGGTTGTGCATTTCTATGCATCGTGGTGCGGACCTTGCCTGCGTGAACTTCCAGAAATAAAAGAGTTTATGCAAACACCCTTGGGCCAAAAGATTAACTTTGTCTTTATTACGGAAGACAGGGAAGATCAAGTAAAGGCTTTTCATGAACGCTATGGATTTAATATCTACCGTGTAAACAAATTGAAAGAAGCAGATGTTTACTCTATACCCGTGACCTACTTGCTGAATGACAAGCACGAAATTGTGAAGAGTGACTTAGGAAATTGGAATTGGAAAGAAGATAATTTAAAAAATGAAATTTCAACATTAATCAAATAAAGAGATGAGCAAAGTATCGATTACACTAGACAAAAAAACCATTGAATTAGAAATTAATCCAAATGGTGAAACGATTTTGAACGCGGCAATTGACGCTGGATTAGACGCACCGTATTCTTGTCAAGGAGGTGTGTGCACTACTTGTCAATGCAAAGTTTTATCAGGAACAGCCCGAATGGTTGCCAATCACGCGTTGACGCCGAAAGAAGTTGAACAAGGATATATTCTAGCTTGTCAAGCGCATCCGACAAGCGATGAGCTGACTATTACTTGGGATATATAACATTATGTTCGCTTGTAACATGATAATTGTTTCACCTTATCAAGAGACCAGATTGTAATTTTGACCGGATGAAAAAGTACACCTCTATAATTTTCGGATTGATTTTAATGACTCTTGTTTCTTGTAAGCATGAACCACCGCCAGATTTAGATGGGACATGGGCAGAGAATTGTGATCCCGATACTGTTTACTTCGGAAATACAATTTTGCCATTGCTTGTCTCAAACTGCGGAATGTCAGGGTGTCACGATGCGGCTTCTCATGAAGAAGATATTGTTGTTACAGATTATTACTCACTTATGAATTCGGGCATTATTGACATGGGCAATGCCAACAACAGCGATTTGATGGAGGTTATTACCGATTCAGATCCTGACAAAATAATGCCGCCCCCTCCAAGCAGCGCGCTAACAAGCAATCAAATAAACGCTATTCGTACTTGGATTAACCAAGGAGCGAAATTCAACAACTGCGTTGGGTGTGACACGATCAATTACACGTTCAACGCATACATTTTACCTATTATTCAAACAAATTGCACGGGATGTCACAGCGGTGGTTCTCCTAGCGCAAATCTTGCGATTACCAATTACAATGAAACGGTTGCGATTGTGAACAATGGATCTCTGATGCATTCTTTGAACGCAACAGGAGGTTACACGATTATGCCTAAGAATACATCTGGACTTCAGAGCTGCAAGATTATTCAAATTCAAAAATGGATTAACGATGGTGCGCTTAACAACTAAGACGAGCATGTTGCTCTTAACTATGACTATGCTTTTGACAGCATGTTATTACGACAATGAAGAGTATTTGTATTCAGCAACACCCTGCGACAATACGTTTACTTTCACTAGTAGAATTGCTCCACTTGTTGCGCAGCAATGCGCAAGCGGATGTCATGAAGGCGCTAATCCGAGTGCGAGTTTATCCTTAACCACTTACGACGAAATTAAAGCCATTGTCGACAACGGCGGATTCGCGGGATCTCTGGATGGAAGCAACGGATATTCAATCATGCCTAAAGGCACAACAGGACTCAGCACCTGCGACAAAACCGCTATAAACGAATGGATTGGTGCAGGTGCTCCAAATAATTAACGACCAAAACATGAATAAAAAAGTAATCATTATTGTGCTTCTCTCCATTATTGCCATTGGCGGTGGAGTTGCATATTACCTGTGGAATAAACCGAAGACCAATGCGGCAGATGTGAAACCGAACTACATCTTACCAGCTGATTCCCTTGGTGCAGCATTTGCTAAAAACGAAGATGCGGCAAATGGCAAATTCGTAAAAGATTCTGTTGCACTCGAAATTCAGGGCGTTGTTGACACCGCATTTGTAAATGAAGGAAACGAAAGTGTTATTCGCTTAAAAACGACCACTCCAGATTACCCTGTGAATTGCTATTTCAATTCTACAGATAAAGCAACAGCAAACAAGGGGGATTTAGTCGTAATCAAAGGGTTTTGTACAGGTTACCTAATGATGGACGGCGTTCAAATGAGTAAGTGCGCTCGAATCAAATAAGTGGTACAATAAATGCCTTATCTAAAAAAAAACAATACTATGAAAAAAATAATTTTAGCAACCGCATTAGTTGCATTAAGCTTTGGAGCATCTGCTCAGCGTTACTTTTCGAAAACCGCACACATTAAATTCTTTTCGCACACAAGTGCTGAAGACATTAAAGCGGATAATTATAAATCTACAATCATCATTGACCAAGCAACAGGTGCTGTTCAAGTAGAAACTTTGATCAAGAGTTTCGAATTTGAAAAAGCGTTGATGCAAGAGCACTTTAATGAAAATTATTTAGAAAGTGACAAATATCCAAAAGCAAATTTCAAAGGAAAAGGTGATTTTTCAAAAGTGAACTTCGCTGCAGATGGGACATATTCTGTGAACGTTGCAGGACAAATGACCATGCACGGTGCAACGAAAGATGTAAGCGCCATTGCAACTCTTAAAATTGCAGGTGGTAAGATTGATGGAAGCACAAAGTTTTATGTGAATCCGAGAGATTTCAATGTTCAAATTCCTGATCTTGTAAAAGGACAAATTTCTGACAAGATTGAAGTAACCGTGAAGGCTACATTACAACCACTTAAATAATTCAAATGAATTCAAATCCATTTTCAAAAGGGCTAATACTGTTAGCTCTTTTGTTTTTTTCACAACTCGTCATTCTTGCTCAACCTGGCGATAGTATTCTTGTTAAAACCGATGAAGACGATTTACTTGCTTTGCTTGGAGGTGATGAAGAACAATCCTATACCAGTGCTACTTTCAAGACCACGCGCATCATAAACATGCACAGCGTTGAAAACGCTGCAGCTGGTGTAATGGATTTCCGTATTTCACACCGTTTCGGATTTATAAATACGGGTGCTTATGATTTATTCGGATTGGATCAAGCCTTAATGAGAATTGGACTAGAATATGGGGTAACCAGTCGATTAATGGTTGGCTTTGGAAGAAGTAATGTCAACAAAGCCTACGATTCATTTTTGAAATACAAAATACTTAGACAAGGATCTGGCAAAAGGAATATTCCGGTTTCAGTTTCTTATTTCGCTTCAGCGGTTTGCAACACTGTTAAATGGGCGGATCCTAATAGAGATAATTATTTCTCTTCTCGCATGCAGTATACTCACCAATTGCTCATTGGCCGCAAATTCAACAACGATTTATCTCTTCAGTTAACCCCTACTTTAGTTCACAAAAATCTTGTTCCAACGCTTCAAGATAAAAACGACATTCTAGCTATGGGATTTGGTGGGCGTTACAAGCTCACCCAACGTTTTTCGGTGAATGGAGAATACATTTATGTTTTACCTAATCAAATCACCTCTACGTTCTACAATTCGCTTTCACTTGGCGTTGATATTGAGACGGGTGGACACGTATTTCAACTTCATCTTACGAATTCAACATCGATGTTGGAACCTGGATTTATTACAGAATCTGTTGGTCAATGGAAAAAAGGTGGAATACACTTTGGATTCAATGTCTCACGAGTGTTTACAGTGAAAGAAAAGCGAGAAAAACCAGAGGAATAATTATACAATAGCTTTCGCTATTTCATCTTGAGTAACAGGTTTAACAAGAAAGGCCTTCATGATTGTTTTCTCGGCATCTTCCATTGTCTTATTGTCTGAATTTCCCGAAATGTAAATAGCAGGTATGTTCAATGTTTGCTGAATCGTGCGCATGGCACTTATTCCATTTGTCCCATCTTCAAGGCGAATATCCATGACAACAACATCTGGCTTAAGTTCAAGAGCCATTCTTACTGCCTGAGTCTCTTCTTCGGCAACACCTACCACTTCATGACCAGCACGTTCAATGAACATCTGATGAACAAAGCGAATGAGCTGGTCGTCGTCTACTAAGAGTATTCTCATTATTTCTTAAATTTAAGAAGGTATCTCAATCCGCCTTCCGACGCAATCTCTAATTCACCCTTCAGTTGTGACGCAAATGTACGCATGAGTTTGAATCCAAGCGAAGCATTCTTACCTTCTTCAAAATCTGCACTTAATCCTGGACCATTATCTGAGATTTCCATTTCAATGCACTCACCCACTTCCTCTAAACGAATTCGAATTTCTGGTTTTTCGACAAAAGGAATGGCGTACTTATATGAGTTCGTTAATATCTCGTTGGCAAACAAACCGCAGGTAACGGCTTTGCTTATGGTTAGTTCAACAGGGGTGCCCATAAATTTCAGTTCTACCGTTTTATCAACTGAAAGAAGATGCTGAAGATGTTCAGCTAAATTCTTCAAATAGGAGAACAATTCAATTGCTTCAAATGAGTTTGATTTATAGAGCATTTCATGCACGAGCGCCATTGCCTTAATTCGCGATTGTGATTCTCTGTATGCAAAAGCAATATCTACATTCTTCTCTTGTATGGCCTGCAATTCAAGCAATGAATACACTACCGTTAAATTATTTTTAACGCGGTGATGAATTTCACCTAGAAGCGCCTCTTTTTCCAACAATGATTTTTGCAATTGTTCCTGAGCTTCGATTACTGCGGTAACGTCCATTCCGAACCCCATCATGTATTTGATTTCGTCTTGGACAATAATTGGCTTAAACCTTTTGAGAGAATAACGTGCGTTTCCATCCGCATCAATAATTTTCTCTTCCATCTCTACCATTCTGCGCTCGCGCATGGACTGTTCGAAAAATTCTTTTCGAACTTTAGCCATTGAATCGTCGGTGCCTTTAAACTCGCAATAATCAAAATCTGTTCTTCCAATGAGCCAATTGCGAACCTCTTTATTTTTAACGGCAAATTCGTTAATGAGCATATAGCGCTGCTCCAGATCAAACACTGCTATATCCACAGCAGCTGAATTCAATACTACTTTATAAAAATCAGCCGAGAATTTCTCAAATGGTCTTTGAATATTTATCAATTTGAAATAAATGATTTCGCCATTCATTTCATCTTGACTCAATCGAAATCGATGGAATTCATATTCAAGAACCACTCCGCGATAGGTATATGATTTCATGCCACCTGCCTCTCCTTCAAAAACTTCTAAATCGGAAAGTTTTTCCGATATCTCTTGCAGACTTAATCCCTGCTTTCCGAAACGCCTTATAGCGTCTTTCAATTGATGTATGGGGTGGCTCACTGTATTTTCAAATGAGCAAACCACTTCACCCTTGTCATTAATAAATATCCACTCTAAATCTGAAGCCGATGAAACCAATTCAAATTTCCTATTTTTCGAAATTGAATCATCCGCTGATTCAATTTCTAACAAATCTGTTTCCTCGTCTTTTTTTATGCAAATCCAACGAGTATCGGACTCAACGAGTACCGTGCAGTTTTCAAACCACAAGACACCGTCGAAATGCCGCTTAGCACATCTATCGAGCCTCTCATAATTTTGAAAATAGAATGTCGCTCTATCACCCAAGAGGTAGTTTCCCTCCTGATTGTTCCAAATGAATTGATTCGACTTTAAAAACTGCATACCACTCAAAGATAGTGGCTCTTCAACATAAAAAAAGCACCCGAAGGTGCTTTTAATGTTTAATATCATCTTTTAAATTATGCGTTTACACCACAGAAATGCATGATGTAATAAAACAGCGCACCTAAACCTGCTGAAATTGGAATCGTAATAATCCAAGCTACAAGAAGCTTACCTGTAACACCCCACTTTACAGCAGAAATGCGCTTTGTAATTCCAACACCTATGATTGAACCTGTAATAGTGTGTGTTGTAGAGACAGGTATGCCGTGAATACTATCACCGGCCAATTTCCATGGAAATTTCATTCCTTCCGTGAAGAAAAGTGTTATGGCACCAGCAGATTCTGCTGCAACGCCTTCGAAAGGATTCACTTTGGTTATTTTGTTACCCATTGTCTTTACAATCTTCCATCCGCCACTCAGAGTTCCAAGTGCAATAGCCGAGTAGCAAGAGATTGGCACCCAATCTGGCATTTCGTGTATATCTCCAATTTTATTTGAAGCAAGCAGAGCAACAGAGATAATTCCCATAACCTTTTGTGCATCGTTACCACCATGACCAATACTAAATGCAGCACTTGAGACTAATTGCAGTTTTTTGAACAATCTGTTCGAACCTGAATTATTCAGTGTGCTTAAAAACAAAGCGCAAATTCCTAGAGAAACGACTAGAAACCCTAACAAAATCCACTTGAAGTTCCCTCCATATAGCGCGATGTCTAACCATGCAACACCTATACTACCCGCTGCATTCACCTTGGTCATATCTGTTTCTAATGCGTTACCCACTAAGTAACATGCACCAAAAATTATACTTAGCGTAATGAGCTTCATGTACAACTCTTTTCTAAATGCGTTTAGCAACCATACGGAAATGAGGTACGACATAAGCATTCCCGCAATTGGCGCCACAACAATGAAAATTGCTGTTGCGATAATAATTCCAATGTTGATTGCATCTATGCCGTATGCCGCAAGAAAAGCTCCGCCAAACCCGCCAATCAGTGTGTGAGAAGATGATGAGGGTATACCATAGAACCAAGTGAGCAAACTCCAAATAATTGCAGACAACAAACCAGCTGCAATCAGGGGAAGGGCTGAAACCTCCATCGTATACTTTACATCAACTGTTTTTGCAATTGTATTGGCAACCGCATGATCTTTAAAAATAAAAAACGCAAGGAAATTAAACATGGCCGCCCACACAACGGCCTGGAAAGGAGTAAGAACCTTCGTCGATACAATTGTTGCTATTGAATTCGCGGCATCGTGAAAACCATTGATAAAATCGAAAATCAATGCTAGCGCAATAACCGTGATGAGTAAGAATGAATAATCCATTCTAGTTTATTTTAAGAGTTTTTAACTAAAATTGATTCCAAGACATTTGCAACGTCTTCGCACTTGTCTGTTGCAGTTTCCAAGCTACTGAGCACCTCTTTGGTTTTAATTAATTCCAATGGATCTGAAGCTTCTGCGAATAAACGCGCTATGGACTCATCGAACAAATCATCGGCATGATTCTCAAGAGAATTTATTCGGATAATTGCTTCACGAACACGCTGCACATTTTTCATGCTTCTCATATCGCGAATCGCTGCATCAATTTCTATGACTTGCTTCAACAAAACCTCACTCATTAACTCCATCGTTTTTGAGAATTGCTTTACGTTGTATAATTGAATACGCGTCGCGCAACCATTAATGTAATCGGCAATATCATCAATACTTGTTGTCAAGGCATGAATGTCTTCTCTATCAAACGGAGTGATAAAATTCTCAGACAATTCCATAAATATTTGATGGGTGATATCATCTCCTTTTTGCTCAAAATCTCTAATTTGACGAATACAAGATGCTATCTGCTCCTGATCAGTAAGATGAAACATTTGATTAAAAACCTTCGCTTGGGCTACGAGGTTAGAAGTATCCTCTGAAAACAGATCAAAAAACAGAGAGTTCTTTGGCACCATGAATGAAAAAAGGCTCTTAATCTTCATAAATAAAATTTTACATTGCAAACAAACGCTAACTATGTTATGCTAACGTTAAATACCCGTTGTTTTTTCATGTATTTTCCTAGATATAGCAACAAATTCAGATGCTATCAATGCAATAGCTTTTTCATTGGGATGACAGCGATCGTTTTCATAATAATTGTCGTTTCGAAGAACATCGGTTACGAATTCGTATGAGGGGAAATATACTACTTCGTGTTTCTCACATAACTCGTGAGCCAATTCAATGCACCGAGCTTTGGTACGGGCATTTTCAACGACTCCCATGCGCCAATGTTTTACGGGCGAAACCGTAAAAACTATTCTCATACTGGGGTTCAGCTGTCTCAATCTTTGAATAACAACCATTCCACTTCGCATCATTTCAGCTAATGAAATCAATTCTTGCTGGAAATCTTGCTGAGGCAAACGCTGACAGTTTCCAACTAATCCGTAATCCTTGTGTTTCCAAGCATGCGCAGTTCCTAAGGTTAGCACGACTGTATTTGTTGATTTCAAGGCATCATGAAGAATCTTTAAGTTCGAAAGAACGATAGCCTTCAATTCTTCGATTGAATCAGATCGCAAAATTTTTCCTCCACCCAACGACTTCCATTTCTCTTCATGAAAAATCAATTGCATTTCAGAATCGGATATATGATTTTCACAAGCGTATTTCAACCAATTGAAAATGGGAATGGGGTGAAATAAAGTTCCAAAAAGATTAGAGATTACTTCAAAGCCATCTTTCTCGAGATAAGGTTTTAAATTATCAGAAAAGCACGATCCCATTAATACGATTCGATTGCCTGCCGGGCGTTTCCAATCTTTGAAAAGATCTAACATTGGGCTAGCCGATCAATTTGTTCGTCGGAAGATTCACCACATTTAAAATGCCCGAGCGGACATGCCTTCTTCCCGTGCAATCCGCATGGGCGACAAGCTAATTCTTCACTCGCCTCAACAATACGCGAGAATTCGGAAAGTGGGCCAAATCCAAATTCTGGAATGGTGGAACAAAAGAAAGCAGTGGTGGGTGCATTCATTGCTGAAGCGAAGTGCATAGGCGCACTGTCATTAACAAAATTCATAGCTGCATCGCGCATAAGCGCAGCCGATTCCAAAAAACTTAGTTTCCCGCAAAGATTTGTTGTGTTCAAATTATCTACTCCCCTCACCTCTTCACACAAATCAAAATCTGATTTCGCTCCCAATAAAAAAACGTGATGCTTCTTCGACAATTCTTTTACGAGTTGAATGAAATTCGCCTTCGGCCATTGTTTGGTGAACCAAACGGAAGATGGAGCAACGCAGACATAAGACTTGCTTTTATACTCTGCAACTTTTTCAAAATTCCTTACGGAAGGAAACAATCGCGGAGGGAAATCACCTGGAACAAATTCACGAAGCAATTCTAAATTTCTGTTTACTTCATGATGTCCATTATTCACTTCGTGTTTGAACTTCGAAGTAAAACAAAATGAAAATGGATTTTCTTGAAACCCAATTCTCTTCAAAGCACCACTTCTCCAAGTAAGAAAACCTGTTGAGCCAAAGCGTTGTAAATTAATGACACAGTCAAATTTTTCGTTTCGAATTTCATTCCCTAATTGGAATAAATTTCGAAGCTTATTCTGCTGCTTGTTCCATATCCAAACCCGATCAATGAACGAATTGTTTTCAAGCAAAGACTCGTTTCCCTTTCGAACTAAAAAATGAACTTCTGCTTTATTCAATTGCGCCAATGCCTCGGCCATTGGGGTTGCTAGAACCACATCGCCAATGAACGCTGTTTGAATAATGAGAAATTTCATGCTTATTCGTTTCCTAAAAGGCTGACCAATACTTTAACTGGAACATAGGATCTTGAAATCCCATCGAACATATCTAGATCTACGTATTCGACATATACTTCGCGGTTCAAGTAAAATGAAGGATCAGCCAAAAGATCATCTGCACCGTCAAACCAATACAACCAAAGAAACTTTTCTTCAACCCCATCTACACTCAACACAATGTAACGTTGAGCTCCTCCTTCTTCTCGCACGAAACGACCTTGAATCACAACTAATTCAGCGTCTTCTTCAACGAATTCGCTCTCCAATTCTGAATCAGATTCGGATTCATCATAGGACTCTTCCAAAGGAACTTCTTCATTGGCGTTTCGCGCCATAATCAAAGACAACTCGATGAATTTAGGACAGACTGCGGCTAATTTTTTCCCAACTTCAATTCCTATTTGGTAACCGCTTTCTTGATTGAATTCCTTTAATTTCATTTCCTTCATGAGCGCCTCCATGTTCTCCATTATTGAAGGAGCCATGCATTGGCCGAGGAAAAGTTCAGCATCTTGTTGAGTCATACTCTCATCAAGTTCAGAATTGTTTATGCAATCGCAAGCAGCGTTCGCCACTTTATCAATTGCAGAGCGTTGAGCAAATGTTGCAACGGATATTAACGATGCCAATAAAAAAAGCGCGATTTTTTTCATTTTGAATTAATGAGGAAATTAAACAGCTACACTATGTTCACGCAATGCCGCGTTGAGCGAGGTTTTCAAATCGGTACTTTCTTTTCTTTTGCCAATGATCAACGCGCAAGGCACTTGGTATTCTCCAGCAGGAAACTGCTTCGAATAACTCCCTGGAATAACGACTGAACGCTCAGGAACTTCGCCGGTATATATGACAGGTTCTATTCCAGTTACATCAATAATTTTCGTTGATTGTGTAAGAACCACATTCGCGCCAAGGACTGCTTCCTTTCTCACTCTTACGCCTTCCACAACAATACAACGCGAACCAATGAAACAATCGTCCTCAATTATCACGGGAGCCGCTTGAACCGGCTCCAATACTCCACCTATTCCAACACCACCGCTTAAGTGAACGTTCTTTCCAATCTGTGCACATGAGCCAACAGTAGCCCACGTGTCGACCATTGTGCCTGCACCCACGTATGCACCAATGTTCACGTAGGAGGGCATCATGATAACACCCGCTTCCAAATGGGCACCGTAGCGGGCAACAGCGTGAGGAACGACGCGAACGCCTTGTGCAGCGTAGTCTCTTTTCAATTCCATTTTATCGTGAAATTCAAAAGGACCTACTTCTATCGTTTTCATTTCTTGAATAGGGAAATACATAATCACAGCTTTCTTCACCCAATCGTTCACTTGCCAGTTGCCATTTTCCAAAGGCTCTGCCACTCTCAATTTCCCTTTATCTAACGCTTCAATAATCTCACGAATGGCAGCGCGTGTGTTTTCATTCTTCAACAATTCTCTATTCTCCCAGGCTAATTCGATAGTCTCTTTGTGCTGTATCATGCTTTTACTATAATTTCGTCAAAAATAAGCGAAAACATGTCAAAGGCCTTGGGAATAGATTACGGTGAAAAAAGAACAGGGCTTGCCATTACAGACAGTCTTCGTATTGTCGCTTCTCCTTTGGAAACAATTCCAACTGACAAACTAAAAGCGCATTTGATTCTGCTTGTTCCGAAAGAGAAAATAACCACGTTGGTTTTGGGTGAAGCCAGACATGCCGATGATACAGAAGCACCGATCACGATAAAGCAAAACGAATTCGCAGATTGGTTGAAGAAACAATTTCCGTTGATTGAATTGGTTCGAATTGACGAGAGAAATACCAGCCAACTCGCTGCGGAAGCGCTTTACCAAGGGGGCATGCGCAAAAGCCAACGTCAGAAAAAAGAAAACTTAGATAAAGTAAGCGCAGCGATTATCCTGCAATTGTACTTGAATGCTTGAACGGATCTATTTGCTCCAACAGTTCTTTCATTTCCTTCCATCCTAAAATTTCAGCTGCGTACAAAAGTGAAAACACTCGCTCTTGTTGAATCTGATTTGGTTGAGTAAACGCAAAGAATTTTTCAAGTTGATTGAACTTCACTTCTTCCTTTGATTTAATTGCCTTCTTTATTTTCTGTTCAATGTTTCTCCATTGATCAAGTTGTCTCTTCTCTTCAGCGCTCAACCACCCAATCAGCGATGCGTCTACTTCCGAAATATAACTGCGTAAATTCTCGAAGTTTTTTGAAGTCAATGCAATTTCATTTTCAAAAGATTTCACATTCATTGCACCCAACATTTTCTTCTGCGCATCGTGCAATTTTTCCTGAATCAATTCCGACATGTCCAATTCGTTTTTCGAAACGAATTCAATATCTCTTTTTCGAACAAGGGTCATTGAAATTCGATGAACCAAAAGTGGCATTTGAAGATTCGCTGCTTGAAAAGCGTTCTTCAATTGAAGCCAATAGCCCAATTCTGAAGGTCCGCCGATGTAGGCTATATTCGGAAGAATAGTCTCTTGATAAAGCGGTCGTAACAATACATTCGGACTCAACTCGTCTGAAATTCCGTTCAACTCCTGCTTCGTGAAGTACCTTTCGTGGTCACTCGTTTGAAACTGCGCACCGTTTTTATCGATACGCTTTCGGATTTTCAACTCACCGTTTTCCTTCAACCAAAATAAATTAAATTCTCTCGGTTGAATGTTCGGATTGTATCCCGAATTTTCCAAAGCCGCATTTGTTTTCGATACTTGCGAAAAAATAAATTGATTTTGAATTTCCTTTTCGAATAGACCGCTTGCTAATTCTTTCAATGAACGGTCATTTCCATCAATACATACAACACCGTATTCACCCAACAATTCATTTACCCAATAGCGTGTGGCTTCAGCAAAGTTCTTTTGCGAATATGCCTGAATGAATAATTCACTCAATCCGATTTCATTGAATTTTCCTTCAGCCCTTTTTTCATTCAACCAGGAAAGAAATTCTTCTGTTGGAAGCTCACCTGCAATTCCTTCGAATTCCGTTGCAAGTTCCACCTTTTCATTTCCCCAATGGAAGTGACGTATCTCTTCAATGTCGTGATCTTCTGTTGCCATCCAATACGCAGGAACAAAATGAAATTCACTTTGTGAAGCATTCAACTCTTGGGTGATTCGAATGGCCGTGAATAATTTGTAAATCAAATAGAGTGGTCCTCCGGCGGCACAAATCTGGTGTCCAGTTACAACCGTGAATGTGTTTTCTGAAAGAAGCGACTGAATATTCTTCTTCAACTTATCAGATAAAAAAAGCTGCTGATATTGCTGAATTAATTGGGCCGACAAAACAGTCCTTTTCTCCTTTGAAAATGATCTATTGCCCGCTGCTGAAATACAATTTTCTTTCGTGAAAAAATCCGAAATGAACGGTCGTACATTTTCATCTTGATTCAATAAATCTAGAACCAACGGAGAAACTTTAAGCGGGATTTCTTGAATAACCTTCATGGCGCGAAGGTACTGCTACTAGCGCATAAGTGTAACATAACCAGACTGACTTCCCTCTTCTTCTGTCTTAGGGATTCTGTACTTCACAACATAAAAGTATGTTCCATCTGGGCAAGCGGTTTTACCGTTCGTGCCGTCCCACATTGGGTTCGGGACATTTTTGGATTGGAAGAGCACCTCTCCCCAACGCGAAAAGACTTCAACGCTAACAATGTTTCCACTTTCACCAACAGGCATGAACACATCGTTCTGACCATCGCCATTCGGGGTGAACGAATTCGGGACAAACACATAGTTTACTTTCGCAGGAGCAGGTCCTTTGTCTATTACATTTTCATCGGGAACATTGTCACCGTCTAGTTCAATGCAAGAAAAATTATCCACGAAATAATATCCAACTTCTGGATTACCAGAACCTTCAATAACAATTTCACGCTCTGAATCAGAACCAAAAACTCCAAGTGTAAAGAATTTCTCGTCATCAATTAAAGGCATGTATTCGAAACTAATTTTCTTCCATGTTTCTGAATAAAAGACGCTGTCAATTGCAAACTGAGGAGAAAAATAAAGCGGATCGAAACCTGTTTGAACAGGCGCAAATGTCGATAAATAAACACCTATATGGTCAACAGCTAGACCAGCGTTACTGGTTGAAGTTGATTTTCCATTCGCCAAATAAAACGAAATTTTATACTTCTTTCCTCTAACAAGAGGTGCCTGAAGCTGGCATTGCAGATAGGTTCTTCTATTTGTGAAATTTCTACCACACATGGTTATACCAACCATGGCGTTTCCGTTGTTTGCATTCAACAAACCAAAAGGTGTTTCAGGCAAATCACAAGCACTACTCGCCCCAACTTTATAATAGTCAGGACCTGCAACATCGCTTCCTGCGTTGTTCCATCCGACGATTTTATTCCATTCGCCCAATAACTGAGGCGTAGCGGTGTTTTGCTCGAAACTCGGATTTGGAAATTGTGCTTCCGCAACAAACGAAGCAACTAAAAGAATTAGAACTATGTAATGACGCATAACACGAATATAAGTCAAAGCCACGAATTTATTTTCCATCGTTCATGAGAATTCGAAATCCAAGAAATAGGTTACTGTATTGCGTGCGAAAATTCACACCTGATTCACTCACTTTATTTACAGGAGGAAAGCTCCAGTTCGCTTGCCCAAATACATTTAATTTTTTCGTTAAATGAAACTCTGACCCCACTCCGACCAATACACCAAACTGATTCCAACTCTGATTGCTAAGATTTGCGTTTACATAACTACCAGCAGAATTCATGAAAAGCATTTGATTGGAATTCTCACCGGTGTTTTTCAACTTAAACGAACGGTAGATCGGAGAGATTTCTCCGAATGCTCTCCATTTCGATTTAACAGTAAAATCATTCACATAGAAGCGGAATTTCAGAGGCACTTGAAGCGAACTTAACGTGAACGTTTGCGAGAACGCAGAAAGACTCACGGTGTCTAATTCAAAAACACCAGGTTGCACCTCTGTCTGAAAGACTTGTTCAATTTGATTTTCGCTAGTGAAAAATGAAACAGTGTTGCTCGTGTTGTATACCAATGCATTCGATTCACTAGTTGTGCCACTCGACCTCTGAGCAGAAATTCCAATTTCAATATTTTTATGTACTCTGAAGTATGCTCCTAACGCGAGATTTGAGTGGTAAACTGTGTTATTCGAAATTCCAAGAAACTCATTCACACCTATCAACTCAGGGTACACTTGATTCGAAATAGAAAAATCAGTCATCTGCATTCCGTAACCGCCATCGAATCCCCAAACTGGTGCTTTTCGCTTTTCCTTGAAGTCATTCCTTCTTGCTTGATTCAGCGAATCTGTCATTGGCGAATTCCGTTCCTCTATGTATATCACTTCGCCATCAATAATAAGCGTATCTGAAACAACAATAGCCCAAGAGTCTTGGGCTATGATAACAAACAAACTTATTAAGCAAAAATATCGCATGGTATCGCGAATGTACGGATTCACTTCCCTGTAAGTCTTGTCAATTTAAGCGTTCTGCCCTTAGCCTTAACAACCTCTTTCTTCGGGTACGGAACTTGAATTTCCTCTGGCATTCTCTGAACTTCAATAGTTTCTGCTACCTCAACAATAGCCGGTTCGACAATAGGAGTGCTTTGACAATTTTCTACCACCACGGCCGAAACGCTTGTTTCTCCTTCTACAATCTTTGATCGTCTTATCGTTTTTGCTAGAGTCGATTTCGATTCCTTCTCTGCATTCAAAATCACATGGCTATTCACATCAGCAACAACCGGAGGAATTGCTTTTACTTCTGTTGCAGCAGGCGCTGCGCTTTGTGCAACAACATTGCTCTCGCCACGATTCGAAAAGATCAAAGCCAACACACCTGCACCAATTAATGCGACAACATACACGTTCATGGTGTACCAAGAAAAACTCCAAAAAGACTTCTTCTTATTCAGAGCTTTTTGAATACGATCTTCCATTCCGGATGGAGCTTGCGGAGCGTAATTCTGTAAGTCATTCGCGACTTTGTTCATCAAATTTTCCATATACTTATAATTCTACTGGTATTTTCTGCGCACTCAAATCGAGCAACGCTTTTTGTAAATGTCCTTTTGCTCGGGAGAATTGTGACTTCGATGTGTTCACATCAATTTGCAGCATCTCGGCAATTTCTTTGTGTTTGTATCCTTCAACAGCATACAAGTTGAATACAGTTCGGTAACCGTCTGGAAGCGCTTGCACGCAAATCATGAGCTCTTCCATGGTGTATTCAACATCGTGGTGTTCCACCAAACTGTTTGCGTATTCAGAACGGTCATCAATTTCATCTTCCAACCTTCCACGTAGGTTTTTTCTATAACCCGTAATTGCTGTGTTCACCGCAATTCTCCGCACCCAACCTTCGAAACTTCCAGCAGACTGATAGTCTTTCAGGTGATTGTATATTTTAACAAAAGCCTCTTGCATGGAATCCTCTGCCTCCATTCTATTCTTCGCGTAACGAAGGCAAATTCCAAACACCAACGAAGAAAACTTCTTGTACAACAAGTGCTGCGCCGACTTGTCGCCGCGAATACAAGATTGTATGAGAGTCTTTTCTTCCATTGTTATAGCATAGACAACTCCCCCTTAAAAAGGGTTGCACCACTAAAATTAATAGAAATTACTGATACTTGTACACCCCTTCTCCTTTGTTCTTGGAAAGCATGCGGTAATCGAGGAAGTATATCATTCGAATAGAAACCGAGTTGCTGAAAGGCATTTGAGTGGTTTGATTGAAATCGGAAAGCAGATTCGCCTGAATTTGATTGTCTTCATGGATAATCGCATACTTCCATGCGAAAATCATTTCGCTTCCCGGACGGAAGATCCATTTATAGAAAAGATCAACGGTTAATGAATTGAAATCTCTGTTTGCAGCTGAGAAATCGTTCGTTTCGTTGTTGACACCGGTATAGGCAGTAGAACCCAATGTGCCATCTTCCTTCAACCCGAAAAATTCGTGATACCTCGAATATCCCCAATAGTGACGAAAGCGAACGTTCATGCTATTCACGGGATCAAATGCGAAGGCAACGGTTAGCACATTGGTGTGTGAAATCGCATCGCGTCTTCCGAATACAGGAGCACCCGAATCGAATGTTGCAAAACCTAAGTCATTGAAATGTTGTTGTTTGCTATAAACATAGGTGAACATCCATTTGTCGTTTAAGCGAAAGCGCGGAGAGATTCTCCAATTGAAAACATAACGACCGTCATTTTCATAGGATCCGTATCCTGTTCCTGCATCTATCGCCAATCTCTTACGGTAATCAGAACTTATATATGCTCCACCTCGAAAGTACTTGTAGGTTTGGAATTTCATTCCGTCAACTCGTGGCTCAAAGAAATCATATCCTCGGGTAGGTACTGCCTCGTAATTCAGATTGATGTATAGGAACTTGTTCGTGATAACAGAAAATTCTCCTTCAACATAATTTGAAGTAAATGTTTTGGGGAAGTATAGGTTTGAACGAGAATAAGAGAAATTCGTCCATGCCTTATTCAATTTCCAAAAGGGCTTGTAAATATTATAACCAACAGTCCCTGAGTTGACTTGCTCATTGTTCGCCTGCAGAAAACCGAGATCATTCGGGTCGAAGGTATTGCTTTCAGTGTAGTGCAGCAATTGAAAATTAAAGTTACCGCTCACTTTCGAAAACTTCACTTCCCCCATTCCACCGCTTTTATTACTTGGAGATTCGTTATACTGATTTAAGCCATTCTTCATTGAGTAAGAGCCATGAACATGCAATTCATAGGTGTTTTTCTTATTTCTAAAAGTGCCTTCCATCGAGCTTACATTGGCGTCATAAGCCTTTCCTGACCGCGTCAAATTTGTATTCGTAAAAGAGACAAACGAGTTGTTTGGTAGATTTTGATCAACGACAAAAACATTTGAATTCGTAATCGGATTTGTTAGCTCTGTTCGTGACTTCCCTGTAATGGTATCTCGAAACTCGGCATAGCTCTCGGCTGTTAAACTATTCAGAAAACCTATGGCCAACCCTTTTGAATTTCGACCACCAATTTTAGTGCTGTTTATGACGCGTTGTTGTGAAGGATTAGAAATTAACACTTCGTTCTCTCTCCTCTTCGAATCTACGGTGTAGTAATCAAAAGGAGTATCACCAATTCTTCGAGAATAAAAAATCTCTCCACGTTGATATAGCTCTAATCCTTCGTTAAAAAAGGGTCGATTGTCCTGAAACTGAATTTCATAAGGAGTTAAATTCAAGATTAATTGATCGCTAATGGTTTGACCAAAGTCTGGAATAAGGGTTGCATCTAGCGTATAAGCTTCATTCAAGCCAATTTTCAAATCCATACCGGCGTTGTATGCAAATTCGTTTGAACCCGACTGTTCCTTCTTGCTGTATGTTGAAATATAAGGATAGAAAAAAATACGCTTCGGTGGAACAATTCCCTTTATCCCTTTCAAATGTCCCATTTGAGCTAAAAAACCAGCACCTGCAGGATCTACGAAACTCCAATTTGCTTGAATACGTGTTCTTCTAATTTCACGAACGAAATTCACATGCCAATGCTGTTCAGGCAGATTCGGGAAACGCAAAGCAGCATAAGGAATCTTAAATTCTGCAATCCAACCATCTTTAACAATCTTTGTTTTACAATCCCAAACGGCATTCCAAGAGGCGTCTTCGCCGTCCGAAGATTGCCGCGCATCATATTGCTCTCCCCTTGGAGAAACCGCAAACATATATCCCGTTACCCCGTCCCTGTAACAGTTCAAAGCAACACCCACATAGTCTGAATTACCGTCACCGTCTCTTCCTGTCAATTGCTGAAGAATGCTATCTGGAGAAGGATCAAACGCATAGATTCCAATGTAAAGCGCTTCATTTGTGTAGACAACTCTAACTTCCGTGTTGTGTGTTTGAAGTCGGCCGGGATATGGCTGAAGTCCCCAAAACTGATCCGTCACTTCAGCACTAGCCCAAGCTTCATCGTTGAGTTGTCCATCCAAGACGGGTGCCTTCTCTGCTTTCACTGCATAAGCTGTTCGATTTGCCAACTGACCTGAGGCCAAAATAGCAAGTTGAAAAACAACAAAGAGCGCAAAAGATTTTTTCATTGGACTGCAAAACTACGATGTAGAACAAATGCAAAAAAATAATGTTTCCTAAACAGGTATAGAATTAACTTCGCAAACGAAATTTCAACATGAAAAATAGCATTTTATTCTTTCTATTCGTTTTCGGCATTGGAACAACAGCACTCGCACAAAACTATGCTGTAAGTGGTGAAATCCGCGATCAATCGACTGGTGAAAGCATTATTGGAGCAACTGTCTTTGTTAAAAGTAAGAACAGCGGATGCGTAACCAACAGCTTTGGATTTTATTCTCTTTCATTGCCGTCTGGAAACTACGAAATGGAAATGCGATGCGTGGGCTATGAAACATTGATAGCTCCATTGAAACTTCAAGCCAATGCTCACAAGGATTTCGAGCTTAAGCCAGTTTCGTTCACCGGAGGACCTGTGATTATTGAGGGAACACGCAAAGACAATGTAGGAAGCACCGACATGGGGAAAATTGAAATTGGAATAGACCAAATAAAAAAGATACCTGTTATTTTCGGTGAAGTAGATATCTTGAAAACCATTACTCTACTTCCAGGAGTGCAAAGCAGTGGTGAAGGAAACGCGGGTTTCTATGTTCGCGGTGGTGGGGTAGATCAAAACCTTATTCTTCTCGACAACTCTACCGTTTACAACGCCTCTCACCTTTTTGGATTTTTCAGTGTATTCAATGCAGATGCGGTAAAAAATATTGAGATTACCAAAGGGGGTGGCCCTGCTTCTTATGGAGGAAGACTTTCCTCTGTCTTAGATATTAATTTGAAGGAAGGAAATAGCAAATCGTATCATGGAGCCGGGGGTATTGGAACCATTGCCAGTCGTTTTACTGTTGAAGGCCCCCTTAAAAAAGACACTTCCTCGTTTATTCTTTCAGGAAGAAGAACGTACATAGATGTTCTGGCCAAGCCGTTTATGAATCCGGAAAGTGGCTTTAACGGATCTGGTTATTTCTTTTATGATTTAAATGCAAAATTCAATTACCGTCTTTCCAATCGCGACCAGCTTTTCGCGAGCATGTACACTGGAAAAGATGTTTTCTCATTCAATAGCGCAAATGCAGGTTTCTCAACTCGCATTCCTTGGGGAAACACAACGGGAACAATTCGCTGGGCGCACCAATCGGGAAGCAAACTTTTCATGAACGCCATTTTAACCTACACGGATTACAAATTTCAATTTGAAGGAAAACAAGACCAATTCACTTTCGGATTAAGCAGTGGTATTCGAGATTATGGAGCTAAAGTTCAGTGGAGCTACTTTCCTAATCCTACCCATCGCATGAAATGGGGAATGGATTACACCTATCACAAATTCACGCCGAACAATACTTATGCTTCAAGCGGAGACGTGAATTTTGATTTAGGAGAGCAGGTTAAATTGTATTCGCATGAAGCGGCTGCTTACTTCCAAGATGATTTCGATTTAAATGAAAAATGGAGAATCAATGCCGGAGTTCGCGTTCCCTATTTCATGCATGTGGGTCCTTTCACAAGATACACCTACCCTCCTTCAAATTCAAGCGTTGGAGGCTCTACAATCCCAATTACAACGGTGTATGACAAAAATGAAAAGGTTGCAGATTACTTCGGGTTTGAACCGCGATTTAATGCGCGTTATGCCATCAATAAAGCTTCTAGCTTCAAAATGGCTCTGTCTCGAAATCTTCAATTCATTACCCTTACGAGCCTTTCTCCTTCATCGCTGCCGACGGATGTTTGGTTACCGAGTACAGACCGTTTGAAGCCACAGCTTGCTTCGCAAGTGAGTGTTGGATATTTCAGAAATTTCTTTGACGACAGCTGGGAGTCGAGCGTTGAACTGTACTACAAGGACATGCAAAACCAGAGCGATTACAAAGAAGGTTCTACGCCCGATCAAACTGTCGGAGACAACATTGACAATCTGCTTGTATTTGGAAGAGGATACAGCTACGGAGCTGAATTCTTCATTAAAAAACGAATGGGAGATTTCTCCGGTTGGGTTGGATATACTTGGGCCAAGACTATGCGCATATTTGAAGAGGTGAATAATGGCAAAGCCTATCCAACACGTTGGGACAGACGTCATGACGCTAATGTTGTTTTGATGTATACTCTTTCTCCGCGTGTTGATTTAGGATTTGTGTTTGTCTACGCAACAGGAAACGCTATTACACTTCCTATTTCTCGTTATTTCTTTGAAGGAAATTTAGTTGAAGTGTATGGTGAAAGAAACAGTTTCCGCATGGCACCTTATCACCGCGCAGACTTTTCATTGAACGTAAAAGGAAAGCTAACGCGCTCTCGTTTCGATGCTGAATTGAATCAAGTGGTGGAAGAGCCGCGCAAATTCCGGAGCAGTTGGAACTTCTCTGTTTACAACCTTTACAACAGAATGAATCCGTATTTCATCTACTTCGCAACAAGAGACAATGACAACGGTGGCTTCCAAATAACAGCAAGACAAGTCAGTCTATTTCCAATACTACCAAGCATTACTTGGAACTTTGAATTCTAATTTTGAAATCACTACTTAAACTCAATTATCTTTTTTGGAAATACCGTGGACGATTGCTCCTAGGAACCTTGTTCATTATTCTTTCCACGGCCTTCAATGTATACGCACCCATTGTGGTGGGAGAAGGTGTTGACTTTCTTGCCGAAGCCCTGAGCGCCGCGCAAGGGAAAATTCAAACCATTCATTACCCTGAAACACTTGCGCTATGCAGAAGTTGGTTTGGACTGTCTAACGACATTCCTGAAGTCAGAAACAACAGTGCATTCAATGATTGGGTAATCTACATTGCAATACTTATTGCGGGTCTGTATTTGTTCTTCTATCTCTTCAAAGGAATTTTTCTTTTCTTCCAAAGACAAACACTCATTGTTATGTCGCGATGGATGGAATTCGATATAAAAAACTCCATCTATGCGCACTACCAAAAATTAGACGTTTCGTTTTACAAAGTCAATCGTACGGGTGATCTCATGAACAGGATTAGCGAAGATGTTGGACGTGTGCGCATGTACCTCGGTCCTGCAGTAATGTACACGCTGAACCTCATTGTTCTCTTCGCCATGTGTATTGGTATTATGTATAAAATTTCTCCTAAGCTCACATTTTATACTTTGCTTCCGTTGCCTTTCATGATGATCGGAATTTTTCTTGTTAGCAGAAGAATTAATAAGAAGACAGAGCGCGTTCAACGTCAGCAAAGTGAACTTTCAACCACTGTTCAAGAAAGTATGAGTGGCATACGAGTGCTGAAAGGATTCGGTCTAGAAAATCACTTCATTGAGCATTTCTTCAAGCAAAGTCAGTCCTATAAAAAACTACAAATGCACTTGGTGAAAACAGATGCTTTGTTTACACCTGTTATTGGAATGCTCGTTGGACTTTCTACTCTGCTCACGCTATACATTGGTGCCCGTGAGGTTGCTGCTGGAAACATTACTTATGGAGTCATTGTACAATTTATATTTTACGTCAACCTTCTCACCTGGCCGTTTGCAAGTGTGGGATGGGTAACAAGTTTGGTATTGAAGGGAGAAGCGAGTATGACGCGTATCCTCGCATTTTTAAATCAGTCTTCTGCCATTCCGAGCGGTAATGAAACCGTTCAAAAATTTGAAACCCTTCAATTTAAAAATGTCTCTTTCACATATCCGGAAACGAACATTGAAGCACTTTCAAACCTGAGCTTAGAAATACACAAAGGGAAAACCGTTGCCTTTATTGGACACACGGGCTCTGGAAAATCTTCTATTGTTCAGTTGCTCATGAAAGCATATATGCCAACATCTGGAACTATTTCAATGAATGGAATTGACATTGCTCAATTGGAAACCAACGGCTACAGAAGCCTCATGGGCATTGTTCCGCAAGATGTATTTTTATTCTCAGATACTATTGAAAACAATATTCGCTTTGGAAATGGGAATGCTACGTTAAATGAAATTACACGGGCTGCGCAAACAGCAGATTTACACGAAAACATTCTTGGCTTCGAAGAAAAATATGAAACACTTCTTGGAGAACGAGGCATTAATTTGAGCGGTGGACAAAAGCAAAGACTTTCAATAGCTCGAGCTATTATTTCAAATCCGGAAATTCTACTTCTCGACGATTGCCTTTCGGCTGTCGACACTCAAACTGACGAGAAGATTATGCGCGGCCTGAAGAAAATTAGAGAAGGGAAAACGAATATCATTGTTTCCCATCGTATCAGCAGTGTTCATCATGCAGATAAAATTTTCGTGCTGCAACAAGGTCAGCTAGCAGAAAGCGGAACTCACGAGGAATTACTCGCTCACAAAGGACTTTATTTCGAGCTTGTTGAGCTTCAAAAAATACAAGAGAACTAATCAGCCTTCAAGGTGTTTAAAGGTTATGAATGTACTAGTCACAGGAGGAACCGGATTTATTGGAAAGCAGATTATCCAAGCGTTGTTAGAAAAAGGACATTCAGTCACAAACCTAACCACACAGCGCAAACAGGAAGCTCGTGTTTCAGAAATGTTTCAGCATGTCTATTGGAATCCGACAACTAAAGAGCTGAACAAATCGCTTCTACCTAACATACAAGGAGTCGTTCATTTAGCCGGATACAGCGTGGCTAATAAGTGGAGCACAGCTAACAAAGCACTCATGGTTTCTAGCAGAATTTCTTCAACCGAATTTCTTTGTGAAATCTTGAATGAAATGGCAACGTCTCCGACTGTTTTAGTTGGGGCTAGCGCCTCTGGATTTTATAAAAATTCCGAGGAGATTCAAGATGAAACAGCATCTGTTGGAAGTGGTTTCTTAGCCGACTTAACAGCGCAATGGGAAAACGCGAGCGCGGCACTTCACCCTTCCATAAAAAATATACATTTACGTATTGGGGTTGTACTGAGCGCAAACGATGGAGCACTCAAAAAACTCACTCCTATTTTCAAAGCAGGAATCGGATCTGCGGTTGGCAATGGAAATCAATACATGAGCTGGGTGCATGAAAAAGATTTGGTTGCTATGTTTATTCATTGCCTTGAGAACACTGTGGAGTCAGGTGTTTACAATGCCACATCTGATATCCCTGTTACCAATTACGAATTTTCTAAAACCTTAGCATCGGTATTAAGAAAACCTTTTTTCCTCCCAAAAGTACCCGCCTTGGTATTGAAAATACTGTTCGGAGAAATGTCACAACTTGTTCTTGTGAGCCAAAGACTTTCCAATCTGAAAATAAAGTCAACAGCATTCGAATTCCGTTTTAAAACTATTCAAGACGCTCTATCCAATGTCTATGGAAAAAACTAAAATAAACATTCATTGGTTTCGAAGAGATCTTCGCATGAATGATAATCACGCCCTATTCACGGCACTCTCTGGAGACTTTCCAGTCCTTCCTATTTTCATTTTCGACCCAAACATATTAACGCATCTTCCCAAGAAAGATGCGCGCGTTCAGTTTATTCATTCAACACTTGCATCCATTCATGAGCAATTAATTTCTGTTGGAAGTGCGCTGCGTGTGTTTCATTGCACCCCCGAAGAAGCGCTTGAACAATTAACGCAAGAATTCGATGTGCAGAATTTATATGCGAACCGCGACTATGAGCCCAACGCTAGAAGCAGAGACAAGCGCATTTATGATTCTTTGAAGGAAAAGGGAATAACTTTTATTGGAAAGAAAGACCACGTCATCTTCGAAGCGAGCGAAGTAACCAAAGACGATGGACTTCCATACACTGTGTATACTCCTTACAGCAAGAAATGGAAAGCACGATTGGTATCGCATCCTATAAATTGTTATCGATCGGAAGATCTTCAATCGAATTTCCTTCAAACTAGAACAACTGATTTTCATTCACAAGGTGCGATGCAAGGTCCTTCGGAAGGTGTTTCAGAAGGTGCGATGCAAGAACTGGAACAAATCGGTTTTGAAAAAACAGCGATCAAATTCCCCTCTATTCAATTGAATGCGCATGCCATTCAGAACTATCATCTTCATCGAGATTTTCCCGCTATTGAAGGAACAACTCGTATGAGTTTGCATTTAAGATTCGGGACAGTGAGCACACGATCGTTAGTTCTCTATGGCTTAACATCCAATGAAAAATGGTTGAATGAATTAATATGGAGAGAGTTCTATCAAATGATCATCTATCACTTTCCAGATACTGTAGACAAGGCGTTCAAACCCGCGTACGACTTTATTGAATGGAATAACAACGAAAATGAATTTCAATTGTGGTGTGAAGGGAAAACTGGTTATCCGCTTGTAGATGCGGGCATGCGCGAATTGAATGAAACTGGATTTATGCACAACAGAGTTCGAATGGTTGTAGCCAGTTTCTTAACGAAGCACTTGCTCATCGATTGGCGCTGGGGAGAAAGATACTTTGCTGAAAAATTATTGGATTTCGATTTAGCTAGCAACGTTGGCGGATGGCAATGGGCGGCAGGCAGCGGCTGCGACGCGGCACCCTACTTCAGAATTTTCAATCCTACTTCACAGATGGAAAAGTTCGACAAACAAAATGAATACATAAAAAAATGGGTGCCTGAATTCAATACGGCTAAATATTCTGAGCCTATTGTTGAACATACTTTCGCCCGCAACAGATGTCTAGAAAAGTATAAGGAAGCCCTTCTGAAAAAGTAAAGTCTTTACCTTTACTTCATGGAATTGTTTAAAGGACTTAAAGTTGTAGACTGCTCTTCGGTTTTAGCCGGACCACAGGTAGGCACGTTCTTCTCAGAACTTGGAGCGCATGTGTTGAAATTCGAAAACGCCAAAACAAATGGCGATGTCACTCGCACCTGGCACACGCCCGCTGAGTCGAAAGAAAAAATTAGTTCTTATTATTCTTCCATTAATTACAAAAAAGAAATTCATTTTGTTGATTTATCGAATGAAATAGGTATCGCCCGTATTCACACTGAATTGGAAGCTGCGGATATCATACTTACAAATTTTAAAAGTGGTGATTCAAAAAAATTCCAATTAGATGCTGAATTACTTTCCAGAAAATTCCCTCAATTGATTCAGGGAATTATACGTGGATTTGAATTTGAGAAAGATCGATTGGCATATGATGTGGTTCTTCAAGCTGAAACAGGATTTATGTTTATGAATGGATCCGAAGACGGACCTCCCACGAAGATGCCAGTAGCGCTCATAGATGTGCTAGCGGCCCATCAATTGAAGGAAGGAATTCTTTGTGCATTGATTCAAAAAGCCAAAACCGGAAAAGGATCTTGCGTTGAAGTCTCTCTAGAAAAAGCTGCACTTGCAGCTTTAGTCAATCAGGCGAGTTATTTTCTCATGACCGGAAACATTCCGAAACGCATGGGATCTCTTCATCCCAATATTGCACCCTATGGAGAACTAGTAAGGACCCAAGATGAAAAGTGGATTGTGCTTGCCGTTGGAAGCGATGATCAATTCCGAAAATTATGTGGGCTCTTGAGCAATGAAGAAGTGAGTCATGACATTCGATTTACTTCCAACACAGCGCGTGTGAAAAATAGAATCGCCTTACAAGAAATTCTTCAAAATGAATTTCAAAAAATACTCTGCTCAACTTTTGAACTTCAGGCTCAACTCAATGGTATTCCTTATGGGAGAGTAAGAAATATGAAAGAAGTATTTGAACGAGAGGCGGCTTCAACAAGCATATTAAAAGAAGTAATTGAAGGGCATGAGACTCAGCGAACGGCTAGTGTGGCTTTCAGTATACGTATGAACGATTAAAAAAAGATATCGCTTAATTCTTCGAGTGACTGACCTTCTTTATCTTTTTGGGAAAGAATTTTTTCTCCTTCTGGCCATGGGATATTTGCTGAGGCATCGAACGCATTGAGGCAAATTTCCGAATCTTTATCGTAGTAATTCGTGCACTTGTATTGAACAATTGTTTGGTCTTCCAACGTGTAAAATCCATGCGCAAATCCTTCAGGAATGAACAACGATTTGCCATCACCTGCCTTCAATTCAACTTGAAAGCTTTTACCGAATGTTGGTTCGGTTCTGCGTAAATCTACGACCACATCTAAAACACTTCCTGTTACCACGCGCAACAATTTGGCCTGAGACTTCTTAGGTCTTTGAGCATGCAGCCCGCGTAATACACCCTTCGATGAAAGACTTTCATTGTCTTGAACGAATGTAATATTAAAGCCTGTTTCAATTCTGAATTGCGCTTCTTTAAATGTCTCTTGAAATCGTCCGCGCTCGTCGCCGAAGACTGGAAAGTGTATAATCAGTAAATCGCGAAAATCCGTTTTATCTATGCGCATAACTTAATTCGTAACAACGAGGAACAATATTAATGTGGAAGACACTAAGCTCACCAGCGGAGCTATATCCTTAACAAACTCATTCGTGATTTGAGGCACCGGTTCAACATAAATGATATCGCCTGCCTGAACAATCATTTTTGCGCTTTCCACTCCCTCTATGGTTGAAAGATTCAATCGATACACTTCGTTCGCACCATTTTTCCCTCGAATTAATTTAACCTTTGAAGCATTTCCTCTCTCTCTAATACCTCCTGCAAGCGCTATTGCTTCTAGAACAGATATGTTCTGATTTGCCAATGGCACAACGGTACCAACACTTCCTTCACCCGTAAATACCATTACCCTTCTATTCAGTACTCGCACCAAACAAAAAGGATCGTTATAATTGATAAACTTCGACTCTAGAAATTTCTGTGCATCGGGTATCGACAGACCCGCAAGTTTTGTTTTACCTAGAACGGGTAAATCTACTTCTCCATCTTTATCAAGAATATAGAACAAATCAAAACCACCATAGTTTGGCTGACGCTCAATACCACTTGTAGTATATTCCAAAATCATAGCACCATCTCCTGTGAAAAGACTTATTGTTATGTAATCAAATGGAGCCAGTTTGTACTCCTTGTTTGTTGAATCGAGATCTGGCTTTTTGAACTCATACTCTGTATCTGTTTGAAACATTATGTTCTTGTTGATACTGCAACTACTTAAAACTGTTGCAACAAAAGAAAGTATAAATAAAGTTCGCTTGTTAATCATAGTAACAAAGAAACGAATGTCTTTCATTATCTCAATGGCATTTATCTTATTTTTGATGAGAATACACATATATGGGGAAAATTTACATTTCAGAAATTACAAGAGAAGACCTTCCATATATACATTGGGTTGAAAATTTAGAGGAGTATTGGCATATTAATGAGCACCCGGGACCCTATACCCTCGAAGAAATAACTGATTGTTTTTTTCCTGCAAGAATTTACCCTCTTCACAAACAACAGCGATGGGTTATTTGGGAAATGGAAAAAAAAGTGGCCATTGGAATCTTAGACGCATTCGATTTCAATGAAAACGAAAAATCCATCGGAATAGGAATACTCATTCCAAATAGAAGTCTTCACAACAAAGGATTCGGCCATGAGTCTATAAGTCTTTTAATTAAAAAACTTACATTTGACAAACACATTGCAAAAGTTTTTGCGCTTATAGATAAAGACAATGCATCCAGTATTTCTCTTTTTGAAAAATCAGGATTTGAATTTCGTGGGGAACAAATGTGCCTTAACAGAATTGTAAACAGATATGAAAAATTACTTTAACAGAAACAAAAAAACAGTCATTGCCATTCTTGTAGGAACGATGTTTGTCGGATTTTTTATTTTTATGTTTGTCCTCACTTCATCGCCTTTAAATTCTGGAGGAAAAAAATTCACGATATTCATTTCTGCAAATAACAACGGAGCCGAAATTGAAAAGATAATTTTAGATTCACTCTACCAGGATTCTGAATCCCCTAAAATTTTGTACTACAAGTGGGAAATAACATCTTTCTTTAAATCTCCAAAAAAATTCCCTCCAGGAAGATACACCTTGAACGGAGATTTATCTGCTCGTTCTATATTCAATAAAATTTTAAGCGGAAACGAAGATCCTATTACTCTGCGAATCGACAATATTAAATCAATATTTAATCTCGCTCAGAGATTTGGAAAAAACTTCGAGCAAGACAGTTCGAAGTTTATGAACTACGTAAATGAAAACCTAGATTTACTTGCTCCAAATACAACGGATTTACCCAATGAGATAAGACAGCAACGCGTTTTAGAGAGACTAATAGGCGATACTTACGAAATGTATTGGTCCAATTCACCCGCGACATTTTTCTCGCGGATGAATAAGATATATACAGACTTTTGGAATAATGAAAAAAAAATACTTGCGTCTCAAATAGGACTCTCCGAGCATGATGTATATGTTTTAGCATCCATTGTCCGCGGTGAAACATCTAACAAAGATGAAGCTCCCGAAGTAGCGGGACTCTATCTAAACAGAATAAAACAAGGAATGCTCCTGCAATCAGACCCCACTGTTTTATTTGCTATCAACACCAAAGAAAAAAGACAACGTGTTCTAAATGAAGATTTGAAATTTGACTCTCCATACAACACCTATGTCTACAAAGGGTTACCCCCAGCTACAATACATATTGTAGAAAAAAGGTATCTAGATGCTGTGCTAAACCCTGTGAAACACGAATACATTTTCATGTGTGCTCAGCCAAGAAAAACGGGCAAACACAACTTCGCTAAAACGTATAGCGAACATTTAATGAACGCAAGACTGTATAGGTCCTACTTAGACTCGATTGACATTCAGCGATGAAAGAAAAAATTATTTTTATCGTCCTATTATTTTTTGGTGTTCATGCATCCGCTTTTGAAAAAGATACACTCGCATTAAACCTTTCGCAACAGAAAAAACACAACACTATTTTCTCTTCACTGGCTATTGGCGCTGGTGCAACTTCGTTCATCGGATTGAATACTTTGTGGTACAAAGACTTTCCGCAAAGTAATTTTCACTTCTTTAACGACTCGAAAGAATGGATGCAGATGGATAAATGTGGACATGTCTTCACATCTTATCAAATCGGAAGAAACTTCTACAACACGCTTCAATCAAGCCCTTCAAATCGCAATAGAAATATTTTTCTCGGCGGTGCTTCCGGATTAATTTATCTTACTGGTATTGAAATTTTAGATGGAAAATCTGCGCAATGGGGGTTTTCAAAAAGCGATATGATTGCGAATACTTTCGGATATTTTTTATTCGCTTCACAAGAATATTTTCTTCAACAACAATTCATCTCGATGAAATTTTCTTATCAAAAAAGTGAGTTTGCAAACATGCGTCCGGAAACATTTGGTCGTAATTTTCAACAACGTCTTTTGAAAGACTACAACGGACAAACGTATTGGCTCTCTGCACCACTATCTCTGAACCGCTCGAATACCAAGCGATTCACGAGGTGGTTATGCATTTCATTTGGTTACAGTATTGATGAAAATTTATACGCAGATAATAACATTAATAGTGTTAATAATTTTCACGCGACACGTGAATTCTTTTTTTCTTTTGATGCAGATTTGAATAGAATTGAATGGCGAAGTAAATGGATGAAGAAAATTGCAAGTGTAATCAACTTCATAAAAATTCCAAGCCCAACAATCGGGATAAGAAGTGACGGAAAAGTGAAATTGTATCCTGTGTATTTTTAAGTTCACTTATAACGATAAGCGAACGATTTGAAAAGAAAATAATCAACCGTTTATTTTATGAAAACCAAAACCAAAGCTAGCGCGCCAAAGGCCGCTAAAAAAGCTGCCGCTCCTAAGAAAGCTGCTGCTAAAAAAGCTGCTGCTCCTAAGAAAGCTGCTGCTCCAAAAAAAGCTGCCGCTCCTAAGAAGGCTGTAGCTAAAAAAGCTGCTGCTCCTAAGAAAGCTGTTGCTAAAAAAGCTGCTGCTCCTAAGAAAGCTGTTGCTAAAAAAGCTGCTGCTCCTAAGAAAGCCGTTGCTAAAAAAGCTGCTGCTCCTAAGAAAGCTGTTGCTAAAAAAGCTGCTGCTCCTAAGAAAGCCGTTGCTAAGAAAGCTGCTGCTCCTAAGAAAGCTGCGAAGAAGAAATAATATTCTACTTCAGAACATTAAAAAAGCCGTTTCTTGCGAGACGGCTTTTTTATTTGACTTGTTTTTTTCGTGTGATTAATTCACATGCATAAGTATAGGCAAGTGATCACTGTAACCTCCCTTGTATGAATCACCCACATAAGCTCTAGCTGGGGATTTCACACCATCCTTTGATGTGTAGTATAAAAAATCATACGACACGACTTCGAAAGAATTCGCACTAACACATTTGTTATCGAACATTCCGTAGCTAACCATAAACTGATCTAGCGGACTCCACTCTCCTTTGTAAAAATGTGTTCCCTTTTTTAACGCTTCGAAATCTGACATCATATTGAACAATACCGAATGTTCATTCGATACACCCGCTTGTAAAACATCGTGTACACTTTTGTTCGAAGGGAAATCATTGAAGTCTCCCATGCAAATAATATTCGCCTTCGGATTTACTGAAAGAATCTGATCGACTTCTTTTCTTAAAACACTCGCAGCTTTTATGCGATGCATTTCAGATTCATCTTGCCCACCTCGCCGAGAAGGCCAGTGGTTCACGAACAAATGAAAATCTTCACTTCCCACTTTAACAGAGACTTTAAGAATGTCTCTTGTGTTTGGGTCTGACACACTTTCTAAAACAACAGGAATAGGTTTGCTTCCAACAATTGCAACTCTCTTCGAATCATAAATTAATGCAACATCAATTCCTCGTTCATCTGGACCTTCATACCAGAGAACCTGGTATCCTTTTCCTTTTAGAAAAGATGTGTTCACCAAATCGTTCAAGACTGTTCCGTTCTCAACTTCAATTAATCCAACAATAGCTGGAAAGTTTGTTCCCTTGTTTGTAATCGCATCAACAGTATGATTCAAGTGCTCGTAATACTTCGCAGTGTTCCACTGCAACTTTCCAGTTGGTGTAAAATCTTCGTCCGCCTTATTCGGATCATCAATGGTGTCGAATAAATTTTCAACGTTGTAACTCATTAAATCAAACTTGGCTTTAGCAGCAGCATCGGAATACTCATTGTAATCCAGTTTAGTTGTTTTACACGATACCATCAATGCTATGAAGAATAACACACTTAATTTTTTCATAACTCAAAAGTAGAACAGAACAATTCTACTTCCACCTACTCTATTTTTGTTTGAATGAAATTTAACGGAAACATATTTTTCGGAAGTGTCCTTGTTCTCTTTGTGCTTGTCTCTTGCGGAACGAAACGCAGTGACAATAAAAATGTTTTTTGTTACAACGAAAGCAACGGAATAACCTCACTTGACCCAGCTTTTGCCCGTGACCTTGAAATCATGTGGGCCACCAATCAACTGTTCGACGGCCTAGTTGAGCTAAACGATTCCCTTCAGATTGTTCCTTCGGCCGCAAAATCATTCTCAATTTCCGAAGATCTTCTGTCATACACCTTTACACTTCGCAATGACGTGCGTTTCCACAACAACAGATGCTTCCCTTCAGAGCAAGGAAGAAAAGTTGTGGCCGCAGATGTCGTTTATTCCTTCAATAGAATATTAGACAACACTGTTGCTTCTCCAGGCAAATGGATTTTCGAAAAAGTAATTGAAAACGGATTCTCTGCGCCGAATGATTCAACATTCATTATTCAACTTAAAGAACCATTCGCTCCGTTCCTCGGCTTGCTCACCACACAGTACGCCAACATTGTTCCTCACGAAGCTCTTGAAATGTACGGAACCGATTTTCGAAATCATCCCGTTGGATGCGGACCCTTTCAATTTGCATTCTGGTATGAAAACGTTGCACTCGTTTTTCACAAAAACCCGAATTACTATTTGAAAGATGAATCCGGAAATGCGCTTCCCTACTTAGATGCGGTGAAAATAGATTTCGTGAAAGACATGTCGGCTGAATACCAAGGATTGCTTCAAGGCAAGTACGATTTCATGAGTGGCATTCACAATGCGTTCAAGGATGAATTACTAGATCCGAATGGGAATTTATCGAGCGCATACAGCTCTCAGTTGTACTTGCAAAAAACTCCTTTCATTAAAACAGACTATCTCGGATTCGTTGTAGACCCGTCCCTTCAAGCGAACAAAGCATTGCTCGACCCCAGAGTAAGAATGGCCCTTCACCTTTCCATAAATAAAAAAGATATGGTGAAGCATTTGCGCAACAACACCGTTATTCCAGCTGACTTCGGATTCTGTTCTCCTGCTGCCGCGAAAAACTTAAATACGGAGCAGCTCATTTCCTTCAACAAAAAACAAGCGCTCGAATTATTGGCAGAAGCAGGATTTCCCAATGGAAAAAATCTTCCAACTATTGTATTGAATACTACGAGTGACTACGCCGACCTCATGGAATACATTCAACATGAATGGCAACAAATTGGTATTCCTTGCGAGATTCAACAGCTTCAAGGTTCGGCCTTTCGCGATCAAGCTTCGAAATGCCAGCTTTCTGTTTTTAGAAAAAGTTGGTTAGCCGATTACGCGCATCCTGAAAACTTTTATTCCGTCTTCACCACTTCGCGATTTACCCCAAACGGACCGAATTACACGCACTTCAGCAATCCTGAATACGATAAAATCTATTCGAGAATGGGAAAAACGAATTCAACCGATAGCACGTTAATCTATAGTAAACAACTTGAACAAATAATTCATTCCGAAACGCCGATTATTCCGCTTTACTACGACCAAGTCATGCACTTCATTCGTTCGAACATCAAGAACTTCCCAACGAATTCAGTAAACATGCTCGATTTACGCCGAGTAAAAAAAGAATAAAAGAAAGCGTTAACTTCGCTTCACGAAAAACCGCCGTGCTAAAAATAGACACCCACACCCACATTATGCCCGATCACTTGCCCAATTGGAGTAAGGAATTCGGTTATGGAAAATTCATTCACCTCGACCACCACAGAAGTGGCTTTGCACGCATGATGCATGGCGATCAGTTCTTTCGCGAGATAGAATCGAATTGCTGGGATCCCATTTTGCGCATCGATGAATACGCGAAATACAACACGCAAGTTCAAGTGGTTTGTACCATTCCCGTTTTGTTTTCGTATTGGGCGAAGCCCGAACATACCCGCAAAGTTTCTGAGTTTCTAAATGATCATATTGCCATGATTGTGGAAGAGCACCCGAAAAACTATGTGGGTTTGGCTACGCTTCCCATGAACGACATTCCAATGGCTATTGTTGAATTGGAACGTGCGAAGAAAATAGGTTTTCGTGGAATTCAAATTGGATCGAATATCAATGGTGTTAATCTTAGCGACGAAAAATTTCTTCCACTTTGGAAAGCTTGCGAAGACTTAAGCATGTGCGTAATGGTTCATCCGTGGGAGATGATGGGCGAAAACGACATGAAGAAATATTGGCTACCTTGGTTGGTGGGCATGCCCGCGGAAACAACTCGCGCTATCTGTTCATTGATATTTTCAGGCGTGATTGAAAAATTTCCAAAGCTTCGTTTTTTGTTTGCACACGCCGGAGGTTCTTTCATTCCGACATTGGGAAGAATTGAACACGGATTCAATTGCAGACCAGATCTTGTGGCCATAGATAACAACGTTGCTCCCAGTCATTACTTGAATAAATTTTGGATCGACAGCGCAACGCATGATGGCGATTTACTTCGTTACATTATGACGAAGCAGTCGACGAAAAAAATTGCATTGGGAACCGACTATCCATTTCCGCTAGGAGATTTACACATAGGACAATTCATTGAAGAAATGCAATTGGAACAATCCGATTTAGAAAACATTATGCACGGTTCTGCATTGGAGTGGTTAGACCTCCCAAAAAATTTCTTTAGTTAAAAGACTTTTTAAAACTGAATTCATTTCCAACTTTATCAATCACCTTGAGATTGAACTTGTGCGGCAAGCCGTCACTCATTGATGCAGGTAACTCAACAAATACCGCGTTGTTCTTCGCATCGTACTCGTAATACAACCATTTATTATCAAGGGTTGGACGAATGGTTGAAATTCCGCTTAACCCGTCACGCACTGTAAGTCTAATGTTACCCTTCGCCCCGCTCTTTGGTACACTCTGACTAACGAAATCTATGCTCGGCGATTCATTATCGGTGGCATACGAGAATATTCCCAAAGAAGAGGCCGTTGCTACAATGTTTGTACCTTCAACAGACCCGCCTATTGACTTTCTATTTGCACCTTCGCCTTGAACAATTACCACCTTCTTTCTTCGCTCTGATGAAGTTTTACTTAAATCGAATTTGACCTTCACCGGGGTGTATAGTGCAATACCTGAATGACCAATATCTACGACTGGAGGCATTAGCGAATCATGAACACGCTCTATCATTTGCAAATAAACATCGTCAAACAAACTCGAACTTTGAAAGACCATGCTCCCGCCCTTAAAAGAGACAACTTTCTCTTCACCAGCTGGAATTAATTTATCTCTTGAAGATCTTTTCCAAGGCGCCTTCATTGCGCATACATATCCGTTTGCTGTTGTTATCTTGCCATTCCAATCTTCGGCCTCAAACACCACCTCGTGAACAGCAGTGTCTTGGATATTTATTGGAGTGTAACTGCTCTTGACTTCATTTTTTAAATGCTGCACTTCGGGCAAGGAACAACGGTACCACTGCCCTGATTTCGATTTATAAATTCCCATTGGAACAAATCCATTAATCGCTTTCGTGGTATTGAAATTCACCGATTGAATTTCCATCGAATACAACAAGGCACCATCTACTTTAACACGAATCGACTGCACTCCGCATTCACCACTGCCTTTCACATATCTATCAATAATGCGAACAGCTAATTCAAGATTTCCTTTTTCAATGACAAGGGGCTGATCTCTGGAAGAACCTTTGCCTTTTGTGAAGCTTGCAATTTCGGGAAGAAAACTTTGGCTCAACTCACTCGCCGCTCTTCCCGACCAAGCGCTGAAAGATTCAAGGGCAGGAGCTAACGTATCAAGCACTGGCAATCCGAATGAAATCGGATCTAAACATAAGTCTGTTCCATTCTCACGCACTTCAAAATGCACGTGTGGTCCTGAGCTTGAGCCTGAGTTTCCGCTGAGCGCAATGACCTCTCCCCTAGAAATTTTCACTTGCCCTTCTTTCGGATACCAATCCAAATCATACGATTCCTTTGCAAAATGTTGCAACCTCACCAATGAATCTAATCGCGGACTGAACTTTTGAAGATGTCCGTACACGGTGGTGTATCCTTCAGGGTGGGTTATATAAATTGCCTTGCCGTATCCAACCGGAGAAATCTTAACTCGAGAAACATACCCATCACCGGACGCGAATACCTGGAGCCCCTCTCGCTCATTTGTTCTTAAATCCAGTCCTGAATGAAAATGATTCGACCGAATCTCAGCAAAAGACCCCGCGAGATGAAGAGGAATATCTAAAGGAGATCCGCAATTCCATTTTGGTGCTTGTGCAAAACTTAGCGAAACGCTAAAAAGCAAAGCAACGAGAAGTTTATTTTTTAGTTTACTGAAAGTCATAGTGCAAAATGGGTGAAAAACACCAAAGGCGTTCGTTATGCCTGAAATTTTATTCACAACGCCCGCGTAAAAAAAGCGAAGGGCTATGGACTCTTTTTAACTAACTTTGTGACGCTTCAACAAAAGCTATACGTATTTATGGAATCGGCTCAACACTTTGAAACACTTACAGCAAAAATTCACGAATTGGGTGAATCTAAGCGCAATGCAGTAAACGCATTAGCGAAAGTAAACGAAGAATTAGCCTCGGTATACAAAATCAACAAAGGTCTCCAATCTCAGATTGAGGACTTAAATGTTAAAATAGAAGAGTTAGAAGCAAACCAATCGTTGAGGAATGAAACACAAATAGATCATGTTCATTCAACTAAGCAGAGAATCAACGCATTGGTAAAAGAGATAGACGAATGTCTTTTACTATTAAACAAATAGTGGAACAATGAGCGAAGTAACCCTACAAATATCCATTGCTGGTAAAAATTACCCCCTCTCGGTGAAGGCTTCTGAAGAAGCTGCAATCCGCAAAGCAGAGGCGCAATTGGAAGAGGCCGTTTCCATGTTTCAAAAAAACTATTCGGTAAAAGACAGAGGAGATTTACTAGCCATGGCGGCTTTACAAATCATAACTAAACTAAACAACACCCCTGCCCAGGTTATAGAAAAAACCATTGAGGTTGTGGTGGAAAAGGAAGTCATTGTTGAGAAAGAAGTTACGATTGAAAAAGAAGCTGCCGCACCCGATTATACCGAGCAATTCTCAGCATTAGAGAATCTCGTTAACGGATACTTGGCGAACTAGTCCACTATTCTCTTCCACTCTGCTTTAGGAAACGGACCCGAACGTCCGCATGTGGAACACTAATACTTTTATAGTATGGATGGCAGTGTATTGATTATTGTTTGCTCAATTACCGGAGTAATCAGTGGCGCTCTTCTTACCTACTTTGTTTTGAATGGTGCTTTAAAGTCTAAGAAAGACGGCATTATTGAAGAAGCGAAGAAAGAAGGAGAAACCCTTAAAGAGAAAAAAATTCTTCAAGCCAAAGAGAAATTTTTGGAGATGAAGTCGCAGCATGACCGTGAGGTTGGCGAGAAAAACAACAAAGTGAAACAAGCGGAAGACCGCATTAAGAATCGCGAACGCGAAATTTCACAGCAACAAGAACAACTGAAGCGCAAAGAAAAAGAGGCCGATGCTCAAAAGGAAAACGCGACAAAGTTGATCGAATTGAATGAAAAGAAGTCGGGAGATTTAGAAAAATCATCACAAAAAATCATCGCTCAATTGGAAGACCTTTCTAAACTTTCTGCCGATGATGCGAAAGCACAGTTGATGGAAATGTTGAAAGAAGATGCGCGTAACGCTTGTGCCTCTCAGATTCAAGGAATCGTGGATGAAGCCAAACTTAAAGCGAACCAAGAAGCGAAGAAAATTGTTATTCAAACCATTCAACGCACCGCTGTAGAGCACGCTGTTGAAAATAGCGTTTCAGTATTCAATATTGAAAACGACGAAATCAAAGGACGTATCATTGGTCGTGAAGGACGTAACATTCGCGCGCTGGAAGCAGCTACCGGAGTTGAAATTATTGTAGACGATACACCTGAGGCGATTGTCCTTTCTTGTTTCGATCCAGTTCGTAGAGAGATTGCACGTCTTTCTCTTCACCAATTGGTTACAGACGGACGTATTCACCCAGCGCGTATTGAAGAGGTTGTTGCGAAGGTTAGCAAGAACATTGAAGAAGAGATTGTTGAAGTTGGAAAGCGCACCTGTATTGAAATGGGTATTCACGGTCTTCACAGCGAATTGGTTCGCATGGTTGGACGTATGAAGTATCGTTCTTCTTACGGACAAAACTTATTGCAGCACAGCCGCGAAGTAGCCAACCTTTGTGCTACCATGGCAAGCGAATTGGGATTGAATCCGAAAGCTGCGCGCAGAGCAGGATTGCTTCATGATATTGGAAAAGTTCCAGACACTGAAAGCGAATTGCCGCACGCAGTGTTGGGTATGAAGTTGGCAGAAAAATATGGTGAGAAGCCAGACGTATGCAACGCCATCGGGGCTCACCACGACGAGGTTGAAATGACTACCTTGCTTTCACCAATTATACAAGTTTGTGATGCTATCTCAGGAGCTCGTCCTGGCGCTCGTCGAGAAGTGGTTGAAGCGTACATTCAGCGTTTACGTGATTTAGAGAATTTAGCTTTGGAATATCCTGGTGTGTCTAAATCGTTTGCTATTCAAGCGGGTCGTGAGTTGCGTGTAATGGTTGAGGCAGATCGTGTAACAGATGATCAAGCAGATGCATTGGCGATTTCATTGGCTTCTCGTATTGAAACTGAAATGACTTATCCTGGCCAAGTCCGTGTAACGGTTATCCGTGAAAAGCGTGCTGTGGGAATTGCGAGATAATCTCTTGCATTAGACGAACAAAAACGCCCGCGAATGCGGGCGTTTTTCATTTCAATTTAGATCTAAATTCCAGTCGATCACGTCTATTAAATTTCCGTTTAAAATCAAATCGATAATATACACCTGTACTTATTTGAAAATTGGCTTGTCCTTCAAATTTAGTTCTAATCCCAAAATCGGTAATCCAATTAATCTTTCTAATACCTATTCTTAGACCTAATGTTGCACAATACTCCATCGGCTTGTTCCAGTTCGCAGAAAATGAACCCATATCTTGGTATTTAACTCCAAAAGAATAATGAAGAAATCTAGCTGAAATACCATCCAATGAAAACTGCAATCCGCTTTGGTTTGGACGAATCTGCAATGATGTATCTCCAACCCCTGTATAAAAAGTTGAAGGGTAATCTAAGTAAGTAAATTTCAAACCAATACAATCGGCGTATTTGACTTTGCGACTAGAGTTATGATCGCTATATTTATCGAGACCATAATACTTATATATACCCCCTGTATATGCGAAGTTCCAATTCGTAAACTGAAAATTACTTACTGAATCAAGGAGGATTTCATTAGAAAATAATTCCGTTCCTAAGAAAAATGAATATTTAAAGGGTCTGTTCTTCTTTTCGGTTTTTATCATGTCGTGCACGATATGACTTCCTACTTTCTTTTTCAAATGAGTTATCTCTGAATCTGTTCTTCCATAGGTGTTTTCTAATTCCTTTAATAAATTGTAAGCCCCTTGATAATCTCTTTGATGAAACAGAGACTCTGTTTGTTCGATTGATTTATTCCGTTCATAATCCGAACATTGGTTTTGAATTTCAATGTACTTCTTCAGATTAATGTCCTTAAGCTTGTCAATTTGCCCCTTAAATCTGTATATATCTGACTCGAGTCCTTTGATTATTGCATTCTCGAGCTGAACATAAACCTGGTCAAAGTAAGCCATCTGAATTTGAGTTTTCAATTCTTTGATTTCATTCTCACAAGAAAGCAAAGCGCAATACTCATCAATTTCTTTCAATGCCGACTCATACCTCGAATTTGATTCAAACAATGCTACATCCCTCTTGAGCTTATTTTTGTATTTCGATTCAGCTAATTGAAGTTCTTCCTGAATCTCAGGGTCATTTCTGAACTGCTTCTCAAGTCTTCTTAGGGTTCGAATTGCATAGTTGAATCTCTCCAAACCCAATGAATCACTCACAACTCCCATCTCCTCTTCGTAATGCAACTGCACTTGAGTTTGATTCAATTTCGCTATTGATTTCTGACACTCATCGTAATAATTGTCAAAGCTTGTAACATCAATTTCAGGATCTAAATAAATAGAAGTTTTCTTGTGGGAAGCCAACATGTCCAACCTCTTTTTGTAAGTGCTTGCATCTACATTATTCGAAGAATTGTAAACGGCACTAATCTCACTACTTAGTCCTTTTATTGCGCTTAAACAATCTGCATAATTCGCCTTGGCTAACTGCGACTTATTGATAGTAAATCGCCCATAAACCTTTTTCTCACTCTTGTCTTCACAAAAACTAAAATTTCCATAGCTCAAATTTGAAGACGACTGAATATCAACGTGCGAATCAAAGTAAGAAGAGAACTTATTGTTTGTCTCTACGACTTCACTGGTTGTTTGTGATTTAACGGTGCTCAATATTTTCTCCGACATTTCCGTCCGAAGTTTAATCTTAAGATCCTCCTTAGCCTTATTGATTAAATCTTCCCTGTTCCTTTCAAACGACATCTCTAAATGCACTTCAATAATTTCAGACGGAAATTGCTCATTCAAAAAACCAAAACACTGTCCGAAAGTGCTAAAACTTGACGAAAGGAGGATAAAAACAAAAATTAGCTTACCGATGATTTTCACTTGTCAATATTTTTTTTAAAACTACAACGCCTGAGCCAAGTCCGCAATTATATCTTCAGAATTTTCAATGCCGACACTTAAGCGAATCATCCCTTCTGTAATACCCATTCCAATTTTATCTTCATCTGGAACGTCTGCGTGAGTCATGGAGAACGGATGTTGCGCCAAGCTCTCGTTACTTCCCAAGCTTACCGCCAACTTAATGAGTTTGCAGCTATCGAGTACTTTAAAAGCCTCTTCTTCACCACCGCGAACAGTGAAGCCAATCATTGCACCTGGGGCCTTGCATTGCTCTTTATAAATTGCTATTTGCTGAGGCGAGTTTGTCGGTAATCCCGGAAAACAGACATGCTCTACTTTCGGGTGTTTCAATAAAAATTCAACAACATCAACAGCATTCTTGGTCTGTTGATCCATTCTAATTTTCAATGTCTCAATGCTACGCGTGAGCAACCAAGCTGTGTAAGGCGCTATCATGTTGCCTAAAAATGTGCGTAATGTTTTTATTGCTGTTATGTGCTCTTTCTTTCCAACCGTAACACCCGCAATTAAATCGCTGTGCCCACTTAAATACTTCGTAGCACTGTAACAAACTACATCAGCTCCCCACTCCATCGGCTTCTGCCAAATAGGTCCCATATAGGTGTTGTCAACAGCGTATAAAACTTTGTTGCCTGAGGTGGCTTCAATTTTATTTCTGAAATCCTGAATGGCCTTCAAATCGAATAAATGATTTGTTGGATTCGCAGGTGTTTCGGTGAAAACCATTTTCACACGACTTAATTTATTTTCAGAATGAAGACGATCATACAATTCATCAAGAGAATCATTCGGTCCGAATGATTCCCATTGAATTCCAAAATCAATGAGTACCTGATGAATGAAATGGTGCGTTCCGCCATACGTCGGATGACTGCAAACCAAAATATCACCAGGTCGCAAATAGGCGAGCATGGTTGTAGCTATGGCACTCATGCCGCTCTCGAATGTAGCCGCTTCATCGGCGCCTTCCCACAAAGCCAAGCGCTCCTCTAAAATCTGAAGATTGGGATTGTTCAGTCTATTATAAATTAAGCCGAGTTGTTCGCCTTCGTTCATGGTGTCTTTGCCATAGGCCAGCGCAAAAAAGCGTTTACCCTCAGCGGCTGTATTGAATACAAAAGTTGATGTTTGAAAGATCGGGGTCTTCACAGATCCTTCGCTCCATTTCGGGTTATACCCATGGCTCATCATCCATGACTCGGGGTGTTTCTTTTCCATTTGCCGAAAATACGCAATCTATTCGTTATCTTTGGGCTTCGAAATGCAATTCGTACATCCCGAAATACTTTGGGCCCTTACTGCTCTAGCCGTTCCGGTTCTTATTCACCTCTTTAATTTTCGTAGGTATAAAAGAATTGCCTTTTCCAATATTTCTTTCCTGAAAGAAGTACAATCGGAAACCACCAAATCTTCGAAAATTAGGCACATCATCATACTAATTTGTAGATTGCTTGCCTTCACTGGTATTATTCTGGCCTTTGCTCAGCCCTTTTTTCCAACTGCACAAAGCGAAAAGATGAATGGCGTTCGTGCGGTAAGTGTATACATCGACAACAGTCTGAGCATGCAAGGCCAAGAGGCCGGAGTTTCATTTTTAGAAATTTCCAAACAAAAAGCCACCGCATTAGTTAGCTCTTTTTCAAACAACGATCGTTTCCAAATCATTTCAAATAACTTCAAAGGCGGAGATCAACGTCTTCTCTCTAAAGATGAAGCGCTCCAGTCTATTCAAAGCATCTCGTTCAGCCCTGAAACAAAACAAATCAGTGCTGTATTCGAACGTCAGCGAGACCTGCTGAACAAATCGGCAGCTGACATTCACCTCTATTACTGGCTCTCTGATTTTCAACGCAACACCAGCGAAATTCAAGAACTTGCAAATGCTGAAAATGAATTTATCACGGCCATTCCTGCAACAAGAGAAGTTCAGAAAAACTTAAGCGTTGACTCCCTTTATTTCTCAACTCCCCAGCGCATTTTAAACAACTCGGACACGCTGCTCGTTGTGATTCAAAACCACAGCGCTGAACTTATTGAAAATGCTCCCCTCAGTCTTGAACTTGATGGATTACAAAAAGCAGTAAGTGGCGTTACCATTCCACCCAAGGGCATTGTTACAGTTCCAATAGCTTTCAGCACAACGCAAACGGGATTCCATTACGGCAGCGTTAGAATAAACGATTTCCCTCTTGTTTTCGACGACGTACATTATTTCGCATATTCCATTTCAGAAAAAATTAATATTCTGAATCTCGTAGGAAGCGAGCAGCAAAACGTGTCTCAACTTTTCGATAACGACCCGCAATACAATTTCAGCACAGTCAACGAAACTTCAGTAACGACAGAAGCTATTCAAACTTCAAACTTCATAATAGTTCAAGGAATTCAAACGCTTTCTCCTCAACTCATTGGTGACCTTTCAAGTTACATAGACCAAGGGGGATCCGTCTTTATCATTCCGCATACTCTTTCAGACTTATTGAGCTACAACAATTTTCTTGGACGGTGCAATAGTGTTCAGCTCAGCGCAAAATCGAACACAGCATTAGCGGCAAACATGGTGGATTTAAGCAATCCGTTCTACAGTCCTGCCTTTGAAAAGCTTCAAAACAACGCCTCACTTCCATCAGCAACTTTACACTTCCCGCTAAATAATGGAAATTTCAAATCCATTCCATTAATTTCTTTTCAAGACAACTCTCCATTACTCGCTCTAACAAACCATGGAAAAGGAAGATTGTTTGTCTCATCCGTAACCAGTCTAAAAACAGAAAGTACATTTCTGTCGCACGCGTTGTTTCCAGTAAGCTTGCTTCGTGCAGCAGAGACAAGCGCTGAAGTACAAGCCTTGTACTATCAATTAGGAAAAGAATCCTACCTAACCTTAAGTCACACGCCAACTTCGGCAGAAGGACTATTCGAGATTAGCGCAACAACCAATTCCAAAACTTTCATTGCACAATCGCGAAGCCTCGGTGGAGAAACAGATGTTTTTCTTCCCATTGAAATGAGCGATGCTGGCTTTTATGTCGTGAAGGAAAATGGAGTAAATGTTATGCCCTTGGCTATGAATTTCAACAACACCGAAAGCAATGTCGAATTGATTGGTGCTGATGAACTCATGAAACTGGCGCAACAAATTGGATTGAATAATTTCTCTGTAAAAGATGCCGACCCAGAAATGCTTCAAGCACTTGCCACTGAATTAGGTGGAGGTATTTCATTGTGGAAATATTTAATCTACGCAGCACTTTTGTTTATTGCATTGGAAATCATATTCATTAAAATTTGGAAATCGAAAATATGAAAACACTGATTCAAAACGCCAAACTCTTTTCGCCTCTTTCGAAGCATCATTTAAAGATTATGGATGTAGAATTAACCAATGGAATTATTTCAGCCATTGGTAAAAATCTACCTGTTGGAAAATCAAAAATCATAGCCGGAAAAGACCATATTTTATCGGTTGCCTTCACTGATCTTCGAGCTAATTTCGGGGAACCAGGATTTGAACAAAACGAAACGTTGCGCAGCGGTATAGTCGCAGCTAAAAAAGGAGGATTTACGCGCGTCTGTTTGATGCCTTCACTTATGCCGGTGACAGATAATCAAGGTGCTGTTCAGTTTCTAACGAAAGAAAACACACCTGCCTTTCAACTATTACCTCTAGGTTCTCTTTCAAAAGAGATGAAAGGAAAACAACTCACAGAATTTTCTGAACTTCAAAAAGCCGGTGCTGTTGGATTTACAGAGGATGAGCATACTGTATCTACTGAGCTCATGATGCGCGCACTTGAGTATTCGAAGCAAACAAACACTAGAATATTCGTTGCACCGAATGATTATTCGGTACATCCAAAGGCACAAATGCACGAAGGAAAAACCAGTGTGAAAATGGGATTGAAAGGCGCAAGTGAATTGAGTGAAACGTTAAGAATTCAACGTGATCTCGCCTTGTTGAAATACACAGGCGGAAGCCTTCATTTTTACAGCATTTCCACCGCCAAGGGAGTTGACATGATTCGGAAAGCGAAGAGGGATGATCTTCAAGTGACTTGCTCTATTGCAGCTCACCAGCTTTCCTTCACGCATGAAGATATGATTGACTACGATAGCAATAAGAAAACATGGCCCCCATTCCGCAGCACTGCAGATAGAAAAGCTCTGATAAATGGTTTAATTGACGGGACCATTGACGCTATAGAAAGTCAACACACACCTTTGGTTATAGAGAACAAAGAGCTCGAGTTTGAATACGCCAACTTCGGAATAAGTGGAATTGAAATTTCCTTTCAAACCATTTACAGTGCGGTAAAAAACGAAGTGCCCATTGAAACTTTGATTGAAAAATTCACAATCGGCGCCGAATTTTCAGCGAACATTCCCCCTATTCAAATGGAAATTGGAGAACCTGCGCGGCTCACTCTGATTTCCACTAAAGGCATAACCAAAGTATCAAGCAACACCTGGACATCCCGGGGAAAGAACACACCGTTTTTCAACACGGAATTAAAAGGAGCAATAACTCCTCTTTTCGCTTAAGCTTGTCCCTGCGGTCCGCCGAATGTCATTGGAAATTGTACATCTGCAACACCTTCCTTAATGATTCCGTTCTGAGCTTCAAACTTCGAAATGTTTTCTTGCAAGGCCTTCATTAAACGTTTCGCATGCTGCGGAGTCATGATAATTCTTGATTGAACTTTCGCCTTTGGCACATTCGGCATAACGCGAATGAAATCAAGCACAAACTCTGAGGTGCTGTGCGTAATAACAGCCAAATTCGAATAAGTTCCTTCGGCTACATTTTCAGTTAATTCAATGCTAATCGGCTGAGGAGTTTCGTTGTTGTTTTCCATATTAAATTATATTTTTCAATTCATTCAAAGAGTCAATGGTAAAGGTAGGAACATAGTTGTGTCTTACCGATTTCCCGTTATGTAATTCAGCTAATCGTTTTTCAGTGGCAGTAAAAAACACTTGATCAATTCCAGCGTTCCTCGCTCCTAAAATATCTGCATCCCAGTCGTCACCAATCATTAACGCCTCCTCTGCCTTGCAATTCGCTCGTTGCAGCGCTAAATCAAAAATGGCTTGATGAGGTTTGCGCACACCAGCTTCTTCGCTGTATACAACTGTAGAAAAATAATGCTCAATTTCTGCAGCTGCCATTTTAAACCCTTGAACTTCTATGAAGCCATTGGTTAAAATAACATGAGTATAGTTGTTTCTCGCATGGTCCAAAATCTCGCGAGCCCCTTCAATGAGATGAGGAAGTCTCGGGCAAACCTCTAGAAATGCGGTGGCGAATAATTCAACGAAATCCAAATCGTAATCCGCATTCACTTCATCAAACAAATCAATGAAACGCTTATTTCTGAGTTCTTCCTTGGCTATTTTCCCTTCGCGGTACAACGCCCAAACCCTTTCGTTGTGCTTGGGGTAAGCATTTAAAAAAAACTCCAAGGATGTGTTCTGAAAACGATCCGATTCAAAACGTTTATACAATTGCGTGAGTGCAATGGTTGTATTTCCATTTAAATCCCAAAGAGTGCCATCTAAATCCCAAAGGATTGCTTTATACTTTTTCATTTAAAACCATTTGATATAATAGGCCGCTGAGGAAAGTATGAACGACCAAACCATGAATCCAATTATTAGCCAAAGCGGAGTGAACTTGTTGTGCTTAAAAAACTTCGCCGCCAACAGGGAAGTGATTGGCACAGAGATAATAACTGAAATAGCAATGAATCCAATGAGACCGAATTTATGTTTGATATATACAATTCTTCGTCTTCCCTTTGTAAAAACTGGCTTAATCTTTTTCGACTTCCAATGACTCGTCCACTTAAACAGATAGGTTCCGCCATAATAAAACAATAACACACCAAAGGCAGCGCCTGTACTTGTTGTTAAAACCACTTCGCCAAATTGAATCGTGTCTTTTCCTGTTGCATAAATTGTAAAAGGAGTAATGACAAATTTCACTACTGCTAAAAAACCATACAATATGAATTGATAAAATTCCATTTAGTGCTTCATTAATTTTTCGGCTGCGTCTAAAAGTCTGTTGCTATAACCCATTTCGTTGTCGTACCACCCGACTACTTTTATCATATAACCAATAACGGAAGTTAATTCAGCGTCGATAATACAACTGTGTTTATTTCCGATAATATCTCTTGAAACGAGCGGTTCATGTGACACTTCAAGAATACTCTGATGCGTATTCGCCCAATTTTCAAAAAGTTCATTGACTTCATTAGCAGTCGTTTTACTTCGAACCATAAACGTTAAATCGGAGAGTGAACCGTTAGGAACAGGAACGCGAATTCCACATCCACCTAATCTTTCACTTAAGTGCGGAAACACTTTCGTTAAGGCACGTGCTGCCCCTGTTGTAGTGGGTACTATCGAAGCAACTGCTGCTCTTGCCCTGCGCAAATCCTTGTGCGGCGCATCGTGCAGCTTTTGATCACCTGTGTACGAATGAACAGTTGAAATATAGCAACTCTCAACACCGTAGGCATTGTCTATCAATTGAATAACGGGTGCTGCATTATTTGTCGTGCAAGAAGCACATGAAATAATTCTTTGATCCAGATCAATGTTGTGATCATTCACTCCGACAATCCACATGGGCATTTGATCTTCCGAAGGGGCCGACAATAGAACACGTGCTGCTCCATCAGAAATATGCTTTTCACATTGCATCTCAGTTTTCATCGTCCCAGAACATTCAAAAACCAAATCAACGTTCATCTCCTTCCACGGAAAATCAGATACACTTTGAAAAAAACGAATCGTTCTTCCTCCAATAAGAGCTGTATTTTCTCCAACCGATTCAATTGACATCTCAAAAATGCCCTGCGTTGAATCGTATTTCAGCAAATGCAAGAGAGTATGCATATCGGCCAAGTCGTGCACGGCAACTATCTCCAACTCATCTCTACGTAAAGCTTCTTTGAGCAAAGTTCTGCCTATTCGACCAAATCCGTTTATTGCTGCTCTGTGTGTGCTCATTTCCTTAACTCAATTGCTTCTAACGAAAGTAAGTCATTAAATAGAAAACACCCTCAAAAAAAAGAGGCCCCACAGGGCCTCTTTTCAAATATTGAGATAAGCTTATTGCTTAATGAATTTAGCAGTTCCACTCGCATTGCCTGCAAATGTTTTTACAACATATGTTCCTGTTGCAAGAGATTCAACTCCCAAATCAATTTTGTGTGATCCTGGGGTCAATTGTCCAACATTCAAATTCTTAACCAACTGTCCGTTCACATTGTAAACTTGAACATATGCTTGGTTCACCGTTGAAGTCACATTCAAGTTAACGAATGCTGTGTTTGTTGTTGGGTTTGGATAAACCGACAAGCTAACGTCATTTCCATCAACACCAGCACCGTTATTTTCAGCAACATCTACAGAGAAGAAATCATCGCTGCGGAAGATTCCACGTCCGTGAGTACCAGCATAGATTACTCCGTAGTTCTCTGGGTTCATGTATGGACGTTGTCCAACTTGTTGTTGACGTAGATCGAATACAGGAACATAAGCCAATGAACCTACGCTTGAACCTGCCATTGGCTCTGCAGGAATTCCTGTCGAAACACCTGAACTGTGCGTCCATGTTGTTCCACCATCATTGGTAGCCCAAACGCCATACTCTGTACCAAGGACGATGGTGTTTCCTGAAGGATCACTCACATCGATAATAGAAGAATAAATTGGCATTTTGTTCAACGGTGAAGTGTTGTACCAAATATTAGTGAATGTTGGAGATGCCGAAGTAGCGTTGAATGATTCTCTTACCTTTCCGCTACCCACACTTCCATATCCACCAACGGTAAGTACCAGGTGGTCTGGATCATTCGGATCAGAAGCAATACTTGTAATCGTACCACCCGCGTTGGTAATCAGTGTGGAAGTCGTTAGGTTCGGAATATCATCTACACTCCAAACCTGATTGAATCCGGTTACTCTATACAACGTTCCAGTCCAGCTGCTGTAATACAAGGTGTTACCATCTTTGGAGAACTCATAAGCTTTCACACCTGATCCAGGGGCATTGCCTATTTTCCACCAATCAGGAGATGTATTAAAGTTTAAAGCTTGACGAGTCATCCATAGACCTTCTGTTCCAAAGAATCCCGTAACAAAGATGGAAGTGAACTTGTCCTGAACCTGCCAGCGCTCACGAACATTTTCCAACTGATCTGCGGCGTAATAGTACCATGTTGTAGTGGTACATTGAATGTCTAAAACAGGAACAGTCATGAAAGTTGTATCCACACCAACAACTACAATTGAACTGTCGTTAACAATGATTTGAGCTCCTGTTATTGGGTTTATAATAGTATCTGACCAATAAATGGTAACTGTTTGTTCTGTAATCTGATCAATAACGTCAGTGTATCCAACGATGGTTGTATCACAGATGGTAGAATCTACAGTAGATGTCAATGCTTGTGCCTCCAACCAAGGATAGTTAGGGTCTGCTGTTAACGGTGTGGTTGAATAAACAGCGGGACGGTCTAACACATCCCAGAAATGAAGGGTATCTCCAACAGGGAATCTGTATGGGAATGGCAACGTCATGTTCTGCGTGTACAATGTAGTATCCAACCAAGTCGTATCAGTTCCGTTTACAGAACTAAACAAATCGAAGTCACGGTTATTCACCAACCAAACGTATTGTTGCGAGTTTTCATCGTTCGTGTTTTCGAAGAGGCGCATGGTAGTATAGAAAGAACCAGCCTCTCCATCATCTCCAATAACTGCAAGAACTTCATCGTCGTAGAATTCTCCACCTGACCCTTGAGCATTGAAGCGACTAATTGCTCCGAAATAAACTGAAGAGAAAGCAACGTTCACACCCGGAACAGTTACGTTTGAAATTTCACAATCAAATCCGTCTCCGCCACCAACTGAAACACCTTGCTGCCAAGAGACTGTATTGAAGTTTGAATTTTCCATTCCAGGAATCAAGATTGTTCCATTGTCTTGCGCACCACCCATAGCTGCATATCCACCGCCATGAGCAATTCCATAAAACTGCGTTACGTTGTAACCACGATTAATGGCCGTAAATGTGTTACCACCATCGATAGATTTGAAGACTCCACCGTCGCAACCTATGAACCAATCTCCATTCGGAGCAATTTCAAATGTTTGAATATCACTGTGAACATAATACTGAGAGCTTCCGAAATCGAAGTTCGCCGCAATTTGCTCCGGTTGTGTATTTGCTCCAGCTTTCCAAAGTGTTACACCTCCAACCCAACATACTCCTGGATCACCTGGCTTAACCGCTAATGCTAAATCATAATAAGCCTGACCGTTTTCACCAAACACTTCATATACGTTATCAATACCCGTTGGCCATTTCACTGACCATGAATTTCCTTTATCATTTGTATAATATACACCTCCCATGATTCCGCCTTGTGCGTACAATACATAAGCAACGTTTGAATCATCACGAGAAATAGAAATACGTGTGCGTTGTTTGTTGCTCATGCCAGAAGATGCACCCACTTGTGAGAAACTTGTTCCGCCATCTAAAGAGCGATAAATACGTCCGTTTGATACTCCAACGTAACAAACAGTTCCATCGGTAGACCATTCAACATCATGTCCACCTGTATTCGGAATTCCAGAAACACTCATGTTTGGAGCGGTCATACCTGGCTCCCAGTATCCAACACCTTCTGCACCAGCGATCCAGATTCGTCCTGCAATGTTTGCATCTGCATTAACATCATTGATGTAAGCCCAGTTGTCACCCGTTGTGAATTCAGCTGGGTCTGTTCCTGGAACCAACTCCCAAGAAGCACCTTGGTCAGTTGAACGGTACATTCCACAACCGATTGCTCCACTAGATCCGCTACCGTCTCCACTAGATTCAAACTGACTACCCGTTGCAACGTATATCGCACCGTCTTCAGTCGCATCAATCGAACTAATCGACATCACTCTTCCGAATGTGTCTAATGACTCTACGCGAGACCAGTTGTTTCCGCCATTGGTAGATTTATATAAACCACCGGTTACAGAACCTGCGAATATCACATTGTCTGTTAAAGCCAAAATTGCGCGGGTGCGTCCACCGATATTGTCCGGCCCCATTTCCCACCAACTCATATTTAATTCACGATTTCCTTGCAAACGATCAATGTCGTTCACCGCCGCAGTCATTTCCATAACGTCAGCTAATTCAAAGTTTCCCGTAATTAGGTTACCACGAAGTTTCTTTAGAATGTCCACAGATTCGTTGTATCCTTCAGCTTGAATGTTACGAGGTGCAAAGCTTGCACGTTGACTGTTGGTATTCACCATAACTACCGCCACAGCAGCCGCACAAACAAATCCAGAGGATAAAAGTAAATTTTTTAATTTCATAAATGCTAGGTTAAGCTAATAATTCAATTCGGCGCAAGATAATTGAGAAATGCTTATTCAAAAAACGATTCGACTCTTTTTATTTGCTTTTTTTTCCTTTCCAACGAAAATTCTTTAAAACAGGTGTTTTTCAGCATGATAGGAAGAGCGGACTAACGGCCCACTCTCGACAAATCGATATCCCATCTTCAATCCAATTTCTTCATACTCCTTAAACTGCTCTGGAGTCACGAATTCCTGCACTGGCAGGTGTTTGCGCGTAGGTTGTAGGTATTGTCCTAAGGTTAACACATCTACTTGAACCGACCTCAAATCCTCCATGGTCTCTAGAACTTCATCCCTCGTTTCGCCTAGCCCGAGCATGACACCACTTTTCGTTCGCATGCCTCCTTTTTTTAATCTGAACAAGACTTCAAGGGAACGATCATATTTTGCCTGAATACGCACCTGTTTAGTCAGTCTGCGCACCGTTTCTAGATTGTGAGAAACAATATCAGGGGCAACATCAATGATGCGTTGCAGATTCTCCCAATTGCCTGCAAAATCTGGAATCAATGTTTCCATTGTAGTACCTGGCGATTTAGCGCGAACCAATTCTACTGTCTTCACCCAGATCTCAGATCCTCCATCGGCAAGATCATCGCGATCCACGGAAGTAATCACCGCATGCTTCACGCCCATCAACTTCACCGAATTGGCAACACGGGCTGGCTCAAACGGATCAGCCTCTAATGGTTTTCCAGTAGCCACAGCACAAAACCCACAAGAGCGCGTGCAGATATTTCCTAAAATCATAAAGGTCGCTGTTCCTTCTCCCCAACATTCGCCCATATTCGGACAATTGCCGCTTTCACAAATGGTATGAAGCTTATGCTCATCTACCAACGATCTAACTTTTCGATAATTCTCTCCTGTAGGAAGCTTCACTTTAAGCCACTTCGGCTTTGGAATTCTCTGCTCTTCTTGTTCCATATTTCAATTCCTCTCTTCTGATGAATGATACTAATTATACTTTCTTCCAAAATAAAAATGGACATAACCGGAAACAAACAACCAATGATTCTTGGCTCCATCGGGGTACGAAGAAAGCACTTGGTTCGACATAATTTCTATTCGTTTCGGATAGGCCTCTCCAGAAATCCCCACCTCAAATCCTTTTACACCATCCCTGTAATTGCTGTACTCGAAATGCATTGAGGCCTTGGCTGAAAAGCCCGGAACAATTGAAAGTTCGCTAAAGCCTAAAAAATTACTCGCTCGACCATATATGTTATCTACGAAATGTTTGTTCGGATCGAATTTCTCCGTTGATAAACTATAACCATTCAAATTTGGATCAATGACCAGCACCTCCAAATATATTGGCCTAAGCAAGGAAACAGACGGACCTAGACCCCAAGCATAAGCCACTTGCACTCCAGATTTACGCTGTTTGGTGGCAATATCTTTCTTATAGCCGTAGTTCAATTTAAAATTGTAAACTGCATTTTGTTTTCCGAAAACGTATGGACGAGCACTCGGATCTTGAAAATAGGACTTCTGCTCTTTCTCGTGTTTAACAAAATTAAAATCGTATGAAACTTGACGCACGATAAAAGCCCCTTTGTTCTTACCCTTGACGTAACTACCACCCCAACCGTTGGTTCTAATAACAAGCCCTCCATAAGTCTGACGTGCATATCTGCCTGCCCCTTGTTCATTGGTCTCAATCTGTGCGTTCGCTATTGAAACTAAAAAAAGTAACGGCAAGAAGAGCAATTGAAAGAAACGAGTCATAGCACAAAGTTAGTGCACGCGTCTTGAACATATCCCGCTAAAAAAAACTAATTTCATTGCTTCTATGTTAGTTTTGAAAAAAAAACAACCATGACCAAAATGTCTTTAAAATATTCCGGCAATCTAAGATGCGAAGCCATTCACGAACAAAGCAAAACGCATCTTGAGACAGACGCTCCGTTAGACAACAAGGGTAAGGGGGAAAGATTTTCGCCAACAGATCTCCTTTGCACATCGCTTGCAACATGCATTCTTACTACCATGGCTATTGCGGCAGAAGAAAGAAACTGGAAGTTTGAGGGTGTTGTTGCAAATATCGAAAAAATCATGAACCAAACTCCTCGACGTATTGGCGAGATTAAAATTCATTTCATTTTCCCACATTTGGATTACGACGCAAGTATGAAAGAAAAAATACAACGATACGCACATGCTTGCCCAGTGAGTCGGAGCCTCGGTCCCGAAGTACTACAAACTGTAACCTTCGAATTTAACTGAGTACTACTTCTGTGGACTTACTTGGTCGTAAGCAGCGCACTTTTCATGCTTTCTCTTACAAGACTGCAGGCTGAAAATTCCTAAACCAAGTAAAACAAAAAACAAAACTCTTGCAGATTTTTTCATGGTATTCAATTGAATTACAAAATTACTTCAAACTAAAGTTAATTAAGGCCTAATTTGAAAAGCAGTTATCAACATATCATTGTAGGATGTACTTTTTTGCTATTGGCATTTGGCAGTTCCTTTTTACGCGCTCAACCTTCAAGACCCGTTCACAAATATCTCGGGCAAAATATCCCTCTACCGAAGAACAAAAATCCAAATGAGTTATTGCATTGGTTCAATAACAAGGGATATCCTTATGCTCAATTGGAGTTGGACACCCTGCTATTCGATGAAAAAACATCTGAATTCACTTGGAACATTTCCTTGGGCAAACGAATCTTGCTTGACACGATAATTACTCCTAACATACTTTTCAACAAGAAAGTCTTGCAGCGCTGTTTGAATTATGAACCGGGCCAACCCTACAGCACCGACAAAGTTCAAAGCATAGGAGCGGCTTTAAGTCAAATTTCATTTTTAAAACCGAATGCGCAAGTTTCAGTTCGCATGCACAGCGAGACATTCAGTTTAACCGTTAAGGCTGACCGTAAAAAAAACAATGTCATTTCAGCGCTTATTGCTCTTCAACCTAAACCGAATTCGAGTCAATCCATGTTAACTGGTAATATCGACATCGAATTATCCAACGCACTTAAACAAGCTGAGGCTATCGAATTTCATTGGAAACGACCCCAACCTAAAAGTCAAAGTCTCGCTTTTAAACTAGGCAGTCCTTTTACTGCTGGGCTGCCCGTTGGGTTTCAATTTGAATTCGCATCGTTCTTGCGCGACTCTACTTTTTCTTCAACCGATCTGTGCTTTAGATTTCTGACTAAAACAAGCGATCTCAATGGTTTCTCAGCGGCAGTAGGAAAATCTTCAAACACACACTTTGGACCCTCCTCTCTTTTCGGAAACACTCAAAACAAAACTTATTCGCTTCGTTATTCCAAAAACAACAATTCGGTCAATGCTATCAATTTCTTAATTGAAGGACTTGCCGGAACGCGCACTATTCAATATGAAACGAGTGCTTCAACAAAAAAACTATACGCTCTTCGAGCCAAAGCATGGTCGAAATTCAATATTAATCAACTGCTCTTTGCCAATGTAAACCTGGAGGCGAATGCAATTTTCAGCGACTCTCTTTATAACAACGAAATTTCAAGACTTGGAGGAACCAAAAACCTAAGGGCGTTTATTGAAGAGAGCCTCTATGCTTCGCAATACGCTATGGTAAATTTCGATTTTGGGGTAAATCTCGGATCTGAAATTCAGGCTTTTCTCTTTGGTGACTTAGCAAAGATTCAAGCACCTGTTTCGAATATCTACTATGACGTAGGCTTGGGATTTCGCTTCCAACAAGAAAATGGCTCCCTCTCTATAACATACGGCATTGGAAACGTTGATAACAGTGGACTTCAACTAAAAAACGGTCGCGTAGGAATTACGTTCTCTTCACGCTTCTAAAAATACTTTTCCACAATATTGAAATGCCCTCCTACTGAAGGTAATTTTGATGCATGGATATATTTTCACTTCTTATCGGGGCGATTTCAGGCGGAGCACTTGTTGCTTTTGTTTTTATACTGAACAGAAAAACCGCCTCTGACCAAACCGACGTTTCATTTTATAAGACAGAACTTGAAAATGCAAAAGCTGAAACGGCCGCCATGCGCGTTCGCGTGGAATCGCTCATTGATGAAAAAGCCACTACCAAAGCAGCATTAGAAGCTACTTATAAAACGCTCGAATCTGAAAAACTATTGATGGAAGATTTAAAGGCAAATCTTAAAGTTGAATTCAAAAATTTGAGTAACGATATTTTCGAAGAACGCGTTAAGAAATTAAACGAAGCGAACGAATCTCATTTATCGGTAACGCTAACCCCACTGCGCACAACCATTAATGAATTCAAATCGAAACTTGAAAAAACAGAACTAGAAAACGTGGACCGTTCCGCTCGATTGGAAAACGAGATAAAGAATTTACGCGAAGCAAGTTCTAACATCGGCGCTAACGCCGAAAGTCTTACACGCGCGCTTAAAGGAGATAATAAGACCCAAGGGAATTGGGGAGAAATGATTTTGGAATCTGTACTGGAAAAAAGTGGCTTAGAGAAGGGAAAAGAATTTGTAGTTCAGCATTCAGATGTTAATGACGACGACAAAACTATTCGTCCCGATGTTATCGTGAATCTTCCTGAAAACAAACACATCATTATTGATTCGAAAGTTTCTTTAACTGCATACAACAGCTACGTAAACACGCAAGACGATAAAGAGAAAGCTTTGGCTATGCGCGCCCATTTAGACAGTGTCCGTTCGCACATAAAACTTTTAAGCGAAAAGAAATACGAATCCGCCGATAAGCTAACAACCCCTGAATTCGTATTGTTGTTCATGCCTATAGAGCCTGCGCTTATTGCCGCATTCAACGAAGACAGCAATCTATTTTCATTTGCCTGGGAACGCAATATCATTTTGGTTTCTCCAACAACATTACTGGCTACTTTAAGAACCGTGGCCAGCATCTGGGCGCAGGAAAAACGTTCAAAAAACGCAGAAAGCATTGCCAAAGAAGCAGGGACTTTCATAGACAAACTCGATGGGTTTGTGAGTTCTCTTGAAGCACTTGAAAGCAATCTATCAACTGCACAAAAGACCTTGAATAAGGCAATGGGACAGCTGAAAACAGGCAGTGGCAATCTCCTTGGGAAGGCTAAAAAAATGAAAATAATGGGCGCTAAGACAGGTAGCAATTTCGAAAAACGCTTACCTTCGATTGATAATGAAGAAGACGAATCAACCGATGAACCAATCTAATTTCTTTCGATTAATCACTTTTCTTATCGTCCTTCTTTTCTTTTCCTGTTCGGCGCCAAAAAAACTTCGCGATAAACAATTCGGCACAAACGAATTTTACTTCAAGCCTCTGGCAAACCTCATTCACAGCAGTAACGATACTTCTAATTTACTACTCGAATTCGACGCTGATCAACTTCTTTATTCTCGCAAATCAACGCATGAGAATTTCACAGCTCAACTTGAGGTAGTCATTTCAATAAGCAAACAAGAAACTAAAACCGATACCCTTCGATACAAATTTACTCCGCCGCAAATGCAAGAATCAGGTGTTTGGCGTGAAGAAATTCCTCTTCCTATTTCATTCGGAAAATCCGAGGTAACGGTTACTCTTAAAGATCTGAACCGACGAGCGCAGCATGAAAAGAAATTTATTTTCTTAAAAAATGATCAGCCAAGCACCTACGACATTCGGATTACAGCTAATTCCGCCGAAGTTCCAATTTACGATCAGTATTTTAAAACCGGAGACACCATTCACCTAGACTTCCCTCGGTTTGCGCATTCTGAATACCCTCCCGTTGAGATTTTTGCGCTTACTGAAATTCCAAATCTTCCTCCCCCCGCCTTCTCTAACAACTCTCCAGTCATTCCCGACTCAACCTCATTCAGCTTAACAAATTTGAGTTTCGATGGAACCCGCTACAATTTCATTGCTGAAAACAAGTCATATCTCTTTCGAACTAAAAACTCTTCGCAGCTCTACTTGTATTCGAATGGTGAATACCCATCGACTACAGCGTTAAAAGATCTTATTGCGCCTTTGCGTTACATTACCTCTAAATCGGAATTTGAATACATCTACAATGTCCGTGATCCCTACGCTAGCTTTTGCAACTTTTGGAAAGACTGCGGAGGATCAGAAGAAAAAGCGAAAGAGCTTATTTCTATTTTCTTTCGAAGAGTGAATACATGCAACACTTATTTCTCTACAACAGTTCCCGGATGGCGAACAGATAGAGGTATGATTTATATTATTTATGGAAAACCTACACGCGTTGAAAACGTGGGATATAGCGAACGTTGGATCTACGGTGATGAAACTATTCCTGGTTCATTCTCTTTCCTGTTTCGTTATAAAAAAGATGATCTTTCAGACAATGTTCTAGTGCTTCAGCGTGACGGGCTATACCGTACAAGCTGGGAACAAGCTGTAAACACTTGGCGTCAAGGTCGTGTTTTCCGCGAATAAGACTTACTTTTGCACCGTGAGACCTACTACATCATCATCATCGAAATCGAATTTAATCATTGGCATTCATCCATTGGAAGAAGCTCTTGATGCTGGGAAAAACATTGACAAGGTTCTTTTCAACAAAGAATTGCGCAGCGACAAATTGCGTCAGTTGAAAGACCGCTTGAAAAAAGAAAAAATCCCTTTCGTTCTTGTTCCTGAAATAAAACTCAATAAAATAACCCGCTCGAATCACCAAGGCGTTCTTGCTTTCATGGCTCCTATTGCCTTTGCAGATTATGAGAATGTGGTTATAAATGCAATTGAAAGTGGCGAGCCCCCTTTGTTTCTTATTCTAGATCGAGTAACCGACGTTCGGAATTTTGGTGCTATTTGTCGTTCGGCAGAATGTTTCGGAGTGAAGGGAATTATTGTTCCTGAAGTAGGAGCTGCTCAAATCAACGAGGATGCGCTCAAAGCCTCGGCTGGTGCACTTATGCATTTGAATATTTGTAAAGTCAAAAACCTTCTTGATGCATTGGACTATTTGCATGCCTCAGGAATTGGGTCGGTGGTTCTTTCTGAAAAGGCCACTGTGAGTCTTCAAGAATTTCAAAAAACTCGTGATCAAAATTTGGGAATGTGCATCATCATGGGTTCTGAAGAGGATGGAATTAATCCGCAGCTCATGAAACGCGCACATCAATTGGTTACCATTCCAATGAAAGGACAGACCAGTTCTTTGAACGTTTCCGTTGCAGCCGGAATTGCTCTTGCCTCATTAACTGCTTAGAATCTCACTCCAAAAGAAAAACTAACTTGTACGAGTAAGTTGTCGATGCTTGCCATTGAAATAAATGAGGGGTCATAAAGGAAATAACCATCCTTGTTTTTTGTAATCATCAAAGCTCCATCGCAATAGAAATCGTCTTTTTTATACCCTCCACCGACATTCCAATTAAACAACGGCTCCTTTGATTTACCGGCAAGATCAGTAAATACCGACGTACGATAACCGATTCCAGCTCTCAAACGATAAACATCACCTAAACGAAATTCGGTTCCTAATTTCCCTTTGTGCACTCGCTTATAATTCTCTTGAATAGCCATATTCTCAGCGGCGAATTCTGCAATACCACCAGTAATTCCATACATAACCATTTTCGAAAAATCTGTTGACTCGTAATCCGCAGAAACAATTCCGAAATTTCCTAGAATTAAGGCTGCTCCAGCACCAACGGTTGAAGGAACTTGAACACCGTAATCAAATACATTTTTGTCTGAAGAATAGTTATAGGGAGTCGAACCAATGGTGCTTTCCATCTTCGCTAAATAATTATCGCTTATGGATTGTTTGCATGAGGAATGCCAAAACCCTCCAAGACGAACATAAGGACTGGGGACATATTGAATCCCTAATTTAGCTTGAACCGAAGGGCCCTTCGTAACAACATCAGAAGTGCTATTGTCTTCTGTTAGCGTGTAATTCACTGCAGTGCCATTGGAAGAAAACGATTCAGAATACGTAGAGTTTTTCTCAAAGACAACTTTTCGAAAGGCAAATGAAGCTCCAACAAAAAGCTTATCCTCAAATGCTCGGGCAATACCTAATGAGGTTTCCCGAATATAGCCCCTCTCTTCCACATGTTCGCGGCGAGTAAACGTATTATTATCAATTCCAACATGCACATAGGGGTCAACGGTTCCCGGATTAATCAAATAAGTCTCCCATGCTAACCCTGCGCCAAAAGGAAAAGTTGAAGAAACATCTGCATTTGCGGGATTGTAGTAATTCAACTGGTCAGTATAAACATCGAGCAAGGAGGATTGATTGTCACTCGACTCTAGATTGTAATCACGCTTGAATGTTTGTGTTCTTCCATAAGCCAATCCGTAAATCCAGGGACCCCAACCGGAACCCGCTGTGCCGAATGTAGAAGTATAACCGAACGTATTCACTCCTAATCCCGTTGTGCCGGTTGAAGAAACTCGGTTGTTAAAATCGACATGTGTTGCACGCGAAAGCAAACTCAATCCAAACTCCATGTTCTGCTTTTTGTAAGCAGCAATACCCGCTGGATTTTGAAAAAAGTTCGTGATGTCGGCACCTAGCGCTGTGTATGCTCCACCCATTCCCAATGCTCGATTGGTATATGCGCCAAACGTATTCGAGAATCTCAATGCATCGTCTTCATTCTGCGCAAAAACAACATTAACACTCAGCAAAAAAAAACATAAAATTGAAACAACTCCGCCCTTGCGAAGCACCTTGTGCAACATCTTGCTACGCAACTTTTGAAAAATCTTGCTTCGCATCAAGGTCTCTTACCCGGTGAAGATGAACGAGACGGGGCACTGTGAGAAGGACTCGTGCTGCGAGAAGGAGCTGTGCTTCTTGAAGGCGTGCTATGTGTTGGCGTGCTGTGCGTTGGTGTTGATCGTGAAGGAGAAGGAGTGTGACTCGGTGTTGAACGAGACGGACTACTGTGCGAAGGGGTCGTTGTACTTGGAGTTGATGTTGAGCGCGACGGAGTAGCGTAAGTTGGTGAATTGTAATTCGGAGAAGTACGACCTGGATTAGCACTAGCAGGAGCAGGACTATTTCCTGGAGAGGTATATTCAGGAGTTGCCCCTGCGCGCGAATTTGCAGGTGCCGAATTATTTCCGTTGTTGCTCACTGCAACAGGAGTGCGTGCTGTTTCTGTGAGGGGTTGAACCAAGCTTTTTTGCAAAACACCACGGTGATAGGTGGAAGAATTTCCCGTTCCAACGCTAGTTGGTCTGCGGTGATGGTGCGTAACATTCGCAGTTTCCCCGTTCCCGGTTGAACCTCCCCACAAACCGCCGTTGTTGTTAAATCCATTTCCGTACCAACCGTTTCCGTATCCGTTTCCACCCCATCCTAAACCACCCATTCCATAGCCGTATGGGTTGTAGCCATATCCACCACCAAAAGAATTGTATGAACTGTATGGGTTATAACCGTATGGATTGTATCCATATCCACTGTTGCCATAATTTCCATAACCTCCGTAGCCATTGTTAAAACCACCTGAACCGAAACCCATTCCGTAACCACCGCCATTGCAGTAATTCGAAAAAGCATTCAATCCATAACTCAACTGCCAACCGCTTATTGGGTTAAAAGCGGCTCTTGGATTGGTGCCTCCGTTAATAGTATTTGAGCGCGTCACAGAATTCGGATCGTAGTAATCATCTCCCGCAACTGAATTGCTAGCCAACAAAGAATTGTCGTAAAACATTTCCTTGCCATTCCAATACATCTCATCATCCTCAGCACGTGTACGATCGTCAGTCAAATTTTCAAAACTCGCACAAGAACTTAGAGCAAGAACTGCCGTGATGAAGTAAAAATTTCGTTGTAACAATTTCATAATCGTATGGATTTGATAGTTTAAAGGTAATAAGGTTTTACATTTGCAACTCTGAAAAAAGAAAAAAAATGGCCGAGAAAATTCCAACTAGAAAAGAAGATTACTCTAAATGGTATAATGAACTTGTGATGCAGGCCGATTTGGCGCAACACAGCGAGGTGAAAGGATGTATGGTTATTAAACCCTACGGTTATGCCATTTGGGAGAAGATGCGCGATCAATTGGACATTCGATTCAAAGAAACGGGACATCAGAATGCCTATTTCCCTTTGTTGATACCGAAAAGCTATTTGAGTAAAGAAGCTGCGCATGTTGAAGGATTCGCCAAAGAGTGTGCCGTTGTTACCCATTACAGACTTAAGTCAGAAAATGGAGGTGTTGTCGTAGATCCAGATGCAAAATTGGAAGAAGAATTAATTATACGTCCAACCAGCGAAACCATTATTTGGAATACATACAAAGGTTGGATTCAGAGCTATCGCGACCTTCCATTACTTATAAACCAATGGGCGAATGTGGTTCGTTGGGAAATGCGCACGCGTTTGTTTTTAAGAACAGCTGAATTCTTATGGCAGGAAGGTCACACCGCCCACTCAACCGCGCAAGAGGCGATTGAAGAAACAGAGCGCATGCTCGATGTTTACGCCGAATTCGCAGAAAACTTCATGGCCATGCCTGTTATCAAAGGAAGAAAATCGGAGAGTGAACGTTTTGCTGGCGCAATTGACACATTATGCATTGAAGCTTTAATGCAAGATGGAAAAGCGCTTCAAGCGGGAACTTCACACTTTCTTGGACAAAACTTTGCGAAAGCATTCGATGTAAAATTCGCCACAAAAGAAGGAAACACAGAATATGTTTGGGCCACATCATGGGGTGTTAGCACACGTCTAATGGGTGCATTAATCATGACACACAGCGACGACAAAGGACTTCGTGTTCCGCCGAAGTTGGCACCTATTCATGCGGTTATTGTTCCGATATACAAAGGACTTGAGCAGTTGGAAGTGATTCGCGAAAAAGTTCTTCCACTTGTCAAAGCGTTGAAGGCAAAAGGCATTGTTGCAAAATTCGACGATGATGACAGCAAGCGCAGCGGCTGGAAATTCGCCAATTACGAATTGAAAGGGGTTCCTGTTCGTTTAGCTATGGGACCGAAAGATTTGGAAAACGGAACGGTTGAAATTGCGCGTCGTGATACTTCTGAGAAATCTACGGTTGCCTTCGAAGGAGTTGAAAATACCATTGAGCAATTGTTGGAAGACATTCAAACGAACATGTTCAATCAGGCCTTGGAGTTCAGAAATGGACACATGACAGAGGTTGACGATTACGAAACGTTTAAAAAACTTCTCGACGAAAAAACAGGATTCTTCTCAGCGCATTGGGATGGAACTGCAGAAACGGAAGAACTGATTAAACAAGAAACAAAAGCCACCATTCGTTGCATACCGTTCGACGGACCAACAGAATCTGGTGTTTGCATGGTGACAGGAAAACCAAGTGAGCGACGTGTATTATTCGCTAGAGCCTATTGATATGGAAACGAAGGAACAAATACTTTCATTACTGCGAAATAAAAGCGTTTTAAAGCAAGACGTTTTTCACAACACCATTGCGCAGTTCAATGCATTGAAGGAAGTTTTAAAAAGCACCATTCAAGAATTAACAGATCAATTTGGAAATACCGATTCGCGGGTAACTTTTGAATACCGCGACAGAGGAGCTTTTCAATGTGAGGTTCGAATCGCGGGTGACCTGCTTATTTTTCAAATGCACACCAATGTTTTTCAATTTGAACAAGAAAGTAGTTTTTGGCAAACCGGTTATTTAAAGGAGCATCCGGAAAACAGTTATGTTGGAACGATCAACGTGTACAACTTCCTTTCAGACTCTTTTCGTTACGACAGAACAGCTGATGTAGGCTATTTGCTCGCGCGCGTTTTCATAAACAAAGAAAACCATTTTGTGGTTCAAGGAAAGAAGCAACTGGGAATCATGTTCAACGATATCGTAGCTTCAAACTTCGATGCTGCTAGCCAAACGAAATTTATTGATCAAGTAGTTCTATACGCCTTGAATTTCGACCTGCTCATTCCGCCTTATGAAAACCTTCACCAGATCACTGTAGAGGAAATGCAAGACATTAATCACAGCGGAAGTTTAGCAACGGGAAAAAGAATGGGATTTCAATTTAGACAGCAATAAAAAAACAGCCACAGGTGTGGCTGTTCTCTTTCTGATTTAAACTAAACTTACTTCTGAACTTTCTCTTTTGGATGAGCTTTGCGATATTCTTTTGCAGCCAACCACTTAGCCTTTTGCACTTCATCTAGAACTGCGAATGCATTTTGTTCGTGAGAATATAATATGGCTTCTTCCTTTACCTCGAAGTCTGGTGCTCCTTTATAATTCGAAACCAAATCAGACAGTTGGTTTTGAAACTCTTGGTTCACCTTGAACATTGCATCTTTCTGAGCTGGAGTTAAACCGTAAATATCAACCATCTTATTGGTTTGTTTTTCTGTGCGCTCTGCTACAATACGATTCTTTTTGTTGTTCGCAATTACACCTTGAGCAATCACAATTCCGCCTGCAGTTAATAGTGCTAAGCTGATGAAAATAATGAGTTTCTTTTTCATTTGATTTAAATTTTAGATTAATTGAGTTGAATGGAAAGAAGTCCTTCCTTAATTAAACGAGTTACAAAAACTATTTTACCATCCTGATCTACACAGTCAGGCACATGAGCCAATCCAAAGGGCTCTTTTATTTTCGCTATGAAATGAATAGCGGGATCCATAAACATCGGAAACTCCACTTCTTTTCCCTGCCACTCGAGTACAACATTTTCGCCTTTTCTTTTGATAAGAAAGAGAACATTCTCTCTAATTTCAAAAACTGAATTTTCATCAATGGCTGAAACAGAATTGCCCTGAGTTAACAAATTTTTGATGTTGATTTTCTGACTTGCCGAAATCTCACGCTTGAACCTATTTACGCTTTCTTGAAGTGAAATGGAAGAAGACATCGTGGCAAACAATTCACTGAAATATGCCTGATGAGTCTCTTTCACCCCATTGCGTAACATATCTCTTGGTAAAAATCTTCTTAACGAATCATTCGTTTTTGAAAACTCCAAAACACTTTCAATGAGAAGATCTGTCCATGTGTAGCCTAACATTCCCAGCGTGACGTGAATAGACATTTCATCGTTGGTTTCTGCCTGATGCATGACACCTCTTGGAATGTAGATTAAATCTCCAGCTTCGGCTACAATGGTCTCCTCCACTTCCCCTACGGCGTATTTTCCAGGAGAAAATTCCATTAGTTTATTTGGAAGAGAAACCGGATTGTCCTTATAAATCTTCCATGTTTTTTTTCCATGAATTTGAAGTACAAAAACATCGTGCGTATCGTAATGAACTTTGAATCCCTGACTGCCTTTTGGTGTAATATAAATATTGGTTTGAAATCGCTGATAGAATTGCTTCGACAGATTACTTACAAGCTCACCAAGGCCAGCCACATGCTCGTGCAGTCCCGATAAAACTATTGTAGATCCATCTACAAAATGCTTGAGCAAATTGGAAGTAACTACCTTATCGCCTAGGACATATTTCTCGCTAGGAACATCTTCCTTAGCATTCGTTAGACGGGTGCCTGGAAATTTCAACGTTTCGTTATACAAATACTCTTCTATGACAGCATAAGAAAGCGCCGGAGAAAAATAATCACTATTGCCCCGTTTCAAATGAATGAATTTCTTTTCGAAATATTCACTTTCAAATTCTTCGAAGCTCAAAGGTGAAATTACCCATGGAAAGGAATAGACTGGGGCGCTCATTTCGTTTTGTTAGTCTGCAATTCGTGTTACGTCAGAGTCACCTACATCATAGGTACCATAGTCGTATGAATCGGCAAATGTCCCTAAATCATAGGCCCCTGCGTCATAGCTATCTGCAGCTGGATCGGCATAGGATGTAACATCACTGTCTGTGCAGCTTGTTATTCCAACAGACATGGTAGTAAGTGCCAATGCCACAGCAACTGAACTTAACTTCAATGAATAAATAGAATTCGTCGATTTCTTTACATCCGCTGTGCGAACGTCAG